>Ga0105248_10004182_pt1 | contig 15948 bp, 8 predicted proteins | sample KBSS34metaG_FD_81524 | JGI IMG/M metagenome (GOLD analysis project Ga0105248, IMG submission 81524) | Switchgrass rhizosphere microbial communities from Kellogg Biological Station, Michigan, USA - KBS S3-4 metaG | ecosystem: Host-associated > Plants > Roots > Rhizosphere > Soil | place...
TATCCCTCACAGCAAGAAGAGGCTCTGAGAGCTACAAACTCGGCCCTTTTCGGCAACAATCAATTCCGCTTTTGCCGCCTTTGTGATAGTGTTCTATTTATGCGGGTGTAGTTCAATGGTAGAACGGCAGCCTTCCAAGCTGCACACGAGGGTTCGATTCCCTCTACCCGCTCCATTTTTTTCTGACAATTTTGTGGCGTTACGGCTGGCTAGCTGTAGTTGCTGGGCTGTACTTTGCTTATAATTCTCAAAGCATTCTATATATGAAGGGGTACGACGTGGCAGACGAGAGACTCAGTATCAGTGACGTACTGGTGGCGCGTAAGCGTATAACCGGTCATATCGCGCCCACCCCTCTGCGCGTCAGCCACTGGATGTCTGACATCACCCAGGCCGAAATCTGGATGAAACTGGAAAATCTCCAGGTCACCGGTTCATTTAAATATCGCGGCGCTCTCAATGCGCTGACCTTCGCCAAGGAGCGCGGCTACGGCAAAGTCTATACCGCCTCGGCCGGTAACCATGGCCTGGGTGTGGCAGAGGCCGCCAAGGTGACCGAGCGCGAAGCCGTTATCTGTTTGCCTAAGAATGTATCTGCTGCCAAGAAACAAAAGCTCGAGCGTTACAGCGTGCACCTGATTGAGCACGGCGACGATATGGAAGCGACCGAGCAATTTGCCATGCGCATGGCCCAGGAGAAGAAAGGCCTCTATGTGTCGCCTTACAACAACCGCGAAGTAATCGCCGGACAGGGCACCGTGGGCCTGGAAATGTACGAAATCGTGCCCAAACTCTCCACCCTGATCGTGGCCGCCGGCGGCGGTGGGCTTATCTCCGGCATTGGTCTGGTTGCCAAAGTTATCAATCCCAAAGTGCGTATCGTTGGAGTCGTGGCCGATGCTTCCCCCACTCTGAAAAACGCCATCCAGTCCGGGCGCGTGGTTCCCGTCATTCAACAGGAAACCATCGCCGACGGCATCGCCGGCAACATTGACCCCGACACAATCACTTTCCCACTTGTGCAGGAAGTGGTTGACGAGTGGGTATCGGTAGAAGAAGGCGACATTCGCCAGGCAGTCTTTGACTTCCTCGAACATGAAGGAATGCTCATAGAAGGCGCTGCCGCTGCCGCTGTCGCCGCCATTTCCTCCAAGTACATAACTTTCAAACCGCGTGAGCGTGTGGCGGTTGTCGTATGCGGCGGCAACATCAATCGCAATGACTGGCGCAAGATTGTCGGAGATGAGTTGCTGTCAAAGAGCAGCAAAGGCTAATTGAAAAGCTCCACAAGCCAAACGGCGGGCACCATATGTGGTGCTATAAATTACCTTGGCTTGCGACTGTCTTAGCGTATAAACTCAGAAAAGCCTTCATTGGCCCCGGCGGTGTTGGTCACTTCCGTTGCTGTTTTTACGCGCTTAAAGTCTCTCGGTGCGACATAGTCCGACGCTTTGAAAGGAATCCATTCATGGCCGTTTAAACGCAGTTCTTTCGAGACTTCGTTTCTATTATTCGTGCAGGTCAAAACTAGCGGAATCCCAGCATCTTTATGAGTGCCGAAATTTCGCGCGAGGACTATTTTGACCATCTTGGGATAGGCCGGTTCATCTAATGCATAGAGTTCGGCTGACTTGACCAGCAATTGTTCCCAGGTGTGTGATCCGCCTGAGTCCTGCACCGCCGGAAGTTTGAGCAAATACCGACGGCATTTTATGCCCTGCAGAGTGGTCTCCGCCGAACTCGCCGGCACCAGTCCACTGGGATCACCGGGGCGAAAAAAGACGGTGGCCGAGGCCATCTGCGGACGCCAATCAACAGTCTTGCATTCGCAAAAGACTTTGGTCTGGAGATTGAGGAATTGCACGTTCCAGTTTGGTGGCGCAATGAGCATAGCCAGACGGCGACCGGGAATATCCATGCGGACGCCTTTTTTAGCCAGTTTCAATTCGGTCATACCATTCAAAAATGACCACTGTTTCAACAGAAGGGCCTGGTCTTCAGCTGAGGCCGGTAAGGCTTGCAACTCGCACATCAGCACCATTAGGACGGCCATGGGCCGCCTGTACAGTTTCGAAAGTACAGCAATTGGGATCAAATTCAGGGTCATCCGGGGGATACAGTAAAGCTACCAAGTTAGGACTGGCCGCGCAACTGTGTGGACCCCGTCCCCAATTTTATGTATCCATACGTGATTTTTGCGCCTCGTCCCTGTGCTAACCTGTGCTCAACCGCTTGTGTATGGCAAAGGCTGAGGTGTTCGATTGAAAACCGTAATCGTCGGTGGCTCTAAGATTTTGCTGGCATTTATGCTGATTGCCATGTGCGCTATTGGCGGTGTTCTGGCCTGGTTGAAGTTCGGCATCAGACCTTTCGACCGTTTGAACGCGCAAACAATGGCACTGGCCGATAGCGACCCGGACAAGGCTCTGGCTCAATATGCAAAAGTCTTTGAAGCGGCCGACGAAGCCAAAATCAGTGTCCAGGACCGGAGCAAGCTCTATCTCGAGTACGGCAGACTGCTCGCTAATCACGGCAAAGTGCAAGAGGGTATCGAAGCTTCCACCAAATCAATGAATTTGAGTCGCTCAAGTTGGCGTGGCATCACTGAAGCTGCCGCTATATCTGAAATTGCCGAGTCTCGACTGAAGCTCTGGCCCGAGCGAAAAATCACACAGAATGACGTTAAGGAGCTGATGATCGCAGCCGACATCCATCCTGGCCGAACAGAAGAAGGCGATGTCTGGTTCTGGCCCATGTATGACGAAGACCTTGGGCGCATGCAAATGTACCTTGGTGACTATGCCGGCGCCCTGGCCAGTTTAGAGAAGTCGGTTGAGCGCTTTAAAACAATCCCAAACTCATTGTGGGGGCTGGAAGCCGCGCAAGGCTATTATCTGGAAGCCCTGGTGCGGCAAGGTAAATATGCTGAAGCTAATAAAAAATTTGTCGAGTACTATACATCGCTGCCCGCCGACGCTGACAAAACCAAATTGCAAGCCCGATATCGCCAGGCGCTGGAAGCGGCTGACAATAAGGACCCAGGCTATTTCGAACGTATGAAAGAACTCCTGCGTCAGAAGAAATTTGTCGAACTGGATCAAGCGATTGGCTCTTTGCAAAAGGACAAAACTGTTTTTGCCGAAGGCAATCCAGTACGCGGATTATTCTATGCAGCGCTGGAATCGCTCAACAAAGAAGATTTTGATTCAGTCTGGATGGAGCGAATTGGTCTGGCGAGGGAGTGGGTAAAAGCCAACCCCAAGTCAGCGCCGGCTAAGATCGTTCTGGCGCGATTGCTTTCGTCCTACGCGTGGAAGGCCAGAGGCGGTGGCTGGGCCAATAACGTCAGTGAAAACGGCTGGAAAGTTTTTGGCGAGAGACTGGCCGAATGCAAGGCTGTTCTTGATCAAGTAAAAGACCGACCGGCCGAGTGGTACACGGCTATGCAAAGATGCGCACTGGGCCAAGGCTGGGACAAAAAAGATTATGACGCAATGGTCAATGAGGGACTTAAGCGTTATCCGGATTATGACTCAATAGTCTTTCTCAAGTGCTATTGGCTACAGCCCCGCTGGAATGGCCAGGAGGGCGAGTTTGAGAAATATCTTGCCACTGTCGCCGACAAGCGTGGTGGTGGCGCCGGTGATGCCCTGTATGCTCGCGCTTGCTGGTATTTAGATGCCAGCACCATCCACAATGTGCTCGGTCAAACCAGCGCTTCCTGGCCCCGAGTAAAGTCCGGCCTTGAGTACATCATCAAAACAAATCCTCAGTCTTTTTTGGCCAAAGGCATGCTTTCAATTCTTGCCGTTGAAGTCAACGATTTGAAGACGGCTGCAGGAGCCTTTAACACACCTCAGAACAACGGTAAATAAAATGAAGAAAGTGGTTGTCGGCGGCTCTAAGGCTGTAAAGATTGTCATTGCCATATTAGCCATTCTGGTAGTGGTGCCCGTAGTGGCGGTGGTTTTGTGGCTCAACTTCGGCATAAGGCCATACGACAAACTGCTTGCGCAAGTCACTGCCATGGGCAAGACAGATGCCGAGAAAGCCCTGCTGATGTATCCGAAGTTGCTTGCCGCCGCCGATTCTGAACATATCAGTGTGCAAGACCGCAGCAAGCTCTATCTTCAATACGGTCGTCTGCAGGCTGATCACGGCCTTCTCGACGAAGCTATTAAAAACTTTCAGAAGTCCGCCGAACTCAGTAAGTCGAGCTGGCGCGGTCCGACGGAAGCGGCCGCCATACTGGAAATTGCCCGGGCTCGCATCAATCTTATGCCGGACAGGCAAATTACCCAATCCGATATCAAAGATTTGAAAGCCGCCGAAGAAGTGCATCCCAGTCGTGAAAGCGGAAAGGATAACCTATTCTGGCCCAGTTATGATCTTGCCCTCGGTCAGATGCATATGGCTCTAAAAGAATATCCTGCCGCTCTGGAGAGTTTGCAGCGCTCTATGGATGAGTTTGCAGCGGTGGCGGAAGGGGTGCAAAGTGCCCCGGGTGTCTATTTGCAAGCGCTTTTGCGCCAGGGCAAATATGGCGAAGCAAACGATAAATTTATCGAGTTCTATACTTCTATGCCTGCGGATGAAAGTAAAGCCGAGTTGCAGTATAGATTTCGACAGGGACTGGCCAACATAGACAACAAGAAATCCTCGACTAAGCTTCCTTCTAAAGCACTTCTGAAAGAGCGTAAATTTGCCGAACTGGATAGTGCTGTGGCGGCCTTGCAAAATGATAAAACCATTTTGCCCGATGGCACCTGGATCCGTGGCCGCTTCTACGCCGCCCTAGATTCAACGCAGGACGCGGAGCTGGAGGCGACCTGGAAACAGCGTGTCGATCTTTTGCGCGACTGGGTAAAAGCGCGTCCCGACTCGGCTCCCGCCAGAATAGCGCTGGGCCGACTTCTGATTTCGTACGGATGGAAAGCCAGAGGCACCGGTTATTCCGATACCGTTAGTGAAGAAAGTTGGAAGTTGTTTTCAGCACGTCTGGGAGAATGCAAAGACACCCTTATGGCTTGCAAATCTCGTCCTGCCGAGTGGTATACAGCCATGCAGCTTTGCGCGCTCGGACTGGATTGGGACGCCACTGAGTACAATAAATTGGTCGACGAGGGCCTGAAAAAGTATCCCACCTATGACCCTATCATTTTAAATAAGTGCTACTGGCTGCAGCCGCGGTGGAAAGGAGCGGCGGGCGAATTTGAAAAGTACATTACGGACACTGCCAATAAACGTGGTGGTATCGCCGGTGATGTGCTCTATGCGCGCGCTGCTTGGTCTATAGATGACGATACGGTTCACAACGTTTTAAATGAAACCAAGATGCAATGGCCGCGCGTGAAATCCGGGACTTTGCAAATAATCAAAGACTATCCTGATTCAGTCATGGCTAAAGGCATGCTTTCAATCCTGGCCGTCGAGGTCAACGATTTGAAAACAGCTAAATCGGCTTTTGCTACTTCGCCGAAATAAGTCGTCCATAGATCTGGGTGCGTGAAGTTCGATTGCTGGATAAATCGGGCGCCCTGTAATCGGGTGCTGGGGAATACTGGCCGTACGAATAGGAAGCATACGTGGCGGTACCGGCAGAGGCCGGGCTTCTCAGTCGCGCCGAAACGCTTGTTTGACGAGTGCTTGCCGAATATGCGCCATCGTTAGCAACTTGTTCTTGTTTCGCCCGGTCTTTGTTTTTCTTTATGTGAGCCATGGTCTCATTCAGGCTTATAAGCACGGGCTTGCGAGTCCGGAAGGGTGAAGCGTCAACCGATATCGGTTGACGAAAATAAATCCGGCCGGATCGGGCGGCTGTGATCGGTGACCAGTGAAACTTTGCCAGTGAGGGGTTCCTGGCGATTAGCTCTCGCTCCCAGCCCTTGACTGTGATCTGGCCCTGAACGCAATAGAGCGAACCGGTGACACGCGAGTTTTTAGTGCTGAGCGCCTTTTGACTGCCTTCTTCGGCCAGAGCCGGGCTACAGCAAAACCAGCAGAAAAGAACCAATGTCAGAAATAATGAAGCGATAGCGCTTGAAGTAATAGATTTATCCATACTTCAATCGAAACATTCAAATTTGGCAAACTTCGGGCCAGAACTAAATCTTGATCTTCACCCGAATCTATACCCGGCCTATACCCGGACCATTTCGCCTTCGATAACCGCCGAGCTGACCAGGTCTATTTCTACAGCTTCTTCATCGGCCAATTTGGCCAGGTCTTTGCTCAGGGCATCGTAACTGATTGACGGAGGCACGGCGATTGAGGCGTGCATTGTGAAAAGAGGCGAGCCGGTTTCCGGCGCATGGGTGATGTCGGTGTCGACACTTTGAAAGTTGATGTTGAGATCTCTCAGGTGCGCCGAGATTTTGTGCACGATACCTTCATGGTCGGCGCCGGTCAGCGCGATCTTGTAGAACGTATGTCCGGCAAAGCGTTCGGCCGAAACACCTTTGGTTTCTTTACAAATAACGGTCAGGCCATCTTTGCTCAGCGCGTTAAGGGCAGTTTCCATCTCTTTCATCTTGGCTGCCTGAATTGTCACGAGACTGATGGCTGCGAATTCTCCGCCCAGAAGTGCCATACGGCTAGCTTCTAGATTGCCGCCGTGTTTGGCCACGATTTCAGTGAGCTTGGCAACAATGCCGGGGCGGTCTTCACCAATTGCGGTTACCAGAAGCTGGTTCTTCATTGAATTTTCTCGTTCGCTCTTTAGTAGGTAGATTAAGTCAGTCGATTAGACAGACTAAGCATTTTGACGAATCGGCAGGTCAAAAACAATGCTTTGTTGCGATTGCATCGAAGTTTCAAAGCAAAACTCCTCGGCTTTAGCCAAGGAGTTTCGCGGAGAGAGTTCAGTGAGAGAAAAATGCGTCGGTTTGAACAGGTTATCTGGTCTGACCGTCGTGCTTTTGATTGTAGATTTCGCGACTGAGATGATTTTGTTCGCGTTCGAGGCGATTACGTTCCTTGCCGCTGAGGCCGTTGCCGGTGGCACGGTAGTAGGCTTCCTGTTTGCGAAGAACAGCTTCCTGTCCACGAATACGTTTGGCTTCTCTTCGGGTAAGAGAACCGTTCTGGATGCCGTTAGCAATACGATTCCTTTGATTACATTCTCTGGCGTTTACGCCTTGTTGCCATCTGCGGGCTTCGGCCGGTTGGCTGGATGCTGTTGCGAGGACTACCAGGGCTGCCAGTGAAAGACCGGTTATAGATACTTTGTTCATGATGTTGCACTCCTTAGAGGTGGTGATAGGTTAGACGCCGAGAAACAACGAAAAGTTCAATGAAAATGGATAAGTAATGAATAAGCTAAATCCTCACGACATCTTCACGGAAAGGGGCTTTCGCTCCATCGAACTTCTGTTGAAAAAGGATCAACCGATATCGGTTGAGGAATACTAAAACGACTAAATCGGTCCGTGAAGATGACACGTAATTCAGTAATCTAGAACCGTGCTGCTGAGCGGTTATTCATCTCCTGACACAATGAAAATAGATTCACCTCGGCGGAGGGCCGTGAGTGCCCAATCCCGGCCTGGGTGTTGCCTCGCGAACATTTTCGACGCAGACAATTTGACCAGCATCCTATAGCATTCAGATATTCGCACCCTTGTATGTACGCTCGGGGGCGGTTGTTCGGGCATTTTTTTCGGAGCCTTATTCTCAATGCAAATTACTGAAGTTGCCGATTCAATACAGTGTTCGGGGTCGTATCCTGCGAAGTATCCAGGGCCTGTTGACGGTTCAAGGGCCAGGCAGCGTTTATTGAGCGCCTCCCTTTCACTGGCTGTAACTGGCTCCATATCAGCTCCTTATGCCCTGGGCAATGTGCCTGGTCAACCGTTTGCACCAATACATTCGTACGCGGGAGCTGGTCAACCGGCCGGTCACGGCCAGTTTGGCTCCTGGCACTCAGCCTTTGCCTCGCAGAACTCCGCGTCCAGTCCTTCTATCATGAATAATCAGAGCCATAGCACGGCATCTATAAATGCAGCTAGTTGGCATTCTTCTACTAATTCAGCCGATTTTGCGGCCTCAAGGCAGATGCATGCCGGTTTTGACCGCACACTTATTCACGCCAATCACAGCGGCTTCGACATCGTTCAGACTGCGGTGAACCAGGCAACCGGATCCGGGGACTTAAACCTGGCCAGCGCCAACCCAATTTTCCAGGCCGGTGGCCTGGCCGGCTTCCACGACATAACTCTGGTTGTCGGTGGAAAACAGCAACAAATATCGCTCGATAGCAAATTGACCGCAGCCGAGCTCGTCGCTGCCCAGCAGGTCCTGGCCGGCGGCAAGCAACTCATCACCATCAATGCCAGCGGTGTCGCCACAGGCGGCCGCTTCAATATAAACAACACTACGCTCTCTGCCCTCGATGCCGCCGTCCCCGGCGATATCGGCTCACTGGTAATTTCTCGTGGCGTGCACGCTGTCGACTCGCTGAGCAACTTCAATCTTTCCGGCTCGCTCATAAATCTGGGCTCCCTGTCCATGGGGGCCACGCCCGCAGGGGCAGCCGCAGGTCAGACGGTCGATTCTATAAATGCGGCCAACATATATAACGGCATGAGCGGAATAATCTCCTCATCAGTTATGGGCGCGCTCGCTCCGACCGGCATCGCGCTTTCAGCCAGCGGCATCTTTTATAACGGTGGCGTCATAAGCAGCGCCGGTACGCTCAGCATTACAGCTCCGACCATAACTAACGTCGCTTACACAACTGCTGTCGATGCTTCGACACCAGTGCCTCAAGCTGTTTTGCATGCGGCCCAGAACGTAAATCTCAATACTCAGTTTCTCGATAACGCCGGGATAATTTCCTCGACACGCGGCAATATCAATATCGCCAACGGCGGCGGCAACAAGAACATCGATGTCTACGGTGATGGTGGCGTGCTCCAGGCCAATAAAGGCACTATCAATTTTAACGCCGCCGATTATGCGGGCACAGGCAATATCACCGTCAGTGGTGGCGACTATTTGTCCAAGCAAATGAATTTCAACGCCGGTACTGGTGCTGTTGATGTAAGCGTGGGCGAAGTGACCGGGACTATAAATGGTACAGCAGGCTTAGCTCACGTGACCACGGCTTCGGATACGATGACGCTTGGCAGTATTTGTGTTTCGGGCGACCCGACGTACTACAACACGGCTGGCGATATTGTCATTACTGGTGGATTGAAGGGTAGCCCAGATCTAGCCATTGTCGCTACGGGAAATATCATTGGCAACGGTGGCTTCCTTGACGCCAGTGCAGCAACTGTTGGAAAAACCGATGGCGGAAATATATTGCTTGTGGCCGGTGGCAAGTTCAACCTTAACTTCGTGCCACCGTCTCCTTCGACTGGTGGAACTGGTCCGGGGGATACTGATCCGCTTCACACAGTTACCTTCACCAGCGGCACCGGTGGCTCCGCCAAGGGCGGGTTTATTGATCTCGATGGTGGTGTCTTCTCTACTGGAAACACCCTGGGACCACTGACAAAAATTGACACTAGCAGCGCCACCGGGGCCGGCGGCAACATAACTATGGTGGCCTTTAAAGGCACCGATAGCAACTCGGGCAGTATCATAGGTTCGTCAAATCGGCAGACCGGTGCCACAGTTGTGAACGCTTCCGGTGCCACCAAGGACGGTGACGTCACCCTACTCGGTAGCGGCAAATTTGTATTTGCGCAAAATATTCGGGGCGGCAATGTCACTGTCCACACTGGCATGCCAACTGTGGTAGGTGGTGATTTGGTTATTACGGATGGCAAGCAATCAGGCGGCACGTTCGACATCAAGGCCGGCACTGAGGCTAGTAGCGAAGTGCTGATCGGCAACATAAGTGCTTCCGGTAATCTAAAAATCGATTCGGCTGGGCTCGTCAATTTGCCAGGTATCGTTCACGCTGCACAAGTCGATATCACCTCGACTAATGGGTTCGTTCAAGGCAACGTCCTTAACACTTCCGGTGCCGGCGGAACTTCTGGAAAAGACGGTGCCAATGGCGGCAAGATCAATATTACTGCGGCTGGGATTTTCTATGGCTTCATTGATTCCAGTGGGTCGGGCGGCGGCGGTGGGGACAGCACCAATCCGAACGGTGGCAAGGGTGGCGACGCAGGAGATGTCACTTTAATTGCCACCAGCAACAACATTCAATCGCAGGTCTGGATCAATGCATCCGGCGGCGGTGGTGGTGGTGGCGCCGGAGCAAACGCTGGTGGCGCAGCCGGTGTCGGTGGTGCCGGCGGCCACGGTGCAACAGTTACGATCAATACTCCGTTCTCTTATATAGCGAACCAACCGGCGGGCTACTCGATACTTGCCTTTGAAGGTGGTGCTGGCGGTAATGGTTCTACCAGTGCTGCAAGCCCGGGCACAAATCAAGGCGGCGGCGGTGGTGGCGGCGCTGGTTTCGGCGGCGGCGGCGGTGGCGGTGCGGCGGGAATTGGTGCTGGTACGGGTTCAGCCTATGGCGGCGGCGGTGGCGGTAATTTCTACCTCGGTGCCGGGGGCGGTGGGGCTAGCAGCAATACGACAGTGACGACGGCGACTACTGGAGGACAGGGCGGATCTTCATTTGCGGGACTTGGTCTTTATTCTTCTGGTGGCGTGGGAGGAGTCTCGACTGGAACACCGATTTTAAATGGCCAAAAGGGTGCAGCAGGGGCTTTTGATAACCAGGGCGGATTTAACGGAACTGGCGTTGGCGGAAATGCCGGCGGATACGATGGTAAGGTGCCTCCTGCCATCACTGCCACTGGTGGGATGGGCGGTAGCAAAAACGGCGGCGGTGGCGGTGGCGCTAATGCCACCGGCGGATTCGGCGGGGCCGGGGTAACAACGACACTCACCGGCGGAAAAGGGTTAATCGATCTCACCGTCGGTGCCGCCACTGGTAGTGCATCCAATTCCGCTACTCTCGATGCGGCCTTTCTTAAGATCACCGGCACGACTAAAAACGCATCTGTCTTTATAGGAATCGGCGGCCAGGACTGCATCATCCAATCTGCCACTATGAAGTCGGGCTCGACCCTACAGATTCAGGCAGCGCACGCCAATCTAATTGTCGCCGGACCGATCCAAGGGGCCTCTACTGTCAATCTGCTTGCCGGCTCGCCATTTGGTGAAACTGTCGGCGTGATCCTAAACGGCACCGTCACTGCCGACAAGACAATAAACATTGTGGCTGGATTGCCGGCAACAACTACTCCGTCTTTCGCGGGCAGTCCAGGTTCGATTTCAGGTAGTGGTCTGATCACCGCACCAAGTGTCAATCTGACAGCTGTGCGCGCACAAAACAGCAAGGGCACAATCAGTGCTAATGTCAACACGGCAAACTTTACTGCAAACGTATTAGGACAGGCAGGTGCTACCAGCGTCAACGTGAACTTGCAAACCAACGCAGGCAAAACGACGACAATCGGAGCCAGCAGCGTTACAGCAGGTGGAACATTTACACTAAACGCTTCCGGCGCCGGCAGTCTTTCATCGAGCAAAGCGATTGTCGCTGATAACATTGTGTTGAACACTGCAATTACTTCCGGGTCTGCTGCTAAGCCGATACTGACTAATTCCAAGAATATTCTAGTCACGGGCACCACCTCAGCTCCGATATTCATAAGCGACTCCAACGCCGCGACGCTCGCCTTCGCGGGCACAGGCGCACTGGGCGAACCGATAAGCCTCGTCTCCGCCGCCAAGACATTGAATGTAGGTAATCTGGCCTTTACCGGCATCACACTGCAAAGTACATATAAAGGAACAGGCGGTGTTGTCACCCTGGCTGGCGCCGCCGCCCAGCAAGTTGGCAATGCTGGAAGCGTGATTTCAATAACATCTGCCGATTCGGATATTAATACCGGCGCAGGCAACGGAATTATCGCAAACAGTCTCATTTTGAACAGCACCGGCGGTAGTATTGGTGCGATTGGGGGGCTCAACATAGCCGCCCCTGACTTGACGGTCTCAGCTGCTAAAGGCAACGTTAATATTACAGATAATGCAGTCACTCTCTTGCATGGTGGCACTGCGTTGACCAGCTTCAATTTGCTTGCCTCTGGAATTACAGTAGCTGCCCCGGTCTCTGCTACTAAAATAAGCCTTTCAAGCACTGTCAATCCAATTGTAATCAACTCGGCTGTAGGCACTTCTAAATCGACCGATGTTTCAATCAGCTCGGGCAAAGGAATTTCTCAAAACAAATCCGGCCTTATAACCGGTGACAAAGTTACTCTGTCCAGTTCGTCGGGCGATATCGGCTCCATAAGTCAGTCTATACTGACTAAGGCTGCTTCGCTTCTCACTATCAACAACAGCGCTAGTGGTAGCGCCAACTTCATCGGTCAGGATGGCAAGGCCGCTCTGGGCGCCAGCTCCAGTAAAAACAGTGTCCTCAACTTAATCGACAAAGGCGCGCTCGGTGTAAATGGGCTCGTTGATTTCGCCGTTCTCAATATCACCGCACCAGCTGTAAACGTTGCGGCCACCGGCACACTTAACGCCGGCAACATAACTATTACAGCTCCTGTCATAACCGTCGCCAGCGGCGGTGCTATCACAGGCACTGGTCAGATGATATTGACCAGCACCGGTGCCCTGGCAATTTCAGGTGCCGGTACAATCACTGCCGGGACTGACCTACAGTTGGGTTCGGTATACGGAACCAAAGCAACCTCGTCAATTACTTTGGGTGATAAAACTGGCGACAACGATCCACTGTCAGGTGAGTTTGGCGGAAGCGGCGTCAGGTCCTTGCTTGTGAGAACCTCGGGCAAGTTCACCAGCAAAGTTACTGACTTTATAATGGCCGCCGATGGTAGCGGCAACGGTGGCGCGATAGACTTCAGAGCGGGTAGTATTGTTGCCCTGAACAATCCCAGCTTTAATGCAATCAAATTTTTTGCCAATGGCACCGCCGGCAATAATTCCGGTGTGGTCAAAGTGGAATTGACCGGCACACAGGCTGTGACAGTAGATTCCGCTGCCGGTAACTCTAAAGCAGGCGCGCCGATTTGGATTCAGAACAACACCGGTAATGGAGCCGCTTCTGTTGTCACCGTTATCGCCGGTGGTGTACTTACTGTCAAGCAAGCCGGTCTGCAAGACTCTACAACCGTTGGCGGCGGCCAAATAACACTTGTCGGTCATAAGGGGCTGGCTGTACACGATGACATTTTCACGAGTGCCAATAAGTACGCCGCTGTCAATCTGGTCTCGGGCAGTACATCACCCTTTGTCGTCGACGGCGGTGTAAATGTCGTCAACGGTACTGCCGGGAAAATTAACGGCGCGTCTGTGTCCATTGATGCCGCCGGGCCGATCGTCACAGCCGCTGCAAACGACATAAACGCTTCGGCTGGACTCTCATTGCAAAATAGTCTTGGCGCTCTAACGGTCCTAGGCCCGACCGGCAGTATTGCCGTAGTTGCCGGAGTATCTCTGAGCGCTGCATCTGGTATCACCCTTGGTGATGCCAAAACTGGTCTCAGCAATCCGCTGGATTTTATAGGCTCTTCTAAGCTTCACACTTTGCAAATTGATGCAGGCAAGGGCATTTTCACCAGCCCCATCAGTTCTTTCACGATGGACCCAAGCCAATCCAGTAATTTGCTGACCGTGAAGGCGGTCAATCTTGTTGTCTCCGGCGCAGGCGCCACACAGATACAAATGCATACCGACAGCACGGGAGGCGGTGGCGGCAGTATTACGCTTAATCTTAGCGGTACCCAACCGTTGACTTTAGATTCAACTGCTTCGACTTCAATAAAGACGCCTACCTTTTTGCTTTCCAATTCTGGCCCTGTTAGTGCGGATACCATTTCAGTTTCTAGCGGTGGTGTATTGACTGTAAATTCCGGCGGCGTTGTCACAGGGCCGGCGGCCTCGATTTCGTTGAACGGTGGCAAGGGGCTGGCAGTAAATGACAGCAGTCTGCTATCTGGTGTCAACCTGCTTCAAATCACCCTTGTTTCAGGTGGATCCACACCACTATTGATTGGAAGCACTGCTTCCGGGCCAAATGTAGTTAAAAGCGATATACATGCGATTAACATTGCCGTCACCAGTGCTAGTGGCATAGAGATCACCAGTGGTGCCACTGTGGGTACGTTCGGTCTGGGACAATCAGTAGGCCTCGCAACCAAAAGTTTGGTTGTAAACGGCACTGTATCTGCGACTAATAGCGGTGACTTCCCATTGCTGAACTTGTCTGATACCGGCAAAGGTGTGACATTTTCGGCCGGCGCTAGTGCGGCCATAACTGGTTTTTCGTCTGTCGATATTCATGCCACCGGTAATATCGATCTGGGTAATCTATTTACCAGCACTGGCATAACCAGCAATGCTAATGGGCTTACTCTGCAAACTCCCGGTTCAATCACATTCAATGGAACTGTCCCAACGATTGGCACTAAGACCGGCGGCCAAATAAATGTCACAGCTGGATCGCTTGCTAGTAAAGCAAATTTGCCAATCACATTTGATGCCCCTAATGGCCAGGTTACAGTAACAACCAAGGCGGCTATGACCGTAGGATCAGCAAAAGGGAACATTGCCTTTGCTAACAGCCCTACCCTAATCACCTTGCGTTCTACGGGTGGAGCGATTGCAATTAACTCCGCATTGAGCACGGGCGACCTTGACCTTGAAGGCACATCGATAACAACCTCAGTCCCCGTCAACGGAACTTCCGGCGTCATACTGAGGTCGACCGGTTCGTCCGGTTCAATCACTACGCTCCCTGGTGGATCTTTTACCGCCGGCGTATTAAGTATTGGCCAGGTCAATGCCAAGGCCGGCAAAACCGGAGTTAGCATTGACTCCGGCACAATTTTCCTGGGAGGGACCTACAACGCGGGTGCGGGCAGACTCGGCGGGGCCATATTTGTAAATAACGCGCATGCAACTGCCGTTACTGTAAGTCAGATCACGCCTGTAAGCTCCATCAATTATACTGGCGCGGGTCCGACGACTTTGTTCAACTTGACCACCACGGCTGGTGGCATTACTGTCCTAAATACAGCTGGAGATCTGTCGGTCGCGAACGGAAAAGCATTGGCTACGAACGGCGGCGGAATTACACTTCACTCGACCGGCCTTGGTGCCACACTTAAGCTCAATACGAATAGTTCGCTGTCCACGCAAAGCGGCAGTATTGTTCTTGAAAATGACGATATTGTCGCCGGAACAATTTTCCTGGACACCCAAGTAAATATCCATGCATCGGGTACCGCTAAAGGTGTCGGCCAAGTCAGCATCGTGATGGGTCCTGTTCCTGCAGCCGGTGTACTTGCTCCTGGTATAACACCTATCGGTGGAAATCCGCCCACGATCATCACCAGTGGTGGCGCCACCGTCACTTATACGACTACGGCAAATCTAGGACACACCTTTACCTCCAGTGGTTCCGGCAACGTTCTCAACGCCGAAGGCCGCAATGTTGTGATCAACGGTGCCGGACGTGACGCTGCTATAACAATGCTAGGCAACGACACAATTGTAGCCGACCCGCCCGTGGGATCTGCTGCATCTGCTGCATCGGCTGCGACTGCCGCGTCTAGTGTTATGTCTTCCTTTGCCGTCACGCCGGCAATTTCGGCGACACCAGTTTCGTCGCTCGCAACGCCGGTTATACCAAATTCCATAAACATCGCCGCGACCTTGGCCGGTTTAACCAATCTGTCAACGGTAACTGCTCTGGGCTCCGGGTTTGGCTCGTCGCAGCCTGCGTTGACTTCGCAAACTGCATTGAGCGGCGGTATTGTTAGAAACTCTCTGCGAAACGGAAATGGAAGTGGCAGTGGAATCGGCAACGACAGTATTGCCAGTCGCTATTCAGCAAGTCAGCAGTATCTGGGCAACGGACCCATGTTCATATCGCCTGAGAAAGACACGACGGTAAAAACGGCTTTTGGTAACGTTGATGTCGCCGCCGATTCCGTCGCA
>Ga0105248_10004183_pt1 | contig 15948 bp, 11 predicted proteins | sample KBSS34metaG_FD_81524 | JGI IMG/M metagenome (GOLD analysis project Ga0105248, IMG submission 81524) | Switchgrass rhizosphere microbial communities from Kellogg Biological Station, Michigan, USA - KBS S3-4 metaG | ecosystem: Host-associated > Plants > Roots > Rhizosphere > Soil | place...
AAATCTCGAAGAACTACGTGTCACGCTTCGCAACGCCATCGAGACTCGGCAGTTGCGACGTGAAGTTGCGCAAGTCAGAAAGGAACGAGCGCGCGAGTTTAACTTCAGTCAGATTGTGGGCGAGTCGCCCGCGATGAAGAAGATGCTCGGCCTTGCCGCCAAAGTTGCGGAGAGCGAAGTCTCATCCGTTTTACTTCAGGGTGAATCCGGAACAGGCAAAGACCTCGTTGCCAAAGCGATCCACTACGGCTCGCAACGAGCCGAAGGACCTTTCGTGGCCGTCAACTGCGCTGCTCTTCCCGCGACGCTCATCGAGTCGGAACTTTTCGGCTATGAAAAAGGCGCGTTCACCGATGCGAAGGCACGCAAGGAAGGGTTGTTCGAGCAGGCTGAAGGCGGAACACTTTTGCTCGACGAGATTGGCGAGATCGAGATCTCGTTACAAGCGAAGCTACTGCGCGTTCTGGAGGAAGGCGCTTTCCGTCGTGTTGGTGGTCTTAAAGACATTCCACTCGACGTTCGTGTGCTTGCGGCCTCCAATCGCGATTTGAAGACAGAAAGCGAAGCAGGGCGCTTTCGTCTGGACCTCTATTATCGTTTGTCGATCATTCAGATCGACATTCCACCGCTTCGGGAAAGAGGCGACGACGTTTTACTTTTGTCTCAACACTACATTGATACGATCGGCGGGCGATTGAGGCGAAACAAAGTCACCGGCTTATCACCTGAAGTGCAGAAGGTGTTTCGAGCGTACGACTGGCCCGGCAATGTTCGCGAGCTGCGCAACGTGATCGAACGTGCTCTTATTCTTGAAGACGCCGACAAAATCACTACTGAGTATCTGCCCGGCGGACTGTTAGCGCCGGCGCGTGTTGCGCAATCCGCTACCGCCGGAGGTAACGCTGAACCCATGACGCGGTTTGTCTTACCACAGGAAGGATTATCTCTCGACGAAGCTGAGCTATCTTTTGTCAAGCAGGCGATCGAGCGGAGTGGTGGTAATCAAACACGTGCGGCGGAACTTTTAGGCATTTCGCGTGATCAGCTTCGATACCGTCTGAAGAAACTCGAAGAAGCGCAAGTCGCCAGTCCTGACTCTTAATCCATAATGAGCGCTATTAACGTTGACCGTGAGCTGACTCCTAACGAAGCGCTGGCGCGTTCGCAGAAGGAATTGGCTGATATCAAGTTTGCACTTGATGAATCGGCAATCGTTGCGATCACTGACCAGCGTGGAATCATCAACTACGTCAACGACAAGTTCTGCGAGATCTCCAAATACTCGCGTGAGGAGTTACTCGGTCAGGATCACCGCATCATCAACTCGGGTTACCATCCGAAAGACTTCATCAGAGATCTATGGACCACGATCGCGAGCGGAAAGGTCTGGCGTGGAGAGATAAAGAATCGCGCCAAAGACGGGACTTATTACTGGGTAGATACAACGATCGTTCCTTTTCTCAACGCTGAAGGTAAACCCTACCAGTACGTTGCGATTCGCAGCGACATCACCGAGCGCAAACGCGCCGAAGAGCAGATTCGCGAGCAGGCCGCGCTGTTGGACCAGGCACAGGATGCCATTCTCGTACGCGATCTCGATCAAAACATTCTGTTCTGGAACAAAGGCGCTGAGAAAATTTACGGCTGGTCAACTGAAGAAGTGGTTGGCAAAAACGCCGAAGACGTCCTTTTCAAAGACCGTTCCGCCCAATTCCATGCCGCGCGCCAGGCAATCATTCAAAACGGCGAGTGGAACGGTGAAATGCATCAAGTGCGGCGAGACGGCAATGAGATCATTGTCGAGAGCCGCTGGACCCTCGTTCGTGACGAACGAGGAAAACCCAAGTCAATCCTCGTCATCAACACCGAGGTCACCGAAAAGAAACGGATGGAGTCGCAGTTTCTGCGCGCTCAGAGAATGGAGTCTATCGGCACGCTTGCGGGCGGCATTGCTCACGACCTGAACAACGTTCTCTCGCCGATCCTGATGGCGATCGACATGTTGCAGTTGAGAGTCACTGACGAGAGCAGCAGGAAGTGGTTCGAAGTTATGCGGACCAACGCTGAGCGTGGCGCAAATATGGTGCGACAAGTGTTGTCGTTCGCGCGCGGCGTGGAAGGTGAGCGAGTGGCGTTGCAGCCGAAGCATCTCATTAAAGAGATCGTCAAGATTCTGCGTGAAACGTTGCCGAAGTCGATCGAGATCAACTTCCAGGTGCCTGCCGACCTCTGGGTTATTTCCGCCGACGCAACGCAAATACACCAGGTGCTGATGAATCTCTGTGTAAATGCGCGCGACGCGATGCCGGAGGGCGGATCGATTTCGATCAAAGCTGAAAATACTTTTGTAGACGAAAACTATGCGCGCATGCACATCGAGGCCAAGGCAGGACGCTTTGTTGTAATCAGCGTTTCGGACACAGGGCCGGGAATGACTGCGGAGATTCAAAGCAGGATCTTTGAACCGTTTTTTACTACCAAAGAGATGACGAAGGGCACGGGCCTGGGCCTCTCGACTGCGTTGACGATCGTGAAGAGCCATGGAGGGTTTATCAACGTCTACAGCGAGTTGCATAAAGGGAGCCAATTTACCGTATACCTTCCCGCGCTCGACATGCCGGGCAACGTTGACTCAGCCGCGGCGCAAACAGATCTTCCGCTTGGCAATGGCGAGTTGATCCTCGTGGTTGACGATGAAGAGTCGATTCGCGAGATAACACGCGGCACGCTTGAAACTTTTGGATACACCGTGCTGACTGCGAGCGATGGCACTGAAGCCCTCGCTCTTTACGCAGACAAGAAGAACGAGATCGCCGCGGTTCTGACGGATATGGTGATGCCGTTCATGGACGGCCCGGCGACGATCCGCGCGCTCCAGCGAATGAATCCAAACATACGAATCATCGCTGCGAGCGGTTTGGGGGCAGGCCTCCACGCCGGCGAGGGCACGCTCGAAGGAGTCTCCGTCTTCCTCAACAAACCCTACACCGCCGAGAAGCTACTCAAGACCCTCGCGGAAGTTCTGCGAAGTTAAGATCAGGCTTGGAAAAAGTCAGTACCACCTCGCGGTAGCGGGTGGGTCAGCCAATCTGCCTCGAAATCAATAGCAATACTGCATGCAGATCACCTACCCACCCGCTACTGCGAGGTGGTACTGACCTCGTCCAAGTGCGACGCTGCATGCGGGAAATTTCCGGCGAGTTGGGTAATACCCCGCAAACATCATCCTCAAATCATAGCTAAACCCTCAAAACACAAGGTGGTACGCGTCATGCACTGCCCCCGATCGGGAGAACGTAGTGATGGCGAAGGTATTGATTCTTGGCGGCGGGTTCGGCGGTGTCGTTGCCGCAGAGCGTCTCGCCGAACAGCTCGGCGACGAACATCAGATCACGCTCGTGTCGCGCAGCCGGCAGTTTGTTTTCTACCCCGCACTTGTAAAGCTCGCTTTCGGAAAAACCGAACCGGCCGACGTCTCGTTCGACTTGAGACATACACTGCTCGATCGAAGAATCAACTTCATCGAAGCTGAAGTTGCCCACATCGATCCTTCTGAAAGAAACGTCACGATTGCAAACGGCCAGGTTGAGGGGAAACTAGCTTACGACTATCTCGTGTTCGCGCTCGGACGGCGGCTCGCAACCGAGCGCATCACCGGATTTTACGAGCACGCCCACCATCTGTTGAACGTCGATAAAGCGATCAGTTTTGGCAAAGCAGTTAAACAGCTTCACGAAGGAAGAGCTGTTTTCGGTCAATGCTCAGGCGCACGTTTGCCGGTACCGGTTTACGAGAGCGCCTTTGCTCTCGCGCGCAGGCTCAAGGAGAACGGCGAACCCGAGCGCGTCAGAATAACAGTCATCAGTCCCACCACATTGGAATCAGAAATCGGAGACCCTGCGGGAGCCGGTGCACTTAAGAAAGCTCTCGACGAACATCAAATCGAATTTCTCGCGAACCTCAATATCGAGTCACTAACGCAAAACTCAGCGATGACTAAGAGTGGAGAGGGTATTAGTTTCGACCTGCTCATGCTCATGCCGCCGTTTCGAGGCTCTTCGGCAGCTTCATACCTCGGGATCACAAACGAAGAGGGCTACATCAACGTGGATTCAACGATGCGTGTTGCCGGCTGTGAACGCATATACGCAGTTGGCGATTGCACAAACTTCGACGGGCCGAAGATGGGCCACGTGGCCGTGCGGCAGGCCGAAGTTGCTGCGGCTAACCTGGCAGCGGAGATCGACGGACGCGCACCTGTTTCTCATTACCAACACGAGATGAGATTCGTCATTGACGAGATTGGCGCCGATAGTCTTTACCTGCACAAGGATCTTTCGACAGATAAGCCGGCGACCGTCAGGCAAGGTCGTTTCTGGAGTTGGGCCAAACAGGTGCATGAAGAGTATTGGAAAGTTTCGCATTCATAAGGAGGCAAATCATGCGCGAACAACGCTCTATTCACTTAGCAACAATCCCCTTTAACGGAATAGAAGGGTTTAAGTGGAATCGCTTGCACGGAGAACGCGAAGAGCTCTGCGAGCGGCTCTTGAAAGACGACACCGAAGACCACCGCAAGATACTGCAAACACGTTTGCGCAAGGTCGATGACGCTCTCGATCGATTGATGGCGAAGGGTAATTAAAATGAAAGCGAACGTTTTCCACGGTAAGAACAACATCCGGGTCGAAGAGGTAGAAAAGCCACGAGCCGGCGTGGGTGAAGCAGTCATACGCGTAACACTCACCACGATTTGCGGAACTGACCTTCACATCGTGCGAGGTGAATATCCGGTCGCGTCCGGTCTAGTGATTGGTCACGAACCCGTTGGAGTCATCGAGGAACTCGGCGCGGGCGTGTCCGGTTATGAAGTCGGCGATCGCGTACTCGTCGGAGCGATCACACCGTGTGGTCAATGTAGCGCGTGCTTCTCAGGCCACTCGTCACAGTGCGGTCACGGTGAGGGCTACGAAGCACTCGGCGGCTGGCGCTTCGGCAACACAATCAACGGCGCGCAGGCTGAATATCTAAAGGTTCCATATGCACAGGCGAACCTCGCGAAGATTCCTGACGAGCTGACGGACGAACAAGTGGTCCTGCTCGCCGACATTGCTTCGACCGGCTTCAGTGGTGCGGAGTCAGCAGGAATAAAGATCGGCGATTCGGTTGTCGTATTCGCTCAAGGCCCGATCGGGTTGTGTGCGACTGCCGGCGCAAAGCTCATGGGAGCAGGACTGATCATCGGCATCGATGGTGATGAGAATCGGTTGGCAATGTCGAAACGCATGGGCGCCGACGTCACGCTCGATTATCGCGACGTTGATGTTGTTGCGGAAGTAAAACGTCTGACCGGTGGCGGCGCCGACGTGAGTATTGAAGCGCTCGGCACTCAACAAACTTTCGAAAGCGCATTGCGAAGCCTGAGACCGGCTGGGACGCTTTCGAGCCTCGGCGTCTACTCAGGCAAGCTTGCGATTCCGTACGAAGCATTCGCCGCGGGCATTGGAGATCATCGCATCGTGACGACGCTTTGTCCCGGTGGCAAAGAACGCATGCGGCGGTTGATGGAGATTGTGCGACGTGGCCGCGTCGATCTCACGCCGTTACTTACGCATACCTTCGCTCTCGACGACATCGGACGAGCTTACGACCTGTTTGGCGAGCGACTGGACGGCGTAATGAAGGTGGCGATTAAACCTTAATGAGTTCAAATCAATGATCAATATCAAACGCATTCTTTGTCCAACTGATCTGTCTGCGCTCTCCGGCAAAGCAATGCGCTACGCATTGGCGCTTGCGCGCACTCATGAAGCGAAACTGATTTTCTTCCACTGCACGCCGGACGTCGATGGCGAAGAAAAACTGAAAGCGTCTGTGTCGGAACACATCGGTTCTTCCGACGCGCGCCTTATCGTTGCGGCTGCGGATGACATTGGCGAGGCGATCATGACACAAGCGCAAACCGAGAATGTCGATTTGATAGTGATGCGCTCGAGACGTCGCCCTCATCGCGCAGCGCTACTCGGTTCCACGGCGGAGTCAGTTTCCCGAAACGCTCCATGTCCTGTGCTCGTTATGCACAACGACGAGCAGGAGTTTGTCAGTAACGAGCTGACGGTAAATATCGCGCGTGTTCTGGTCGCGTATGACTTTTCCGATTACTCAGAGCTGGCTTTGAAGTATGGCTTGTCCATCGCGCAGGAGCACCAGGCCGAACTACATCTGCTGCATGTGTTGCCGCCTCGCTCAGTGGACGAGCCTGAGATCGCCTGGTATCCCATTCGCGGCGAATCCGCGTATCACACTGCCGCGCGCCGGCTGCAACGAGTTGTGCCGGTTGAAGTCCATCTTTGGTGTGACGTCAAAACTGCGGTCAGTGAAGGACACCCGTATCGAGAGATCCTGCACTATGCAGAGAAGAATGAGATCGATCTTATTAGCGTCGGCGCGCACGGGGCCGGTTTTGGAATGCGTGCGTTGTTTGGCTCGAATGTGGATCGTGTGCTGCGCCAGGCGTCCTGCCCGGTCCTGGTTGCACGTCCGTTGCGACCGAGAGTTTTGAACCGGTTGGCTTCTTAGATCAAGGATTCGAATGGGCGAACATAAGGTCGAACAATACGTAGATGAGAAGAAGGCTCAGGCCTTCATGAAGGCACTACTGGAAGATCTGCGCGCACTCGCGTTCATGATCGCGGAGGGCCGGGTCGAGAGCGGTGTTACGCGCATCGGCGCAGAGCAGGAGATGTTTCTCATCGATCGCTACATGCGTCCGGCTCCTGTTTCACTCGAAGTTCTGAAGCAAGCCAACGACGCACGGCTGACAACAGAGATCGCTCGATTCAATCTCGAAGCCAATCTCACGCCGCTTGAACTCGAAAACGATTGCTTTACCCGGTTGCAACATGAGCTCAATGAGGTGATCGAGCTTGCACGCGGGAGTGCTGCGACTCAGAACGCCGATGTTCTTCTCGCGGGCATTCTGCCAACGCTGCAAAAGTCAGACTTGAGTCTCGACAATCTCACCCCGGTTGCGCGCTATCACGAGTTGGACCGTGGCGTGATTCGCATGCGTGGCGGCCCGCTTTCAATTCACATTAAAGGATTGGACGAGCTGCAACTCACGCATGACAACATCATGATGGAGTCGTGCAACACGAGTTTCCAGGTCCATTTCCAGAGTAATGCCGCGGAGTTCGCGAATCATTACAACATCGCGCAGGCGATAACCGCGCCCGTGCTGGCTGTGGCAGTCAATTCCCCGCTCTTGTTTGGCCAGCGTTTGTGGCAGGAGACACGCGTGGCCCTCTTTCAACATTCAACAGACGAACGCTCACGTCCGCAACTGGCGCGTAACCAGCCGACGCGCGTCAGTTTCGGCGATCGTTGGCTGCAACAATCCGTTATCGAACTCTTTCACGATCAGATCACACGCTTTCGTCCGATCATGATCGCGGAACCGGACGAGAACCCGTTTGCAGTATTGGCTCGTGGTGAGACGCCTTCGCTTTCAGCATTGCGAATGCACAACGGCACTGTTTGGCGTTGGAATCGCGCGTGTTATGGCGTGCACAATGGTGTTCCACATTTGCGGATCGAGAACCGTGCCCTGCCTTCTGGTCCAACAATTGTCGATGAAATTGCAAATGCAGCATTCTTTGCCGGCTTGATGGTCGCCGTGCCGCAAGCATATGGCGAGATTGCAATACGAATGGCTTTTGACGATGCGAAGTTGAACTTCTTCCGGGCTGCGAGGCACGGGCTCGATGCTCAATTTCAGTGGATTGACGGACAAACCCACAGCGCAGCATCCCTCATTCTGGACCAACTGCTGCCACTCGCACGGCGAGGACTGGTTGAGGCAAACATAGCGACTGGAGATATTGATAAGTATCTCGGGATCATTGAAGAACGGGCGCGATGCGGACAAACAGGCGCGCGTTGGATCATGAAGTCGCTTTCAGCGACCGGCAACTCGGCTTCGAAACTGACTTCCGAGATCCTTGCAAATCAGAAGCGAGGTGAGCCCATCCATCGTTGGCCTGCGATCGAAGGAGTAGATTCGGGTGAGTGGGAACACGGCTATCGTACGGTGGGCCAGTTTATGTCGACGGATCTTTTCACTGTCAGCCCGGATGATTTGATCGATCTCGCCGCGAGCGTGATGGACTGGCGGCACATCAGGCACGTGCCGGTGGAAGATCAGGAAGGTCGGTTAGTAGGTTTGATAACTCATCGTGGCCTGCTTCGGATGATGATTAATAATGCGGATAAGTTAACTACCGTACGCGAGATCATGATACCGGACCCGGTCACTGTCGCGCCTTCGACCTCGTCATTGGAAGCAATGGAGATCATGCGCAGCAATCGTGTTGGTTGTCTTCCGGTTGTCGAAGGCGATCAGCTAGTCGGCATAATCACCTCCTACGACTTCCTCGAAGCCACCGCCAAACTCTTCCACCAACACCTCACGACGGTGGAAACCAAGACCCGCTCAACCGCTGCTCGCTGAAGCATGATCGCCGGGCTTATGCCCGAACCGGGGGCACAGCCCCCAATATTTAGTAGCCTGACGGCAAGGCATAGCCTTGCCTCACATCAGGCGGCGAAGCCGCAGCGTGCACGACAAATGACTTTGTGCAAAGGCTGGCCGCCCGACGGCAGGCATAGCCTTGCCTCACGTCGGGCGGCGAAGCCGCAGCGTGCAACCACAAATGACTTTTTGTGCAAAGGCTGGCCGCGTAGCAATTTCGAAATTCCACCAACGGCAGTTGCTGCGTAGCTCTGCACAAAAAGTATTTTGATCGTCAGCTACGGCTTTGCCGCCCGATGTGAGGCAGGGCTATGCCCTGCCGTCTAGTTCGAACCTATTTGGTTTGGGCTACGCCCTCGCGCCGGGAGGCATAGCCTTGCCTCACATCGAGCGGCGAAGCCGCGGCGTGCAACGACAAATGAACTTTTGTGCAAAGGCTGGCCGCGTAGCTCTGCACAAAAGTCATTTTGATCGTTAGCTACGGCAGTGGGTGGTTTCTTCAGATCCTTTCTATGCGGAATCTTGCGCAGTAACACGTTCGCTTGCGGATTATTACGCGCGGTTCTACCGAAAAACCTATCAATAACCCACTCACCTACATGGCATAAGCGTTGCGCTTGCGACGGTGACTGATATTTCAACCGGAGTCTCACGATGCCGAGCGCGCAAAAACTAGAGACAGACGAGGCGGCGATGGGCCGCCACGGAGCAGACTTCCGCTCGCTCTTGCAGGCGATTCACTCGTCGAATATCAGCAACCTGAGTTTAGTGCACCCACGCGGCAAGGTTCTGTTTGCGGAAGGCGAGCCCGCTCGCGGCGTCTTCATATTGCGAACGGGCCGGGCAGCGACGTCCATTTCATCAAGCGAAGGACGACTGGTGATTCTGCGGATAGCTCAAGCCGGTGACGTGTTGGGCTTGAATTCCGTCCTTAGGAACGCGTCCTACAACACAACTATCAAGACAATTGAGTCATGCCGCACGGAGTTCATTCCACGCAAGGAGCTTGTCGATCTCATGGAGAGAAATCAGCCAACCGCCCAGGCAATAGCGCAGCTATTGAGCCGCGAGGTAGCTGAACTCACAAACCGCGCGAGATCGCTGCTGCTTCCCCAAACTGCCAGTGCGAAGCTCGCAAAACTGCTGCTGGAGTGGAGTGAACACGCGCCACACATTACAAAGAGTTTTACGCACGAAGACCTCGCACACATGATATGCTCCTCGCGCGAAACAGTGACGCGCTTGCTCGCCAGTCTTAACAGACGCCGGATAATTCGCGTAACGCCGGACAACATCCTGATCTCGGATCGCGCGGCTTTGCAGAAAATCGCCGTTGGTTGAGTTGTGATGCGCGTCACATCTTCACACACGGCGAAAACCTAGAATGCTCTAGCTCAGGGTCAGTTAATCGCAGAACCATACGTGGGGCTAAAGATGAGTACATTCATTAAAGCACTCCTGATCTGTGTCCTGGTTGTAGGCATGTTCGGTTGGCTCGGCTACAACAATTCGTCGCAATCCGCGCAGATCAATCCGGCAGAACTCGCGAAGTACAATGCTGATGACTACGTCGGCAGCGACACTTGCAAAGACTGCCACGAAGATCAGTTCAAAAACTTCTCACACACTTCCCACGCACAGCTCACCAAACTCGCGAGTTGGAAAAACAAGGTGACCGGCTGCGAATCGTGCCACGGTCCCGGCAAGGCCCACAGCGAAGAAGGCGATCCGAAGAAGATCATTTCCTTCAAGAACAAATCGTCGAAGGAAATTTCCGAGACGTGTTTAGGCTGTCACGCGGGCAAAGAGGAACACAACAACTTCCGTCGTGGCGAGCACTGGCGCAATGACATCGGCTGTACTGACTGCCATTCAACCCACTCTGCACCTACGGGACGACAACTGGCCGCTTCGAACGTGTTCGTTTCCGGAGCAAATGCACAAAAGCCCGGCGTCTCGGATCTGAAGTTACTCCGGAAGAGCGAGCCACAGCTTTGTCTGGGTTGTCACAGCGAGACGAAGCACCAGTTTAATCTGCCGTTCCATCACAAGGTGCTTGAAGGCGCGATGAAGTGCAGCGACTGCCACAATCCACACGGCGGTTTCGAACTCAAACAAACACGACTCGCGACGGGCGCCGATGCAGCATGCATCAAGTGTCACGCAGACAAACAAGGTCCGTTTGTCTACGAGCATGCCCCGGTCAAAACCGACGGTTGCGTCGCGTGCCACACGCCACACGGTTCGTCCAACCCGCGTTTGTTGATCACGAGCCGAGTAGCGCAACTCTGCCTGACCTGTCACAGTGTGGCGCATGGTGTGGGCGCGGACGAGCCCGCCGGTCCACAGCACAACTTGAATGCGCAATATGCGAACTGCACGAATTGCCATATCAAGATCCACGGGTCTCGAACGAGTCCGGTCTTTTTCCGTTAACGAGTAAAAGAGGATTGGGCCATGAGCACGAAGCAAAAGATCTCGCTGCACCTGATCGCCTTAGTGATGGCTCTGAGCGTGACTGTAGTTGCGCAACAGCCATCACCATCACCATCACCTTCACCAACAAAGTCTGATTCATCCGATGCGCCAACGGAACCCGGCGAAAAGGCGGGGGACTACACGGCTATCGGGAGCCTGGAGTTTGGATATCGGGGGCTTAGTGTTGACGGTGATCTCAACAAGTATCAAAGCGATCTGAATTACAAGGCTGGTCCACGACTGTTCGACAGCTCTTTACTGCTCAGGTCCAGTGACGGCAAAGGGGATCTGTTCCAGACGTTTCTGGTTAACTCAACAGGCTGGGGCGCCGATCCGCAGGGCAATCTCCGCGTGAACGTCGAACACCCGAAGTGGTATCGCTTCGACGCCACTTATCGACGCTTCAAATACTTCCGCTTTCTTAACAACTTCGCCAATCCAAACTGGGTGTTTAGTCCGGCCCAGTTTAGCGTTCCGCCCAAGACAACGACCGGAGAGCACGGTTACGACACGAGAGTAAAGTTAGGAGACTTTGATCTCACCCTCCTGCCGAAGAATCGACATGTTCGCTTTAATCTCGGCTATTCGCCCGAACGGTACAGTGGACCAGCATTCACAAGCTATCATTCCGGCGGAAACGAGTTTAATTTACTGTCGGAGCTTCGATCCCGCGCTAACGATTTCCGCGTGGGTGCTGACGGCAAACTCGGTCCACTGAACTTTTCGTTTCTGCAAGGCTTCCGGCGCTTTCGTGACGATAGTGTGATCGATCTTGGAGTAACGCCCGGAATAAACCTCAACCCGACGGCGCCGAGTTTGACCAGTTTCGATCGCAATGAACCCGCGCGCGGAAGTGTTAACTACAGTCGTTTCAGTTTGCAAACACTCGTCGCCAAGAGACTCGACATCAGCGGTCGCATTATCTACAGCAAGGCGAAGCAGAACTTTTCTTCGCTCGAGAGCTTCACCGGTCGAAACTGGAACCCGCGCATCACGGGATTTCCTACGACCCCGCCGGCCGCGACGCCAAACATTCTCAATCTCGGCCAATACAATCTGACGGGCGACACTGAGCGGCCGAATTGGCTTGGCGATCTGGGACTGACCTGGATGGCAACGGACAAGTTCCGGCTCTCGAATACGTTCAGAGTTGAGACGTTCGAGATCACCGGCTCGGCACTTTTCAGTGATTTCTTTTCTCTCACGCGCGGCACGAAGACAGATACGATAGGCTTCAGCAATCGCGACGTGCTCACGAATACGGAGTACCGGAAGATCCAGAACACGATCGAAGGTGACTACCAGTTTAACCCGCGCTATTCGGTCCACCTCGGTTATCGATATGCGACACGACGAGTCCGAGAAGCGATCAGCGGCTTCAATCTTGGTGCTAACCAGCCGACACCGCTCGTGCCTGAAGATTTCACAGAGCACAACAACACGCACGCGGTGCTCGGCGGCTTCAAGGCGCGGCCATTGAGCGAATGGACCATCTACTTCGACGCTGAACACGGCACCGCGGACAATGTGTTTTCGCGAATCGGCAATTACAACTACACTAACATTCGTGCGAAGAGCCGTTACAAGCCAAGCTCGCGGGTCGCTTTCAATCTTGCGGTGATCACGAAAGACAACTCGAACCCGTCCGAGATCGCAGGCGTCTCGATCGAGGATTTCGGAGTCAACATAAAATCGCGAATCTTTACCTCGTCACTTGATTGGACCGCGACCTCGAGGTTCTCGGTAAGCACCGGCTACAATTACCATTGGATAAACAGCAAATCGATCATTGACTATTTCTTCAATAGCGTTCGCCATCCGCTCGGCAACAACCTTTACATCGTGAGGAACAATTTCTTCTTTGTGGAGACTGTCGCGCGGATTGCTCCACGAGCGACGCTCTTCGGCGCGTATAGAATTAATAAGGACAACGGCCAGGGAACCCGAGTGGCCGATCCGACGGGCAATCCCGGAACGTTGATCGCGTCGTATCCGATGAGTTATCAATCACCGGAAGCGCGGCTCGCGATTAAACTGCATCACCGGCTCGATTGGAATGTCGGGTATCAGTATTATAATTACAACGAAAGCACGATAGTCGGACCACGGCCGCAGAACTATCACGCGCATCTGCCTTACACGTCGTTGCGCTTGTATTTCGGTCGCAGAGAGTAAATGAATAAATCTCCCGCAAAGGCGCAAAGACGCAAAGATTTGGATTCTCTCTTTGCGTCTTTGCGGCTTTGCGGGAAAAACCTTCTTCGTATTTGCGTGTGTATCGGTCTCGCTGTATCGGCTATTTCAGTCGCGGCTCAAAGACGCGTTAACTACTCCGATTTCTCGCATACCACTCACGTCACGAATAAAAAGCTGGCGTGTGGCTCGTGTCACAAGCTTCCGACGAAGAACTGGAAGGAAGTTCGCAAAGGCGACGCCGCGTTTCCCGATGTCACCGAGTTTCCCGAACACGCATCGTGTTTGAACTGCCATCGACAACAGTTTTTCGCACGCGAGCGACCGGTCCCGAAGATCTGCTCCAATTGCCACGTCAAAACAACGCCGGTCGACACGTCGCGCCACGTGTTTCCGAGTCTTGCCGAACTTTTTCTGACAACAACGAAGGCTGCAACTTTCGTCTCAGAGTTTCATGTCAGCTTTCCCCACGACAAACACTCAGACGCGGATTGCGCTGACTGCCATCAAAACCCCAAGCCGCAGGGCAAAGAAACGTCGAAGAGACGACCACTCGCTCACGCCATGTGCTTCACGTGTCACAATCAGGAGAGTGAGCTTGCGCCTCTGCCTCCAAACTGCGACACGTGTCACAAGCAAGTGGCTTCACAAAAACTTTTCGCTCATGCGGTCTTGCTGGAACCAGCAGCGGCTGACTTCTCTCAATTCAAACACGACAATCGCAATCACGCGCGGCTTCCATGCTTGCTTTGCCACCGTCGTGAAAACAATTCACCGCAACCGACCTTGCCGGGCAAAGCTTCACATGCGCCCTGCACTGGTTGTCACGCGCAACAGTTCTCGAATCCTGCGAGTGAGATCTGCACGATCTGTCACACGGACGCTCAGAGTGGAAAGGTCAAAGCGTTTCCAGCGCTGAGCAGTTTCGATGTGAGGTTCGATCACTCAAAACACAGGGACGCTGCGTGTGCGACATGCCACCGCCGAAATCGTGGCGGCATTGCGCTCTCGATTCCTTCGCGAACGAATGCACACGTCACGTGTTTTAGTTGTCACACGCCGAACGCTGAGGCAAATGGACGAAACATCTCGTCGTGCAGCACCTGTCATCAACTCGGGCGTTTGGTTCGCACCCCGGAGCAGGCGCCCGCTTATCGCGTCGGGTTCAGTCACACAAAACATGATGCGTCCGAGAAGTTGGCTTGTGCGGCGTGTCACCAGGTGAGGGCCGGTGTGTCGCGTGGCCGGCAAGTTTCAGCGCCGTCACCGCTGAATCATCACGCGCCTGCGGGTGCTTTCAGTTGCGCGAGCTGTCACAACGGCCAGCGAACATTCGGCGGCGATGATTTCTCAGTGTGTAAGCGTTGTCACAAGGGCTCGCAGTGGCGATTTTGAAAGGCAGACCCACCCGCTATCGCAGGTGGTACTGACCTTGTCCAAGTTTCAGTCGAGATTTGTGGTACGTGCCGGCACAGTCAGTACCACCGGCGATAGCGGGTAGGTCAGTCTTCGAGAATAAGAGTGGAAAGTTTCGCAGGCTGCTGCGGAAAAGCTCGCGTTGGCGACCGCAACATGCGTTGTTTGGGGCTTTTTCCGCAGGCACGGGCGTTGCACTAACCGCAGTGCGAGCAGATAGAGCTCAAGGGAGGAACGATGGAACTGGTAAAGAACTTAACGATAACGATTGCAGCAATCTTCTTGTTCAGTGTGGTCTTTTTGAGTGTTGCACTCGCACAGGGACAAGCACAACCTTCTGACCCCGCAGCTTATTTCAAAGCCAAATGCGTCGCCTGCCACGGGCAGAAAGCTGAGAAAAAATTCGATGAGTCCCTGACCGACGAGCAATACATCGACGCGATATTGAAAGGCAAGAAACCCGAGAAGCCACCTAACATGCCGGCATACGGCGAGAAGGGCGTAACGGCAGACCAGGCAAAAGCACTGCTCGAGCATATGAAGCAACTGAGATCAACTCAGTAATCGCAAAATAAGCGTTTCCCCCCACTAACCTCCCATGCTGGTTAAAACCAATTGCATGGGAGGTATGCGTGTTTTCAACAAACTCATTGAGACTCCCGATGAGCGAAGAAAAACAACCGAACGAACCAACTCCAACACTCTTTCGAAACTACATCAGCTTCATCGGCGCTGTGCTCGTGATCGCCGCGGTGGTAAGTATCCTGCTGCTGTTTCTCATCGAGCTAACGCAAACAGGAAATAACCCTTACCTCGGCATCATCACGTACGTGATCCTGCCGGCGTTTCTCGTGCTTGGCATTCTCGTGATTCTCATCGGGATGTGGCGTGAGCGACGAAGACGAAGACGTTCGCCGGCTTCAGCCATCGCGCCCTATCCCAAAGTTGATTTCAACGATGCGCGACAACGACGTGTCGCGATTGTGATTCTCACTCTCTCTTTCGTATTTATTTGCGCCAGCGCTTTCGGAAGTTATCGCGCTTATGAGTACACGGAGTCGGTCGAGTTTTGCGGGCGGGCCTGTCACAGTGTGATGAAGCCAGAGTTTGTGGCGTTCCATGCAACGTCACACGCAAGGATTCGGTGCGTTGATTGTCACGTGGGCCATGGCGCCGAGTCGTACGCACGTTCGAAACTTTCGGGTGCGCGCCAACTCTTTTCTCTCGCCACGAACAGTTATTCGAAACCCATCGAAACACCCATTGACAACATGCGGCCGGCGAATGAAACGTGCAAACAATATAACTTGCCTACAAAATTTAATCGAGCG
>Ga0105248_10004185_pt1 | contig 15942 bp, 14 predicted proteins | sample KBSS34metaG_FD_81524 | JGI IMG/M metagenome (GOLD analysis project Ga0105248, IMG submission 81524) | Switchgrass rhizosphere microbial communities from Kellogg Biological Station, Michigan, USA - KBS S3-4 metaG | ecosystem: Host-associated > Plants > Roots > Rhizosphere > Soil | place...
GACGATGGCTCGCGTGCTTGCGCTTCCACGTTGACGGCCTCGTAGCCGTACAACGCATCCATGATGGGTGGCAGATACAAGCGTTGCGGATCGGCGCGCGAGAAGCCCGCGTTTCGATCTGGACTCCACTGCATCGGTGTGCGCACTCCATTGCGGTCGCCCAGAAAAATGTTGTCTCCCATCCCGATCTCGTCGCCGTAATAGATGATGGGCGAGCCAGGCATGGACAGCAGCAGGCTGTTCATCAGCTTGATGCGCTCGGTATCGTTGTCCATCAATGGCGCCAGGCGGCGGCGGATGCCGAGATTCAAGCGCGCCCGATCATCCGTTGCGTACATCTTGTACATGTAATCGCGCTCGCGGCTGGTGACCATTTCCAGCGTCAACTCGTCGTGGTTGCGCAGGAAGATCGCCCACTGACAGGCGTCGGGCAGCTCCGGCGTCTGCTGCATGATTTCGACGATCGGATAGCGATCCTCTTGTGCGATGCCCATGTAGATGCGAGGCATGAGCGGGAAGTGGTACGCCATGTGGCATTCATCGCCGTCGCCGAAATAGTCGCGCACGTCCTCCGGCCACTGGTTGGCTTCGGCAAGCAGCAGGCGGTTGCCGTATGCGGCATCGAGTTGGCGGCGGATTTCCTTGATGACCGCGTGCGTCTGCGGCAGATTCTCGTTGTTGGTACCCTCGCGCTCGATGAGGTAGGGAATCGCGTCCAGTCGGAAGCCGTCCACACCCATATCCAGCCAGAACTTCATGGTCTTGATGACCGCCTGCACGACGCTGGGGTTGTCGAAGTTCAGATCGGGTTGATGACTGAAGAAGCGGTGCCAGTAGTAGGCATTCGCCACTGGATCCCAGGTCCAGTTCGATGTCTCCGTGTCGGTGAAGATAATGCGCGTGTCTGCGTATTTGGTATTCGAGTCGCTCCAGACGTAGTAGTCGCGTTTGGCCGAACCCGTAGGAGCCTGTCGCGCGGCCTGGAACCAGGGATGCTGATCGGAGGTATGGTTGATGACCAGCTCGGTGATGACTTTGAGTCCGCGCTGATGCGCCGCCTCCACAAATTCGACAAAGTCGCCGCGCGTGCCGTATTGCGGATGGATGTTGTGATAGTCGGCGATGTCGTAGCCGTCGTCCTTCATCGGCGATGGATAGAACGGCAGCAGCCAGATGGTATTGACGCCGAGGTCCTGTATGTAGTCGAGCTTCTGGGTGATGCCGGGAAAGTCGCCGATGCCGTCGCCATTGCTATCGTAGAAGGCACGCACATGCACTTCGTAGATCACCGCATCCTTGTACCAAACCGGATCGGTGAGCCAGGCCGCTTGCTGTGCGGCCGTATCCTGCAGTGGGGCGGGGGGATCGCGATGCATGGTGGCGGCCGTGGCTAGAGGAAGTAGTCGAAGTCGCGTTCGGTGCGCACGCGTTGCCGCAATCGGAAGATGTGTGCCGGTGTCGTCACCGGATCGAGGGCGACGAAGTTGCGGGTGCCGCGCCAGAGGAAGCGTGCGCCGGAAAGCAGATCGTGCGCTTGATAGGGTTGTGTCGAATCTTTTGTGAGGTTTCCGAGCGACAATTCCACCCAACCCGTCTGAGCATGGTGCGGATCCAGATTGACGACGACCACGATGTGATCATCGCCGCCCGTGATTTCGTCATGACTTTGCGGATCGCTTTTAGAATAGCAAAGCAGGGCGTCGTTGTCGGTTGCATGGAACTGCAGTGTCCGATCCCATTGTAATGCTGGGTGCTCGCGCCGAATACGATTCAAGCGCGCAATGATATGGCGCAGGCTGCCAGTTCGCTCCAAGTCCCAATTCCTGAGCTGATATTTCTCGGAGTCGAGGTACTCTTCGCTGCCGGGTTCGCGCGGTTCGCTGTCCATCAGCTCGAAGGCCGGTCCGTAGATCCCATAGGAAGCTGAAAGCGTCGCGGCCAACACCATCCGCACGACAAACGCCGGTCTCCCTCCATACTGGAGATACTCGGTCAGGATATCGGGCGTGTTCGGCCAGCAGTTGGGCCGGAAGTATTCGCGAGACGGTCCGCGCGTCAGTTCGCTGAAGTAGTCGACGATTTCCCGCTTGGTATTGCGCCAGGCGAAATAGGTGTACGACTGACTGAAGCCAAGCTTGGCCAGACGTTGCATGACCTTGGGACGCGTGAAGGCCTCGGCAAGGAAGATCACTTGCGGATGCGAGCGTTTGACCTGGTTGATCGCCCACTCCCAAAAAGCGAACGGTTTGGTATGCGGATTGTCGACTCGGAAGACCTCGATCCCCTCCGCAATCCAAAAGTCGAGAATGCTCTTCAGTTCCTCCCACAAACCAATCCACTCCTCCGATTCGAAGTTAAAAGGATAGATGTCCTGATACTTCTTAGGCGGGTTCTCGGCAAATTGAACAGTTCCGTCCGGTCGGAAACGAAACCATTCCGGGTGGGTCTCGACATAAGGGTGATCCGGGGCCGCCTGGAATGCGATATCGAGCGCCACCGTTAGGTCTCGCGCGCGCGCCTGTGTCACGAATCGACGAAAGTCTTCGAGCGTTCCCAATTCGGGATGGATAGCTTTGTGTCCTCCCGCTGCGCCTCCGATCGCCCATGGACTGCCGGGATCCTTTGCGCTCGCCGTAAGTCGGTTATTGGCGCCTTTCCGGTTGGTTTGGCCGATCGGATGGATCGGCGGTAGATAGACGATATCGAACCCGAGCTGCGCAACGTAATCGAGGCGTGCATCGCAATCGCGCAATGTTCCGTGCGTGCCGATAACGCTCGAGCAGGAACGGGGAAAGAACTCGTACCAGGCGGAGAAACGAGCCAGCGGGGGATCGACCACGACCTCCAGTTCGTGCGCGTACTGCGTCGCAAAGGTGCGATCGGGATATCGAATGGCTACGGCCCAGACCTCCTCGTCGAGCGCGATCTTCTTGAGCGACGCGGGATCACGTTCCTGCAGCAAACGCGAAGCCCAGCCGTGTAGCAATGCGGCGTCGACGCCTTGTGCGCGGTCCGCAGTTTCTCGCGCCAATTCGGCACCGATCCGGCCGGCAAGCAGAATATCGGAGGCCTCGATGCGACGAGCAAACTCCTGTCGCCAGGTTTGAAGACGGTCGACCCAGGCGGCGACGGTGTAGCGATATCGCCCCAGCCTATCAACTGCGAATTCGCCCTGGAATCGGTCATTGCCCAGGGGCGTCATCTCCTTCTCACTCCAGCGCGTTTCGGTGTCGGGACGATGGAGGATGACGCAACGTACCGCGTCGTGTCCGTCGGTAAAGGCGTCGGCTTGAACTTCGACAGTCTCGCCCACGACGCGTTTGATCGGAAATGCACCGGAATCGATCTCCGGTGTCACCGATTCGATGACTGTACGAATACGCCCGTCACGAGCGTGGTTTCGAAGCTCGTGCCGACCCGCCGTGGCGAGGCGTGCCGTCATTGACCGCCTGGTGCTTTGAGCATGACTACGCCGAGGGGAGGCAGGCGAAGACTGAGGGAGTGCTCCCGTCCGTGCGCGGACAGCGGCGACGCCTCCACGCCGCCGAAGTTACCCTGGCCGCTTCCGCCATAGCTCGGCGCATCGCTGTTGAGGCATTCGCGCCAGAATCCTCCGCGCGGAACCCCGATTCGGTAGTTCTCGCGGACGACTGGCGTGAAGTTGCATACAACCAGAACGAGATCCGCTGGCTGCTCGCCTCTACGCAGGAAGGCGACGACACTGTTCTGCGCGTCGTTGCAGTCAACCCATTCGAATCCGCCGCGTGAATAGTCTTGCGCATACAGCGCGGCCTCGTTGCGATAGAAGGCATTCAAGTCGCGCACCCAGTTACGCATCCCCGCGTGAAGCGGATATTGCAGCACGTGCCATTCGAGGCTCTCGTCGTGCTGCCATTCGCGCTTCTGACCGAATTCACCGCCCATGAACAGCAGTTTCTTGCCGGGATGACCCCACATGTACCCGTATAACAGGCGCAGATTGGCGAACTGCTGCCACTCGTCGCCTGGCATCTTGCCTAACAGCGAACCCTTGCCGTGAACGACCTCATCGTGCGATAGCGGCAACACGAAGTTCTCGCTATAGGCGTACCACATTCCGAAAGTGAGCTGGTTCTGACGGTACTTGCGGTAGACGGGATCCTGCGTGAAGTAGTCGAGCGTGTCGTGCATCCAGCCCATATTCCACTTGAGCCCGAATCCCAGCCCACCGAGGTGCGTTGGGCGGGACACCATCGGCCAAGCGGTCGATTCTTCGGCAATCATCTGAATGCAGGGATATTCCCGGTACGCGGCTTCGTTGAGAGATTTGAGAAAGCTCACAGCTTCCAGATTCTCACGACCGCCGAAACGGTTGGGGATCCATTCACCGGATGGTCGTGCGTAATCCAGGTACAGCATCGAAGCGACGCCATCCACGCGCAGCGCATCCGCGTGATATTTATCGAGCCAGAATAACGCGCTGCTGGCGAGGAAATCCCGGACCTCGGCGCGGCCATAGTTGAAAATGGCGCTGTTCCATTCCGGATGGAAACCCTGCCGCGGATCGGCATGCTCGTACAGATGCGTACCGTCGAAATAGGCCAGGCCATGTCCGTCGCTCGGAAAGTGCGACGGCACCCAATCCAGGATCACGCCGATGCCGTTCTGGTGAAGGTGGTCCACCAGGAACATGAAGTCCTCCGGAGATCCGTATCGCGACGTCGGCGCGAAAAAGCCGGTGACTTGATAGCCCCAGGATCCGTAAAACGGGTGCTCCATCATGGGCAGCAACTCCACATGCGTGAATCCCATTTCGACGACATATGCGGCCAATTCGACCGCGATCTCTCGATAACGAAGAGGCCGATACCCATCGGCCGGTACGCGGCGCCATGACCCCAGGTGTACCTCATAGATCGACATCGGTGCATTCAATCCGTTCGCGTGCGCTCGTCGCATCATCCAGTCGCGGTCGGTCCACGAAAACTGCGGGTCCCGCACGATGGAAGCGGTGAGCGGTGGCGTCTCGGTCTGAAGGGCATACGGATCGCTCTTATCGGTGACGAAGCCGTCGTAACGGGATGTGATATGGAACTTATACAGCGCACCCTCCCGGATGCCGGGAACGAACTTCTCCCAGATTCCGGAATCGTCTTCGCGCCTGTTCAGAGGAGTGGCGGATTGTTGCCAGCCATTGAAGTCGCCTATGACTGACACCTTGGCGGCATTCGGCGCCCATACTGAAAAATGTACGCCCTTCGCGCTGTCGAGTCGATCCAGACGCGCGCCCAGTTTGTCATACGCGCGAAAGAGATTGCCTTCACGGAAAAGGTAGACGTCTTGGGCTGTGAACATTTGCACGAAGGCCTCGAGTAGTCGCTGGCTCAACCACTGCCGAGCTTCGCCTCCCAAATCACGCTGCCGAAGGCAGCGCTCCGCTTACCAGAGCCCGTTTTTGAAATTGTCTATCGGGCTCCGTTGAAACCCACGACGCAGGCGGCATGCCAACGCCGTATCGCATGATTTCAATGAATTGCGCGCGTCTTGACTCGTCCCCTATGTAGGGTTGGGTCGATACGTGCAAGAATTACGTGCCAAACGAGGGTTGCACCCAGTCAATACAATAATGACATTCAGTCCGCATTGCTCGATCAGCCCAAAATTTTGGCCGCGAAGTCCCAGTTGACTACATTCCAAAACGCGCTGAGATAATCTGGCCGCCGATTCCGGTAGTCAATGTAGTAAGCGTGCTCCCATACGTCGCACGTGAGCAACGGTTGATCGCTGCCAGTAATGGGCGTCGCGGCATTGCTGGTGTTGACGATGTCGAGCGGGCCACTCTGCTTCATCACCAGCCAGGTCCAGCCAGAACCGAAATTGCCAATGGCGGACTTGGCGAACGCTTCCTTGAATGCATCGAGACTACCCCACTTCTTCTCCAACGCCAGACCTAACTTTCCCCTTGGTTGCCCGCCGCCGGATGGCGACAAGCAATTCCAGTAGAAGGTATGGTTCCAGACCTGGGCGGCATTGTTGAAGATGCCTCCTGACGATTTTTTGATGACATCCTCCAACCGCGAGCCCTCGAACTCAGTGCCCTTTATTTGTGCATTGAGGTTGGTCACATAGGCTGCATGGTGTTTGCCGTAGTGGAACTCGAGGGTTTCCCTTGAGATGTGGGGCTCGAGTGCTTCCAGCGGGTATGGTAGGGGCGGTAGTTCGTATGGCATGCGGATCTCCGACTGCGGTGATGGATGGAAGTGAAACAGCGGGGCGCAACGCCTATGCCAAGCATCGGCGTCGATTGACATCAATCAGTTATCCTTTCGCCAACGGCTCTCTTGTTGTAAGTCTTACGCTGAACTTGTAACCCCGTGACCGCATCAAATCGTGACCGCTCGTAGGCGATTTCCTACAACCAACGCATCGCTTGTCTGATACCCATTGTTGGATAGAGGGATTACTTTTCCGCGTGCTAAATGCGCAGCATTTGGACCAGCAACCCATTGAGTCAGTCGAATCCATGGCAGGGGAACCGTCATGTCGGAACGAGCTTCGTTCGAGCAGCTTCTCAGCGCGTCAAATCGAATTCAAGACGATGAACTGGATGAGGCGATCAAGTTCTTGCGTCACCGCCGTGCAGGAATTTCCGGAAATGATCGTTTCGCGCACCTCGCGAGCATCGTCAATAGCATGGATCACGACGCGCTTGGGTGGCTGGAAGCAGTGCTATGTGCACGTTGCGAGCAATCGGAACGCAATGCGAGCCGACGCCGACACGCCCACTCATCCTTTCGAGAATAATTTCGCGACCGACGTCGGGACCGGAAATATACTGTCGACGTGGCCCGCTGACATGCCTTCGACACGCTGATCCTTCGCGTCGCCTTGCATACGCGCCGCCGGGGCTTCGGAGAATGTGGATTGCACAATCCGGCCGAGGCACTGATGATTGAATTGCGCTGACCAGTATCGATCTCGATTGGTCAGACCCAACACCGTTGCTGGCGTGCTTGCGATGCCGAAAGGATGAGCCAAATGAACAGACCCCGATCCGTATTCTGGCATCACTTCTGGGCACTCCTCAAACCCTACTGGTTTTCCGAAGAGAAGGTGATTGCCTGGGTGCTGCTAGCCAGCGTCATCGCGTTGACGCTCGGGATGGTCTACATGAACGTGCTCATCAACGAATGGCAGAATCTGTTCTTCAATACCTTACAGGATAAGAACAAGGCGGAGTTCTATCGACAGATAACCCGATTCGCATTACTTGCGGCGATATGGATCGCAATGTCGGTGTATTCCCTCTACTTGACTCAAATGCTGCAGGTCCGCTGGCGTAGATGGTTGACCCACAAGTACCTGCAGGACTGGCTTACGGATCGCACCTACTACCCGATGCAACTCATGGGCAGACAGACCGATAACCCGGATCAGCGGGTAGCGGAAGATCTGAAGATCTTCGTCAATCAAACGCTGGGCCTCTCGCTCGGTCTTCTCAATGCTCTCGTTACGCTGGCGTCTTTTGTCGGCGTGCTGTGGGTCCTGTCGGGTCCGTTGACCGTGCCGATGCAAGGTTATGAGGTGGTGATCCCGGGCTACATGCTATGGGCGGCGCTATTGTATGCGGCGCTCGGGAACTGGCTGGCAAACAAGATAGGCAAGCCCCTCATCGGCCTCAATTTCAATCAGCAACGTTACGAGGCGGACTTCCGATACAGCTTGATGAGATTCCGCGAGAACATGGAGGGCGTGGCACTGTATCGCGGGGAGGAGGACGAACTGCGAGGATTCAGAACGCGGTTCAACGGCATCTATCTGAACTGGTGGGCGATCATGAAACGCCAAAAGCAGCTCACGTGGTTCACGTCGGGCTACGGTCAACTGGCCGTGATCTTTCCGTTCGTGGTCGCGGCACCTCGCTTTTTCTCCGGCTCAATACCCTTGGGCGGGTTGATGCAAACTGCCAGCGCGTTCGGGTACGTGCGGGAATCGCTCTCCTGGTTCATCAATATATATCCGAGTTTTGCGGAGTGGAAAGCGACAGTGGATCGCCTCGGCGGCTTGCACCAAGCAATCGAAGCCTCCAAGCGCGCGCAGCAAAAAGACCGCGGCGTCGAAGTTGTGAGCGGTCTGGATGGTATGCTCAGGCTGGATCGATTGGAGTTGGCTCTTCCAACCGGCGAAAAATTGATGTCCGACGCGAGTTTGGAAATCAGGCATGGCTCACGCGTCCTCATCCAGGGACCGTCCGGATCGGGCAAGAGCACCTTGTTCCGCGCAATCGCGGGAATCTGGCCCTTCGGTCGAGGACGCATTCTGGAGCCGCTGAACTTCAACAGGTTGTTCCTGCCGCAGCGTCCATACTTCCCCCTTGGAACGCTGCGGGAGGCCGTATGTTATCCCGCACGCTCAGAAGCGTTCAGCGATAGCGAGATTGTGGAAGCGCTAACCGCCGTCGGGCTGCCGCAGTTATTCGTCCGGTTGGATGAAGTGGCTGATTGGAGCACTCAACTGTCGGGCGGCGAGCAGCAACGAGTGGCTTTCGCACGGGCGCTCCTGGAGAAACCCGCCTGGCTGTTTCTCGACGAGGCTACGTCAAGTCTGGATGATGCCAGTCAAGCCGAGTTGTATCAGCTGCTGACGGATCGGCTGACGCACACGACCATTGTCAGCATAGCTCATCGCAACGACCTGGCGCGTTTTCACGGGCAACGGTTGGAGCTGCACCGGGGAGTGAACGTATCATCGACTCTGGTTCCGCAAGCGATTTAACAGCGCTGGCCCAGTAGGCCTTTATCGTCCAGTGTTGCCCACAGGCGTCACCAGCACTGGATTCCATGGCGCCGACGCGATAGTCGCATGCTTTCGCGTATCGATCGATACTATTGATCTGTCGATGATTTCCATCGTACTTCGGCAAATGCGGACGGTTAGAACGCGTCTTGCAAAACCGGAGGCATGGACAATTCAAACGATTTTTTCACCTGGCTCGCCGCGCAGCCAGCCTTTATCGAAGTAGCGATAGGAGCATTCTTCTGTCTGGCTGTCGCACCGCTGCTCTTGGGTGGCCTCGCACTAGGGGTTACAGCCATAGAGAATTTCGCGGAAGTGCGTCTACGTGCGCTGGCTGCATTTTTGCTCACAGGTGAGGGAATACATTCCTTTCGCCTCCCCGCAGGCCTATCGGGGCTGCGCGATCCGATTGCGCGAGCGAAGCCCTCGCCGCACGCAAACTCCTAGCCGCACCGCAGGGTTACCCCCTGCGCTTGAAAAACTGAACCGCGCGCTCGTGCTTTTCCGCTTGCTCGCGAGTATCGAAGGTGCCAAGGTTGCGCGCTTTGCCGGTCTGTGAGTCGCGCTTGCGTGAGTAAAGTCGGAATTTTCCCGATTTGAGTTTCCTGATCATGTTTCCTTCCTATCTGCTGCCGCTTACTTCGTATGTACGCGTACTGATTTCGCCTTGAACGAGGTGGAATTAGACTGTAGCTCACCGTGCATCCCGCCCATCCCTAATGCACGGCAGCGCCCCGACAGAACCCGACTGTCGGGGCGTGTTTTCTTAAGCTCACGTCAACAGGAACTGCCGTTGCAACGCTCTTTCCAAATCGGCTTCGAGCGCATCTCCCAGATCATCGAGATGCACCTCCATACCGTCTGCCGTGGTGTGTCGCCAGATAACGAGGCCGTCCGCGCCGATGACGAAGATCGCCTGTGTCCCCAGCACTCCATAGCGCCGCGCAATCTCGCCGTCTACACCGAAACTTCCCAGGAGAGGAAAACGTAGTTCCCCGGCGTCGAGCATGATCTCGCACCACTGGCCATCCTGGGCGAAGCCGAATACGCGGCTCGTGCTCGGCATGCGCCGCAGGACCTCGTTGAAGATCCGCAAGAAGTAGGATCGTGCTGGATTCCATTCCGCCGGAAAGAAAGCAACAAGCGCAGGGTGTCCGTGCAGGTCGCTCAAACGAATCTTCTCTCCGGTTTCATCGATCCAGCCGAAATCGGGCGCGTCGATACCAACCTCGGTCGGGTCGCGCTCCGAGACAGGCGACTTTGACAGCTGTGTGTTGTGGTTTGCATCGTTGGTGAGCATAAGAACGGCTCCTCCAAAGCATGAACCATTCGTCGATGGCTACACTGTAAATCTCGACCACTGAAAGTGATGCCAGTCGTGCACTTTTTGTCTTGTAGGAATTCTCCGAAAACACCACCGCGACCTACCAAGTGTGTTTCCGTGGCGACTGTATGCATTTTCTACACGGATCACTCGTAAGGATTGCGGGACGCCGCTCCGTCACAGGGGCATGGCTAAAATTTTGTCCCGCAGCTACAGCGACTTGGACAAGTGCGGGCGATGGCACGCGCACTGCTATTGGTGGTCTATTTGCGGTGCGAGGCACGCGCCGTTTCCTCGATGGGCCCAACTTGCAACTGTGCGCCCCGGTTGAAATCATCAGCAGGAGACAAATGATGCGAATCGCAACAACGGTACTGACCTTTGGCCTCCTGACGGCTGTCTCCATTGCGCAAGTCGACGCTCAGACCTTGCAGATACCGATGCAGCTGGTCGACGCGAAAGGTGTCGGCAAGTCCATTGGGACCATCTCCGTGCGGAGTACCAACGACGGTGCGACGTTCACTCCGAATCTGGAGGGCTTGCCCCCTGGAGTGCATGGCTTTCACATACATGAGAAGCCGAGCTGCGACCCGGCAGCGGATCCGAAGGGAAAAATCGCGCCTGCACAGGCTGCGGGTGGCCATCTGGATCCGGAGAAAACCGCGCGCCACGAAGGACCGACCGGTCTGGGTCATTTAGGCGATCTTCCGGCGCTGACGGTGGATAACACCGGCAAGGCGACGACACCGGTGGTTGCGCCGCGCCTGAAGGTCTCTGATCTAACTGGGCACGCTCTGATGATTCATGCAGGCGGCGACAACTATTCGGATTCTCCCGAGAAACTCGGAGGAGGGGGCGAGCGAATCGCCTGCGGGGTCATCCAGTAGCGGATTGGCGGCGGCGTTGCGTGGGCATCAACGCCGAACCTAAGAACCTAGGAGTAGAAACAATGCAGCTTCGAGTCGGGTATGAGCTGGTATTCGATTGCCCGCAAGCGGTGCCGATGATGCTTGCAGTAAATGTACATTCGACGCGACGCGATGACCTTATCGTTGCCGACAGTCTCAATACCGATCCCATGGTCCCGGTTTCCAATTACCTGGATCGCTTTCACAACATCTGCAGTCGGATCGTTGCACCGCCGGGCCGAATAACGCTTTCGTCTTCGGCCATTGTGCGCGATTCGGGTGAACCTGATCCGGTCTGTCCCTGGGTAGGGCAGGTTCCGGTTGAACGGTTACCCGACGACTCACTGATTTTCCTGCTGGGGAGTCGCTATTGCGAGACCGATCGCTTGTCGGCGGTCGCATGGAGTCTTTTCAACAATACCGCTCCAGGCTGGCATCGAGTTCAAGCGATTTGCGATTTCGTTCACGGACACCTGACGTTCGGCTATGAGCACGCGCGGCCAACGAAAACGGCGTGGGAGGCCTACGAGCAGGCAAACGGGGTGTGCCGCGACTTTACGCACCTGGCGGTGGCTTTATGCCGCTGCATGAATATCCCGGCGCGCTATTGCACCGGCTACGTGAGCGATGTGGGTCAGCCGCCCCCGTATGCGCCTATGGATTTCGCTGCATGGTTCGAGGCCTACCTCGACGGTGGCTGGTATACGTTCGATCCGCGCAATCATGTCCCGCGGATCGGACGTATCCTGATGGCAAGAGGGCGGGACGCAGCCGACGTGGCTATCAGCAACTCATTCGGTCCGAGCAGACTCTTCAGTTTCAAGGTGATTGCCGAAGAGGTGACCGACGCCGAGCGCGATGGAGAGCATGGCTTCCGGTATCAAGCGGGTCCCGCAAATCAAACGGAGAACAGCAGTTCGGTGTATTGAGCTTCCCTAGTTCTGGACGCTGATGTGCCTCGGCGAATCGCAGTCCGCCAGATTGCCCTCGTTAGAGTATCCCGAACAGATGAAGCACGATGAGGACGGTGATGGGCACCCCGAGCGCCCATAGTACGATATAGCGCATACGGATCTCCTTGATATTGACTCAGGGCTCGATTAATTGCTGCTACTGCTGCTCTTGCTCTTGTTGGCGCTGTTCTCGATAGCTTCTCCGCCTTTCTTGATATCTTTTCCGGCACCTTCCATGGTGTTGCAGCCAGCCAGAAAAGCGATCGCGAGCGCCACAGATGCTGCCGTGACTTTCAGGGCTGTGAGTTTCAGGTTCATGATGACCTCCTTCCACTAATTGGGTTGCAAAGCAGGATTGCATGCTCATTCGGTGCAACCCATGTGCCAAGGCATTCGAGGCGTGATATCAATGGCATATGACGGCGCCCTGGCACAGCCGATGTAGGATCTGCTCCCAACGGCGTACGCGTTACACGGCTTGGTGTCGGCGCGAGCCAACAGAAGGATGCGGAACGAACCAGGAGTTGTGAGGTCCTTTCGACTGACGGGAGGTCAGTGACAGCGGTAGCCCCGGTCCATTGTGTATCATAGGGTTACGAGCACGCCCCCAAACCCGATGAATACTGCAGGGGCAATACCATGACTCTTTTGGAATCGGTGAACTCATTGGTGAAACAACGTTGGCTTGTGTTTGGTGGCTTGGTCAGCATCAGCGTTTCGATGACGCCTCTGCATGACTCGACCGCCGCCAATCCGACCGCAGCCGAGCTCGAATCTCATTCAAGAGCCGCGCTGCCTTTCGACGAAGAGGTTGCTCCGCTCGGAACGAGCGGACCGCTGTCGGATCCGCAGTTGAGGTATTGCCTCGCACAGATCATCCGGATCGACGCGGTGCGACCGATACTGAACCGGTTCAAGCACGACCAAGTCGACTACTTCAATGCACTCGTGGCGGATTTCAACACCCGCTGCGGGCATTTCAGCTATCCGAAGGGCGCGCTGGAAGGTGCGAAGCAAGTGGTCGAGGGAAGCCGTGCTCAGATCGAGAGCGCGGCGCGGGAAGCCTATCGAGCGCGCTTCGGCAAGGAAGAGAAAAGCGCCGTTGCCGGCAGCAAAGCGGACACCGCATCAATACCGCAGGCAAAGCCTCAGGCTACTCCCGCCACGCCTGGTGCAAATGCCGCTCCACAAACAAGTGCGAAGCCGGAGGCCGCTGCAGCGAACCCGCGCACGCCTACAACAACAGTCGTGCAGTCGGAGCCACAGACCGAGAGTTTTGCTACGTTCGAAAGCCCGACTCCCACTGCGAAGAGGACACCGAGTCAATCACCACCAAAGCAAGAGCTTCCTGCGACCGCGGCCGCTCCGAACGAACCCACACCGCAACCACCGGCAAGACCTGATCGGGCCCCGACTTCCGAAAATCCGGCCGCAACGGCAAAACCAAACGTGGCGGCGCAGACCGCAAGCAATGATGTTGTCGCTGCGCCGGTAACAACGCCTAAGTCCGAGACGGCGTCGCAGAACTCGACTTCCAGCGCGCGGCCAAGCGCTACGCAACAGAGTGCGAAACCGGAACCTTCCACGCCCGCAACGGTTCCGAGCACGTCGACGAGCGCTGCGGTCTCCTCCCCACCAAAGCCCAGGTCCGAGAGCGTAGCTGTAGCCGCGGGTCCAACCGCGAGCGCAAAGGCTGAGGTTACTGCGAAGCAGGAGCCTGCCGCGGCCGCAACCGTTCCGAGCACATCAACCAGCCCGGCGGTCTCCTCGCCAACAAAGCCCAGGTCCGAGAGCGTAGCTGCACCTGCGAGTGCAACTGCCAGCGCAAAGGCGGAGGTTACGCAGCAAACTTCGAAACCAGAGCCTTCACCCACCGCATCCGTTCCGAACACATCGAGCGCGGTGGTCTCCTCGCCAACAAGGGCGAAATCAGAGAGCGCCGCTGTACCCGTGGGTCCAAGTGCGAGCGTGAAAGCGGAGGTTACACAGCAGGCTTCGAAGCAGGAACTTCCGGTGATTGCCGCTGTTCCGAGCACGGTAACGAGTCCGGTGACCACTTCATCGGCAAAGCCGAGCCCCGAGAGCATAGCTGTTCCTGGGAGTCCAACTCCTGCTGCAGGTGTTGAGACGACACAGCCAAAGGTGAAGCCGGAACTACCGGCGACCGCCGCGAACCCGGTGCCGAATGCTTCCGACGCGCAGACCGTTGCGAAGGCAGAGCCGCCAGCAACCTCTGTGAGCCCAACACCGCCGGTCTCGAGTTCGAAAACCGAAGCGTCGCCCACTCCCGCGAGTCCGGCGGCAAAACCTGAGTCTCCTGCAGATGCCGCGCCCAAGACTACAAAGAAAAGTGCGCGGACCAATACTGCGGCCGCGCCAAAAACCACACCGAAGGAAGTGCAGCCACCCAAGCCGCCGGCTGATCCGCTCGCAGTGTTCACCGGTGAAATTCAGCGACTCGGGTCGCGCGTCCTGGGTCCTAGCGAGTACCCTGCGGAAGCGAAGGAGAAGGCCTGGGAGGGCACGAGCCAGGTCGAGGTGCGGTTCGCCAGCGGCGGCTATATCAGGAACATTATCGTCGGGGATAGCACGGGCCACATGCTGCTGGACGAAAAGGCGCTCGAGTGGGCGAGAAGTCTGCAGTATCCCGATGTGCCGGCCGAATTGCGTGAGCGCGACTTTACAGTGAGTTTTCCCGTCGTGTTTCGCCTCCGCTAGGCCTCACGCATGAGCGGGACTCGCTTCGACACCTACTACCGTTACGCCGACTTCACCCGCATTCTACAGGAAATTGCGGAGGCTAATCCGCATCTGGTGCGCATCGCCCGCATCGGCAAGAGCCACGAAGGCCGAGATATCTGGTTGACGGTCGTAACGCGCTTCGAGACGGGAGGGGACAAGGACAAACCCGCCTTGTGGGTGGACGGCAACATCCATGCAACCGAGGTGGCGGGGTCGATGGCCTGCCTGTATCTGTTGAATCGGTTGATTGCCGACTATGGCAAGGACGCCGACGTCACCAGATGTCTCGATACCCGGGCGTTCTACATTTGTCCGCGGCTCAATCCGGATGGCGCCGAATGGGCACTGGCAGACATCCCGAAACTGATTCGTTCCAGTACGCGGCCCTATCCATACGATGAGGAACCCGCCGCTGGATTGGCGCGGGAAGATATCGACGGCGATGGCCGCGTGCTGACAATGCGCATCCCCGATGCGTCTGGAGCCTGGAAGGTATCGAACCTTGATTCGAGATTGCTGGTGCGACGTGATCCCGCGGAGACCGGTGGTCAGTACTATCGCCTTCTGCCGGAAGGGCGTATCGACGACTACGACGGCGTTACATTGAAGCTGCAGCCCCACAAGGAACAGCTGGATCTCAATCGCAATTTTCCCGCGAGCTGGCGTCAGGAACACGAGCAATTCGGAGCCGGACCTTTCCCGGCATCAGAACCCGAAGTGGAAGCTGCCGTGCGGTTCATCACCGACCACTCGAACATTACCGGCGCGATCGCGTTCCACACTTATAGCGGTGTGCTGTTGCGCCCGTCTTCGCATCTCGCCGACGACTCGCTGCCCGTCGAAGACCTGTGGGTGTATCAGAAAATTGGTGCGCAAGGCACCGAGGCAACCGGTTATCCGAACATCTCGGTATTCCACGACTTCCGATATCACCCCAAGGAAGTCATCACCGGGTCGCTCGACGATTGGATGTACGATCATCGAGGCGTATTCGCGTGGACGGTGGAGATCTGGAGCCCGCAGCGCCAGGCCGGAATCACCGACTACAAATTCATCGAGTGGTATCGCGAACATCCGGTCGAGGACGATCTCAAACTGCTCAAGTGGAATGATGAAGTATTGGGCGGCAAAGGTTTCGTGGCCTGGTATCCCTTCGAGCATCCACAACTAGGGCCGGTGGAATTGGGGGGATGGGACTCGCTGTACACCTGGAGCAATCCACCTCACGCATTGCTCGAGA
>Ga0105248_10004186_pt1 | contig 15942 bp, 12 predicted proteins | sample KBSS34metaG_FD_81524 | JGI IMG/M metagenome (GOLD analysis project Ga0105248, IMG submission 81524) | Switchgrass rhizosphere microbial communities from Kellogg Biological Station, Michigan, USA - KBS S3-4 metaG | ecosystem: Host-associated > Plants > Roots > Rhizosphere > Soil | place...
CGGCGTCCGTCCTTCTGAAGACCGGGCTCGATCTCGTGGAACCGGCGCAGCTGCCCGTCGGCGCGGGTTTCTCCGAACGCCCGCGCGAGCGCGGCGCGAATGCCGCCGTTCCAGTCGATCAGCGTGCCGTAGCAGTCGAACGTCGCCCACCAGTCGTGCGCGGTGGAATCTCTCGTCGTGTCGGCGGCCATGGAGACAGTATGGCTCGCCGTGCGGGCGGACGGCTTTTTGCTCCCGCCTCCCTCCCCGGCGCCATCCGCGCCGGTTTTCGGCCGATGCGCCGCGACGGTCGGGTCAAAACCGTCAGCGGCGACACAGATTCGTGCCGAGGAGGAACCATGATTCGACGCGTCGCCGCCATTGCCTTCGTCCTCACGCTCACGCCGGCGCTGCTCTACGCCCAGGACCCGGTCTTCACCGTGACGGCGCAGTCGGCGGACGTGCACAAGGGCCCGAGCACCGTCACACCCGTGATCGGCCACGTGGCGCGCGGCGCCGCGCTGCCGGTGGGGCGCAACCTCGGAAGCTGGATCAGGATCGCGTGGCCGTCGGCGCCGGACGGCGTCGGCTACGTGCACGTCACGATGGGGCGCCTCAGCGGCGCCGGGAGCGAACCGTCCGCCGCGCCCTCGCGCTCGCCATCCATGTCGACGACGAGACCCGCCGAGCCGCCGACGGTGATGCCGGCGTCGCGGACGTCGCCGTCGGGGCGCACGTCACCGGAGCCGCGCGTTGGCGTGCAGGGGCCGCAGGGGGTGACGACGATCAGCCACGTCGTCGGCATCGGCGGCCTCGTGCAGTCGGCGAAGGGTTTCGGCGCGACGGGCCGCGCGTGGCGCACCGATCGCGTCGGCCTCGAGCTGCGCTTCACGCGCAACACCATGACCAGCGACACCGCGGGCGGGCGGATGACCTCGCTCGAGTTCGAGCCGCGCGTCGCCTTCGCGCTGTTCGATCACGTGAGCGACTACGTGTGGGTGCGGCCCTACGTCGGTTCGGGCGTGAGCTTCGGCCACCACACCTTGAAGGTGACATTGCCTGAAGGTGGGCCCGAGGCGGCGCAGACGGCATCCAGCAACAACGTCGCGCTGCGCCTGTTCGGCGGCAGCGAACTGACGTTCGCCGGCGCCACCCGCTTCGGCCTCAGCGCGGAAGCGGGCTACCGTCCCTCGACAACGCTGTTTACCGGCTTCGAGACGGACCGCTTCACCCTGTCGATCGCCGGGCACTGGTACATCAAGTAACCGAGCGGCGCTCACGGCGATCTGGTGCGGCGTCCGGGAGATTCCCGGGGCTCTGGTGGTGGCGGCCCACGGCTTCGCGGCGGTGCACTTCGGTGACTGCGGCGTGTGGATCATGGGACAGCTGCGATGCGCTGTTACGCCGATTGTGTGCGCCCCCGGCTGGACGTCGAGGTCATGCGCGCGAGCGCGCCGACGAGGCGAGCGAGCGCACCTCGTCAACGAGACGATCGAATGCGGCGTCGTCCGCCGACGGCGCCGCATCGCCGTCACCCACCAGCGCGGCGCAGCCGAAATCCAGCAGTGAGGCCGGATGAGCGCCGTCGGCGATCAGGATGTTGCCGCTCGCGATCGAGCCGTGGACCAGGCCGCGTTCGTGCGCGCGGCCAACCGCCGCTCGCAGGCTGGCCAGGCACGCCTCGGCGGCGGCCGCGTTCAGCCGGCCTGACTCGACTCGCTGGAGAAGCGGCAGCCCGCGACGGAACTCGCTCAGGATCGACGGGCGGCCGGACGGACCGACCCAAGCGGTTTCCGCTGCGGGAATCGCCTCGTGCGGCCAGCCGGTCATCTCCCGTCGCAGCCGTTCGAACCGCGCCATGAAATCGCCCGGGGCCCGGCGGCGCCACGTCTTGAGCCTGAGCAGTCGAATGGGAGCGCCGTCCCGGGTCACGAGAAAGACGGAAGCCGTCGCGCTGGCGCCGAGCGGCAGCTGAATCGTCAGGGTCTCACCCGCCGCCACGGGTGAAGGGTGCATCAGCGCGTCTTCGAGCAGGCACGCGGCGCAGTGTCCGCCGTGGCGGGCCGCCTCGGGGTGCCGCACGCAGCGCGAGGAAAGGCTCAGCCCGACACCGCCCGGAGCAGTTCGCGCATCTCGTCTTCGATTTCGTCCGGCGCCAGCACCGTCTCGCCGATCTCGAGGCGGAGCATGGCCCCGAACCGCTGCCGCAGCCGGTGCACGCCAACCTTCACCGCGCCTTCGGTGATGCCCAGATCGCCGGCGACGTCGCGATACGACGGCAGCTCGCCGGCATGCGTCAGGTACGGCAGCAGCCTCTCGGTGACGGCCGCCTGGCGCGCATCCACGCACTCGTCGCGCACGCGCTGAATCGCGCGGTCGATGGCGATGCCGGCCCACTTCCGATCGAACACGCGATCCGGCGTGTCCTGCTCGCGCATGTCGAGCGCATACGTGCGCTCCGCCTGGTCGAAGTCGAGCGTGAGCCGCACTTTCGGTCCACCGCGGCGTGCCGCGGTGGCGCGCTCGTGCTCGTTGATCGCGTATCGCTTGAGCGCGGTGAGCAGGAACCCGCGAAACCGCCCCCGCGCGGGATCGGCGGCGCGGATGTCGCCTCGTTCGATGAGGCGGAGAAAGAATCCCTGGGTCAGGTCCTGCGCGTCCGCGGCATCGTGGCCGCGGCGTCGCAGGTAGCTGTAGAGCGGGGGCCAGTAGCTCTGGCAGAGCTCTTCGAGGGCCGCGGCGGCGTGGGGATCCGACTCGCGGCCGGCAGCGTTCACCATCGTCCATCGCGTCGAGGCGAAGCGGCCGCCGGCGGCGCCGGGGCTCACACCAGCACCTCTTCGCACGCGGCGAGGAATTCCAGCGGATCGCGCGGCCGGCGCGCCCGCTCGGTCGAGAGCGCGGATCTGAAGAGTGCGTTGAGCGGCTCGCTCAGGGCGGCGTCGGCGGACGACACCGACACGGTGTCGCGGAAACGATCGGCGGCGGGGATCGTCTGCCGGAACGGATGCCGCGCGGTCAGCATCTCGAACGCAATCACGCCGAGCGCCCAGAGATCCCAGGCAGGACTCACCTCGTCGCCCGCGACCTGTTCCGGCGCCATGTATTCCAGGGTGCCGAGGAGCAGCCCGGCACTGGTCCTGGCCGGGGCCCGCTCGAACGACGCCGTGCGCTCGAACGTCTTGGCGAGACCGAAGTCGAGCACCTTCGGCACCACGCCGCCGGCATGGCGCAGCAGGAAAATGTTCTCGGGCTTGAGATCGCGATGGACCAGCCCGCGGCCGTGCGCCGCGCTCAGCGCCGCACACACGCCGCGCAGGATCTGCAGCGCCTCGGAGGCTGGCAGCGGAGCGCCGCGGGCGAGCCGCTGCCGCAGCGTGTCCCCGTCGAGCAGCTCCATCACCAGGAACGGACGGCTGTCGAGATCGACGCCGAAATCGTAGATGCGCACCACGTGGGGATGGGCGAACCCCGCGGCGGCGCGTGCTTCCTCGCGGAAACGGGATGCGAGATCGACCGGCGGGGTGACGTCATGCCTGATGACCTTCACCGCGACGGCTCGCTCGAGCACTTCGTCGACGGCGGCGTAGACGGTCCCCATTCCGCCGCGGCCAAGGCGGCGCTCGAGACGGTACCGTCCGTTGAGGATGCGCGACCCCGCGGACCGCACCAGCGCCTCGCCGTCGTCGCTGCAGTAATCCGTGCGCGGATCGAAACAGCGGCCGCAGCGTTCGCACTCGGCGACCGCCTGCCTGCCGAGTGACGACCGTTCGAGCAGCACCGCCACGGCCTGGGCGATGGTCACGAGCAGATCGAGATCCTCGTGGCTGTAGGGCTCCTCCGATCGGCGCGGTCCGAGCACCAGCAGCCCCAGCGGCGGCTGGCCGGCGGCGTCGCCGGAAATCGGGACCAGCAGCTCGATGCCGTGCTCGAGCAGCAGCGCCCGCTCCTCGAGCGGCAGCTGCTGCCGCACCCAGGCGGTCTGTCCCAGCGACAGCGCCAGCGGCTTGCGGAGCGCCGCGAGGACGGCGATCACGGTGAGCGACGCCGGGAGCGTGCTCCACGGCGGGTCGCCAGCCGGCGCCGCCGCGATGGCGCGAAACGCCGAGTCCGCCGGATCGTGCGTGAGCACGCCGGCGAACTCCGGATGCAGGGCTTCGTCGATCTGCTGCAGCACGGACGGCACGATCGCGTCGACGCTCGAGGCGCGCGCGATCTGATCGGCGATGCTCCGCAGCAGCCGCTGCGCGTCGTAGCGGTCGCGGAAGAACCGGCGATCGAGCTGCGACAACCACCGGTCGCGCCGCGAGCGCACGACCAGCAGCGCCGCCACCAGGAGCGCAAACCACCACCAGCGCGACTGCACGAGCGCCGCGAGCGGCTGGTCGCGGTGCATGACGATGTCCACGAACAGCACGGCGCCCAGGATCGGGCCGAGCGCGTCGAGGAACCGGCGCGCCAGCGCATACTGCAGCCCCTGGCGCACGATCAGGCCGACGTCGAACAGGCGGTGCCGCAGGATGGCGTAGGCGAACGACGCCGGAAACGCCAGGAACACCAGCGCCAGCACGGTCAGCGTCCGCGTCGCGAAGATGTCGGCGCCGGGATTGAGCCAGTAGCCGAGCACGACCCCGGCGCCGGCGACGCCACCGACGACGGTCCCCAGACTCAGGACGCCGATGCGTCGCCGCACGGTCGGCGTCTCGGCGGCCCGACGGTGCACCACGAGCAGCGCGAGGGCCAGCGCGGCGTAGACCACGTTGACGATGAAGATCACCGGGATCGAGTCCGCCATCCCGGTGAGCGGCCCGCGGTCGAGGACGATCCGAGACCACGCCTCGAGGTACCACGCAACGGTCAGGAAACCCGGCGTCAGCGCGGCGGCGAGGCGCCAGCCCGAGAGCAGCCGTCCGGGGAAGGCGGCGAAAAACGCGAAGAGCAGCGGGCCCTCGCCAACGCTGGTGGCGAACGGGACCCAGAGCAGCAACCCCAGGGGTGTCGGCAGCTCAGCCCAGAACGTCGCCAGCTGCATGGGCAGGACGACGGAGAGCGTCGCCGTCGACGCGAGCAGCCAGGCGCCAATCAGCGCCGGCGGATGGGATGCGCGGCGGAAGCCGACGAGGATCGCGAACGCCAGCGTAATCACCTGCGCGAGGCGGAACGCGATCAAACCGGGACGCGGCGGACCGCTGGCCCATTCGACGGGCCCGGACCGCAGCGGCAGCGAGACAGCGAGCGTTCCTTCGGCTCGCGCGATCTCGAGATCGAGCGGCCGCGGCGGATCGAGGTGGACACGGAGGCGCTGCCAGTCGGCCGGCCCTTCCATGCGACGGCCGTTCGCGCGCGCGATCACATCGCCGGCGCGGAGCCCGCGGGCGGCCGCGCTCGAGCCGGCGTCCACGCGGTCGATCGCCACCGCGCCGCTTTCGAACCGCGGCACGAACCCGAGCGGTGACACCCGCCACAAATCGCAGGTAATGAGGAGCGCGAGGTAGGCGACGTAGACGGCGGCGACGGCGCTGACGCCCCATCGCGCGGCCCTCGTCGGGCGGTCCGCCGGAGCGAGCGCACTGTTGGTCCCCACAGAGGCCGCCAGACCTCCGTGTCGCGCGAAAGCGCACGGGCGGAGGAGCGATGCACTGTAGCACGGATGAGCCGGAGCGCCGGTGACGGGGGACGTGCGGTGCGGCGCTATCGGGCTGGCTTGACGTCGACGTTGTGGTACGCCTCGACGAGCCACCGGCCGTCGCGCTTGACGAAGACCTGCATCAGCTGCGTCCTGACGATGCCGTCGGCGGGAACCGCGAGCCCGGAGGGAAGCGTGCGCACGCCCCTGACCTCGTTGTCGATGTCGACGACCGCGACATCGGGAGTGACGAAGCGCAGGCGCTTGACGGCCTGCGACTTCGTCGTCCCCTTGTAGAAGCTGGCGAGGATCTCGGCGTGGCGCTTCTCGAACGCGTCGTGACCGTACATCACCATGCCGAAGATATTCGTAAAGGACGCGTCCGGCGCGACGTCCCTGGCGTATCCGGGCCCGTCGCCCGCGTTCCACGCCTTCTCTTGCGCCGCCACGATGCCGCGGATGGCCGCCTCGGCCTGCGCGTTATCTGACCTTCCTGGCGAGCCCTGGAGCAGCGCCAGGGTCAGCATCGCGACGCCGATGGTTCGCATCCGCGGACCATATCACGCGGTTCAGCGCGCCAGCGCGTAGGCCGCTTCCTGCGCGGTGATCGCGTGCACGGCCTTGCTCGGATGGATGCCGTCCCAGAAGAGGTATTCGTCGGCATCCTGGCAGGTGAACGGCGCGACGCCCGGGGTGATGCAGGCCGCCGTCACGTTGGTCAGGCCGAACGCGCCGGGATTGGCCGTCAGGTCGTTGAGCAGGCGGAACGCGTCGAGCCTGACGATCGTGATGCCCGGCAGCGCCGACAGTTGCGCGACAGCGCCGTCGAGCCCGGCGTTGAAGTTCTGCGTGATGGCGGCGGCGAGTTGCGCGGCGCCCGGCCGGGCGCGGTCCAGCGTGCGGATCGCGGGCGTGAGGCCGACGTTGGGAGGCCGCCACACCAGGAACGTCCTCGCGCCCGCGGCATACAGCGCCTGGATGTTCTGGGCGATCGATCCCACGGCGCGCTGAAGGATTGGCCCGCCGTTGCCTCCGCCCGCGAACGTGACGAGCGCGTCGCGGATATCGTTGCTGCCCATCTCGATCACGTAGAGGCGATCGGCGGGCGCCGTGCCGCCGGCGTCGAGCAGGAACGCGTTCACCTGCTGCGGCAGGTTCACGTTGATGCCGTCTTCAGCGGCGCGCGCACCGCCCACCGCATAGTTGGCGGCGCCGGACGCCGCGCCCTGGAACGCCGGCTTGACGGTGCCGGCCAGCCCCAGCGGCCTGGCGAACTGTTCGACCCACGTCGCGCCATTGCTGAAGTGATGGCCTCCGCGCGAGTACGGCGCACTGGGCACGAGAAACGGATCGACCAGGTAGTCCTGGGGCTCGCTGGCCTCGCCACGCAACGCAAAGGCGTTGCCGGGGTCCGACAGGCTGGTGCCAAAGACGACCAGGCCCTCGAAACTGGTCTTCGCGGATGTCGGGACGGTGACGGCCGCGATCGCCAGTACGGTGGCCGCGGCGACGGCTGCAATGTGTCTCTGCTGCATGCTGTTCCTCCTCGTAACCTTGCCATTCGGGTGGTCGGGGAGTACTTCAGCAACGGGAGGAAAAGGTTACAGGCGGAGCGAGGGTGCGACTGGCGCGCCGAGGCCCCGTGGACGTGTCAGACTCTGTCTGACACGCTGGCGGCCGTGGAAGGCGTCTGGGTATAATCCGCATCAGTCCCCAGACCCAGTGGCCCCCCCTCTCGCACCCACGGCGGAACTGAAAGGCGAACAGCTGTTCGTTTCGCAGATCGCCGAGATCGATCGCGCGATTGCGTTCATCTGCGCGCGGCACTACCTGCAGCCGGCGGATGCCGATGACTTCGCCGCACAGGTGAAGCTGAAGCTGATCGAAGACGACTATGCGATCCTGCGGAAATTCGAGCATCGCAGCAGCTTCCGCACTTACCTGACGGTCGTCATCCAGCGCGCCTGTCTCGACTATCGCGTCAAGGCGTGGGGGAAGTGGCGTCCGTCCGCCGAAGCCAGGCGCCGGGGGGCGATCGCCGTGCTGATCGAACAGCTGAATGTCCGGGACGGCCACTCGCTCGAGGAAACGTTCGAGATCCTCAGGACCAACCATCGCATCGCGATCTCCCGGAAGGACTTCGACGAGCTGGCCTCGCGCCTGCCCGTCCATACGCGGCGGCGCTTCGAGTCGGAGGAGGGCCTGGAGGCGCTGCCGTCGACGGCGCGGCCGCCCGACGAAGAGGCCGCAAGCCGCGAACGTCAGGCGGCCGCGGCCCGTGTCGCTCAGACGCTGAACGTGGAAATCCGGCGCTTCGACGACCAGGATCGGCTGATCCTGAACATGCGCTTCGTCGACGGGCGTTCGATCGTCGAGATTGCCTCGGCGCTCGGTCTCGACCAGAAGGGCCTGTATCGGCGCGTCGAACGGCTCCTGACCGAGCTGCGCGCGCGTCTCGTGAAGGCGGGGATCGACGAATCGCTGATGCGCGACCTCCTGGAGGACCCGGCGGCCATCGACGCCGTTTTCCGCCGGAGATCGCGGTAGAGGGTCCGTCTATGAAAGAGATGGAATCACGGAATGGCTGCGTCTGGCCGGGATAGGACGGTAGTGCGCCCGGCCGGCGATTGCCCGGCGTCGGAGGACTTTGCCGCCTATATCGACGGCACGCTGACGGCCGCGCGCCGGCAATCGCTGGAGCGACACGTCGCCGACTGCGACGATTGCCGGGCGATCCTCGCCGACACCGCGGCGTCACTCCGGGCAGCCGATGCGCTCGACGACTTCCGCGGCCGGTCTCGCGGCAGCCGGCGGATGCTCTCTTTCGCCGCGCTGGCGGCGGCTGCCGTGCTCCTCATCGTGCTGCGGCTGGCCTGGACTGCGGGCCACGCACCAGCGGGACCGCAGCCGTCGCAGCTGCCCTTGCTGGTCGCCGCGCTGGCAAAGGAGCCGACGCGGCCGGTAGTGGGGCGCCTGGCCGGTGACTTCACATATGCGCCGCCGCCGTCGCTGACGAGGGGCGCCGCGGCGGGCAGCCCGTCGCCCGACGTGCAGATCGCCGCCGCCGCGATCGAGAAGCAGGCGGGGCAGGACGCGACGCCCGAACGGCGCGCCGATCTCGGCGTCGCGCTGCTGGCCGTCGGCGAGCTGGATCGCGCGATCGACGAACTCGCGGGCGCCACGTCGGGACGCGCCGATGCGGCCGCGTTCAACAACCTGTCGGTCGCGTACCTCACGCGCTCGGTGACAACAGGCCGCCGTGACGATCTCCAGCTGGCGCTCGAGACGGCCGATCGCGCACTCGCGCTGCAGCCGGCGAGCGCCGCCGCGCTCTTCAACCGGGCGCTGATCCTGAACGCGCTCGATCGTCCCGCCGACGCACAGCGCGCCGCCGACCGGTACCTCAGTCAGGACCCCAACTCGCCCTGGGCCGGCGAGCTGCGCGCGAAGCTCCGCCGGTAGACAGATGTCCGCGCGGCGCACTCCGGCGGCCATCATCGTGCTGACGGTTTCCATCGCCGCCTGCGGACAGCACCAGGTCCCGGCACCGCCGGATCCGTATCGCGCCGAGATCGCGGGACTCGTCGATGCCGCCGGAACCGATCGCGTGATCGAGGGACGGCTTGCCGGAGGCTTCCGCTACGGCGAATGGCGGGAGGTCCGCGGCGCGCCTCGCGATCTCCAGGTGCTCGCCGCGGGCGCGCGTCTGCAACAGCGCGGCGCCAGCGCGCACGCCAACGCGGTCGCTGTCCTGCTCAGCGGTGACGGCGAGCGTGCGATCGCGCTGCTCGAGCGGATCGTCGCGGCGCCGGAATGGCCGGCTTCGGCGGCCAGCGATCTCGCCGCCGCGCGCCTCGCGCGGTGGAGACGGACGGGCCAGCCGCTCGACGCGGTGCGTGCACTGAACGAAGCGCGCCGCTCAATCGCGCGCGACCCGGGCCTGGCAGAAGGCTGGTTCAACCGCGCGCTGGCCCTCGAGGCGCTGGGGCTGCCATCACTGGCCCGGGAGGGATGGCGGGATTATCAGCGCGTCGATCGGGCCGGCCCCTGGGCCGCCGAGGCGGCGCGGCGCGCCGAAAGCGACGCGCGGATCGACGCCGGGCGTCCCGCGGATCCCCGCGGCGCGTTCGCGGCTGCCCTCATGAACGGCGACCTCGCCGGGCTTGACGACGCCGTCGCGCAGAACCCGGCCGTGGCACGACAGTATTTCGAAAAGGATCTCCTGCGTGACTGGTCGTCGCCGGCGGCATCGTCCCGAGAGCAGGCCGGTCGCGCCCTCAGGCTGCAGACCGTGGGGCGGCTGCTCGGCGCGCACGGTGAACCCCTCTGGCAGCGGGTCGCCGACGAACTGCGTCACGTGCCGGCGGGCCAGCACGCAGGCGTCGCCAGGGCCGTCCAGGACCTGCTCGCGGCTGGCGCCCACATCGAGGCCAACCGGTTCGACGCCGCCGCTCCTCTGCTCGAGTCACTGCCGGCACGCCTCGCGGCGGTTCCGTCGCTGGCGCTGGCGTCGCGATTCTGGATCCAGTACGTCGCGTGGTACCGCGGCGACAAGGCCAACGTCGCCGCGGCGGTTTCGCGGCTCCAGCGGCAGGCGGCAGCCCGGCGCTTCGCCTTTCTCGAAGCGCGTTGCGCGCTGCTCCTCGCGGCGTCGTTCGAGAGTCTCGCGCGCTACGACGAGGCGGCGGCGGCGTTCCGCGAGGCGATTGCGCGATTCGAGGAGCTGCGCGAGGTCGAGTTCGCGGCCAGCGCGCACGCGATGCTGGCGCACCTGCTGTCCGTCCAGGGGGATCTCAGCGATGCCTGGAACCACCTTCGCGCGGCGCTCGAAGCGCTGCGCTGGATTCAGGCGCTGCGGCCGCGCGTCGTCGTCCTCGCCAACGCGGTGCTGATCGGCGCGCATCACGGCTTTCCTTTCGCGGCGCTCGACATCCAAGACGCGCTGGTCGCCGACGCGCGGAAATGGGGCGACAAGGGGGCGCTGGCGCGCTGCTTCGTCGAGCGTGCGCGGCTCTTGAACGATCTGCAGATGACCGCCGCTGCCCGCGCCGCGGTGCAGGAGGGACGGAACGCGGTCGCGGCCATCGCCGATGCGTCGAACCGCGGCATCTTCGAGCTCGACCTCGCGATCGAGGCGGCGCGCGTCACCATGGCCAGCGACGGGGCGGGTTCGGCGCGCCTGCTCGCCGACGTCGTCCAGCGGTTACCGGCCCGGAACGGTGAATTCAAGCTCGCGGAGGTGTATCTCGATCTCGGACGCGCGCGGCAGCAGGCCGGCGATCCGGCCGGCGCGCTGCAGGCGTGGCTGGCGGGAATCGACGTGCTCGAGCGGCAGCGGCCGGCGATCGGCGCCGAGGCGCTGCGCATCTCCTTCTACTCGCGCGCCTGGGAGCTCTACGAGTACGCGTTGGCGGAGAGCATCCGCGCGAACCGGCGCGACGAAGCGCTGTCGCTCGTGGAACGCTCGCGTGCGCGCACACTTCGCGACGGCCTGGTGTCGGCCGCGGCGCCGCCGGATCCGGCGGTCATCCGCCAGCGGCTGCCCGACGGCACTCTGGTGCTGGTGTTCGCGAGCCTGCGCGACTCGCTGCTCGTCTGGGCGCTCGACCGGTCGGGGGCGGCGTTCACGACGCTGCCCTGGAGCGCTGCCGCGCTGCAGGACCAGGTGGATGCGGTGCGTCTCGAGGTGCTGGACGGACGGTCGACAGAGTGCGCCGATCGCCTCGCCGCCGCACTTCTCGGACCATTCGCCGATCGCGTCAACGCGGCGGCTCGCCTCGTCGTCGTTCCAGACGGCGCCATCGCCGGACTGCCGTTCGCGGTGCTGCGGCTGCCGGGGCGGGCCGAGGCGATCGTCGATCGCATGCCGATGTCGTTCGCGCCGTCGCTCTCGGTGCTCGACGCGGCCACGCGCCGGCTGGCGACGTTGAGCCGCAGGACGCCGCGGTCCGGCATCTTCGTCGGCGATCCAGCGATCGATCGCGGCGTCTACCCGTCGCTCAACTCGCTGCCGAGCGCCCGCGCGGAAGTCCGCGACAGCGCACGCCTCTATCCGCAGGCGAAGGTCGTCCTCGGCGAGGAGGCCACCGCCGCGGTGCTGACCGGCGCCCTCGGGGCGGCCGATGTGCTGCATTTCGCTGGCCACGCCATCGCCGACGCTGAGTTCCCGCTGCACGCGACGCTTGCCGTCGCGCCGTCGCGCGAGCGTCCCGGCTTCGTGCGCGCCGCCGATTTCTCCGGCCTCCCGGCCCGGCGCACGCGCGTCGTCATCCTCTCGGCGTGTTCGACGGCCAACGCGCGCCCCACCTTCGGCGAAGGGCCGCTGACGCTGGCGCGCCCGTTCCTCGCGGCGGGCGTGCCGGCAGTCGTCGGCACGCTGTGGAATGTCGATGACGGCGACGCCGCGGCGCTGGCGCCGCGGTTCCACCGCGCCCTGCGTGACGGCCTGTCGCCGGCCGAGGCGCTGCGGCGGGCGCAGCTGCAGCTCAAGACCGGTCCGGACGCAGCTCTGCGCCATCCGCGGGCGTGGAGCGGCTTCGTGGTAATCGGCGGCGCAGGTCCGTCTATGGAACCGGCTCGCGCGTCGCACTCTGTGCAGTGAAACGGAGTTTCCATGCCTTATCTGGACATCGAGTTCGAGGGAATGGCACTGTTCGTGAGTTCAGGAAAGGAGAAGAGATCGGAAGCGTTGTTCATCGACACCAACAAGGTGGAGACACAGCACTCTCACATCCACGTCGTCAAGCTGGACCCGTACGACCTGATCATCGAAGAAGCGCTGTTGTGGGTCGAACAGAACGGCCAACGGCTGACGGGCGCGATAAGCGAGAAACGCCCCAAGGAGCTGGCGTCGTTGGACGACTTGTGCCCGCAGGAGCCCCTGGCCGAAGCGCTCCGCACGAACGATCCCGAAAACGACCCTCGCTGGACCGACACTCTCACTGCGTGGCTCCGTCTACCTGGCGACGAGATGAGCGCGGCAGAAACCAGAACTCCAGGTGGGCGAAGTGAATGGACCTTTCCAAGGTCATGCGACCAGCCAGCGAAGTCTCGACAGCTGACACAGAGCGTGACGCTTCGCCGGCCGCTGAGCGAAGAGATCAAGACACTCGAGCTCGCGATTAGACGGATTGCCCGATGGGACGACGACCCTTTGCGGCTCCGAATACCCAGGGTCGGAGACGAGTTCAAGATGCGTGTTGTGACCAAGTTTGTCGGTAAGGAACCGCCACGGCCGCAACCCAAGTCCTGCGTAAAACTCGTAGAAATGCAGTTGCTGTACGAATGCCTCGAATGCGGTCATGGACCGATCCCCAGGACGATTTGGCCGAACTTGTCGCCAGAGGAGCGAGAGGGGTCCGCTGCGGTGCATCCGGACACGGACCCGGCCACCGGTATCTGCCCGCCTGCCATCAAAGACATCTAGCGTGGGGAACATGCCGTAGACAATCTACGTCTTAAGCCGTAGACTATCTACGGCCTCCGCCCGGTACGGGAAGACGGCCGTGCGGAGGCAGACGGCATGACCTTGACGCCTTTCCACGTCATCGGCGGGATAACTGGCGTGGTTTCGGGACTGGTGGCCCTCTACACGCTCAAGGGCGGGCCACTGCACCGCAGGAGCGGCACGATCTTCGTCTACGCGATGCTGCTGATGTCCCTGAGCGGCGCGGTGCTCGCCGTGGGCCGCCAGTCGGCGGCGATGAACATTCCCGCGGGGCTGATCACGGCGTATCTCGTGTTCACCGGCCTGGTCGCGGTGCAGCCGCGTTGGGAGGGCTCGGCCCGCATCGACCGCGGCGCCATGCTGACGGCGTTCGCGCTCGGCGCCGCAACCATCGCGTCGGCGTTCGTCAGCGCCGCCGCCGGCCACCGCGCCTTCGCCCCGCCCCTCATCATCTTTGGCGTGCTGGCGCTGTCGGCAGGCGCCGGCGATCTCCGGATGGTCCGCGCCGGCGGCCTGCAGGGGACGGCGCGGGTGAAGCGCCACCTGTGGCGGATGTCGGTCGCGCTGTTCATCGCGTCGGCGTCGTTCTTCCTCGGCCCGGTCCGGCGCATTCCCGAGCCGCTCCGCGTTCCCGCGCTGCGGCTGCTCCCCTTCATCGTCCTGGCGACGATGGCGTACTGGCTGTGGCGTTATCGCCGCTCGCGCCCTTCGAGCCGCTCGAGCACGTCACGCGGCATGATGAATCTCACCCCCCCAGAGGCTGTCCGATGACCAGTGACAGAACGGTCTCCTCTTCACGACCACTCCGGCTCTGGCCGGGTGTCGCCGCCGCTATCCTGCTGGTGCTCGGCGGCTACGTCATGCCGGTCGTCGCGCCGCACTATGCGGGCCTGAGCTTCATCGTGTCGGCCGCCCTGGCGCTCGTCGTCATTCTGTGGTGGCTGATCTTCAGCCGCGCGCGATGGTACGAGCGGATCGGTGCCATCGTGCTCATCGCGGCCGCGGCGTTCGCGGAGAAATACGTCGTCCATCCGTCGATCTCGGGCGGCGGCATGGGCAACATGGCCTACATCCTCGTGGTCCCCACGCTCAGCGTGGCGCTGGTCGCGTGGGGCCTGGTCAGCCGGCGTCTCTCCCCGGGCGCGCGCCTCGCGGCGGCCGCCGCGGCCGTCGTGCTGGGCTGCCTGCCGTGGACGCTGCTGCGCACGGGCGGCATCAGCGGCGAAGGGCAGTCGGATCTGCACTGGCGCTGGTCGATGACGCCCGAGGAGCGGCTGCTCGCGCAGAGCGGAGAAGATCCGAAGACCGCGGTTCCCGCGCCGTCCGTGCCGCCGGCCACCGTGCCGCCGCCGGTCGCCACCGCACCTCCGCCGGCCGCGGCGACGGCCGCGTCCACGACACCGCCGCCGGAATCGAAGGCACCGGCCGTCGCCGCGAAGGCGGAACCGGCCGCGCCGGCCGCGGCCGCAGTCCCGGCCAGGCCGGCCGAGTGGCCGGGATTCCGCGGGCCCGAGCGCGACGGCGTGATCCGCGGCCTGCAGATCGCGTCCGACTGGTCGCAGTCGCCGCCCGAGCGCATGTGGCGCCACGACGTCGGACCGTGATGGTCGTCGTTCGCCGTCAGCGGCAACTTCTTCTACACGCAGGAACAGCGCGGCGGCGACGAAGTCGTCTCGTGCTACCGCATCAGCAACGGCGAGGCGGTGTGGCGCCACCGCGACGCGACGCGCTTCTGGGAGTCGAATGGCGGCGCCGGCCCGCGCGGCACGCCGACGTTGCACGACGGCCGCGTCTACACCTTCGGCGGCACGGCGCTGCTGAATGTGCTCGACGCGGCGACCGGCGCCGTGGTGTGGTCGCGCAACGCGGCGGCCGACACGCACGTGAAGACGCCGATGTGGGGGTTCTCCAGTTCTCCGCTCGTCGTCAACGGCGTCGTCATCGTCGCCACCGGCGGGAAGCTCGCCGCCTACGACACCGCGAGCGGCGCGCTCAAGTGGACCGGCGGCGGCGGCGGCTTCAGCTACAGCTCGCCGCAGCTCGCCACGATCGACGGCGTCGAGCAGGTGATCTTCATGAGCGGGCCCGGCACCGTGGGCCTCGCGCCGGCCACCGGCAAGGTGTTGTGGCAATACGCGTGGGAAGGGGGGGCGATCGTCCAGCCGGGGCTGACGGCCGAGGGAGACGTCCTCGTCAACACGATCTCGATGAGCGGCGGCGTCGGCATGCGCCGCATCTCGATCGCGCACGAATCAGGCAAATGGACCACGGTGGAACGCTGGACGTCGAACGGGCTCAAGCCGTACTTCAACGACTTCGTCGTGCACGAGGGATACGCCTACGGGTTCGACAACAATATCCTGTCGTGCATCGATCTGAAGGACGGGACGCGCAAGTGGAAGGGCGGTCGTTACGGCAACGGCCAGCTCGTCCTGCTCGCCGACCAGCACCTGCTGCTGGTGCTCTCGGAGGAAGGGGACCTCGCGCTGGTCAAGGCGGCGCCCGACCAGTTCACGGAGGTCGCGCGTTTCGCCGGGGCGCTCGAAGGCAAGACGTGGAACCACCCGGTCCTCGTCCGCGACGTCCTGCTCGTGCGCAACGATCACGAGATGAGCGCCTTCCGCCTCACCCGCGAGCATCCCTGATGCGTCAGGGATGCTTGACGATCCGCCCCGCGGTCAAGAACCGGCGGTAATCCCGGTAGATGTCGGTCCGGCGGGCCGACTGCAGGCCGCCGTGCACGAGCGTGATCGACTCGATGGACTCTGGCAGCAGCATCACTTCGTCGGGATCGCTGAACTGCACCGGCCGATAGCGCATCGTCACGTCGTCGCGCTCCAGCGTGATGTAGGCGCCGAAGTTGTAGCGGCGCTGCAGCTTCCAGGGGACG
>Ga0105248_10004189_pt1 | contig 15938 bp, 1 predicted proteins | sample KBSS34metaG_FD_81524 | JGI IMG/M metagenome (GOLD analysis project Ga0105248, IMG submission 81524) | Switchgrass rhizosphere microbial communities from Kellogg Biological Station, Michigan, USA - KBS S3-4 metaG | ecosystem: Host-associated > Plants > Roots > Rhizosphere > Soil | place...
TCCGAAAGCCGCTTGAGCACGACCATGCCGCAGCCTTCTCCGCGGGCATACCCGTCCGCGGCGGCATCGAACGTCTTACATCGGCCATCGGCAGCCAGCATGCGCGCTTTGCAGAGCGTGACGAAGACCTCGGGCAGCAGGTTCAGGTTGACGCCTCCCGCCAGCGCCGTGCGGGACTCTCCGGCGCGCAGGCTCTGACACGCGAGATGGACGGCAACGAGCGACGCCGAGCAGGCCGTGTCGACGGCCATGTTGGGGCCGACCAGCCCGAGCACGTACGACAAGCGGCCGACAGCAGCGCTGAGCGAGCTCCCTGTTCCGAAATAGGCGTCGAGCGTGTCAGCACCAGCCTGCATCTGAAGCTGGGAATAGTCGCTGCCGCCGATGCCGACGAAGACCCCCGTCCGGCTTCCCTGCAGCTTGTCCGGCGCCAGCCCGGCGTGCTCCAGCGCTTCCCACGTGACTTCCAGCAGGAGACGCTGCTGCGGATCCATGCTCACCGCCTCGCGCGGGGAGATGCCGAAGAACTGGGCATCGAAGAGATCGACGTTCTCGACAAAGGCGCCTTCGCGCGCGTAGATCTTTCCCGGGGCATCGGGATCGGGATCGTAGAACGCGTCGATGTCCCAGCGGTCGCGGGGAATCGCCGCGACGGCGTCAACGCCTCCGTGCAGAAGCTGCCAGTAGCTGTCGGCGTCGGATGCGCGGCCGGGAAAGCGGCAGCCGAGGCCGATGATGGCGATGGGCTCGGTCTTCGCGCGCTCGAGCTCTTCGATCTTCGCCCGCATCTTCCGCAAGGCAAGCAACGCCTGCTTGTCTGCAGACATCTCGTCGGGGCGCTTCGAAGGATCGGCCACGGTTTCTCTTTTCCTCAGTTCTGAGAGAGGAGGCGAATCTCTTCGGCGAGCAGGCGGCTGACCTCGTCGTCCGACAACGGTGCGATCGCGGCCGCGTCGTTGTCCACAGGGGCCACAGCGTCCACAACGTTCACCTTCGGGCCAACCTTCTTTTCGTCCGCGGCAATCGCGAGCACGTCGTTCGCCAGATAGTCCGTGAGCGCCTGGAGCGACGGATACTTGAAGAGGAGCGTCGCCGGCAGCGGACGGCCGACCGCAGCGCCGAGCGCGTTGCGCAGTTCCACCGCCATCAGGGAGTCGAGCCCGAGCTCGTTCAGGGCCTGTTGCGGCTCGATGAGCTTCGACTCGTCGGTGCCCAGCACTTTGACGGCGTAGCCACGCACCTGCGTCATCACGAAGTTCCACCGCTTGTTGGGCGGAATTTCCTCGAGCTGCTTCGCCAGCGTGGGTGCAGCGGCGGCGCGCGGCTGGGCCGCGCGCTTCTTTTCGACGCCGGCTGCCAGGCTGCTCAGCAGCTTCGGTTCCTCGCCGAGCGGATACTGCGCCAGGAAGGTCGGCCAATCCACGCCGAACACACACGGTTGCGCAGGGCCGTCCTGCAGCAGATCCTCCAGGATGGTCATGCCCTGTTCGATGCCGATGGCGCTCACCCCGACCTGGGCCCAGCGCTGCTGATCCCGGCTGCCGAGCGAGGCCGCCATGCCGACGTCCGCCCACGGCCCCCAGTTGATGCTCGTCGCGTTTTTGCCGCGTGCGCGCCGATAGTGCGCCAACGCGTCCATGAAGCTGTTGGCCGCGGCATAGTTCCCCTGCCCCTGACCGCCGAACAGCGACACGATCGACGAGAACATGACGAAGAAATCCAGCGGGCGGCCGTCAGTGGCCGCGTGCAGGTTCCACGCGCCGCCGACCTTGGGCGCCATCACCCCGCGGAACCGATCCCACCGCTGCTGGAGGAGCACGCCGTCATCGATCACGCCCGCGGCGTGGATGATTCCGCGAAGCGGCGGCATGCGGTCGTCGATCTCCTGGAGCACTCGATCGACGTCAGCCCGGGTGCCGACATCGCCCCGGACGGTCGCGACGTTGACTCCGCCCTGCTCCAGCTCGATCAGCACCGCGCGCGCCGACTCGGATGGCTCGCTCCGGCCCATGAGCACCAGATGCCGGGCGCCCAGTGAGACGAGATGACGCGCGACGAACAGACCGAGAGAGCCGAGGCCGCCCGTAATCAGGTAGCTGGCGTTGGCATCGATGCCCGGCTTCGATCGACTCACCATGGAAGCCGCGGACGCGGTCTCGTCGACGACGACGATCTTTCCGATATGCTTCGCCTGCGCCATGTAGCGGAACGCGGCCGCCGCGTCGCTCAGTGCGAACTGGCGTATCGGCAGCGGTTTCAGCGCGCCATCCTCGAGCGCCTGCCCCAGCCGCCGAAGGATCGCGCCAATCAGCGGCCGCGGCACTTCTCCCATGTAGATCGACTGATAGGACACATCGGGCCGGAAGGCCGCGACCTGCTCAGGGCTCCAGATTCCCGCCTTGCCGACCTCAAGGAACGTCCCGCCCGGTGCGAGCGATGACAGACTCTTCGGAATGAACTCGCCGGTCAGGGAATTCAGCACGATGTCGACGCCGCGCCCGCCGGTGCGCCCCATCACTTCGTCGGCGAAGTCCAGCGTCCGGGAGTTCAGGATGTGGGTGATTCCGAGCGACTGCAGATATTCGCGCTTCTGAGGGCTGCCCGCGGTCGCGAAGATCTCGACGCCTGCCCGCTGAGCCAGCTGGACCGCCGCGAGCCCGAGGCCGCCCGCCGCCGCGTGAATCAGCACGCGTTGTCCCGCGGTCATGCGGGCGAGGTAATTGAGGGCGTAGTCGGCGGTCAGAAACGCAATCGGCACGCTCCCCGCCTCGGTCATCGTCAGGTTGGTCGGCTTCGCAACCACCAGATCTGCGCCGGACGTGACATAGGTTCCGAAGGTGCCGGGGGCCATGGCGAACACCTGCTGGCCCACGACGAACTCGTCCACGCCTTCGCCAACGGCCACGATGGTGCCGGCGCACTCGGTCCCGAGCGGGCCCGGGTGGCCTTCGTACACCCCAAGGGCGTTCAGCACGTCACGGAAATTGAGTCCCCCGGCGTGAATTCGAATCTCGACCTCGCCAGGCCCCGGCACCCGGCGCGCCAGCGGCTCCAGCTTGAGATTGTCGAAGAGGCCCCGCTCGGAGATTTCGAGTCGAACCGATCGCTCCCGCTTCCGCGACGTCTCGAGCGCGGCCGCCCGGGATGGGATCCGCACGAGCCGCGAGACATTCCGGATGCCCGACCGGAACGCGATCTGATCGTCGGACTTGTTGTCCTCGGGGGCCGCCAGTTCGGCGCAGAGCGCCTCGATGTCATCCTGCCCGCTTGCCGGATCCAAATCGATTCGCTTGCAGTGCAGGTCGGGATGTTCGAGCGAGATCGTTCTGCCGAGGCCCCAGACTGGTCCCTGCGCGACCGCAACGTCGTCATCGTCTTTCACAGCCTGCGCGCCGCGCGTGACGACACACAGCCGCCGCACCTGCTCGCTGTCCTGCGACACCGCCTGCGAGAGGTGCAGCAGGCTGGCGCAGCCGAGCGCACACGCCGCTTCCACATCGGCGAGCGATGACGACTCGTTCTGAACCGCGTCGAGCGACCACAGATGCACCAGGCTCCATGCCTGATGCGGTTCCGATTTGGAGATTCGCGCCCAGAGTTGTTCGAACTCTTCCGGGCGCATCGGATCGACATGCTCGCCATCAGCCGCACGAGCGCCGCTCGTCGCACGGCGTACCAAGACCGATCGGGCACCCTGCTGCGCAAGACGGGCGGCCATCCGGGCACCGACCCCACCCTCGTCGGCGAAAATCAGCCAGCTGCTCTGATCGGCCGCGACTGCTGCCGGTAACGACTCGCCGGGCTGCCACTGGATCTGGTACAGCCAGTCGCTTCCGTCGCCTCGCAGACCCCGACGCAAGGCGGCGCGGCTCGCGCGTTTGAGAAACAGGCCCTCCACCTCGGCGACCACCCGGCCGCTCTCGTCGAGCAGCCAGATATCGCCGGCCAGCAATTCGCCCGGGACCTCTTCGCCTGCCCGCATCTGAACATGTCCCCAGACGCGCACGTCCGCCTTGCCGTAGATGCGGAACCGTTCCAGGTGCACGGGCAGATACGTCTCATCGTCGCTCGACGGCAGCGCGCGCTCCCGGGACACGGCGGCCCCGAGGAGTTGAAAGCAGGCGTCGAGCACGGCCGGGTGCACGGCGTAGGCTCCCGCACCCGGAACGAGCGCTTCAGACAGCTGAATCTGGCCGAGCGCCTCTCCATTGCGCCGCCAGATGCGTTGAATGCCCTGAAATCCCGGCCCGTAGTCGTTTCCCCGGCTGCGCATGCCCTCGTAGTAATGGGGGCCGCTGATTTCCTCCGCGCACCGCTCCCTGATTTCGGAGATCGGATGCGGCGTGGCACCGGCGTGCGACTGCGCCGTCAGGCGGATCCGGCCGATCGAATGACGCCGCCACGTCTCTTTCGCGCCACTGCTCTCGGTGAGGCTGAGCAGCTGATAGCCTGTTTCGTCGATTCCACCCGGCGTCAGGAGCAGCTGAACGATGCGGGCGCCCTCCTCGGGCAGTATCAGAGCGTCGGAGAACTCCGCGTCTTCGATCTCCGCGACGCGTCCCGGATAGGCCTGCGCCGCCGCGGCAAGCACCATCTCCAGGTACGCCGTGGCCGGCAGGACCACCGTGCCGTAGACCGTGTGATCCTTCAGAAAGGCCGGAGCTGCCGCGCTCAACTCGGACTCGAACTGAATGTCCTTCAGCGCCGAGCGCAGGCGCCGGCCGAGAAGCGGATGGCGGCCGGCACGCTCCGGCGACCTCGGAGCGGCGGTCGAACGTGCGTCGCCGACGCCCTCCGGCACCCAGTAGCGCTCACGTTGAAACGGATAGGTCGGCAACTGAACGCGGCGACGGTGATACTCGCGATCGAAGCCGGCCCAATCGACCGCGACGCCACGCAGATACAGGCTGGCAAGGCTGTCGAGGATCTGTTTCCAGTCATCACGCCCGCCGCTGAGGGATGGCAGCCACACCGCGGCGCCGGATGGCACCGAGCGGCTTCCGAGGCTCGACAAGGTCGGCTTGGGCCCGATTTCGAGAAAGATCGTCAAGCCCTGCTCGTGGAGCGCCGCGATCGAGTCCGCGAACCTCACCGTTCCGCGCACGTGCGTCCGCCAGTAGGCAGGCGTGGCGAAGTCGCCCCGCATCAGTTTTCCCGTGACGTTCGAGACGAAACCGATGCGCGGCGGCGCGCATTTCACGGCCGAGGCAATCTTCTCGAACTCGTCGAGCATCGGCTCCATCAAATGAGAATGGAAGGCGTGCGACACGACGAGCCCCTTCGACTCGATGCCGTCGGCCTGCAGCCGCGCGACAGCCTCCTCGACCGCCAGCTTGTCTCCAGAGATCACGACGTTGTCGGGCGCGTTGACCGCCGCTATCGAGATGTTCCTGATGCCGGTGAGCTGTTCACGGACCTGTGCCTCGCCCGCAAAGACGGCGGCCATCTCGCCCCCGACCGGCAGCGCCTGGATGAGACGGCCTCGTGCCGCGACCAGCGTCATCGCATCTTCGAGGCGGAGGACTCCTGCTACGCAGGCCGCGGCGAATTCGCCGACGCTGTGCCCCAACACGGCTGAGGGCTCGACGCCCCACGACCGCCAGAGCTCCGCGAGGGCGTACTCGATCGCGAAAAGCGCCGGCTGCGTATAGGCCGTGTCGTTGAGGGGCGAGTCGCCCGCCTCGCTCGCGAACACTACTGACAGGAGCGGCCGATCGAGTTGACTATCGACGATCTCCGCGCATCGATCCATCGCCTGCCGGAACACCGGCTGCGTGTCGTAGAGTTGCCGGCCCATGCCGACGTACTGCGATCCCTGACCGGTGAACAGGAACACGACCTTCGGGCGATCGACGGTCGACACTTTGCTTCTCAGCACGCCGGCGATCTCGCGACCGTCGGCACTTGCCTCCAGCATGGCTGCTGCCCGGACGCCCGATTCGGCGGCGAGTGTCAGACGATGGGCGAACTGGGCGCGGCCGGTATTGGCGGTATAGCAGGTGTCCGGGAACGGAACGTCCGGGTGTTCGTTCAAGTGCCGCGCGAGGCGGGCAGCGACCTCCGCAAGCGCGCCCTCGCTCCTCGCCGAAAGCGTGAGCAGGTGGAGAGGCCTGTCCGGCCCCGCCGCGGCCGGCGTCACCGCCGGTGCCTCGCCAATCACCACGTGGGCGTTGGTTCCGCTGAAGCCGAACGCGCTGACGCCTCCACACCGTCCGTCTTCACGCGACGGCCACGGCGTCAGTTCGGTTCCGACCTTGACCGGCAAATCGCTCCACGCGATGTAGGGATTCGGCTCTTTGAAGTGGAGGTGGGGCGGCATCTCTTCGTGCTGTAACGCGAGCACGAGCTTGATGAGGCCGGCAACGCCCGCGGCCGCCTGTACATGTCCGATGTTGGTCTTCACCGAGCCGATCACGACCGGCCGATCGGGTGGACGTCCCTCGCCCAGCACGGCGCCGAGCGCCTGAACCTCGATCGGGTCACCGAGCGGAGTACCGGTGCCGTGCGCTTCGATGAAATCAATCTGGGCCGGTTTGACTCCGCCCTTATCGAGCGCCTCCCGGATCACCGCCTCCTGCGAAGGTCCATTCGGCGCCGTCAACCCGCTGCTCGGACCATCCTGGTTGACCGCCGAGCCGCGGATCACCGCGAGAATGCGATCGCCGTCGGTCATGGCGTCCGACAGGCGCTTGAGCACGATGACACCGCAACCCTCGCCTTCCACGAAGCCGTCAGCGCGCGCGTCGAACGTCTTGCAGCGGCCGTCGAACGCCACCATGCGCGTCCGGGAGTACGAGATGTTGTTTTCTGGCGTCAGGAGCACGTGCACGCCGCCCGCCAGCGCCAGACGGGATTCGCCGGTCCGCAGGCTCTGACAGGCCAGGTGCACGGCGACGAGCGACGAGGAGCACGCCGTGTCGACCGCCATACTCGGACCTTGCAGCCCGAGGACGTACGACAGGCGTCCCGCCGCGATGCTGTGCGCCAGGCCGGACATCGAATACGCGTCGATGCACGTCAGGTCGCGCTTCGACTGCAGGTTGCCGTAATCGGTTGCGCACAGTCCGAAGAAGACGCCGCTGCGGCTGCCATACAACTTGTCGGGCGCCTGGCCGGCATGCTCGAGCGCCTCCCAGCTGACCTCGAGCAGCAGCCGCTGCTGCGGATCCATGTGGATCGCCTCGCGGGGCGCGATGCCGAAAAACTCAGGCTCGAACCGATCCACCTGCGCGAGACATGCCGCCCAGCGCGTGTACATCTTTCCGAGCGCATCCGGATTGGCGTCGAAGTACGCGTCGACGTCCCACCGCTCGCGCGGAACCTCCGCAACGGTGTCCACGCCGTTCCGCAGCACCTGCCAGAACGCCTCCGGCGTATCGGCCCCGCCCGGGAACCGGCAGCCGATTCCGACGATGGCGATCGGCTCGCGTTCAGATCGCTTCACAGCCTCAAGCTTCGCTTCCATCTCCTCCAGAGCGAGCAGCGCGCGCTTGAGCGGCGAGAGCGATCCAAGACGATCCGGTTGATTCGTGGGCGTCATCGTTACAGCTTCCCTAGTTTTTCGAGCAGCAGCGCTTCTGCTTCCTCTTCGCTCATCTGCTCCATGCGCGCCGCCGCCGCCGATAGATCCGCGTCCTCAACCGGTGCCACCGCGGCTTCGCGGATGCTCAAGCCAAGAACGTCCCGATCCAGGTACGCGGCAAGCGCCTCAATCGTCGGGTAGTCGAACATCAGCGTGGCCGGCAGGGACTGGCCGAGCCCGAGCCCGGAAGCCAGGCGATTCCGAAGCTCGATGGCCATCAAGGAATCGAGGCCGAGGTCCATCAGCCGCTGGCGCGGACCGATCGGCGCGTTCGCGGCGACCCGAAGCACGGCCGCGACCTGGTCGCGGGCAAAGGCCATCAGCATGTCGGCGCGCTCGAAAGGCAGCGCCTCGCTCAGGGACCGCAGGAACTCCTCGCTCGCCCGCTGCGGCGATGCCTCGGATACGGTCGACGCCGGGGCGGCGTCGAGCATCGTTTGCCAGTCGCGCCCGGACCCGCGCGCCTCGCCCGTTCCGGCGCCGACTCCTCCGGCGATGACATGCTGACCGAGAATCGCGGCCGCAGACTCGCGGCCCGGGAACGCCGCGACGTGCTCGAACCCTTCGGCCAGCAACAGCTCGCGCCAGGCGTCCGCAGAGAGCACCGGGCTCTCGGTCCTGACATCGTCGTCGAATCGCTGCCAGCCTTCCACCAGTCCGAGATCGAACCAGCCGGGATGATCGGTGAGCTCGTTCAGGAGCAGGACACCCCCCGGCGCCAGCAGCGATCGACAGTGTTTCAGCGTTTCGCGCAGATCGCGAGTCGCGTGCAGCACGTTGGTGGCGACGATCGCGTCAAAGCTGTGCGCGGGCATGCCTTGCGCGTCCGGATCCTGCTCGATGTCGAGGAGCCCGTAGCGGATGAACGGGTACGCCTTGAAGCGATCCTCGGCGCGCAGCAGGAAGAGCTGCGACAGATCCGTGAAGTAGTACACCGTGCGGTCCGGCAGCAACGCGGGCAGCACGGCGGCCGTTGTACCGCCGGTTCCGGCGCCGATCTCCAGGACCCGCAAACGTCGGCCCGGTGTCGAGCCGGTGGCGGCCGACTCGAGCAGCGAACGCACAATCCCATTGAAGTAGCGGGCCGACGCCGAGGTCTCGTAGAGGCTCTCCGCGATCGCGAACGACCCGTCAGGGAACAGCGTGTCGAGCGAGCTCCCTTTTCCGGTCAGGACCGGCACTAATCGGCTGCCGCCCCGCTCGACGTATTCGAGGAGCCGTGGAATGTCTTCAAAAGCGCGCGCAGCGTCTGCGCGCAGCGGGGCCAGCCCGGATGCCGGCAATGGCTGGGGACTCACGAACCCTCTGTCGTCCTCGCGCAGCCATCCGCCCGTGGCCAACCGCTTCAGCCAGCGGGCCACGACCTTTCGATAGATCGGCAGGATCCCGAAGTCGACCAGAAGGTCATCGACCGTTCGTCGCTCGCCGGCACGGGCAAAGGCCCCGAGATCGTGAAACGCCTGGATGACGAAGGCCGTCGTCAGCCGCTCGAGGTACTCCCACTTTACGGAGAACGTGTGGAGGCCGAGATCCAATGGGGCGCTCTCAGCGGCCCGGGCGCCAGCGGCGGCCGTCCGCTCGAACGGAGCCGCCGTGCCGGCCTCATGTTTCGGCGTCGTCCCGGCATCAGGAATCCAGTGCCGCTCCCGCTGGAAGGGATACGTCGGCAGCGCCACCTTGCGGCGGATGTAGGGCTGGTCAAAGCCCCGCCAGTCGACTTCTGCGCCGCGCACGTAGAGTGCGCTGAGGCTCTCGAGCATTTGCTCCCAGTCCGAACGTCCCTTGCGGAGCGACGGCAGCCAGGATGGCGCGCCGGCGAATTCGCAGCGGCGGCCCATGCCAACCAGGACGGGCGCGGGCCCGATCTCCAGAAACGCGTCGCACCCACTCGCGTGCAGCGCCGCCATGCCGTCTTCAAATCGCACGGCCTCGCGGGCGTGCCGGCGCCAGTACTGCGCATTCGAGATCTCGCCGGCGGAGACGACCTGTCCGGTGAGGTTCGAGACGACCGGAATCCGCGGTTCCCTGTAACGGATCTCGCCGGCAATCCGTTCGAACTCGTCGAGCATCGGATCCATCAGCTCCGAATGGAACGCGTGCGACACGGTGAGGCGCTGGCTCCGGAGACCACGGACTTCGAGCGCCGCCATTGCGGCCTCAACCGCCGCCAGCCGACCTGAGATGACCGTGTTCTCGGGACCGTTCACAGCTGCCACGGACACATCGGACGTCAGCACGGCGCGCACACTGGCCGCGTCCGCGAACACCGCCGCCATGGCGCCTCCGGCCGGGAGCGCCTGCATCAGCCTCCCACGCGCCGCGATGAGCTTCAGGGCGTCCTCGAGGCTGAACACACCCGCCAGGCAGGCGGCGACATATTCGCCGACGCTGTGCCCCATTACCGCGGCCGGTTGGATCCCCCACTGCCGCCACAACTCCGCCAGCGCATACTCGATCACGAACAGCGCAGGCTGCGTGTAGCCGGTCCGGTCCAGTGGGGAGTCGTCGCCTGCCTCGGGATACAGCACGCTCAGCAGCGGGCGATCGAGATGCGGTTCCAGCAGTTCCGCGCATCGATCCAGCGTCTGCCGAAACGCCGGTTGCGTTTCATAGAGCTCGCGGCCCATCCCCGCGTACTGCGAGCCCTGCCCGGTGAACAGAAATGCCACCGTCGGCTTCGGCAAATCGCGCGCGTCGAGCATCGCGGTTCCCGCAGCCGTCTCGCCGCGAGCGACAGCGGCCAGTTGATCGCGCAAGCCGTCTGCGCTCTTCGCGACCGCGGCAAGACGGCATCCGAAGTGCATCCGGCCGGCATTGGTCGTAAAGGCTACGTCTTCAATCGACGCCGACGAAGCGCCTGCCAGATGCCCGGCGAGCCGGCCCGCCAGATGTCGAAGGGCCTGGTCGCTCTTGGCAGACAACGTGACGACGTGAAGCGGGCGAGCGACTGTCGCGGCGGCCGCCACGGCGGGCGCCGGCGCCTCTTCGACGATCACGTGGGCGTTCGTCCCGCTGAAGCCGAACGAACTGACGCCCGCGATACGCCGGCCGTGCTCCGAAGTCCAGGGCACGCGTGTCGTCGGAATGACGGCCGGGAAACCGTCCAGTGCGATATGCGGGTTGAGCGCGTTGAAGTGCAGGTTGGGGGGAATCTCCGAGTGCTCGAGCGCGAGCACGACCTTGATCAAGCCCGCGATTCCCGCCGCCGCTTCCAGATGGCCGATGTTCGTCTTGACCGAGCCGATCGTCACCGGTCGATCGGCGGGCCGCTCGCGTCCGAGCGTTGCGCTGAGCGCGTGCATCTCGATCGGATCGCCAAGCGACGTGCCGGTGCCGTGCGCTTCGACGTAGCTGACGTCAGCCGGATCGACGCCCGCGCGCGAGAGCGCGTCGAGGATGACGGACTGCTGCGCCGGACCGTTCGGAACCGTCAGGCCGCCGCTGCGGCCGTCCTGATTCACGGCCGAACCACGAATGACCGCCAGAATCCGGTCGCCGTCGGCGACGGCATCGCGTAGCCGCTTGAGTACGACGACGCCGGCGCCCTCGCCGCGGACGTACCCGTCGGCGGCGGTATCGAAGGTCTTGCACCGCCCGTCGCTCGCGAGCATCCGCGCGCGACAGAAGTTGATTGTCACGTCCGGAAGAAGGGTGGCGTTGACGCCGCCCGCCAGCGCCAGCCGGCACTCGCCTTGCCGCAGGCTCTGGCAGGCCAGGTGCAGGGCGACGAGCGAGGACGAGCAGGCCGTGTCGACCGAGAGAGAAGGCCCCTGCAAGCCGAGCACGTAGGAGAGACGGCCCGCCGCGACGCTCAGAGAGTTGCCGGTCCCGACGTATGCGTCGAGACGCGCCGCATCGCCGCTCTTCGCCAGAAGCTGGCCGTAGTCGGACGTGCTGATGCCGACGAATACTCCGCTGCGGGTGCCCACGAGTTTGTCGGACGGCTGGCCGGCGTGCTCGAGCGCTTCCCAGCTCACCTCGAGCAGCAACCGCTGCTGCGGATCGAGGCTGGTCGCCTCGCGGGGCGAAATTCCGAAGAAGCCGGCGTCGAAGCGGTCGATATTCTTCAGGAACCCGCCATGGCGCGCGTACATCTTCCCCGGGGCGTCCGGATCGGGATCGAACAGCGCCTCGATATCCCACCGATCGGCCGGCACCTCCGAAATGGCATCGACGCCGTCTCGCAGGAGCGACCAGAATTGCTCCGGTGTGTCCGCTTCGGGAAACCGGCATGCCAGACCGATGATGGCAATCGGTTCCGCATCGTCTCTCGGCGCTTCGGCCTCAGGCGGCGGCGTCGACACCGGCTCCTCGTCCTTTCCGAGATCGAGCACGGTGTCGGCGATGTAGCCGGTGAGCGCCTGAAGCGTTGGATAGTCGAACGCCAGCGTGGACGGCAGCGCGCGTCCCACGCTCCGCTGCAACCGGTTGCGAAGCTCCACGGCCATCAACGAGTCCATGCCGAGATCTTTGAGACCTTCCTGCGGACCGATGACGTAGTGGGGTTCGAGGCCCAACACCTGAACGACCTGCTCACGAACGTGCGTCTGCACCAGGCCTGGACGCTGGTGTCGGGGAGCGGCCTCGACCTGAGCGAGGAGCGCGGCGGTGGCGGGTGCCGGGGACGCCCGCCGAGCCGGCGCCGTGTCGCGCAGCAGGTCCGTCAGGAGCCGTGGTTCGGTGCCAGGCGAGAACGCCGCGTGCACTTTCTTCCAGTCGACCGGCATCACGGCCACCTGGCGCGCTGACGATCGAAGCGCCCGGGCAAGCGCGTCCAGCCCCTGCTCGGGGGAGAGTTGATCAAAGCCCTGTCTGTTGAGGCGCGTGCGGTCGCGCGCGTCCAGTGAGGCGGCCATGCCGGACTCCGACCACGGACCCCAGTTGATGCTCAGCGCAGGCAGGCCGCGGGCCCCGCGATCGTTCGCGAGGGCATCGAGGAACGCGTTCGCCGACGCGTAGTTGGCCTGGCCGAGGGATCCCAGCAACGAGGCCGTTGACGAGAACAGCACGAAGAAGTCGAGCGGCAGCGGCCTCGTCAACTCGTGCAGGAGCCACGCACCCGCGACTTTCGGCGCGAGCACCGACTCGAAGCGCGACCACTCCTGCTCCGTCACCACGCCATCGTCGATCACACCGGCGGCGTGGATCACGCCGCGCAACGGGGGCCTGTCGGCAGCGATGTCATCGAGGATCCGCGATACATCTTCCCGGCGCGTGATGTCGCCGCGCACCGCCGTGAGCCGGGCGCCCCGCTCCTCCATCTGTCGCATGAGCTCGGCCACACGCTGCGACGGATCGTGCCGTCCCATCAGGACCACGTGCCGCGCGCCCTGGTCGACAAGTCCCGAGGCGACGTGGAGGCCGAGCGCGCCGAGACCGCCGGTGATGAGGTAGGTGGCGTCGCTCTTGATGCCGGCGGCCGGCGCGACTGAGGCTCTCGGCGTGATCACGATCTTGCCGATATGCTTCGCCTGCGCCATGTAGCGGAAGGCGGCCGCCGCGTCTTCCATCGAGAAGAGACGAAGCGGCAGCGGACGAAGCGCCCCTGCCGAAAATCCCGTCGTCAGATCGCGCAGCATCGTCTGGATCAGATCCGGGCCGACTTCGCCGAGCTGGATCGGGAAATACGCGACGTCCGGACGAGCCGCCGACATCTGCTCGTCGGTCCAGATACCCGCTTTGCCGATCTCCAGGAACCGGCCGCCCGCCCGCAGCGTGCTCAGACTCTTCGGGATGAATTCGCCGGCCAGCGAGTTCAGCACGATGTCGATGCCTTCGCCGCGCGTCTTCGTCCGAATCTCCCCGGCGAAGTCGAGCGTGCGCGAGCTCATGATGTGCTCGACGCCCAGCGACTCGAGATATTGGCGTTTCTCGGGGCTTCCGGCTGTGGCGAAGATTTCGGCACCCGCCCGTTGCGCGATCTGCAGGGCCGCCAGCCCCACGCCGCCGGTGGCCGCGTGAATCAGCACGCGATCTCCAGCCTTCATACGTGCCAGCCGGTTGAGCGCGTACTCGGCGGTCAGGAACGGGATCGGGATCGTCGCGGCGTTCTCGGCAGTCAGGTGCTCCGGCTTGCGCACGACCAGCGACGCTCGCGTCGTCACGAAGCTGCTGAACGTGCCGCTGCCCATGCCGATGACTTCGTCGCCGATCGCGAGCCCGTCCACGTCGGGGCCCAGCGTCACAATCCGGCCGGCAAACTCGTTGCCCAGGGCCCCGGGGTCTCCCGGATACATGCCGAGCGCGTTCAGCACGTCACGGAAATTCAGACCGGTCGCGAGCACCTCCACTTCGACTTCGCCAGACGCCGGGGCTTGCCTGGTTTGCGGCCTCAGCGCGAGGTTGTCGAGAATGCCGCGCGTGGAGATGAACAGTTCCACCGGCGCATCGGCGGGTACAACTTGATCGCGGCTCTCGCGAGCGGGCGCGACCGAGGCCGCCCGCCGCAGTCGCGCCACGTGCCGGGTGTCGGCCCGGAATGCGACCTGGCTCTCACCGTCGGGCGCCGTGATTTCGGCCCAGAGCCGGTCGAGTTCCGCGGCGCCGGCGTCCGGATCGAGATCGACCAGGACACATTCGAGATCCGGCTGCTCGAGGCGAACCGTTCGTGCGAGACCCCAGATGGGCGCCTGACTCACGGCGACAGGTCCCGAGACAACGGATTGGGCGCCTCGCGTCACGACCCACAGGTTCGGCCGCGTCGCCGCCGAGGTCTTCACGAGCGCCTGCACGAGCGACAGCAGTCCGCCGCAACCCCGGCGCTGCGCCGCCGCAATCGTCGCGAGCGTGGGCTCGCTGTCGCGAGATCCCGAATCCAGGCCCCAGAGATACAGGACGCCCGCGAGCGCGCTCTGAGTGGTGGCTGCGTCGATCACCCGCTCGAAGTCGTGGCGTGCGGTGGGATTGACTCTGACGACGCCATCCTCGAGTGCCTCGTAGTGTTCGCCGGCTTCGGCGACGAGAACACGAGCGCCACGCTCGACCAGGCGCTGGGTGAGCGCGGAGGCGACCGATCCGCCATCGGTCAGGACGAGCCATGAACCTGGGGCCTCTGCCTCTACGGCGCTTCGGGTCGACGGAGACAAAGGACTGGCCGGCCACGCGAGTTGGTACACCAGTTCGTCTTGTTCCGGGCGCATGGCACGGCTAAGCGCTTCCCGGCTCGCGCGCTTCAGGCGAAGACCTTCGATGTCGGCGATCACGCTGCCGGCATCGTCGAACAGCCTCAGGCTGCCGACGAGCGTTTCCGGCAGGCTCTCGTCCGCCGGTTTCACGCGCACGTGCGCCCACAAAGACTTGCCGAACGGCCGCTCCACCTGCATGCGATCGACGTTGACCGCGAGGTATACAGTGTCGCTATCCTGCACCGCGTCTTCAGGTAAGCCCGCGCCAATCATCTGGAAACATGCATCGAGCAGCGCCGGGTGGATGTGGAATCCACCGGGATCCGGGGCCGACTCGGGCAGCCGGATGAACCCCAATGCTTCGTTCTTACCCCGCCACAGCTCCTGGATTCCCTGATAGGTCGGTCCGTACTCGAGCCCCTGCGCGTGCAGCGCCTCGTAGTACTGCGCCGTTGCTACGCTTGTCCGGCAACGGCGTTTGATCGCGTCGAGCGGTTCGCGAACCTGGCGGCTTCCCTCGGGCGTCGCCTCTGGCGCAGTCCGGCGAGCGAGTCCCGTCGCATGCAGCCGCCAGTGTGCAGCGCCGTCCTCCGCAGCCGGCCTGCTGAACAACTGGAATGATCCGGCCTCGGCGCCATCCGGGGTGAAGACGGTCTGGAGGATGTCGTCGCCGTCGGAGCGAAGCAGGAGCGGCTCGGCGATCGAGAGTTGCTCGAGCGTGTAGGAGCCGTGGCCGATCACTTCGTTCGCAGCGGCGAGCGCCAACTCGACAGACGCGGTCGCCGGGAACACGGCCTTGCCGAAGACCCGATGATCGGTCAGAAACGGCGCGGACGCCTCGGCAATGCGGCGCTCGAAGACGATGTCTTTCAAGGGAGAGTGCAGACGCTGCCCCAGAAGCGGGTGGCCGGTAGTAATCGTCGCGGCCGTCGAGACGTCCCGCCAGGCACCGGAGGCACGTTGATCGATCCAGAAGCGCTGGCGTTGGAAGGGATAGGTGGGCACGGCGACCTTCTGCCGCGCATACGGCGCATCCAGCCCGCGCCAGTCCACCGCCACGCCGCGCACATACAACGTCCCGACCGCCCCCAGCAATGTCTCCCACGGCTCCGGCTCCCGCCGCAGCGACGGCACCCACGTCCCCCGCTCCGCCCCGAGCACCGCCTGCCCCAACCCGATCAACGTCGGCGTCGGCCCCACTTCCACAAACACCGTGCAGCCCTGCGCCGCCA
>Ga0105248_10004193_pt1 | contig 15936 bp, 14 predicted proteins | sample KBSS34metaG_FD_81524 | JGI IMG/M metagenome (GOLD analysis project Ga0105248, IMG submission 81524) | Switchgrass rhizosphere microbial communities from Kellogg Biological Station, Michigan, USA - KBS S3-4 metaG | ecosystem: Host-associated > Plants > Roots > Rhizosphere > Soil | place...
CAGGTATGGCGGGTTGGGTACAGGCCGCCGGGCCGGTCACCGACGCCATGCTCGGCGCCGAGGCCGGTGAATCGTGGCTGCACACCAACGGCAACTACGGCGGACACCGTTTCAGCACGCTGACCGCGATCAATGCCACCAACGCAAAAGACCTCAAGCTAGCCTGGGCCATGTCGCCCGGAGGCAAGACCGACGCGCAGGCAACACCGAGTTACTACGACGGACTGCTGTATTTTCCGCAAGACAATCAAGTGTTCGCGATCGATGCGGGAACCGGCCACGTCGTTTGGAAATACACCCACAAACTGCCGGACGACTGGGGCGGCTACAACGTCTCTTTCTTCACTGGCAAGCATCGTGGCGTGGCAATCTCTGGGAACAACGTGTACTTCCTGTCCAACGACGCCAAGCTGCACGCCATCGACCTGAAGACCGGCAAGGCCAAGTGGGTCAAGTCCTACGACGGGTTCTTCTATCCGAAGGATTTCGCAAAAGCCAAGGACTCCAATGGATATTGCACCACAGTTGGTCCGATGGCCATCGCCGGCGCGATCATCGTGCCGATGAACGCGACCGACACTGGCGGACTGGCGGGCTATGTACTGGGCGTCAGTCCAGAGACAGGCGAAATGCTGTGGAAGGCGCCGATGATTCCCGGGAAGGGTGAAAAGGGCTACGACACCTGGCCCGAAGGCAGCCAGGCCTATGGCGGAGCCGGTCCATGGATCACCGGTTCCTACGATCCCGACCTGAAAATGTATTACACCGGCACGGCCAACGCCTATGAGTGGAACCCGAAGAACCGCGGTGGTGGCGCGCTGGACAACCTCGGCGCGGCGAGCATTGTCGCGGTGGGCACCACCGATGGCAAAGTAGCGTGGCGATATGTCGGCGTCCCGGGCGATCCGTTCGACTACGATATCCCGCAAACACCGATGGTGATCGCTCTGGACGGCAAGAAGACCATTGTCCAGCCCAACAAGACCGGCTACATCCACTACCTGGACGCGAAGACCGGCACGTTCATCAAAGCCACGCCGTTCGCCGACAAAATCAATTGGGCGAAAGGCTACGACAAAGACGGACGGCCTATCGATATGATGCCAGCGCCCAAGGAAGGCGGCGACGCAGTGGAAATTTGGCCGAGCCTGCTGGGCGGGGTGAACATGTATCCGAACGCCTACAACCCGAAGACCGGTGAGCTGTACCTGGCAGCGACCAATGGCTCAATGAAGTATGGCCTGGAGGAGGTCAAGGTCATCAGCAACGTACGGCATTTCGGCGCATACCAGGAATTCACCTGGGGCAATGAAATGCAGATCGCCGTCAACGCAAAGAGCGGTAAAGAGGCATGGCGCAACGAGGAATCCAAGCCTGGCTATGCGGGCGGCATGCTGACAACCGCGGGCAATCTGGTGTTCTACTCCACGCAAGGTGGCGAATTCCGGGCGGTGAATGCGACCACAGGCGAAATCCTGTACTCGGCCTACCTCGGCACGGCAGCGAAGGCCGGTCCGATGACGTATCAACACAACGGCAAGCAGTACGTGGTGCAGGCACTCGGCGGCTTGCCCGGCTTCGGCCGTGATGAGCCTTGGAACTCGGAGTTCGGCAGCGTCGTAGTAGCCTTCACCAGGTAAGCAGAGCAAGTTGTAGAGTCTTCTCCCAAGGAGACGCAGCGTCTCGGAGGCGCGCATGATGGAACAATGCGCGCCTCCTTTTTGTGATTTCATGTTGAGAACGTCCGATCGAACCCAAGCTTACTTTCACTACGAAGTAGATTCGAGAGTTCTACGATGAACAAAAAAAGTTTGATATTAGCCTTGTGCGTCGCCGGACTCATTGCCGGCATGATTGGGAGTCCTCTGGCGCGGGCCGATGAAATCCCCGACGCAAATCCGTTGTCGGGGAACGAGAAAGCCATCGCCGCCGGCAAGTCCTGGTTCCGCGGTGTATGCGCCCTTTGCCATGGAGGCCGCGCTGATGGCGCGGGCGAACGCGGAACGGGTGCCGACCTGCGAAAATTCGATAAGGGCTTCAGGATTTACGTCGAGACAGTCAAGAACGGGCGCAACGTCCCCGGCCGCAACCAGAACATGCCCGCCTGGAACGGCGTGCTGGACGACAAAACCATTTACGAGATCGGTGCCTACCTGGAGACGCTGGCGCTAGAGAATGCCAACTGGAAGGAGGGAGTGAAACACTGATTGCGGATTGATCAGCCCGCTGGGTTTGTTGGTTCGCCGGGTTTGTTCACTGTGTTAGTTATCCTTGGGGCGGCAACTCGCAGCAGCCCGCATCGATATCAAGTCTTAAGCACCGTCGAATTTCGAGCGCCGATGACGGGTATGTGACTCCGCCTGTATAACCGCCGAAGTCGGGTCCGCCATGGGCACCGGGAAGATTGGAATGACTCTGGCGTCGACACTAGCGGCGGCAGGTACGACGGTGAAACTGGGACAACGATACAGCGCGATGTCCACGCGGTCTACCGGGTAGTCGCCACAAGCCAGCGCTTCCCACAAGCGACTGCCGTATATCTGACAACTCGATCGGCCCTGCGCATCGAACGACAAGAATATGCAGCTGCGATGAAGGCAGCAGTTGCCGCAATGCGTGCACTCACCCGTTATCGTGCCGCTCTGCGCGGGCTTGGATACACCGAATCTTGGCAACAGCACGCGTTGTATGGCATGTGCACGCCATAAGGCTTCCAGATGCCGCATCACTGCGCCGAGCGTACGCGGGTAACGTCTGAGCCAGGCGCTATCGCGAGTGATCGCGAGTCCCACAAACGGCCAGACCGGCAACATCAGCCAGCCAAATGCCATCACAGCCAGTTCGATCAAACCCACGAGCGACGCGGCACAACGCCGCCCGATCGAGCGAACTGTCCATGTCCTGCGTCCCACTATCGGAACTCGGAGCAAACGTTCCTGTAACTGCTTGCGCACCAGCGGCAATATGGTGGATTCACGCATGATCTAGCGCGGAGTGCTGTTGGGTTCTAACGTTGTCCGCATTTTGTTCCTCACGTTGGCTGTGCACATGCCGGTCACCTCTCAATAGAGCGCTCCAACACTCCGAACTGCAGTGTTGCCAGATGCGCGTATAGCGCGTTGCTCTGCATCAGTTCCTCATGCGTGCCCGCCCCTACGAGTCGCCCCTTATCCATCACCGCTATGCGGTCCACACTCTTCACTGTTGCCAGCCGATGCGCAATGATGATCGTAGTCCGCCCGCGCATCAACCGCTCCAGGGCGGCTTGGACGATGCGCTCGCTTTCCGAATCCAGCGCGCTGGTCGCCTCGTCCAACAGCAGGATCGGCCGCTCGGACAAAATGGCGCGTGCAATTGCCAGGCGCTGGCGCTGCCCGCCGGAAAGCCGAACTCCACGCTCACCAAGGTAGGTATCAAATCTCTCGGGTAGCCGCTCTACGAACTCGGTAGCGAATGCCTCGTCACAAGCGCTACGCACTTCGTCGGGACTCGCCGACAGGCGTCCGTAGCGCACGTTTTCCAGCACACTGCCTGCAAAAATCGCCGGTTCCTGCGGTACCAGCGCGATACGTCCACGCACATCTGCTGGATCAGCCCGACGGATATCCAGACCGTCCAGCCGGATCGCTCCCGTGCTCGGATCATAGAAGCGTAACAGAAGCTGGAATAACGTGGACTTCCCTGCGCCCGACGGCCCCACAACCGCCAATTTCTCTCCCGGCTCGACATCGAGCGACAAAAGATCCAATGCAGGCAGGTTTGGACGCGCCGGATAGTAAAAGGTTACGGCGTCGAATTGGACGCGACCCCGAGGCGGCTCGATCAACGCTTGCGGCTCCGAAGGAGCCCTTACCTGAGGTGCCGTGTGCAGTATCTCCATCAGCCGTTCTGCAGCGCCTGCGCCACGTTGCAGGTCACCTACCACTTCGCTGATTGCGGCCACTGCGGCAGCGACCATTGCAGCGTAGAACACAAAGGCGGACAGGTCGCCGGCGGATAGGCGACCGGCCAGCACGTCCTGGCCACCGATCCACAGAATTGCGCCAATCCCACCAAAGACCAACAGAATCACAGCGGCTACCAGGCTAGCGCGCTGACGGATACGCCTTAGCGCGGTAGCAAATGCCGCCTCGACACGCTCGCCAAAGAGCTGACGGTCAGCATGTTCGTGGCGATACGCCTGCACGGTGCGGATCTCATGCAAAGTCTCGTCGAGATAGGCGCCCAGATCTGCCACACGATCCTGGCTCGCGCGCGCGAGCCGCCGCACGCGCCGTCCGAACAGCACGATGGGGGCTATTACGACCGGCACCATTAGCAGCACCAGCAATGTGAGCTTCAAGCTCGTCAGCGCGAGCATCACAAGACTGCCGGCGCCGAGAAATGCATTGCGAACCGCCATGGAAAGGCTGGTGCCCACCACTTGCTCCAGCAACGCAGTGTCGGCAGTAAGACGGGAGATCACTTCGCCGGTGCGAGCCTGCTCGAAAAACGCGGGCGACAATTCCAGTAGATGGGAAAACACATCGCGACGAATATCGGCGACCACACGTTCGCCCACCCAGGAGATCAGATAGAAACGCGCATAGGTGGATACCGCCATGACCACAATCACCGCGAGGAGCAGGAACAGCGCGTGATTCAATGCGGCTGGATCGCCTTGGGCAAAGCCACTGTCGACGACGCGTTTGAGTCCCTGCCCGATCACCAGGAAACACGCAGCAGCCACGATCAGCGCTATTGCCGCGCCCAGGAGGTGTCCCCGGTACTGCCGCAGATAGCGCGCGACGAGCACGAACTGGCGCACCGCTCGCACGGCGGGGACGGCACCGGATGCGGGCACGATCGAAGGAAGAGGCTCAGGTTGCATCGAATCCTGGCAGTACGTCTGGATGCGGATTCGACGCACTGCTCCGGTGTAGGTTCGACACACTGCTCGGGGGGCCGCTTATTTGGTAACCTTCATGTTTCGTTATAACTTCGCCAAGAGGCAACTATGGCCGAGAGACAAGATAACCGCTTGCCGGAACCCACCATGGATCCCGCCAGCCTGTACCGTGAAGAGATGATCACCGACCGCAAAGTCGGAATGATCCGAGTACTCAATCCAGTCAAATCCGATGGCGCGGCCGACCCAGCCCGGACCACTGTCTACATTGGCGAAGCACAGATCTACACTAACATGGGGACGTTGCCGTTGAGCTTCGAGATCGATGCCAAATCCTTGCAGCAGGCTGTCGCGGGGTACGCCGCGGCGGCGAAAGTCGCGGTCGAGGAGGCGGTAAAAGAAATCCAGGAACTGCGACGACAAGCGGCCTCGTCCATCGTGGTACCCGGGGCAGGCGGCGGACTCGGTCCAGGTGGGCTACCGGGCGCAGGTCTGATGGGTGGCGGAAAGTTGAAGCTGCCCTGACAAGCCGGCAGACGCCACAAGGACGACAGGCTGGACTAGGCTGGCGACGCGATCTTGGCGGCGGCAGTCTCGGCCGATGAGCCGAACATCCGCTCCATCTCCCTGCGCGCCTGCACTGCGCGGAGCGATTCGTCCACCGCAACATCCACCCAGCGTACGGGTTGACCCATCGCGACCGACCTGAGCAGCTTCACGCCATGCGCCAAGCCCAGCGGCAGGCAACCGATGTTGAGCGAGTCCGAGGCCGGTGTGAGCTTGCCTACGACCGTATAGCCACCCTCGCCGTCCAGCAATTCGCCTGCGACGAGATCGCGTTTGGCGGTCGCTACGGCATCGGCACGAAAGCCCGTAGGACAACCGGTCGGCTCTGCGCGAACGCCAACGGACGCGACCGAAATTCCGACTTCAAGACCGATGAGGTGCCAGCGCTTGTACAGACAGGCATAGCGCCCGGAAGGATCGGTGCGCACGCCATACTCCGTGAAACAGCGGCGGATGTACTCGGTGTCACCTTCGAACACCACCCAGACGCCGAAGCGGATGTCATAAAAAATCGGCTTGCCATCGAGCTCCAGCGAAGACACGACTTCCACCTGGCCTTTGTGATGCAGTTGCCCACCCTCCTCGCGCGGACGCATCACACTTGGAATCTCGTCGACGCTCGCAGGTGGATACGCCAGACCATCTGGTGCGGGCGTGAGCCCAGTAGCATTGCACACCGCGCTGCACTCTATGGCCGGTTTTGAACCGTCAAGAAAGGAGTTGAACATCTTGGGGTTGAGGCCACCAACCCGTGCTTGCTCCGGGGTCAACCCGTAGTGACCCCAGACGGTCTCCGGCGTGCTTTGCGCAAAGTGGGGCAACCACTTGTGCCCTCGCCCGGCAGCTATGACATTGAAGCCGGCCGCGCGGGCCCAATCCACCAGGTCGCAGATAAGGGCCGGCTGGTCGCCATAGGCAAGACTGTAGATCACGCCTGCTTCCTGAGCGCGCCGCGCGAGCAGCGGGCCACAAAAGGCGTCCGCCTCGACCGTTACCATGATCACGTGCTTGCGATTGCGAAAAGCAGTGAGCGCGTGATCGACCGCCGCGACCGGATTGCCAGTGGCTTCCACGATGATGTCGATCCCAGGATGCGCCACCAGCGCCTGCCAGTCCTCGCCCACGTGTGTCGCACCGGACTTGAGTGCCGCGTCGAGGGACGGGGCTGAGTAACGCTCTGCGGACCAACCCACTCGCTCGAGATTCACACGCGCATTCGCGGGCGAGAGATCGGCGATTCCGACCAGGTGAACACCGGGTGTCTTGGGAACCTGCGCGAGATACATCGCGCCGAACTTGCCGGCGCCGATCAGGCCCACTCTGAGCGGTTTGCCCTGGGCTTCGCGTTCCCGCAACTTGGCGTAGAGGTTCATCTATGCATCCTGTTACGCCGCAAGTTGCGGCTTCAAGGCGGCCTCCGGCGTGCCGTCCTTCCAGGGCAGCGCCACCTCGTAATCTTTCAACAGGCAGTCATCTGGAAGGCATTGGATCGGAGAGAAGTCGCGGTGCGCGATGTACTCGGGCCGCTTGAAGCGACGGATGTGATTGGATACCGCACACAAGCTCAGATAGACATTGATGCGATTCCACGGCGACAGGTTGGACGTCGACGCGTGAACCAGACAGGAGTGGAACAGGATCATGGATCCCGCCGGGCCCTTCGGCGCGACCATACCACCACGTTCCACCAGTTTGCGAATAGTGTCGTGGTTGATGGTCCACAAAGGATAGCTGGTGGTAGTGAGATCGTGCTCCGCATCCATAACGCCCAGCTTGTGGCTGCCCGGAATGAACATCAGCGGACCATTGAACTCGTTCACTTCGTCCAGAAAAATCGCCACGTTCATCGCGCGTGGTTCGGGCATCTGGTCGTCGTTCATCCACGTCCCATAGTCCTGGTGCCATTGCCAGACGTCGCCGTCGAAAGCCATCTTGCCGTTGATCTTGAACTGGTGCATGTACACCGCTTCGCCGAAGAGCTGGACGATTGGATCGACCATGCGCGGATGGCGCGCGAGCTTGGCGAACGGATAGCTGTACATGTGCGCGGCGAAGTTCGTACGCACGACGTCACCGGTCTTTTCCCGCACGTTCTCGGGACGACGTTGCGCATAGAGGCGTGGCACCTCTTCGGTCAGCACTGCAATCTCTTCGGGCTTGAACAGGCTGGGAAAGAACAGGTAGCCGTCGCGATCGAATTGCGCAAACTGCTCTGAGGTAAGTTTCATCGTTTGTCCTCCTCCAGACTGGCATGGCTAGGGAGATTGTACCCGGACCCAAAAAAAAAGCCCGGTTGCCCGGGCTTTTTTCAATCGCCGACGAGACTCAGTCCAGCGCTTTGATATTCGTCGCCTGGTCGCCCTTGGGGCCGGTCGTCACGTCAAAGGAAACCTTCTGGTTTTCCTTCAGCGTCTTGAACCCGCTGCCACCTTGGATCGCCGAAAAATGGGCGAATAGATCTTTTCCGCCATTGTCGGGCGTGATGAAGCCGAAGCCTTTGGCGTCGTTGAACCACTTAACCGTACCGGTAGTCATGTCTACTGATTCCTGAAAGATATAAAAGAGGGCTTGCGCCCGAATGCGAGAACTTCAAGGGGAGTGAAATGACCACCTGGTGAACACCGCTATGAGCGGCTACAACGAGACGAACGATTTCGCTACTTGACGATCCAGCACAGCGTCCTTATACGCGGGTACCCCTACGTCGTCAAGGGGAAATTCGACGGGGGCCCCCCGCACCGCAACGCGCTTCCATCTCCAATGAACGACAAGGATACCCCCGGCGTTTATGCTGTCGGGCTAGAATCCGCTGCCGCCATGCCCTGGAGCCCTTCTTCGGCTGTTTTGCGCAGCAACATCGAACTGTAACAGTCCGCAGACAGACCAACCCATGAATACTGGGCTCCAAAAGACGAGTAAATGTCATTGGACACGCCGAACGTACTGCCAGACAGTGAACCCACACCATCGACTGAGCAACGCTATCGATGATTCTGGCGCAACGAGTCGCTGGCCCGTGTCTTGCACTAGCCCCCTGCATGACTCTGCGAATGAGCCGCGCGCGCCGCATAGACATTGGCAAACGGGCCGCGGTAACTTCCGGCCTGCTAGGCACGCTTTGCGTGCTGGCAGAACTTTGCTTCCTGCTGCCCGACGCGCTGGTAACGCGAGATGCGCTGCCCTTTTACCAGGCGCACATCGACTTGTTCCGCGGCATCCTGCAGGTAACCATTCTGGCTACGTTCGCTTGCGGGGCATTGGGGCTGTGGTTGCTGCGTTCGAAGGGCCACGCGTTGCTGGGAATCGGACTGGGTGTCGTGGCTCTGATGATGGGTGGGGCTCACGTTCAGGCTATTGACCTGGGCCGTGGCGCCTTTTCCGTCGGGCTGGATTATTTTGTACTCGAACTGTTAGTGCTGGGCCTGTTATTCGTGCCGCTGGAAAGGTTGTTCAAGCTGCGCCGGCAGAAGATCTTCCGTCGAGGCTGGCAGACCGATCTGAAGCATTTCTTCGTCAGCCACGCCGGCGTACAGTTGCTCTCCTTCGCCAGCATGGTCCCTGCGCAGGCACTGTTCGCATGGGTGCTGAAATTCGACTTCCAGCAACTCGTGGCAGCACAGCCCATCTGGCTGCAGTTCGTGGAGATTCTGTTGACCGTGGATTTCGTCACCTACTGGGTGCACCGCGGCTTTCATCGAATCCCGTGGTTGTGGAATTTCCACGCGATTCATCATTCGAGCGAACACATGGACTGGCTCGCCGGCTCTCGCATGCACATCGTAGACGTGCTCGTCACGCGCGCCGCCGGTTTCCTCCCGATATTCGTGATGGGTTTCGCGCCTGCCGCCCTGTATGTGTACCTGGTCTTTGTTTCGTTTCACGCGGTATATATCCACGCTAATATCCGCTGGCGCTGGCCAGGCATTCGCTGGATCATCACCACTCCGGAATTTCATCACTGGCACCACACCTCCGACGAGGAAGGTCTGGACCGCAACTTCGCCGGCTTCCTTCCTATGTGGGACCTGGTGTTCGGCACGGCACATCAACCCGGCCACTGGCCGCAGAAATACGGCACAGTAAAATTCCAGCCACCGGAAACGTATCTAGGGCAGCTGCTCTATCCCTTCAAACGCCATGGCTCGCGGACACCATACGGATGATGAAGACGTCCGCCGACGCGACCGATTTGATCCCGGAAGAAACCGGGGCGCTTTCGGACTACAGTACGCAGCAGCGTCGCCTCGAAATCGCCGCCATCGTACTGTTTGCTGTATTGGCACTTTGGAGTCTGTGGCGGTTGGCAATCGTCGCCGATCAGCCGTCGGAGTATTGGATGGTGGCGGGTGCCGCATTTGCCGGCTGGGTCGCCGCCGACTTGTTCAGCGGACTGGTGCACTGGGGATTCGACACCTGGGGCAACATCCACACTCCGCTGCTCGGCCAGCGCTTCATTCGTCCGTTTCGCGAGCACCATTGGGATGCGAAGGCCATCACCCGACATGACTTCATCGAGACCAACGGTGCGGGTTGCATTGCCTCCGTGCCTGTATTGGTAGGAACCACCACCATGCCGCTCACGAGCGGCGGCTGGCTCTTCCTGCAGGCCTTCGGCGTTTTCTGCGCGTTGGCGGTGCTGTTCACCAATCAGTGCCACAAGTGGGCGCACATGGAGGCCGAGCAACTCGCATCTCCAGTACGGCTGGCGCAGCGGCTGCGCCTGATCCTACGTCCACAGGACCATAGCAAACATCACGTCCGTCCCTTCAACTCGCACTACTGTACGGCCACGGGGTGGCTAAACGGTCCGTTGCAGGCAATCCGTTTTTTCCGTTGGATGGAGCGCTGTGTCGCGCTCTGCACGCGCGCGCCTACTCCCCGAAACGATCAGTAAGCAAGCGATCAGCTAAACCCGTAGAGCTGCGCGGGATTGTCCACCAGGATCTGCTTGCGAACGGCTTCGTCGGGAGCCCAGTCCAGCAGCAGATCCAACAGATCCGCATCGTCGGGCATCTTGTCTTTGGGCGCCGAGGGATGCGGCCAATTGCTGGCCCACAATAGACGCTCCGGCGCATGCCTCACCAGTGCCTTCGCGAGTTTCCCGACATCTTCGTACTTCGGCGCACCACTCCTCGAGACCTCGTAGGGCGCTGACAACTTGACCCAACAGCGACCAGTGTCCAACAGTCGCTGCAAGCTCCGGAATGCCTCGTGGTGAGGCGGAACCGGCTCGAGGAATTTACCGATGTGATCGATCACGAATTTGCCCGGCAGCTTCTTTATCTGCGCCTCGTGCTTGGGTAGATCACGGCCGTCCAGTTGGATATTCGCGTGCCAGCCGTGCGGGTGAACCCGCGCCATAACCTGATCCATCTTGTCGAAACCGATCGCTCCACCCGGCAACTGGAAAATGCGCTGCGCACAGATGCCGCCCATTGAGAGTTGCACGATTTCGCTTGCAGTGGCACTCGGCCCGACCACGCCCACGCCTTTCGCATTCGGTCCCAGCGCTCGGATCGCAGCGAGGGTCACGCGATTGTCGGTCTGGTAAGCATTCGGCTGCACTACGATTACACGCTCGAGCCCGAGCCGTTTCTGCAGTTCCCGATACATCGGCACTGTGAAGTTGCCCGGAAGCGCAGGACCTCCCTGTGCCGCCGGCACACTCTCGTCGTAGAAATGCATGTGGGTGTCGCAGGCCCCGGGAGGCACTGCCACACGCGGCGGACGCTCGCTCATACTCTTCTCCGCTTCGTCTTCAATGAACTCTTGGTCATCGCCCGATCACGCTTCTTCGATGCATTCTTTGTCTTGGGCGAAACTGGCTGGTTAGGGTTGCCCCCGAGTTCGCCAACGACAAAGGTGCCGCCTTGATACTGTTCGACACGCGGTTCCGCATCATCGATATGCTTAGCGAGAATTGCGGACGCATACGGCTCACTATCATCCTGCGGACGGTAACCAAGACGCTGGGCGTTGGAGTTGTCGTACCAGCACCGCTGATTCGCGGATACACCGTAGACGATTTCGAAGCGAATGCCAGGATGGTCCACGCCGATCCGAACCAGTTGTGCGAGGTCGCGCGGGGACAACCAGATGGACAGACGTCGCTTGTCCACCGGCGCCGGGTTGACGTTTCCGATACGCATGCAGAACACCTGCATTCCATATTTCTCCGCGTAAAGCGAGCCGAGTTGTTCGCCAAATACCTTCGACAATCCATAGCGGCTGTCCGGCTTGGGATAGACGCGATGGTCGATGGTCTCGTCGCGCCGATAGAAACCCACGGCATGATTGCTGGTGGCGAACAGGATGCGCTTGACACCATTCCTGCGCGCCGCTTCGAACACGTTGTAGCAACCAGCGATGTTGCCGCGCAGGATCGCCGCCCAGGGGCCTTCGGCCGAGACCCCGCCGAGGTGTACGATCGCATCTACGCCTTTGGTGGCACGCAGCATGTCGCGCATGCTCGCGATATCTCCGGGTACGGAAGTCTCGCCCGCGACGAGTTTCTTGATCGGCCGGATATCCGACAACCGCAGCGCATAAGTTCCGGCCAGTTCGCGACGCAGGTGCGTGCCGATATCGCCCGCGGCGCCGGTGATAAGGATGGTCTTCATCAGGTAACGTTTCCGTGTGTGCACCCCAGCGGGCGCAAATCAGCAGAACCGCTGGTGCCGGTCCTTGCAGGTTTCCAATACTTCATCCGGGTCGCGTTTCCACCAGTCGAGCTCGGAAAAAATCTCCACCTCGTGGAAGCCCTTGTAACCGGCCAGCTCGATCCATGAGCGAATGCGCGGCAGATCAATGACGCCGTCGCCCATCATGCCACGGTCGGTCAGTAAGTCGCGCGTGGGCACCAGCCAATCGCAGACGTGGAAGGCCAGGAGCCGCCGCTTCCCTGCGCGCGCGATGCCATGCTCGAGTTGCGGGTCCCACCATACGTGATAGACGTCCAACGCGACACCCAGTCCGCCCTCGTTCTCCGGATCCAGGGTGTCACACAAATCCAGAGCTTGCGCGAGGGTATTGACGCACGCCCGATCGGCTGCATACATGGGATGCAAGGGTTCGATCGCAATCGGAACACGCGCCTCACGCGCACGCGGCAGAATCGCGGCGATGCCGTCTCGCACTTGTTCACGTGCCGCGGCGAGGTCTTTGGAACCCGCAGGAAGACCACCGGCCACCAGCACCAGGCATTGCGCCCCCAGCGCTTGCGCCTCGTCGACGGCACGCAGATTGTCCTCGATTGCCGCCTTGCGGCCCGCCGCATCCCAAGCGGGAAACATCCCACCACGACAAAGACCGGTAACGGTGAGCTCATGATTGCGAATCGCCTTCGCAGCAGCTCGGACCCCCATCTCGTGGAGCTGATCGCGCCAGGGTGCAATCCCGAGAATCCCGTGTCGCATACAGCCCTCGATCGCCTGTGCCAGCCCCCATTGCTTGCGCGTCGTTGCTGTATTGAGGGATAGCGGACTAGTCGACGGCGCGCCCATCAGGCGGGACCGTGCATAGCGAGCAGATGCTGCATGCGACGGCACGCAAACTCGGGATCTCCCAGCAGTCCGGCTCTTTTCACCTGTTCACCTTGATCACATTTTCACCTTCATCACTTCACCTCAATCACCTCTTCACCTCAAATCCTTGTCACTTGTCACTCGTCACGCCTTCAACTCAGGAACATCCATCCAGCGTCGTTCGCTCCAACTCTTGTACGCCGCCTCCGCCAGTTGCACGCCTTTCGCTCCCTCGAGCAGATCCCAGGGAAATGCACCCTCCCCGGCCACATGCTTCAAGAACAAGTCCCACTGAGCTTTGAAGGCGTTGTCCCAAGCTGCATTGTCAGGCACCTCCTGCCACCCCTGGTAAAAGTCGATTGGTTGCGCGATGTCGGGATTCCAGACGGGCTTGGGTGTGTTCACGCGCGATTGTGTCAGACAGCGGCGCAATCCAGCCACCGCCGAGCCGTGCGTCCCGTCCACCTGCAGCGTCAGCAGATCGTCGCGCCGCACGCGTACGCACCACGAGCTGTTGAAATGCGCGATCACTCCGCCTTGCAGTTGCAGTGTGGCGTATGCCGCATCATCGGCGCTGGACTTGTACTTGCGTCCATTCTCGTCCCAGCGGTCTTCGATGTGCGTTGCGCCCAGACAAGTGACAGACTTCACTGCGCCGAAGAGATTGTCGAGCACGTAGCGCCAATGGCACAGCATGTCGAGAATGATGCCGCCGCCCTCTTCCTTTCGGTAGTTCCACGATGGCCGCTGCGTCGGTTGCCAGTCGCCCTCGAATACCCAGTAACCGAACTCGCCGCGGACCGACAGTATCCTGCCGAAGAAACCACTGTCGCGCAGCATCTTAAGCTTGAGCAACCCGGGCAACCAAAGCTTGTCCTGCACCACACCATGCTTCACACCCGCCTTCTCGGCCGAGCGGTAGAGATCGAGCGCCTCGGCGGTGGTTGTCGCGACCGGCTTCTCGCAATACACGTGCTTGCCGGCTTCGATCGCGCGCGTGAGTACTTTGGGCCTGAGCTGCGTCGACGCGGCGTCGAAGAAAATACTATCGTTCTTGTTGGCGAGGGCTTGGTTCAGGTCGGTGGTCCAGCGTTCGAGGTTGTGTACCTTCGCGAGGCGCTCCAGCTTTGCTGCATCGCGGCCAACCAGGATCGGATCGGGCATGAGCGATGTGCCGTCCTTCAGCATCACACCGCCCTGCCGGCGGATCTCGAGGATCGAACGGACGAGGTGCTGATTGGTGCCCATCCTTCCGGTCACCCCGTACATGATGATTCCGACGCGTTTGGTCGCCATGCGAGTCCTGTCAGCCGTTGATCTGCGATGATTGGATTGTGCGACAGTGCGCGAGGAGCAGCAAGGCTTCGGCTCGCACTCGATAATGCCAGAGGCTGTACAGTTATGCGCTGAACCCATGGAGGGTACGATGCCCAACACGCTGCTTCCCTTTCTCGACGGTGGCTATGCCTTCATCAAGGGCGGCCTGCCTTACTGCCAGGGCGTTCGCGCGCAGACCGGATATGCAATCGAGCGCGTGCGTTTTGCGCTGCCGATGCCGGTCGAGCAGGGCTTCGCCGCGATCGATGCGCACTTGACATCGGCTGGGCGTCCACGGACCGCACTATGTGCCGTCGAACTGCGCTCGCCGAAGCCTTTCAGCATGAGCGGCTTCGTCGGGTTCAACGAAGGATATGTGGCTGTCTTGAAGGAATGGGGCCTGTATCGGGACGAACTCAATCCGGTGGCGAGGTCGAACGTCGCTCCCGAAATCGGTCCACCGGCCGAACCTTGCTTCTATGCGTTCTGCTACACCGTCCCCGCGCAAAGCACCTCTCCCAATTTTGTCGTCTCGGGAAGCGGTGAATGGCCCGGAGGCGGCAGATTTCCGGAGGACATCGTCGCGCGCGGAGATGTTACGCCCGCCGGATTGACCGCCAAGGCCGAATGGGTTCTAAAGGCCATGGACAAGCGCCTCGCCGAGCTCGGCGTGGCCTGGGCGAACGTCACTGGGTCGCAGGTGTACACGGTGCACGATCTGCACTCCGTCCTCCGAGGCCAGATCGTGCCGCGCACACGCAATGGCGCGGGAGTCGTCTGGCACTATTGCCGTCCCCCGATCGAAGAACTCGAATTCGAGATGGACGTACGCAGCGTCGCCGACGAGCGGATTCTGCAGAACTGAACATATGAGGGGAAGGGAACTTATCTACGCGTCGGCTGCTGAACTCGCAACGCTGATCCGAAGCCGGCAGCTCTCGCCCGTGGAGATCATGCGCGGCATTTTGACTCGGATCGAACGGGCGCAGCCAGTGCTCAATGCCTTCATCACCGTTTGTGCGGAGGACGCTCTGGCCAGATCTCGCGAAGCAGAGTCGGCTGTCATGCGCGGCGATTCGTTGGGCCCGCTGCACGGCGTTCCGTTTTCCGTGAAGGATCTGGTCAACACCCAAGGTGTCCGCACGACCTACGGTTCGAAAATCTTCGAGCAAAACATTCCGACGGTCGACGCGGTGTCGGTTGCACGCCTCAAGGCTGCCGGCGCAATCTTGATCGGCAAGACCACGACACCGGAGTTCGGACAGAAAGGTCTCACTGACGCGCCCCTATTTGGCCGAACGCGCAACGCCTGGCGCGCAGATCGCACCTGCGGCGGTTCGAGTGGCGGCGCCGCAGTCGCCGTGGCTGCCGGGCTGGGCCCGCTGGCGGTTGCCACCGACGGCGGAGGATCGACCCGCATTCCCGCCGCGTGCAACGGTGTGGTCGGCTTCAAGCAGAGTCTGGGCGTGGTGCCGCACGACAGCGCAAACGATGCCTTCGGCAACATCTCCTACATCACGCCCATGACACGGACCGTGATGGATACCGCGCTGATGCTCGACGCCATGGCGGGACCGCATCCAAACGATCCGCATACGATGCATCGGCCACGCGAGGCTTACGCGCAAGCGGCACGCCCGG
>Ga0105248_10004197_pt1 | contig 15931 bp, 14 predicted proteins | sample KBSS34metaG_FD_81524 | JGI IMG/M metagenome (GOLD analysis project Ga0105248, IMG submission 81524) | Switchgrass rhizosphere microbial communities from Kellogg Biological Station, Michigan, USA - KBS S3-4 metaG | ecosystem: Host-associated > Plants > Roots > Rhizosphere > Soil | place...
AAAGACGATTCGATCGTCCTGCTGTAATTAATCTTCGAGTGCCACTTCCGTGTCGTTCGGAATCATGTGCCCGTCTGCGGTGATGATCGCGTGTCGATCCGCCGTTATGTGTTCGCCTTCGATCGTGACCTCTTCGCCGCTTGGCATCTCGACCGGCAGGTGATCGAGAAAACGTTCGGCGTCGATTGCCGACATGCAACCGGTGCCGGCGGCCGTCACGGCCTGGCGATAAAAGGAATCCTGCACGTCGCCGCAGGCAAACACGCCCGGAATGTTGGTCGATGTCGAATGGCCGGAGGTTTGGAGATAGCCGACCTCATCCATGTCCAACTGCCCGCGGAAGAGATCCGTGTTTGGCCTGTGTCCGATGGCCACGAACACGCCAGCACACGGAAAGATTTTCTCCTCGCGCGTTTTCAGATTTCGCAGCCGAACGCCAGTTACACCTTCGTCCTGCGTGCCGACGATCTCTTCAACAGCCGTGTCCCAGATAAACTCGATCTTGTCGTTGCGAAACGCCTTTTCCTGCATGATCTTCGACGCCCGCAACTTGTCGCGCCGGTGCACGACATAAACTTTCGCCGCATAGCGGGTGAGAAACGTCGCTTCTTCCATCGCGGTGTCGCCGCCGCCCACCACGACCAAAGTGCGGTTACGAAACGCCGGCAGCGGCCCATCACAGGTCGCACACGCCGAAACGCCGTTGCCGCCAAAGCCGTCAGGAACTTTTGCCTCACCGGGAATACCGAGCCACTTCGCTGACGCGCCCGTCGCAATGATCAACGTTTCCGCCGAGATCGTTGGGCCGCCGTCGACGTAGATCTGAAAAGGACGCTCGCTCAGATCGACTTCCGTAATCCACCCTTCCATGAACTCGGTGCCGAACCGTTCCGCCTGTTTGCGAAACTCGGCCATCAGTTCCGGTCCCTGAATGCCCTCGGAAAAGCCGGGATAGTTTTCCACGTCAGTGGTGATCATCAACTGGCCGCCGGGAGTGGTCTGTTGTGTGGCATCTGCCGGGGCGTCGATCAGCAGAGGTTTCAAACTGGCGCGTGCTGTGTAAATGGCTGCAGTGAGGCCGGCCGGCCCGGATCCAATGATAACTACGTCTCTTTTTCGCATTTGGTCATCCATCAAGAGCAAGAGAGTATAGCCTTTTCGGTTGAGCGTATAGTATAACTACGGTCAATGAGGTAGTCGAACTCGGTGGCTTGCGCGCGTTTTCGAGCGTTGCGAGCCGGGTTTTGAGAGCATGAGCAGCCCAGGAAGCGGTTCGCCAACGATTGAAACGATCGCCGTAATTGGCGCCGGCACGATGGGCCATGGGATCGCCCAGGTTGCCGCGGCCTCCGGTTTTCGAGTTCTTCTTACCGACGTCGATCGCGAGGCGCTGACGCGCGGCGTGCGAGCTATCGAAGGAAATCTCGCCAAGGGAATCAAGCTTGGTAAGTTGAGCGATAGCGACCGCGACCGGACGTTGCAGCACATTCACGGCACGACCAATCTGAACGAATGTGCCACAAGGGATCTGATCATTGAGGCTGCGCCGGAGAAGCTGGACCTGAAACAGAACATACTCCGGCAGCTCGAAAACGTTTCTGACCACCCATTCATTTTTGCGAGTAATACTTCGTCGCTTTCAATTACCGAGATCGCCACGGCTTCACGGCGTCCCGAAGCTGTTGTCGGCATGCACTTTTTCAACCCAGTCCACATCATGCGACTGGTCGAGATCGTCGTAGGCAAACAGACGAGCGACGAAACGGTACAGGCAGTTACGAGCGTCGGCAGTAAAATGCGCAAGGAGCCGATCGTCGTCAAGGACGTTCCGGGGTTTGCGTCGAGCCGTTTGGGAGTCGCGCTCGGACTCGAAGCGATGCGGATGGTGGAGCAGGGCGTAGCGAGTGCGCGCGACATTGATACCGCGATGGAACTCGGCTACAACCACCCGATGGGACCGCTGAAGTTAACCGATCTCGTCGGGCTCGACGTGAGATTGAATATCGCGGAGTATCTTCATCGCGAGCTCGGTTCCGAGACCTTTCGTCCGCCGGACGTGCTGCGACGGTTGGTGAGCGAAGGGAAGTTGGGTAAGAAAACCGGCCAGGGATTCTATGATTGGACAACGGAAGACGCGCATCGCGCACAATCTTCCTGAGCGCTCTTGAGTGTGACGATGAGCACGCCGTACAACAATGAAGAGAGACGATTTGCGCTGCGCATGTCGTTGCGTTTGCCGATCGTCATTTCGGGTCGTACCGAAGATGGTTCCGCCTGGAGCGAGCCCACCGAAACAGACGACATCTCAACCTCGGGCGCGCTGTTTCATCTCAATCAAAAAGTGACTCGCGGCGAGCGCTTGTACCTGCGCGCGCATCGGCCTGACGGCACGCCGATCGAAGCCACCGCGCTCGTGGTGCGCGTGGCGCCGGCGATTTATGGCACCGCTCGCGTCGGCGTGCAGATCGCCGAGCCAACCGAAAACTGGTTGCGCCTGTTTGTGTCGTGGGTTGCTGACGAACAGCCCGTCGCGCCGACCGATCCCGAAGGCCCACCGCCGGAACAGGCTCCAACGAAGTCCTGATCGATTTTCATTTCGGAGTTATTAATGCCGCAAACATACGAGACTCTCCTCGTCGAAAAACGTGATCGCGTTGCCGTCATCACCATCAACCGTCCTGACAAACGAAACGCACTGAACATCAAAACACGCGAAGAAGGCGCGGCGTTGCTCGACGAACTGCGCAACGACAGCTCCGTGGGCGTGGTCGTATTCACGGGCGCGGGCGATAAAGCGTTTATCGCGGGCGCCGATATCGCAGAGTTTGCCGGGCGCACGTCGATCACGCAGCGCGACGTGATGATGAGCCGGTCGTTGTTTACGGCGATCGACAGTTTTCCGAAACCGGTGATCGCGATGGTCAACGGCTATTGTCTCGGCGGTGGTTGTGAGCTCGCGCTCGCGTGCGACATTCGCATCGCGAGCGAGACTGCGTCGTTTGGCCAGCCCGAGATCAATCTGGGGATCATTCCCGGCGGCGGCGGCACGCAACGGCTGACACGGCTCGTCGGCGAAGGCAAGGCGATGGAGTTGATTTTGACCGGCGAGATTGTCGACGCGAAGACTGCGTTTGCGATCGGTTTAGTCAATCACGTTGTGCCTGCCGATCAACTGGAAACGAAAACGATGGAGATTGCGAAACGGATCAGCGAGAAGAGCCCGATCGCGTTGCAGCTCGCGAAGGAAGCCGTGAAGCTGGCGTCGCGATCGAATCTCGATGAGGGGTTGCGCCGCGAAGTGGATCTGTTTGCGCTCTGTTTTTCGACGGAAGATAAAGACGAAGGTGTCAGCGCGTTTCTGGAAAAGCGCAAACCTGCGTTCAAGGGTAAGTAAGAATTAGGAAGGCGGGCACTTGCTGCCCAGTCCTGATGAAAGTGCTCCTGCTCATCGTAGGGATCCTGCTCGCAACCGTTGGTGGCGTGATTACCTACCGGGCGCTTTACGTCGAACCGAGATCGGCAGTCGTCATCACCGACACAGAAATTCGCGAACTGCCGAACTACACGCGCGTCGTGGGCGGCGCGTTGTTGTTTGTAGGCGGCACGGCGCTCGCGCTCTTTGCGGCGGTTCGCAAAGTCAAGTAATTATGTTTTTTAAATTTTCCTCCAACTGGCCAGGCGCTACGAGTAGATCCGCTGTGTGCGGATCTTCCTCCACCGCCGGTTCGCAAAGCTGATAGAAATAGTTGAAGTCCAACGCCGACGCGAGAATGAAGTAGCAGTTGTTAATCCAGTCAGCGCGATGCCGCAGCTCGAGCACGCTTCCACCCTCACGCATAAAAAGCATGTTCGTCAAACCGGCGCCGTGGTTTGAAACTAAATAACGCGCCCGCGACGCAACTGCGACCTGTTCCTGGAAAGACAACTCTTCCGAGCAAATCGACTGAAAACCAAATTTCCGAAGAATCGGAACGAGCTCGTCTTCATTTGCGATCCGCCGCCGGCCGGCCGCTCCGCGGCTGATGTAAATCCGCTCGCCGAGTCCGCTGTAACTCGCATCGCCAAACGCCGCGAGCAGCTTCGCACGCACGCCGCGAATCACCTCGTCTTTGAAATGCCCTGACGGCGCGGTGTGCGTCGGCATCATCAGGCTGCGACACTGAAGCACTTCATTCGGCTGAATGAAATCCACGTTCTTCACGCCGAAGACATCAAGCGACGGCTTCACAAACTCTCGCGTTGCAAACTCCCACGGCAGCATCAACGTCAGCCCGTCCAGGCGATCGCGCACGACAAAAAGCCGCGTGAGCGCATCAGTCAGCCAGTGAAAATATCCTTTGCTCCAGTAGTCAGTGATCCAGAGCACTTCCCGCTCGATCTTTCGCTGCTTGCGAAACAGATAATTCGTGACGAGAAATTTAACGACGCTGCGACGCTTCCACTCGTCCAGCTCAACCGGAAACGCAAACGACTCCGGCAGCATTTTCAGACCCTTAAAGAGCAGACCCTCCGAGCTCACGCGAACGTTGTGAAAGCGAAGCAGCTCGCTTTGCGGAATGTTTTTCTCGAGCTCGTGTTGAAAGAGCTGGAGATGGCCTTGCTCGAAGTTGCGCGGCAGCGTTCGTTTGGAGACGGAGGCGGGACAGATGGTGGCGAGTTTTTCGGGACCGGGGTGCGTGGGCATACGGTTAACTCGTCGCACGGTCGATCAGGAAGTACTCGTTGATCTTGTCGAGGATGATCACGTTTTGCGCGCAAAGCTCGTAACCGTGAGCGTTCATGGTGCGGACGATCTGCGACTCACGCGGATCGAGCTGCTCGTCTTCGACGACGATAAACTTCGGCCGGAATCGTCGCCAGTCGTTCGATTCGAGCACGTCGAGATCGTGTCCTTCAACGTCGACGTTCAGGAAATCGATCGTTTGGCCGTTAGGAAGATGGCGTTCGAGAACCTCAGCGAGAGGCAACGTTGGGATCGAGATCTCGGATTTGACGTGTTCGAGCATTTCGATCTGGCGGAGAAAGTCCGGCGAGAAGCTGTTCATCGGTGAATCTTCGGCGATGAAGTAGTAAGTCAGCGCGCCGTGCTCGCGCGAGATGGCGAGTTCGAGGTTTGTGTCGTGCGGCCGCACGCTGTCAAACAGTTTCTTGCTGCCCGGGCGCGCCTCGACGTTGATGCCGCGCCAGCCGTTTAGATAGAAGAAGTAGGTGTTTGAAAAAAGGGTTGGATGAAAGGCGCCGACGTCCACGTAGAAGCCGCTCATTTTGTCGGAGCCGAGCAGATGTCGCAGCACCATGTCTTCGCCCGCGGATGAAAACGAAGGCGCGTAAGAATCGTAGCCGAGCAGGAGTTGTTGAAACGATTTCTTAAGGCTGGGCGGTAGCCAGCGTCTGGTGAGCGTGCGGAAGTTGAGCATCGAATTGGAATTTTTGACGAACGACAATAAAAAGATCCTCGCGCCGCTGTTCATCGCGGAAACTTGAATAGCAAGAACCGCCAATAAATTTTCTTTGACGCTAATATCCCATGCGAGTAAATTACGCAAACCCTCAAACGCCTTGACCCGATTAGTAGAATTCGCGGCCCCAAACCGTTCCTCCTTTTTTGTCCGTTAGCATCCCGACGCTTTTCTCATTTCCAAGTCTCAACCCATCATCCGGTGACCGCTACCGGCGGTCCGACTCGCTTCCGTTAATCCGGAAAGCAGTTTTTACCCCAAGGAGGGGAGCATGAAAATTCTCAAGCTACTTGTCATTGCGTTCTTTGCCTCAACGCTCGCCACCTCGCTAGTGCTCACGCCGGCCGTTAAAAGCCAGGGCGGTGCGACCGAGGCGCCTGCCAGCTTCGACGATCTAACCAACGGTTTCACAGATCAAACCACCTTCAACGCCGACCGCGCCGCCTTCGAAGCCCGCGAGGAAAAAGCTGACGGACTCGGCCCCATCTACAACGCACAGGCGTGCGTTGAATGCCACCAGAACCGCGTCAGCGGCGGCGTCAGTCAAATCCTCGAAGTGCGCGCCGGACACAACGCGCCCGACGGATCGTTCGTCCCCGCGCCCGGCGGTTCGCTCATTAACTCGCGCAGTATCAACACGACGATCCAGGAACGCGTCCCCGGCGGGCCGCACCTCGCGTTCGTCAACAACGCCACGCAGACAAGCATCGTCTCCTTTGACATCGATGCGGGAGTCGTGAACACCATGCCCGACGTGCCCACGACGGGTCACAGCTTCCCGGCCTACTCGCCCGACGGGTCGAAGATCGCGTTCAGCGCTTCCGGCAACATCTGGGTGGTGAACAACGACGGAACGAACCCAAACCTGATCACGTTCGAAGGTACCGACTTCCATCCCTCATGGTCGCCCGACGGGACGAAGATCGCGTTCAGTAGTGCGCGCACCGGCGTCGCACAGATCTTCACGATCACCCCGATTGGCACGGAAGAGACAAACATCTCGAACAACTCGAGCTTCAACGACCGGATGCCGACCTTCTCGCCTGATGGAACGAAGATCGCTTTCCAGCGAACGTCGATCGTACCCGGCTCGGTGGGCAAGATTTTTACGATGAACGCGAACGGGTCCGGGCAGACGGCAGTCACAACCGGCCTCGGCAACGACGAGCGCCCCTCCTACTCGCCTGACGGAATGTCGATCGCCTTCAGCACGAACCGCGACGGTAACTACGAGATTTACAAAATTCTCGCCATCGGCGGTATCGCCACCCGGCTCACAAACAACGCGGCTTCGGATCGCAATCCGAGTTGGGCGCCTGACAACTCGGCCATCGCCTTCGGCAGCGACCGCAATGCCGGCATGAAAATCTGGGCGATCGGACCTGACGGCAGCAATCCCAGCCAGGTTAACGGAAACAACGACGGCGGCGGCGACCAGCCCGCCTACGCAAAGGATTCGGGAGATACGATCAGGACTTTCCGCGCGTCTCCGATTCTCGTCGGACTCGGGTTCGTCGAGTGCATCGCTGACGGGACGTTGCTCTCGATACGCGACAGTCAGCCGGTTGGCATGCGCGGCACTGCGATCGAAGTCGACGTGACGGAAGCGCCGGATCAGACGCGCATCGGGCGTTTTGGTTGGAAAAACTCAGTGGCCACGCTGCTCAGTTTTTCCGCCGGGGCTTATTTATTCGAGATGGGGATCACGAGCCCTCTGCAACCGCGCGAGCAGACCTCGCTCGGCCGCAGCGTCGCATTCGCCGACACGGTGCCCGATCCTGAAGACACGGGAGGAGAAGAGGGACACGGCGAAGACGTGGAAGCGTTCACGCGTTTTATGCGCTCGACCAAGGCGCCGCCGCGCAACAGCGCGATGGTTTTGAACGACGCGACCGATCCCGGTTCGCTGCTGTTCGATTCGCTGCAATGTTCAGTCTGTCACGTCCGCTCGATCACGACGGCGCCGGTCGGCTCGGTGATCAACGGCGGAACGTTCGTCGTGCCGCTTGCGCTGGGCGACAAGATCATCCATCCGTTCAGCGACTTTCTGTTGCATGACATCGGGACCGGGGATGGAATAGTGGAAACCAACGGCGAGTTAACCCGAAACAAGATCCGGACTGCGCCGCTCTGGGGACTGCGGACGCGCGATAAATTCATGCACGACGGTGGATCTTCAAGCGCGCCTTCGAACAGCGGTGCGCAGTCGTTCACGCTGAATGAAGCGGTCCTGCGTCATGCCGGGCAGGCGACGTCCAGTCGCACTGCGTACCAGGCACTGACGGCTCTGCAAAGATCGCAGCTCATCAGGTTCCTGAAGTCGCTGTGATTAGAAGGTCAGCGATCGCCTCCGAGATCGGAAGACCCGGAGCGCGTTCGAGCCAGAAGAATTCGCCGCAGGGATTGAGCTCGAGAAAGACGTGTTTGCCGTCAGGCGTCAGGATGATGTCGATCGCGCCGTAGTTCAACCCGAAGTAGTCCATGAGGCGAAGTATCTTTTCTTCAATTTCAAGGGGAAGTTGGTAGGGCCGCCAGTCCTGCAGCATGCGGACGCCGTCGCGACGCCAGTCGTGCGTGGCGCGCGCGGAGACTTGTGAATCAACCGCGGCCGACATGATGCGGCGGCCCACGACGGTGACACGAATCTCGAGCGACTTGGGGAGTAGCTCCTGAAAAGTCGCGGGGCAGAGGTTCAGGCCGGACAGGTCCGCGAGGTCCTCGAGCTTCACGGGATTCGTAAAAACGACGAGCTCTTTTCCTTCGTCGTAGATCGCGAAGGAAGAGAGCATCTTCGTTACCACTCCGCTCTCGCAACTCTTTGCGAAAGCACGCGCGGCGGCGGGCTCGTTCGTCGTCAACGTTCGTGGTGTGTCAAGTCCGAGCTCGCGAGCGACTTGTAGCTGAAGCTGCTTGTTCTCTGCGTGACGGATGAGGTGCAGGTGGTCCACGCGAAAAGCTTTGAGGCTCGCGAGCATGCCGTGAGCGGCCGCACTCGCTTCGCCGAGCGACGCATGGCGCAGTTGCTTGTCGAGACTCGCCGGTAGATGCGCGCCGAAGTTGAGACGCCGGTGCCAGACGGCCGTGACCTCACGCAGATCAAACTCGCCTGCTTCGTTCGCAAGCGTGAGACGCACGTCATCTTCCGGGCCTGACCTGCCGTAGTAAGCCGTGAGACGCACGTCGGTCGGATAGCGGTCGGTGTCGAAGCGGATTGTTTCGCCGCCCTTGCGTGCGATGGCTTCGGCCACTCGCGTGACGCATTCGTTATCGTCGCTGTGTGTGATGATCAGAATGGACATGAGTTTTTTCTTCGAGTAGCGCTGCGGCAATGGCGTCGGAAATGGGAAGGCCGAGGTCGCGTTCCAGCATGCCCCACTCGCCGCTGGGGTTCACTTCGAGAAAGACGTGTTCGCCGGACGGAGTGCAGATCAAATCGACGGCGCCGAACAGGAGTCCGAGCCCCGACATCAATGCTTCCAGGCTGCTTGCGACTTCGATGGGCAGTTGGATCTTTTGCCAGCGACACTCCTCGGGCGCGGCGCGCCGCCAGTCAGTGTGCCCCCGCGACGTGCCGGTCGCGTCGAGCGCGCCTGCGAACGCCTCGCCCGCGACATACGCCACGCGCAGTTCGTACGCTTTCGGAATCAACTCTTGAAAAACCATCGGGCTGTGACGAAGTGTTTCAGCTCCGGCCAGGTCTTCTTCGCGGACGCGGTTTGTGTAGACGAAGGGCTCGGCGGCGTCCATGCTGACGGCAAGCGGGCGGAGAAGTTTCGCTACCGTTTGACCGTTAGTCTCTGCGAAGAATTGTCGAGCGGCGGTGGCGTCGTTGGTGACGAGCGTGCGCGGCACGCGCAGACCCGCGCGCGCGGCGAGCCGGAGTTGTCGCTGCTTGTTCTCGGCGTCGCGCTGGCGGTCGAGATTGTTTACCCAGTGAGCGTGGTGGAGTGCGTCGAGAAAACCTTCGAGTGCGGCGGCGGATTCGTTGATGCACATCGAGCGATAACGCTCGTCGAGGTCATGGGCCATGCGAGGCGACCAGAGCTTGCGCGCCCAAACGGCGCGGATGTCGTCGGTGGAAATCTGCTCTCCCGTTTCGGTGATGAAGAGTGCGGCGCGGTCGTCGCCGGCGCGTGTAGAGAGTTTGATTTGTGACGGAAAGAGATCTGTGTTGAAGCGAACGGAACGGACGTTTCGACGTGCGAGAGCGTGTGCGACGAGATCGACGGTGTAGAAGTCGCCGCTGTGTGTTAGCAGTAGAACATCTCTTCGCTTCACTGCCTTTCTGCCGGCCCTCCGGGCCTCAAACGTTTTTAAGATTCCAGGGGCAACGCTCAGCGCTCGCCCCTGGCTCTCCTACGGTCACAGTTGTTACTTACGTTCGTTGTTGCTGGACGTGAACTCAAACCGTTGATCGATCTCGTCGCGGTCGGACGGATACTTGAGCGTCATGAACGAATTCTTCGACGTGTCCTGGCCTTCGAGAAAACGCGCAAAGAACGGAACGCTCTGCTCGGAACTCTCAGGGGCGGGTAATTCAATCTTGTCTCGCATGAGTTAGATCTCCTTGTTTGAACTGAGTTGTTGCGAGGTACAAAAATGGTAGAACGACGCCTTTGATGCGCCGCAAGCGCTGCGAGATACCTGAAAGTTTCTATTAAATTTTATGGACCAGGAGTCCACCAAAATCGTGAACGCCTGGTCCATATTTCCGGAAGCACCGGCTCCTTCGACTACCTTCCAACTTATGGCGTGCGGCTGCGACGCGCTTGACCTTGACCGCTGGTGTCCGAGCGGTTCGGTCCGTTGTGATAGTTCGGGTACGGTGGCCGCTTCGTCGGTTTTGGCGGGTTCTTCTGAAGCGCTGCCATCGCTACTTCAACTGCCTTTTCAAGTTGCGGATCGCGTCCCTGGCGCCAGGCCTTCGGATCCATCTCCACTTCGATGTCGGGCGCGACACCGTGGTTCTCAACCTCCCACTGGCCTTCAGGAGTGTAGAAGGCAAAGTGCGGCGCGGTTACCGAGCCACCGTCTATCAGCACCGGATAACCGCCGATGCCAACCAGCCCGCCCCACGTCCGCTTGCCGATGAGAGGGCCGATGTTCTCCCGTCGAAACATCCAGGGCAGATAATCTCCGCCGCTGCCGGCATACTCGTTAATGAGCATCACTTTCGGACCGGGAAGTGTACCGAACGGTTGGCGGAAATCTTCGCCGTCGCGCACTGCCCAGTAGCTGTTGAGCGGCTTTCTGAGGTAATCGACGATGTAGTCTGCGGCGCTGCCGCCGCTGTTGAAGCGTTCGTCAATCACCGCTCCCTGCTTGTGAAGCTGTGCAAAGTAGTAACGGTTGAAATTGGTGTAGCCGCCTCCGGCAGTGTCAGGCAGCCAGACGTACGCGAGCTTGCCGCCGGTCATCTGGTCCACCTTGCGGCGATTCCCTTCGATCCAGGCCAGGTTGCGCAAGCCGCCTTCATTCGCCACCGGAACAACCGTGACTTCGCGCGAGCCGGCGCCGTCCGGGTTGGGTCCGACGCGTATCACGACCTGCTTGTTAGCTGTATTTTGAAAGAAACTGTAGACGTTCTCACTAGCCGTAAGATTACGACCATTCACGGCGAGCAAGTATTCGCCAGGCTGGACGTTGACTCCCGGTTGCGTCAGTGGAGCGCGCAGTTGCGGGTTCCAATTTTCACCGTCGTATATCTTCGCGAATCGATAGCGGCCGTTCTCAATCGCATAGTCGGCTCCGAGCAATCCTCCCGGCACACGCTTCGGATCCGCGACGTCGCCACCCTGCACGTACAGATGGCCCACCGTCAGCTCGCCAAACATCTCCTGAAAGAGATAATTCAGGTCAGCGCGGTGAGTGAGCGCGGCCAGGTAGGGTTCGTACTTCGCGGCCGTGGCTTTCAGATCGAGGCCGTGATGATTCGGGTCGTAGAAGAAGTCGCGCTCGATGCGCCAGGCTTCGGCGTACATTTGTCGCCACTCGGCTTTCGGGTCGACATAAACCTCCATGTCCTCGGTTTTGATTTTTCCTTCACCGGGCTTAACGGGCTGTGTGGTGGCGGCGATGAACCAGTTGTCGCCTTGGCGGAAGAGCATCTTTTCACCGTTGGCGGAAAGATCAAAGCTGCGTACGCCGTCAAGTACCTTGTCGAGTTTTCGCTTTTCCATATCAAACTTATGCACGGTCAGCCCAGTCACACCTGGCGATGGCGGCAGTTGTTCGAACAGGAAGATCGTATTGGCTTTCGCCGCCGCCAGTCCTACGAAGTTGCGCGCCGGGATTGGCAAAGCAAGGATGCGCTGGCTGGCACGGTCAAAATCAATTACTACTCGCGGCGGCGCCTTCTTATCGTCGGGCTTCGGGCCGGGTTGAGCAGCGGCCGTGGCCGTTGCAGGTTCCGCTTTCGGCTCACCGTCCGCGGGCTTGTCGCTCGGCGCGTCGGGCTTCTTCTCTTCGGCGGTCTTCTCTTCATCGCTTTCCGGTGCAAGCGGCGAAGGGTCGGTCTTTTTCAGTACGACCACGTAGACGCTGCGCGTCGGTTGATGCGGATAGCTCGACATGTCGAAGCCGGAGATCTTCGGCCCAATGTCGGTGCTCGCCATGAAATAGAGGTTCTTGCCGTTCTTGTCGAACGAGGCCGAGCTTGCATCGCTCAGGCCGTCAGTCACCTGCCGGGTCTTTGCTTCCTCCAACGAATAGATGAAGACCGCGCTATACCACGACTCGACCGGTTTGGTGTAAGCGATCCAGCGGCTATCGGGCGACCAACTGGCGTTGAAGCCGGCGCCGCGCCTGGACGTATCAACTTTGACCGGCGTGCCTTTATCGAGCTCCACGTACCAGAGGTTGAGCCGCTTGTCTACGAAGGAAATCTTTTTGCTATCGGGCGACCATGTGGGGGCGTAGAAGAACGACGGCGGGCTGCCGAGGTTGATCTTCTTGACCTCACCCATACCGCTTTGCTGTCGCAGGTGCAGCGCGTACTCGCCTGACTCGTCTGAGAAGTAAGCAATCCACTTACCGTCCGGCGACCACGCAGGATCGCGGTCGGCCACGCCGGTGGTGTTGGTCAGGTTGCGCACGTCGCCCTTCTCGGCGGGCACGGAGAGAATCTCGCCGCGAGCTTCAAAGAGAGCGCGCGCGCCAGTGGGAGAGAGAGCCGAGTTCAAGATGCGTTCGCTGACTTTCTCGAACCTCGGCCGCACTGATGGGATATCCGCGTTGATGGTAACGTTGACCGGCCTGGTCCTACCCGAACTTAAATCGAAAAGATTGAGCGCGCCGAACTGCTCGTAAACGATCGTGTCCGGCCCGCCGCCGGTGGAAATGGAAGCCGACTTGATGTCGAGGCCCTGATTGTCGATTGCCTGCGTCACCTTCTTCGACGCTGTGTCGTAGGCGAAGAGCGTGATTGCGCCGTCGCGGTCAGACAGGAAATAGATCTTGCGGGCGTCTCCCGCGGCCCACATCGGGTTAAAGTCGTTCGAGTCAGTGCGCGGGATTTTTTCAACGCTCGAATCGCTGAGGTTAGCGATGTAGACGGGAGTCGCCGTGCCGCCGCGATAGCGTTTCCAGGCATTGAATGAACGCGGTAGCGGAACGTAAGCCAGCCGCGCGCCATCCGGTGAGTACGAACCTTCATAAGCCATCGGCAGTGGAACCGGCGTTGGATAAACGCCATCAACTGCCATCGTGAAAAGCTGCGCCGTGCGCCCCGTTTCCGCGCTGCGGGCGGAGACGATAAGGACCTGGCGACCATCCGGCGTCCAACCGGCGAGTTGATCTGCGCCCGGATGATAGGTCAAACGCCTCGGCACGCCGCCCGCGGCCGGCATGACATAAACGTCAATGTTGCCGTCGTACTCGCCCGTGAAAGCGATCCACTGGCCGTTTGGCGAGAACAGGGGACTGAATTCCCGGCCCACACCGGTTGTCAGGCGACTAGCCTCGCCGCCCTCACGTGCTACGGCCCACAAATCACCCGCGTAGGAAAAAACGATGTGCGTTTTGTTCATCGTCGGCGTGCGCATGAGCAGCGGGTTCTCCTGGGCGCAAACGAAAGATGTCGCAATGAGAGTGAGTGCAACGATCAGGATGGCTTTTTTCATTTCAGACTCCTACTTAGAAACAGGGATTGCTGCAGGTTTGGGATTAGAGCGAACGCGTCCCGCCATTGTACACGGGTTGCAGTCACTGTGGGATCAGAATCGCATCATTGCTTGACTGAATCTGCGACGCACGCTAGTCTGCATCGGTCGTTTTCGCCCACGATTGGGGCCGTAGCTCAGCTGGGAGAGCGCATGACTGGCAGTCATGAGGTCAGGGGTTCGATCCCCCTCGGCTCCACCAAGTTTCAACCACCGTACTCTCAACCTGTGGAGTACGCCCGACGTAATCACTGCTGGCGAGCGCATCTGCCCCTCCAGCCTCACAGTCAACCCCACTCAAGGAGTCACAAAGCATGAAGACCGCAGCTTTCCTGAAAACGCCGACCCCCTCGTCTGTCCGACTCATCAACTTCACTCGCGCTGAAGTGCGCCCGGGATTTCTTCCAAACACGTGGATTCTGATCGTCTCGGGCAAGAAGCCTTACGCGAACATGACCGTGCGCCTGAGTCCGCTGATCTACGTTCGACGTCCGGAATTTTGGGGGATCGAAGTGATCGGTTCGCTCCCGGGCATCGGGATTCCCGTGACCGCGCCATACACCATTTCGCTTCCGCTCGACCACACACTCGGAACGAAAGGCATTGAAGTCATCGGCGCGTCGAAGCGGCAACGCATTCTCGTACCGCCTGGCAGCAAGGGCACGCCGACAAAGAAGGCCAGCGCCAAGAAGAGCGCTTCAAGGAAGAAGTAGACGCGCTCATGTCGTGAGATGGAAGCGGCTTCTCTGTCGAGGGAAGCCGCTTCACGAAAATGGGATCGTGCCGTCTCACTTGTGAAATAAAACCCGCGGCCGAAAACTCATCGCTCCTCAATTACACCCACAAATTCCGCAGTTCTACAGACAAACTCACGCGGCACACGCTTTGATTCACACTGCGCGTCTGAAGTCCAACTTTTCAAACTGGTGAACTCCCGTGATACCCGTTCGCAGTGCATCCACATTCGTTCCCCAAGCCCGGAGCCCCCAGCTCTCGCGCGCTAACAACCCCCTGCGCGTCCATCCCCCACGCACGCTGATCGCGGACGACGAGCCGGACATACTCACTGCCCTTCGTATCCTGCTCGCAAACGCCGGTTACGAACTCGAAACCGTCTCGTCGCCCGCAGCGGTGCTCGAAGCCATCAAGCGCTCGCAGTTTGACGTGGTCCTGATGGATCTCAACTACGCCCGCGACACGACCAGCGGACGCGAAGGAATCGATCTCATCACGAGAATTCAAGCACTCGATCCATTACTTCCGATCGTCGTCATGACCGGCTGGGCCACAGTCGATCTCGCCGTCGAAGCAATGCGTCGCGGCGTTCGTGATTTCGTACAAAAGCCGTGGGACAACTCGCGTCTGCTGCAAACGCTTCACAAACAGGTGAAGCACGCACGCGCGCGCCGCAACTTCCAGCATCGTCTAGAGCTCACGCAAAAAACCGACGCGCAACTACAACGCGAGCTCAGCGAAGCGCGCGAGCTGCAGGAAAACCTGCTCGCGAGCTCATCGACCGCAATCGAAGGTCTCCAGGTCGCCGTCGAATGGCAACCTGCAACTACCGTCGGCGGCGACTACATTGCCGCCTTCAACATCGACGACGAACATGCCGCGTTGTGCGTCGCAGACGTGGTCGGTAAAGGACTGCCCGCGGCGTTGTTGATGGCAAACTTCCAGGCAGCGCTGAAGTCGCTCGCGGCGCAGAATCTTCCCCCAAGCGAAGTGGCCGCGCGTCTCAACGATCTGCTCTACGCAAACATTCCGCTGCACAAGTTCATCACGGCGTTCTACGCAGTCGTGAACATTCCCAATCGCACGCTCGCGTTTTCAAACGCCGGTCACAATCCGCCGCTCCTGGTTCGCCGCGACGGCGAGTGCGTTCGACTCGAAGCCGGCGGCAGCGTGCTCGGCGCGTTTCCCAATACTCCTTTCGCGCAACAAGAGATCCAACTGCATCCCGGCGATCGCTTGTTGCTCTTCACTGATGGCCTGACTGAAGCCTGCGACAACACCGGCGAACAGTTTGGCGAGCAACGATTGATCGACTTGTTACGCGAACACCGCGACAGCACTGTTGAAGATCTTAAAGATCTTCTACTCAGCTGTGCCGCGGAATTTTGCGACAACAACTTCCGTGACGACGCGGCGTTGATGGTCATCGGCATCGACTAAAATCAGGAGGGCGGCAATGGATTTTCTTTGGAAAAACCTCGTCTATTCTCTACGAATGTTGCTCAAGCGGCCGAGCCTGACGCTCGTCGCGATCATCGCGATCGCGCTCGGCATCGGCGCAAACACCGCCATCTTTTC
>Ga0105248_10004203_pt1 | contig 15924 bp, 13 predicted proteins | sample KBSS34metaG_FD_81524 | JGI IMG/M metagenome (GOLD analysis project Ga0105248, IMG submission 81524) | Switchgrass rhizosphere microbial communities from Kellogg Biological Station, Michigan, USA - KBS S3-4 metaG | ecosystem: Host-associated > Plants > Roots > Rhizosphere > Soil | place...
ACAACGCATACACGACCGCACCGTGCAACTGGAAGCCGCGAATACAGAATTGGAGGCGTTCGCCTATTCCGTATCACACGATCTGAGGGCGCCCCTCCGCGGAATTGACGGGTGGAGTTTGGCCCTGCTTGAAGACTATGATGCACTGCTTGACGATCGAGGGCGGAGCTATTTAGACCGCGTCCGCTCCGAGACGCAACGTATGGGCAGTCTGATTGACGACATGTTGAACCTCTCGCGAGTGACGCGAGGCAACATTACAACAGATTATGTTGACCTCACGACTTTGGCAACTGGTATTGTCGCAAAACTGCGCGATCTCTGGCCCGGCCGGTCCATGGAGTTCGTCATTGAGCCGAACGTGTTTGCAATCGGCGATGGGCGGCTTCTGGATCTTGCTCTGACCAACCTGTTAGCCAACGCCGTCAAATTCACAGGAATGCGAGACCCGGCTCGAATCGAGTTCGGACAGATCAAGAATGAGGATGAGATGGCATTCTACGTCAGGGATAACGGGGTCGGTTTCGACATGGCCCACGCCGGAACTTTGTTTGGCGCATTTCAGCGGTTCCACAAGCAGTCCGAATTTCCGGGAACGGGTGTCGGTTTGGCAACCGTTCAGCGAGTCGTGCACCGGCACGGCGGTCGTGTCTGGGCAGAGGCAAGTATAAACTTCGGCGCAACATTTTGGTTCACTCTTGGAAGCGTGTCGGCATGACCTCGGATAGGACGATTCTCCTGGTTGAAGACAATCCGAGCGATGCCGATCTCACCCGAAGAGCGCTCACCAAGGGTCACATCTCCAATAAGCTCGTGGTCGTGGAAGACGGCCAGGAAGCGCTGGATTACCTCCGCGGGGAAGGCGTCTACGCGGGGCGCAACACTCTCGATACTCCAGCGGTGATCTTGCTGGATCTAAGACTTCCCAAGATACCGGGTCTGGAAGTTCTGCGCCTGATCCGCGAGGACCCGCGCATCGGATCCATTCCGGTGGTTATCCTTACCTCATCGAAAGAGGAAGAAGACATCAGCCGAGGATATGGCTTTGGCGCGAACAGTTACGTACGCAAGCCCGTCGACTTCAAAGAGTTTCAGACGGCAATCGAAAATCTCGGCTTGTACTGGTTGATTCTCAACGAACCACATCCTCCACGAAAGTAAGGAAAGTCCACAACATGGTTCCAGCTATGAGTAAGGCAATTCGCATCTTGCAGGTTGAGGACGCGGAATCGGACGCAGCCATAATCGTTCGACTCTTTGAAAAGGCCGGCTATGTCGTCCACTCCGAACGAGTTCAGGACGCAGAAGAGATGCGGCACGCCTTGACAAGCCAGGACTGGAACGTTGTCATCTCAGATTATCATCTACCCCAATTCAATGCCGCCTTGGCCCTGAGCGTCCTACAGGAATACGCCCGAGATGTTCCGTTTATTGTTGTCTCCGGCGAGATCGGCGAAGAACGCGCAGTCGAGATGATGAGGGCTGGAGCGAAAGATTATGTTTTGAAAGACCGCATTGTGAGACTGGTTCCCGCCGTGCAACGCGAACTTGGGGAAGCGCAGTCCCGCCGCGAGCGCCTGCTGGTGGAAGACTCTTTGCGCGGTAGCGATGAGTGTCTGGCACTGATCGCGGGCGTGACGCATCTTGGAATCTTTTATTTTTTTCCACAAACTTCCCTCTTCACCTTATCTGAAGGCGGCCGGCGTCATATCGGCCTGCCGGTTGGCAGGACGGTATCTTACGAGATTTTCGTTGACTGCATCCACCCTGATGACCGCGACCGTGTCGTGGCCCTCATTGCCAGAGCGCTCAATCCGGAAAGCGGAGGCGAATATACGGCGGACTATCGGACGATTGGGATTATCGATCGAACTGAGCGCTGCCTTGAGGCGCGCGGAAAAGTGTTCTTTGACGGAGAAGGTGGAGCGGTGCGATTTGTCGGAGTGACAATCGACGTTTCCAAGCGAAAAGAGCTTGAAGAGCAATTCCGCCAGGCACAAAAACTGGAGGTCGTCGGCAGGTTGGCTGGCGGCGTTGCGCACGACTTCAATAACATGCTGCAGGCGATCACCGGCTACAGTGAGATGACACTTGATAACCTCCCGTCACTAGATCCTTCACGCGACTACATTGAAGAAGTGCTCAAAGCAGCAGCGCGGGCCACCAGCCTTACCCGGCAACTTCTGCTGTTCAGCCGCCGCCAGCCAACTAAGACACAGGTCATTGTATTGAATGAGCTGGTAGAGAATGTCAAGAAAATGCTCGAACGGTTGATCGGCGCAGACGTGAGCCTCGTACTATCCTTGGATCCGTCCGCAGGCACCATTCTTGCCGACACCGGTCAAATTGAGCAAGTGATCATGAACCTGATTGTTAACGCCAGGGATGCGATGCCGAACGGGGGAACACTATCGATGAAAACGGCACGCTACGTCGTTGACGAGCATTATGCGGAGCGGCATCTCGATCTGGTTGCCGGACAATATGCGTCCCTCTCGGTGGGTGACACGGGGACTGGGATATCGCCAGAGGTAAAAGCTCGTATGTTTGACCCCTTCTTCACGACGAAGGAACCGGGCAAGGGCACGGGCCTCGGGCTTTCCACGGTCTATGGAATCATCAAGCAATTCGGCGGAGCTATTTCGGTGGATAGCGACCTCGGACGGGGCTCTACATTCACCGTTCTTCTCCCGGCAGCCGGGGTGCAGGTTGGCGAAGTCGCCGTCCCTGCTCCACTGTCCATGCTGTCGGGGTCCGAGACGATCCTCCTTGCCGAAGACGATAACGCAGTTCGCAGCTTTGTCCGGCTGAACCTGGAGCAGCATGGCTATCAAGTGCTGGCTTGCTCGAACGGCCGTGAAGCCATCGAGCGAGCGCGCCAGCACCCTGGCGCGATCGACCTGCTGCTTACCGACGCGGTCATGCCCGAAATGGGTGGCGGCGAACTGGTCGCGCAGTTTGCAGCCAGCCATCCCGACGTTCCAGTGCTGTTCATGTCCGCCTATCTTGATCAAGTATGGCCCGGGCCAGTCGCTGTAGGAAACTATCTCTCGAAACCCTTCTCCCCGGCCGTGCTGCTTAGTCGCGTCCGGGAGGTGCTTGACCACCTGCAAGCGCATCCCACCCAACCCGATCGAACTCTGGCGCAATTGTCGCACTCATGACAGCGAATACCCCAGGCCTTGGCGCTGGCCGCCCCTGCCAGCCGCAGCAATCGCATCCTGATCGATTCGTATAGGTATCTGACCGGACCCTTCCACCGCCTGCGTGAGCACCGGTATTGATTTCTCGGCAGTGACGACTCTTCGTCACCAATGATCAGTTCTTACCAACGCCTTTGGTCAACACTTCCTTGGCCCTCTAATTGCCTCTTAAGCCTCACGACACCATGGTTCGCCAACTTAAGCCGATCACCAAGACAGCTGACGGCATTCCCACGGAAGTTGTGCCACGACGCTCCCTCCCTTCTTCCAACAGTCGCCAAGCGGGACGAGAGCTGGCTGATTGCACGATAAACGACCGATGAGATACCTATGGCTGGGTCACGGTACGCGGACCCCAGCTAGACACTCGCCTACATCGCAGCGTGCTAGGACAGCCCAGAGACGGGAGCCCACGCCACACCATTGTGGATGGGCAATGTTGATATACGGAGCAAATCTGCAGGGCTAGACCCTCTCACCTTTTGCACCGAAGAGACTCAAGGAGAACGGTATGATTTTCGGAATTAAGAACGCAGTATTCCTGGCGGCCCTGTACGTGGCGCCAGCAGCATTAAACGCGCAAGTCGACTTCAAACTATTCGACCGCACCTTTCAGGTACACGGCTTTGCGTCACAGGGGTTTGCTTACTCAGGTCAGAACAACTACCTGACGATGAAGACCAGCACAGGAAGCTTCGCCATGACGGACGGCGGGGTGACCGTCTCCTCTCAGCTTACGGACAAATTCCGCGTAGGCGCGCAGATCTATGACCGCAACGTCGGAGAGCTCGGCAAGTGGCGTCCGCAACTGGACTGGGCCTATGGAGACTATAAGTTCAAGGACTGGTTCGGAGTTCGTGCGGGTAAAGTGAAGACCGCCCTCGGCCTGTTCAATGACACCCAAGACATGGAATTCCTGCACACCTGGGCAGTCCTGCCGCAGGCCGTATATCCCGTGGATCTTCGCGCCAACGTGATCGCACACACCGGAGCTGATATGTACGGTACAGTGTCACTGCACAAGTTGGGTGCTCTCAACTATACAGCGTATGTCGGCACACGTACGAACGACCCTCGCGGAGGCTACTATCTAGCCACTGCCGATGCTGGACTCGCGATTAAGGAGTTTTCCGGTATCGTGGGCGGCTGGGACGCCCGGTGGAACACACCCATCGAGGGATTGATGATCGGCGGCTCCTGGCTGAACCAGACTGAGAACATCAATGGGACCATTGCGCCATACGGGAATGCACCCATACAGATCTCCGATGACTTCGAACAGACAACCGCAGTCTATGCGGATTACATGCGCGGCAAGTGGCACTTCAATGGTGAGTTTCGCAGAAATAAGAATGTCCTCGACATATCGCTCCTTGGGGCCAGGTCCCAAGCTGACGCGGGCGATAAAGGTTGGTTCGTATCGGCTGCCTATCACGTAACCAAAAAGCTTGAGATGGGAGTCTACAACTCGCGCTACTATGTCAACGTCCCTACCACTCCGATTCCGGCGGGCGACCACATCTTCGACCAGGCCGTGACGGCTCGTTACGACATTACCAGATTCTGGAATGTGAAGGTCGAAGGTCATTTCATCGATGGTTACGGGGATCTGTATTCCGCCCATGGATTCTATTTAGGCTCCAACCCCCAGGGTCTTAAGCCCACGACAAACATGCTCGTGATTCGGACCGGGTTTAATTTCTAGAAGGGAATCAAGGAAACACGATGAAACATCTACCCTGTCTCGCGGTCGCCGCAGCCTGCCTAAGTCTTTCGCTGAACGTTAGCGCGGCCGACTTCAAACTGATTGCCAATTCCAGCGTCGGCGCGTCCACGATTTCCGGCGACGAACTCAAGAGCGTATTTCTCATCACTAAGACGTCGCTCGGTGATGGCAGCCACGTCGAACCAGTGCTTTTGAAATCCGGAGCCACCCACGAAGCATTTGTGAAACAGTATTTGGGTAAGAGCGATTCGGCCTTGCAGACCTATTACCGCGGCCTGGTCTTCACGGGGAAGGGCTCTATGCCAAAAGAGCTGTCTACCGACGCGGAAGTCGTAGCCTACGTGGCTAAAACCAAAGGTGCCATCGGCTACGTCAGCTCTGGAACCGCCGCCGGCGGCGTTAAGACAATCGAAGTGAACTGACAGTTGGCAAACATGCCCAAAATGAACATTACGGCCAAAATCTGGCTGAGTATCGGAATCTTCGTACTTGGGTTTGTCCTGGCGACGGCTCTGGGACAGGTACAAGGAAAACTGGCTGAGGCCACGCTAAGGAATACGGCGGAGGCCCTGTTCCCTGCAGCGCAGCGCAGTCAGGAGGCGGAGGCCGCTTTCCAGCGGATGGTTAAGGATTTCAGCGACGCTGTGATGACCCAGGACGCCTCAGGCCTGGAGCGCGCCGCGCAAGATGGGAAGAGTGTGGTGGATGGGATGCAGGTAACTGCAGCCATCCCCGGACTTCCTTCACCCCGGGCAGACGAGGCGAAACGACTCGCTTCGGCGGTCCAACAATTCCTGACCGATGCAAAGGATGTCTACGGGAGTATCCTGGCGAACCCCGCCAGCATGACGGAGATGCAGTCGCGGATGCGCGATTTGGCTTCACGAACGGAGGTGCTGAAGGCCTCTCTACAAGTTGCCAAGGAGCAATCCTCCCAGGACCTGCGCACGGAGTTAGGATCACTTCAACAGAGCTCAGCGCGCCAGCGTTGGGTCGCGTTGGTGGTGTTCGCCATCACTCTGATCGTCGCCGGCGGGATTGTCAATCTGACGATCCGCCGCTCCATTACAGGCCCGATCTTGCGCGTTATCAGCGGCGTGCAGGAGGCTGCAAATGAATCTGCCGGGACTTCGGAGCAACTGTCAAATTCCGGCGAACTCGTGTCGCGTAATGCCCAGGAGCAGGCGGCGTGCATTGAGGAGACGTCCGCGACGCTCGAGGAAATTTCCGCAACTTCTAAAGAAAATGCCGATCGAGCCGGCCACGCCGACGGACTGATGCGCGAGGCTACCAAGACAATGGGTCGGGCGGCGCAAGCCATGGGCGGGGTGACCGCGTCGATGGATGTGATCTCCAAGTCCAGCAAGATGGTGGCGGCGGTGTTGAAGAGTATCGACGAGATTGCTTTCCAAACGAACATTCTGGCGCTCAACGCCGCAGTGGAAGCGGCACGGGCTGGACAGGCCGGCGCGGGTTTCAGTGTTGTGGCCGACGAGGTTCGTTCCCTCGCGCACCGTACGGCCGAAGCGGCGAGCCGCAGTGCCGAGATCGTCGAGAAGACGATTACCGACGTGAGCGAGGGAGTCAAGCTCGTCTCGCTGGCACACGGGGCATTTAACGAAGTGACCGGCACCATCTCAAGCAGCAGTCAAGTCGTCACCCAGATCGCGATGAGCAATCAGGAACAGGCGCGCGGAGTGGACCAGATCCGGCGAGCGATTTCAAAGATTGAAGCGGTGACCCAGAACAATGCGCTAAGCGCACAACAGACCGCCGACGCAGCCGCGGCCATGACTGCCCAGGTGCATACCACACGCGACCATTTGCAGGAATTGTGCCAGATTGTCGGCGCTAGGGAGTCGTAGCCGGTAAATCCGGATGGCTCGTCCTTAGGCGAGTGGCATCATGCGTACGCCACGCGCCAGGGATGATCCAACCCGGCTCGCCCAAACCATTCCAGAATATTGAGAACCTACCTACTCGAGCTTGCTACGAGTGTTCTTTCGTCGACGGTGTCTATCTCCGCGACTGTCTCCCGGCTTGAGGGTTGTATGGTGCCTTGAGCGTCATTTCCTCGTAAACGGTTGAGAGCTCGCCCGGACTTTCGCATGGTCTTCCCTAGCCACAGGGAGAGCGTTGAGAATCGCCTGGGCAACGGAGTACAACGAAACCACGCGGTCCACTCCACCGACGCGGATGGCTTCCTTGGGCATGCCGAAGACCACACAGCTTGCCTCGTCCTGAGCAATTGTGGAAGCGCCAGCAGATTTCATTTTCATCATTCCTTGTGCGCCATCCGAGCCCATGCCCGTTAAAATCACACCGACGGCATTCGACCCGGCTGCCTCGGCGACAGAGCTGAACAGCACGTCTACGGAAGGCCGCTGATAGCAAACCATAGGGCCATCCTTCACCGCCACTCGGTAGACGCCTCCCGCCTTGCGCAGAATCATGTGAAAGTTTCCGGGGGCAATCAGGGCCAGGCCGGGTTTGACCAAGTCGCCGTCCACCGCCTCCACCACGCGCATGGAGCAGAGCTTGTTCAAACGTTCGGCAAAGGCACGCGAGAAGCCAGCCGGTATGTGCTGCGTGATCACGATGCCCGGCATGTCGCCAGGCAAGTGGGTGAGAACCGCTTCGATGGCTTCCGTGCCGCCGGTGGATGCTCCGATTGCGATCACCGCAAGAGGGTTGAACACTGACGCTGCCGCGAGGTGCGGGATTGAGATAGGAGTTGGTTGCGCCTGGGGCTCCCGGACACGGATACGGGAAATTGCTGCTGCGCGAATTTTGTTCGCCAGCGATGCCTTCAGTTCGCCGACCGAATAGGGACCGCCGGGCTTGGCCATGACTTCCACGGCACCGGCGCGGAGGGCCTCTACTCCAGCCTCACAGGAAGCCTGAGCCAGCGAGCTGATTACGATCACGGGCATGGGACGAAACAGCATCAACTTCTTGAGAAAGGTGAGCCCGTCCATGCGGGGCATCTCAATATCCAAAGTCAGGACATCGGGGGATAGCGCCAGGACCTTGTCGCGGGCAATATATGGATCGGGGGCCGTGCCAACTACTTCGATATCGGCCTCTCCCGCCAGCGCCTCCCCGAGCAGTTTCCGCACAATGGCGGAATCGTCAACGATCAGGACCCTAATTTTCCTGTTTGGTGTCATACGGGCTCCTCGAAGGCCAGAAAACAGACGAGCGCACCCTCAGAAAACTCGAAGCGGCAAACGGATGCGGATCCCAGACTGAAATCCGGCCCCAACTCGTCCGCGCCGACACGAACCGACGCCGGAGCGCTGAGATCGAAGTTGACGTCGGATTCCATCTCGCTGAGCACCGCTCCGCACATTATGTTGGCGAGTTCCCCCATGACACCGGCCACCTGCGCTGAATTCAGTTGCGCGGCATCCTCACATCCCATGAAGTTCATTGCCAGAGTCCGGGCAACCAGATCCGAGACGAGAAATCCGAACCGGCCCGGAGGCATCCCTTGAAAAGTCAGGCTGGCCGCGACCAATTCGCCGGCCGGTCTTTGCGGGTCCATGGACACCATGTCGGGCATCGTAAAGAACATAGTCTCGAGGGTGTTCTCCGCCGATTCCAACAGGCGTTGGCGCGCTGCGCTTTCGATCATTGCGTCACTCCCAGCAATTCTTCCATGCTCTTGCGCAGTTGCTCCGGTGCAAAGGGTTTCTTGACATACCCTTTGGCCCCAAGCGACATCATGCGCTGAATGCGGTGGTCACTGCCGTCGGTCGATACCACCAAAACCGGAATACTTTGCAGCGTCTCGTCGGCTTTCATACAGCAGACAAACTCTTCGCCGTTCATGACCGGCATATTGATGTCGGTCAGGATGATGTCGATCCAGTTCGCACGGAGCAGATCCAGGGCCTCCTGTCCGTTTGCTGCCTGCATGCATAGTCCAACGTCCAGGCCCGAAAGCCGGATCACACGAACTATAAAATCCCGCATTGCCGGTGAATCGTCCACAACCATTAGACGAAATGACATATATATTTTTCCTTCGGGGAAGCCGCAACGCTAACCCTACAGCTCCCTCTCGGCGGATCCATCCGGTGACCGCAAAAAGACGCGGCCCGAAGCAATTTCGAGGCGCATGGTACGCGGCAGCTTACCGCCAGTTTCTTCTGCCTGTACCATCACGCCGGCCTTCCAAAAAATCTTGCGCATGGCCAGGCAGTTCCTTTTCCCGATATTAAAAACGCCCTGCTCATCCATGATTTGGGCGCCGCCCGCCACGCGTACTCTTACACGGCCCTTCTGGGCGCCTTTGTCGTAAGCTTCGTGAAACATCATGGGGATGCCGCTGTCGGCGAACATATAAGGATTCTTGCCAGTCTGGGCTGCATCTGCCGGTGCCTCCGGCAACATGAAATGCAGCAGACCACCCACTCGGGCGACGGGGTCATAGATCGAAACGGCTATGCAGGACCCCAGCGCGTAGGTGACCAGTACATCGGATGATTGACAGGTTACGCAGCAATCGGCGACACCAATAACAACATTCATGAAGGCTTCCTGTAGACCGCGGGTTTTATATAGTTATACGGATGCTTGAGGCCCGTCAGGCTCTCGGAGTGCCCGATCAGCAAATAGCCACCCGGCTCCAAACAGCCAGCCAGCCGGTTGACGACTTGCTCCTGGGTCGCTTTATCGAAATAGATCATCACGTTGCGGCAAAAAATCACATGGAAGAGTTGGGGAGGGCGAAAGGTCTCCATCAGATTCAGGCGGCGGAATTCGATCAAGCTCCGTATCGACGGCTTGACTCGATACCATCCTTCGGATGAGCCCGAGCCGCGCAACAGGTATTTTCTCAACCAATCCTGCGGGCATTCGGCAAACCGTTCCGCCACATAGGTACCTCGACCCGCCACTTCCAGCACGCTGTTGGAGAGATCGGAAGCCAGAATTCTGATACGGTTTGGACCAGCAGCCCCAAGCTCGTCAAGAAGAGAGAAGGCGATCGTGAAGGGCTCTTCGCCCGTCGAACAGGCCGCGCTCCAGATGCGGATTGGACCGGTGATGCCCGGCAGAATCGTTTTGCGGAGCAGATCGAAATGAGTGGCTTCTCGCAGGAATGAGGTAAAGTTGGTCGTGAGCGCGTCGATCAACGCGATCAAGCCGTTGCCAGTCTGGTCATTCTCGACATGGCGATAGTATTCCTGGAATGAGGCGAACTGCCCTTCCCTGATTTTCTTGCCGACTCGGGCCTGTACCAGTTGCTGCTTTCCATTCCGGAGGTCAATACCGCACTTCTGAAACGCCAATTCGGTTATTTGATCAAATTCACGAAGGGACAAAGTCTCATTCGACGGACGGGTTTCCATAAAGCGCCTCCACATCCAAAATGAGGCCGACCCGGCCATCTCCCAGAATCGATCCGCCGGCGACACCGGTTACATCTTTGAAAGTCTCACCGAGGCTCTTGATGACCACTTCCTGCTTGCCGATCAATTCATCGACAAGTACACAGAATTTCTTGCGTGCGCTCTCGACGACCACAAGAACGCCACTCGACGGTTCCCCAGAGGTGGGCTCGACCCCGAATCGGGAGTGCAGGTGCAGGATCGGTAACAGCGAACCACGCACCAGGACCATTTCGCCGCCACCTGGTACAGTCGACAGCGCTCCCGGTACCGGCCGGAACATTTCTCTGACAGCAAAAATAGGGATGATATACCGTTGCTTTCCAACCCCTACGACAAGACCTTCGATAATGGCCAGCGTGAGGGGCAACTTAAGGACAAAGGTAGTTCCATTTCCCGGCCGGGATGTAATCTCGATCCGGCCTCGCAGTTTGCTGATCTGTTTCCTGACCACATCCATGCCGACACCCCGGCCGGAGACATCCGTTACCTGCTCGGCGGTACTGAAGCCCGGCTCGAAGATGAGACTGAACACTTCCTGATCAGAGAGATTGTCGCCGCCGGAGACAAGGCCGCGCTGTCGGGCCTTGGCGAGGATCTTATCCCGGATCAATCCCCGGCCGTCGTCGGAAATCTCGATATTGATGAATCCACCCTGGTGATACGCCTTCAATTCGACCCTGGCACTGGCACTCTTACCAGCCGCCAGGCGCACTTCGGGCTGCTCGGCTCCGTGATCCACAGCATTGCGGACCATGTGCATCAGCGGGTCGGCGAGTTCCTCGATCAGGTTGCGGTCGAGTTCGGTGTCTTCGCCGCTAAGCTCCAGATTGACCTGCTTCCCGGCGCTTCTGGCCAAATCGCGCACCAAGCGCGCCATACGCTGGAAGAGCTGACCGACAGGGTGCATGCGCATAGCCATGGCGACGCGTTGTACATCACCGGTAATGCGGGTCAACTGGGCCAGATTGCGCGTCAACTTTTGACTTTGCACCGCAGAAAGATCCGGATCATGCCGGATCATCGACTGTGCGATCACGAGCTCGCCTACCATGTCCACCAGATAATCGAGCTTGCTCGTGTCAACCTTGACGGACCGGGGCCCGCCGACTGCTTCTTGTTTCGCGGTGACAGGACGGACGGACTCGACAACCGCGGTTGCGAGCTGCGCCAAATCCGGCGCCGGCTCCCCTGCCCCCTTGGTCATCGACCTGACACGTGCGATCAGGGGCTCGACATCAAACACCGGTTCAAGTCCGGTTTCCACTCCGCGCAGACACTGAGTCATGTAGTCCGCGCTTTGGAGGATGAGGTCAACGAGGTCGGAATCGACCGGGAGGACCGCGTTGCGCGCCAGATCCAGCAGAGTTTCTACTTCGTGCGCAAACCGTTGGATCTTGGGAAATTCCAGAAACCCAGCCAATCCTTTAATGGTGTGAAAGCCGCGAAAAATTGTGTTGATCGCTTCTGCATTTCCAGGATCCTGCTCCAGGGCGAGTAGTTGGGCCTCCACGCCGGATAGATGCTCCCTGGATTCCATGATGAAGTCCGCGACCAGCTCGGCATCCTGGTTGAGAGCCGCGAGAGGCGCGACTGCCCCTTGAGGTTCTGGCTCGGCGATCCCTTGCTGCATACGGGCAACGGCATGGATCCACTCTGATTCCGTGTCAGGAGTGGATGAGGCCATTTCAGCGATGGCGGTCATTCCCGCCGATTTCGCGTGCACCCCGATCTGCGCCAACATGGGGGCCAGCGATAGCATCCCTTCCCGGGAACTGAGATCGCGGAGTGCCACTTCGAGGGACAAGGCTTCGATACTCTGCCGTAATGAGGCGAACATGGTGGAGTTGGTACTGTCTGGCATGGTTTCCTACGAGACTTTCCTGGAATCGCCACGGCGGATATTCACTCGCCCGGCGTGGATTAATACGCTGGATGTCGGGATGGGTTCGCGGGCTCTTACGAAATGTTCCGACGCAGTGCCGGCCATCATTTCCAGTTGCTGGACGACTGCCATCAAAGCTTGCGATTGTGCGCTTAACTCTTCACTGGCGGCCGCAGCTTCTTCGGCATTGGCGGCGGTCCGTTGCGTGACTTCGTCTATCTGGGCGATGGCTTTGGAGATCTGCTCGGAGCCCTGAACCTGTTCGTTACTGGATGCGTCCATCTCATCGACCAGCGTCTTAACTTTGTTTGCGCCTTCGGTGATGGCTTGAATCGAAACGGCCACTCCGCCAAGGTTCCTGCTACCCTCTCCAGATTTGAGAATTGAATCTTCAATCAAAGACGCCGTGTCCCTGGCGGCCTGCGCACTGCGCTGCGCCAGGTTCCGGACTTCGTCGGCTACCACTGCGAATCCCATACCAGCCTCACCAGCACGTGCGGCTTCCACCGCAGCATTCAAGGCGAGGATGTTCGTTTGGAAGGCGATCTCATCGATGACTTTGATAATGTTCGATATCTTCCCGCTGGAAACGCCGATTTCCCGCATGGATGTCATCATGCCGCCCAAAGTGCTGTTTGCCTCCACTACACGCTGGCTCACGATATTCATGAATTGCGCAGCCTGCTTGGAAATCCCTGTGTTCTTCCGCATCATGGATGCCATTTCTTCACTCGAAGCGGAGGTCTCCTCAAGGGACGCGGCCTGTTCGGACGCGCCTTGTGCCAACTGCTGGCTCAACGACGACACCTCGCCTGAGGCGCCAGCCACCTGGTTCGCTCCCTCATGAAGCTCCACGATCGCCCGGCGAAGCTGCTGCGTCGTCCGGCGAATGACCGTCAAGACCACCGTACCCAGCCCAATGGAGAGACCGATCGCCAGCAACGCAATCCAGTTAGATTTCGACACCGCTCCGGCAAACGCGACGTTTACTTCCTCCAGGGCGTGCCTCTGCTCCATTACCAGACTCGATGCACTCGCGTGCATTTTGGCCGAGATCACTTTGTTCTCGTTTCGAAGCTTGTATGCTTCTGCAATATCGCCAGCCTCACAGAGTTGCAGCAGTTTCTGGAAGCGGGGCTTCCAGGCGATGCGATTTTCTTCGATCTGCGCGGTCGCGCTCCGTTCCGTATCGGAAGCTAATAGAGGCCGCAATTCCGAAAGCAGCCCATCGATCTTTGCTCCGGAATCTGCGTACAGTTTCCTGTATTGGGCTGAAGCGGCGGAATCCTGCATTGCGTATGACAACATCACGCCCCGTTGTGAGCCCTGCATCTCAGTGGTAAAGAGTTCCACTTGAGAGCCGATCTCCAGCTTCCTGTTGTAGAGATGGAGCACGCTATCCAGGTGATGGGCCGATTGGCGCACCGATCCTATGTGGACGGCCAAAATAGCCAGTACCAGAGCGAACATGGCCCCGAATGCCGCGAAGAGCTTGGTTCCGATCGTGACGTTACGTCTATTCATTTTCTGTGTGCCTGCGCAGTTCCGGTGTTACTTGAACGAGTACTGCTGAAATATGTAGAAGTACCGTGGGTTGATATTGGGCGTGGTGTTTGAGATGAATTCGCCCTTGAAGAAATGGCCGAAACCAGCGCCGAACAGATGGGCGCTCCGAGTATAGGTCAGGAAGGAGTCCAACTCCTGGCCGACGTGCGTGCCAGCGGTGCCATTCTTTGAAATTGCGATCGAGTTCCCCTGGCCGTTATAAAGTGCATCGACTTGGCTGAATAGCCAGTGGCTGGTATACATCACGTTCACCGCCAGTGACTTGGTCAGGTTCAGGGTCTCCAGACTCTTGAGCGTCTTCAAGTTGCGCCAGCCGAACAGATCCTGATGGCCGAACTTGTCATGATTGGCAGGCGACAACTGATCGAAGGTCGAACTGCCCTCCTGGCCTGGTCTGGTGCCAGAAGCACCTTTATACTCGGCGGAAACATTCAGCGGCCGCTGGAATGCAGTCACCTTGCGCGAGGCCCCGGCTGACCACGCGTAAGCTCGCTGGGTGAGGAGGCCGATGTGGCCTGTCTGGCCGACACCCTCCAGACTATAGACCAACTTGTGCGGCAGCGACCCGTAGAGCCGGCCGCCGTAACTTTGCGTCCCCACGGTTCCCACTCCGGTCCATCCCCCGATCCGGTTCTGCGAGTGCTGCAATACGTAGGCGTCGATAGAAACGCCAGGCCAAATGCTGGAAAACGTGTTGTAGGTACCGACAATTCGTTCGCCAAGCTCAGGCTTGTTGAACTGGTCCGGCAGAACTTTGACTGGTGAGATCAACAGGATTTCAAACCGTGCCTTGCCCGTGTGGTAAGAAATTCGCGCGGTGTCGAATGTGCGCGAGACATTGCTCCATTGCGGCGAGCCGATCAGACGCCCCTCACCGAAATTCAACATTTGCCGTCCGAATATTGCGCTAAAGCCGGTCTTTCGCTTGCCGAACACCTCCAGGTAGGCCTCCTGCAAGTCCAGCGTGTCCCGCAAGCTATTGGGTGCAGGAGCACCATAAAACGGAACACGAGAATCTTGGCCCATCACGGACACCTTGAGCCACGAGACTGGCTCAAGCCAGGCTCCAATTCGGAGCCGGCTCAACATATCTTGTTGGTTTACGGACCTGCCGAAGTTGACGCCCTCTCTTTCCTCCCATCGGGTGCGTTCCTCGAAGGTGAAGCCAACGACATTCTTCGTGGTTTCCCGAATTGTCTGATTCCACTTTTGAAGAGGGTCTTCCTGGGCAGAGGCGCTCGACAGGACGAGAGTGGCGAGCAGTGCGACGGGCCAACATAGCCTGCGTGCGAACTTCGGATTCATGTTGATTTGGTCTATCGTGTTGAAAGGTGTCATTCTCGACCTACTGGCTACTTATCGGACATATCCGTGCTGTGACGGGAGTTAAGGCGTCAGGCGTGCCTGGATCCGACCGAATCACGCCGTGACGCAACTCTTCGCCTGCGTGCTGTTGCAGGAGATCGGGAAGTGCGGTTAGAACTCCTTGAATTCGCTGTCGTCGAGTGGAAACTCGGCCCCTCTACCTGCGCCGACGGAGGCTAGCACCGGCTTTCGCGAGGAGGACATTGCAGGGTGCTGGCGCCGATTCTGGACCGGTTGCGCGGCTGCGGTCTGCCTTGTGGCCCGAGGCTTTTGAGACGCTGCGTCTGGATGACCCGAACCCGAGGCACCCACCAGAGCCTGCAATTGTTGTACAACTGCCATCAACGCTTGCGATTGCGCGTTCAGTTCTTCGCTCGCTGACGCACTCTCCTCCGCATTCGCCGCAGTCCGCTGCGTCACTTCGTCCATCTGCGATACTGCCTTCGAAATCTGCTCGATCCCCTGCGCCTGTTCCTTACTCGACGCGTCCACTTCATCCACCAGCGTCCTCACCTTGTTCGTCCCTTCCGTGATCGCCTGAATCGAAGCGGCTACTTCACCAAGCCTCTTGCTGCCCTCTCCCGATCTCAGAATCGACTCTTCAATCAACGATGCCGTGTCCTTGGCCGCTTGCGCACTCCGTTGTGCCAGGTTACGAACCTCATCCGCCACCACCGCAAACCCCATCCCCGCTTCGCCAGCTCGCGCCGCTTCCACTGCCGCATTCAGCGCCAGGATATTCGTCTGGAAGGCGATCTCGTCGATCACTTTAATGATCTTCGA
>Ga0105248_10004205_pt1 | contig 15921 bp, 10 predicted proteins | sample KBSS34metaG_FD_81524 | JGI IMG/M metagenome (GOLD analysis project Ga0105248, IMG submission 81524) | Switchgrass rhizosphere microbial communities from Kellogg Biological Station, Michigan, USA - KBS S3-4 metaG | ecosystem: Host-associated > Plants > Roots > Rhizosphere > Soil | place...
GACCTTCATCTCGCCCATCGCGCCCTGTGGAACCTGCGCCAGATGTCCGGCCATGATGCCCGCCACATTTTCGGACAGGTGCTTGCGCTCGAGCGAAGCGAACGCTGCGACAAGGTTGTGGCGCTTTTCCAGCCCCATATCGCGAAGCACAGGGGACGAATCTAAGGCCACACGCCAAAGGCGCTCAGCGCGTGCAAAGCGAAGTTCCACGGTGGCCGCTGCTTTGTCGAATTGACCGGTCCGCATTCGTTGTGCGAGGTCTGCTGCGCCAGCGGAGACCAATCGATGGTGCAGGCGCGTCAGGTTCGTCCAGGCTGAATAGCGGTCGGTGGACGACGCCATCGCTTCGAGGCGCGCTGCCACTTCGTCGAGTGGAGCATTTTCCACGTGTGACTCACCGAAGACGCCGGGATCAAGCTTTAAAGCGTGGGCGACCTCGTCCAAGTATCGACGAGTCGCTGGCTCTGCTTCGCTCAGCGCGCGTCGCATCTCCGCAACCGCGACCGGTTGGCTGGCGAACGCGACCAACGCGTCATGTGAGCAGTTCAGCGCTGCACTGCTCACGCGCTCAGACCACGCCGCGATAGTGAGGAGGGCGCCTAAATCAGTATTCTCGCCGTGCCACGCATCCCGCAAGATGCGCAGGCAATATTCTTTGTCATCCTCCCAGCGTGCCTTGCGAGATCCAACGTCTTCGAGACGGTCTAGAAGTTCGACGCGCTTGTCCGCCATCTTCGGCAGCGGACCACGTAGTAAGCCTGCAAGTTCGCGAGATGCAGCGCGGTAGGTGCCACCTAGCCGAGTGAGGAAGGAGTGGGTGCCGGCCACCAGTGGCGCACGTAGCGCGGCCCTCGGAGTAGCGAACGCCTCATCGACGAATGTCTCTTGGGCCGCATCGTGAGCGGAGCGCCATGCAGCTCCGGCCTCGATTGCTTTCTTGAGCCGCGATAGGTCGGGGGCGGAGAGGAACGCGAGGGCAGTGGCGGCGGCTCCGACCGGGAGGTCTTCGAGACGCTCGAGGAGATCCGCAATGTTTGCCGCCGACGAGATTGTAATAGGGACGGCGGCTGTCAACGGCGCGGCAGAGTTGCGCACTGCTTTTTCAAGCGCTGTCACGGTAGCTTGCGCGGCCTTGAGAGTGCTGGTCAGGCGTGCCAGGTCCAGTGGCTGGAGATCGAGATTCTGGGTTCCCGCGAAGGGGTGCCGGTCGGCGTCGCCTTCTTCGTTAAGCAACTCGCCGTAGCGAGCGACGGTTTCAAGCAGTTGTTGCTCTTGCTCCCGCGTCATGTGTACGAGATCATCGCTTGGGATGGTCGGAGCCGGCTTGCCTTGGCCGATGTAACGGACCTGCAGGCTCAGCACAGAAAACGCGGTCTCCCCTGTTGTTCCGATCGGATGGTGCAGGGCTTCGGAAAACTTATTCAGCTTGTCGCGAATCTCAGTGAGGGTGATCGGTGCACCGGGCGTGGCGGGAACTGCAGCGGCAGCTCCAATGGTTCGCGCGAGCTCCGCAAGTACCGTTTTTTTGTTCGCGCTCCTAGAGTGAAGCTCGAGGCAAACGTCGCGGAGACCGACTTTCACGAGACGGTCGTGCACGACGGAAAGGGCTGCCATCTTCTCAGCGACGAAGAGGACGCGCTTCCCCTCCTTGGCAGCGGCCGCGATTATGTTGGTGATGGTTTGTGACTTCCCTGTTCCTGGGGGGCCTTGGACAACGAGGTTACGGCCTAACCTTACCTCCTCGATGACACGCGCCTGTGAGGCGTCGGCATCGACGACATGAAACAGTTTTTCTGGTGGGAGTATCTCGTCCAGCTTGTCATCGGGGCCAAAAAGCGGAGCTTCGGCTTCGAAACCTTCAAACAGCAGCCCGCGCGTCAGATTGTGTTCCGCGATCGCCCCGTCGGGCCATGCGTCAATGGCGAGATCGCGATACATGAGGAGTTTTGAAAACGAAAAGAAACCGAGCTGTATGCCATCACAGTCGAGATTCCAACCAGCCCGGTTTGCGACAAGCTCGACGATCTTCCCGAAGTACGTCGAAGGTTTCCATTCCTCGTCGACCTCAATGTCCGGCAACTCGATTCCGAAATCGTCCCTAAACCTCTGCTGGAGTGGCAAGTTAGTCAGGATGTCTTCATCCCTGATACGGACATCGAAAGTTGAGGTGCGCTGGTTGCGAACGAGTTCGACCGGCAAAAGCACCAGCGGCGCCTCGCGTGGCACGGCCGAGGACTTGTCTTCAAACCAGGTAAGGAAGCCAAGCGCCAGATAAAGGATGTTGACGCCCGATTCCTCTTCCGCGGTCTGTGCCTCGCGCGCTATTTTGAGGAGCTTTTTCTGGAGGGCATCCGGGCCCATGCGGGTTTCAAGCTGTGTGTCCTTGTAGCGATCCGGCTCGAATTCCTCCGAGCCAGAATCGACGAGGTGGATATCATCGCTGGAATCATCACGGTCGCGCCCGATGGCCAAAAACCGCATGACCTTTCTATTTGAAAGGATTCCATGAACATCATCCGACCTCTCGTTGACGATGTTCACGACATTGCCGCGTGCGTTCGCGCGGTTCACATGCACTAAGCGATTACGCGTGCCTGTTTCGACCAGTCGTTTGCGCGTATCGTTGAAAAGGCCGATCAAAGCTGTCCGATCTGATTTACCAGTTGATGTCTCATCGATTTCCACTTATCTACTCCCTGTTCGCAGGTTTCTCTGGCGCTGGCTTTTTTGGGGGCGACTTCTTAACTGGGTCTATTTTTTTACTTCGCTGCCGAGTAGAGTAATTTTCTTTGGCGGAAAATAGATTTCAGTTCAGGCTACGCGCTGTGAATTTACCAGAATTTTTGCGCATGCCAAGACAGGCAGTTGGGTTTTTCCAGATACGGTTCTGGAGTGTTTGCGTGACCGATCGGTCGTCGCTGCAGGCGTTGGTAGTTCGAGTTGAGCCAACCATCCGGTTCGCGTGCGAGGAGCATCCGATGTGTCGAGATAGTGAGTGCTCAGATTACGTCAACAGCGCCGAAATAGAGCGAAGTGAGCGCGGGGCGGATTCGTCATCACTTTTGAGGTCCGACGGATTCGACATCAAGCCTTTTACGCAGATAATATCGTTCGTGTTTGCCGCTAAACCCATCAAGCCTCCCGAACTCGCCATATCCGAGTTTCAGATAAAAACCGGGCGCCTGAAAGCTGAAAGTGTCCAGAAATGCATGCTTGCAGCCTCGCTGACGTGCTTCGCTTTCCGCAGCCTTCATTAGCCGCGACGCGTGTCCCATGTTGCGATGCGGCTCGTGTACCCAAAGTTTGTGGACTTCGAGGTACTGCCAGTAGGTATCGGCCAGCAAGCCGCCAATGATGCTGCCATCTGTGTCGCGCGCGAATACGCGCAACGGTTTAAAATCTCTAATGGCGAAGGTAGCGTTATAAGCCCCGAGTTGAGACGCGACGAATGCGTCATCCTGATCATTGCGCAAGTCAGTGACTTCGATTTTCATGATCTTGTAGTGGAACGCTAAGCGACTTGTTTTTCGTACAGTGCCCATAGATAGCCGCCGGGCCCCGGCTCCTGCCACGATCCTGCGCGAATAAATCCAAGCGACTCATAGTAAGCGCACAGCGTAGCATTGCGAGCAGGGCAGTCGAGCCGAACATAACGCCGCTTCAATTCACTCAGCCGTTGAGCGCACCAATCAAGCATGAGGCTGCCAAGCCCTCGTCCGTTAAAGCCTTTACGCACACTAAGCCCGTGCACATATCCAGCGATCGGCTCTTGAGGCCCCCAGCGCCGCTCATCGTCGAGATCGATCGAAAACGTTCCGACCGGAGTGCCATTCAGCTCAACAACGTACACTTCTTTCTGAATGACATTGTTCAGCATCCATTGCTCGGAGACTCCGTTTCCTTCCTTACCCCACGCGTAATCGTGGTGCGCTACCTTGTTCGCGTGCGCATCGTTCCGGATCTGCGTGAGCACCGATACATCTTGTTCTGTTGCCCGGCGGATGCTGTTCGAGGTCATTGCTTGTTTATCCATTGTGCGGTCTTATTGCCTGATGCGGTCGGCTTGAATCACGCAGCAGATTCCGAGGAAAACCACACGTGTTTATATTTAACGACGGCCGTTTCATCTGGCGCGCGCTCGGACGTAAGCCACACCGATCGGACCGACCGCGCTGCATCGGAATCGGGCGCTGTCGCGAAGAAATCGTTCGTCGAAGCGCCGCCAACACAAGGGATGAACCACGCGGTCATGAGGGGTCTGGCGTCAAAACCTCCCCCTTCGGTTCGCGTTATCAGCATGGCGAGTCCGACACTATCTGCGGGGCGCCACGGGAAAATCAGACGGCCACCGGGGCGCAACGCCTTTAACCACGACTGCGGGGGCGCGAGAACGCCCGCATTCACGTAAATCAGGTCTGCCGGCGGAAGGTCAACCACAGTTGCATCGCCATGCGTGACCCTGACACCTTCGTACGGTTCAAGATTTTGTCGTGCGGCGTTTGCCAAACCTGCATCGACTTCGAAAGCTTCGACGCTACCTCCCGGCGATGCCAGGACGGACAGTATCGCCGTGTAATAACCGTAGCCTGCGCCAATGTGGCATATCCTGTCGCCGGGGCGTGGGTTGGTCGCGCCGATCCACGCGGCATGCAGAAATGGCTCTCCGTTGTTGATGCCTTTCGCTGTATCCAGAGCAATAACGTTATTCTGGTAGACGTGGGAGGGGTCGTCGTCAGGCGTTTCATCGTAGCGCCCGTTCGCCATAATTTTCCACGGGCCCGCAGGAAGAAAGGCGTGGCGCGGCACAAGCTCGAAAACCCGTTCCAGACGAGGATCGGTAGAGTTGCTGGCAGCGGCCATTCGCTTTGCATGAGATGCTCTTAGCTCATCAAGGTTGGCACTCATTTCTCTCCCTTGCTTGAAGCCCGGATGATAGCGTTAGTCGAAACGGCGCCGATCGGGGATTGCGCAACGAGTAATTCCGCGCTTTGCCAATTCACGCCACAAGATATTCCCGCAGATACCTGGCCGTACGACTCCCGTCATCAAGCGCGACTTCAGCCGGCGTCCCACTCGCCACGATAGTACCGCCAGCATCCCCCGCCCCCGGGCCAACATCGATGATCCAGTCGCTTTGAGCCGCCACCCGCATATCGTGCTCGACCATCACCACCGTGTTCCCCGCATCGACGAGCCGCTGCATTTGCACCATCAGCCGGTCCACATCAGCGGGATGGAGGCCGGTGGTCGGTTCATCGAGGATATACAGCGTGTCCCCGCGTTGCGCACGTTGTAGCTCGGTGGCGAGCTTGATGCGTTGCGCTTCACCGCCCGATAGCTCAGTAGCCGGCTGACCGAGCCGCAAATAACCGAGCCCGATATTGCGCAAAGCATCAAGCGCCCGCATCACACCAACCTCATCGGCAAAAAAACCGCACGCAGCATCGACAGTCAGTCCCAGCACCTCGGCAATGTTTTTACTGCGCCACGTGATCTCCAGCGTCGATGCGTTGTAGCGCGTGCCGTGACAGGTCGAGCAGGGCGCATACACGCTAGGCAGAAAGAGCAGTTCGACACTGACGAACCCTTCGCCTTCGCAGGTCGGGCAGCGGCCTTGTGCGACGTTGAACGAGAAACGTCCCGCGCCATAGCGACGCTTGCGGGCGCCAGGCGTATCCGCGAACAGCTTGCGCACGTGGTCGAAAAGCCCCGTATACGTGGCGAGGTTCGAGCGCGGTGTGCGCCCGATCGGTTTCTGGTCGACCCGCACGAGCCGCCGGATCGCGTCCATGCCATCGGCAATATGGCCGCTCGTCGGTACCGCCGAAGTGGCGAGCAGTGGATCCTGTTCATCATCGTCAGGACTGTCGATGATCTTTCCCAGCCGTTTCGCAACCAGTTCCGGCAGCGCTTGGCTCACGAGGCTCGATTTGCCCGAGCCCGACACGCCCGTTACGGTGGTCAGGCAGCCGATCGGCAACGCGACGTCTAGCCCATGCAGATTGTTGCGCGTGATCCTGGCGAGCCTCAGCCAGCCCGATGCATCGCGCAACGCGCGATCGACGCGCGCAGGCGGCGCGAACAGATGCCGGCGCGTCTGCGATGCTTCGACCGTTGCGAGGCCCGCTGGCGGCCCGCTATAAACGATATGACCGCCAGCTTCGCCCGCCGCCGGACCCACATCGACCAGCCAATCGGCGCGCCGCATCATCTGCAGATCGTGCTCGACGACGAACAGCGAATTGCCCGCTGCTTTCAGTTCCTGCAGCGCGCTGAAGAGTGCTTCGCCATCGGCGGGATGCAGGCCGGCCGATGGCTCGTCGAGCACGTACACCACGCCGAAGAGTTGCGACGACAATTGCGTGGCCAGTCTCAAGCGCTGTAATTCACCCGACGACAGCGTGGGCGTACTGCGTTCGAGCGCGAGATAACCTAGACCCAGGTCGACCAGCGTGGCCAGGCGTTCCAGCAGTTCGGCCGCAATGCGCTGCGCCGCGAGGCGCTTCTCGCCGGACAGGTTCGGCGTGCGCCGGACATCGGGCGACGCCTTGTGCGCGGAGCCTCCGGCTGCGACCCGCTTGTCGACGGCGTCGCGCATCGCGCTTCTGCTGAGTACGCTGCCATGGCCGCTCAGCGCCGTACCCGGCTGTGGCCATTCGCCGCGCGCGATCGGTTCGAGAATGGCGGCGAGCCCCGCGAGGGGCAACTGTGAAAATTCGCCAATATCGAGCCCCGCGAATTTCACCGACAGCGCTTCTTTCTTCAGCCGCTTGCCATGGCAAGCCGGGCAAACGCTGCCGACCATATACTGCGACACGCGTTTTTTCATCAACGCGCTTTGGGTGTTCGCGAAGGTGTGCAGCACGTAGCGACGTGCGCCCGTGAACGTCCCCTGATAGCTCGGCTCGTCCTTGCGTTTGAGCGCCGCACGGGTCTCCTTCGGCGTGAGACCCGCGTAGACCGGCACGGTCGGCTGTTCATCGGTGAAGAGGATCCAGTCGCGCACCTTCTTCGGTAGATCGCGCCATGGCGTGTCGACGTCGTAGCCGAGCGTCACCAGGATGTCGCGCAGATTCTGTCCATGCCACGCTGGCGGCCACGCAGCGATCGCGCGTTCGCGGATGGTGAGTGAGTCGTCGGGCACCATGGATTGCTCTGTCACCTCGTACATGCGTCCTAGCCCATGACACGTCGGGCAAGCGCCTTGCACCGTGTTCGGCGAGAAATCTTCGGCGAACAACATCGGCTGTTTGGGTGGGTAGTCGCCGGTTCGCGAATAGAGCATGCGCACGAGACTCGACAGCGTAGTGACGCTGCCCACCGACGAACGTGCACTCGGTGCGCCACGTTGCTGTTGCAAGGCGACTGCGGGTGGCAAGCCTTCGATCGCGTCGACTTCGGGCACGCCGACCTGCTCGATCAGGCGCCTCGCGTACGGCGCGACCGATTCGAAGTAGCGTCGCTGCGCTTCGGCGTAGAGCGTGCCGAATGCCAGCGACGATTTGCCCGAGCCCGAAACGCCAGTGAACACGACGAGCGCATCTCGCGGAATCTGTACGTCGACGTTTTTCAGATTGTGCTCGCGGGCTCCGCGCACGCTGACAAAGCCGGTGCGAGCGCCGGAAGGCGGCGGGGCCGAACGGGGTTTCCTGCGGTCGGTGTCCATATCGATCGATAGTAGATGAGCGCGGTGGCTGGGCGGCTATGCAAATAGTACAGGCGCACGCACGGACCAGGCCAGGTCGAACGCGATGCGTCTGGCCAGATCCAGACAGGCTGAAATCGCGAATTCATGACCGTCGTTTTTATCCAATAAAGATAATCTTTCATTGAGTAATTTGTTTTTAAACAGGATGAATGGATTTTTATTTACTCCAGACGTCAACCGCTCATATACCCGCATTGACGTTGTATTGCCGCTTCTACTACTGTACGAAACACTATCTGGACCGTAATTCGAACAATTAGCAAGCCAATAGAAAGAGGATCACAGATGACCAAATCCCGCATTCTTCTCGCGACGTTGCTCTCAATGGCAACTGCCATGCCGGCAATCGCTGCCGACAATACGTGCGTGCCGCCCAATGCATCGGTTCCAGCTGGCGCCAATACGACTGACGCAAAAGCGCCGTTCTTCATCGACACAGCCGGCCTCGATCTGACGACCACGCCTCCGACACGCGACCCGCATAACTCAAGCTATCCATCCGCAACGGAATTGCCGGACGGCCAGATTCCATCGATCAATAGCGACGGCAATTTCATCATCGGCCCAACGCACCGGCCGTCGCCGGAGACCGTTGCGCAAGCGAACGTACCGCACGGCACCGTCCATACATTCGTCATGACGTCGGCGGACAGCGTCATCTATCGGCCCGGCATGATCCGCGACGATTTACCCGGCTGTGGCAACTCTGCGGTGAACTCAGCTTCGACCGCTCCCGGCGACCGATCCGATCTGCTGGTACCCGCAAGCCATGCAGGTAGCTGGAGCCGCGACGTCGATGTCTATGTGCCGGCCGGATACGTTGCGGGAACAGCCGCGCCGTTCATCGTATTCGGCGATGGCGGCAAGCAAGGCTTCTTCAAAGAGCAGATGCTGTTCAATGTGCTGGACAACCTCATTCACGAGCATCGGTTGCCGCCGATGGTGGCCATAGGCATAGGTGCTGGCGGACAAGATGCGCAAGGCAGCGAGCGGGGCCGCGAATATGACGCCGTGTCGGGCGCCTACGCCGAATGGGTCGAGCAGGAAGTGCTGCCGCGCGTCGAACAGCAGACGCATGTGCGATTGACGAAGGACCCGGATCGTCGCGCGACGATGGGCTTCAGTTCGAGTGCCGCGGCCGCCTTTACGATGGCCTGGTTCCATCCCGATCTCTATCACCGCGTGCTTGGCTACTCGCCGACGATGGTGAACCAGCAATGGCCGCACGACACTTCGCTTCCCGGTGGCGCATGGCAATACCATGATGCCTGGCCGGGGCCAAACAAGCAGAACCTCACCGTATCGGGAAAGACGGTGACGCCCTCAAGCGAGTCGAATGGCGCGCCGCTGATCCCGAACGCGCCCCGCAAGCCGATCCGCTTCTGGTTCGAGGCGGGCGATCGCGATCTGTTCTATCCGATCGGTCCTCTTGCCGATGGCATGCATGACTGGACCGCAGCGAACGAGGACATGGCGCGCGTGCTGGCCGCCAAGGGTTATCACTTCCAGTTTGTGTTCGCCCGCAATGCGGGTCACGTCGACGAAGCCACTGAAGCACAAACCATCGCCTCGGCACTCGAGTGGCTTTGGAAAGGGTATCCGGCGCCGGTGCACTAGCGGACCATCAGGCCATGTGGCACGGCAGCCCGGCCGCGTGCACCGCAAGCAGGGCGTCAAATCGGTTCAGATCAGCCATTTGATTGACGCTGCGTCTGTTCTGCGCCTCGAGCACCAGTTCGACGATCTTGTCGTTGAACGGTGTCGCCACGCCACGCTCCCGTCCTTTTTCACACACGAGCCCGTTGATATGGCGAATCTCCGTGTCGCGACCTTTCTCCAGGTCTTGCAACATGCTGGCCTTCAGTGCCGCGTGTGCTCCCCATATCTTTTTATACAACGGCAGTTTTGACGGGATATCGGCCGCAGTGTCGAATTCGAAGGTTTCGAGGTCTTCGCCTTGCATCGTGACAAGACGCACGCCGTGCGCGTGAGCGACCTTGATGCACTCGTCTGCAACGAACGCCAGACAGGTCATCGCCCTGGAGTCGTTGAGCACATCGCCGAACGTACAGCCCAATGCCGCAGACATGCCGCTGAACGTGGCATTCATCAGGAGCTTGCTAAAGCGTATGCCCATGAGATCCGTGCGAACATCCGTGTTACCCACGCACTCGAGATAGGACTGCACCTGCGCGAGGCGCGGGCGGACCACGCCGTCGATTTCGCCGATCTCAAACGCAAAGTTTTTCAACGCGTCGTAACTGGAGGTGAGCGACGACACGCCTGGTTTGATCCAGGTCGCCCCAAATCCGACCGCGCCACCCACTGTACGCTGTGCACCGACGATGCTGGCAACGGCGTGCTCGGGTAGCCCGTTTTGCAAGGTGCAGACAATACTGTTCGCGTGAAGGTGCGCAAGCAGCCCGGTCAGCGTCGCCTGGTTGCTCGTTTGCTTGGTCAACAGAAACACGAGATCGTACTGACCTGCCATCTCGTTGGGTGTAAGTGCAGTGACCGGAACGTTCAGCTCGATGGACCCGGTAATCGTCGCGCCCGTCTGGTTGAGCGCCTCGACGTGTTCTCGGTTTATGTCGATCAGATCGATCTGCTTGCCTGTGTGCGTGATCAATGCGCCGATGATGGTGCCAAGTGACCCTGCGCCTACCACTGCTGCTCTCATACGTTCTCCGTCATTATCTGAGTTCCGGTAACAGCATCGTCATGTCCCGGTGTGTGCTGCGCCGTCGTGTCGGGTGTCTTCTAAAGGCCGTGTGGGAATCCCAGGAACGCGACACTGCCCACCGCGAACGCATACAGAAACATCGCGAACGTGTAGGGAAGGATGTCCTGGAACCGGACTTTGAATGCCGCCATGAACGGCAACGCCCAGAACGGTTGAATCAGATTCGCCAGTTGGCTGCCGGTGCTGTACGCGTTGACGACATGGGCGACGGGAATCCCAAGCTTCTGGCCGGCCGCGATGATGTATGGCGCTTCGACTGCAAACTTGGAACCCCCTGAAGGGACGAAGAAATCCATGATCGTCGTGTAGATGAGCACGATCCATGAATAGGTTCCTTTGGTCGAAATGGACAGAAACCAGTGCGTGATGATGTCGGAGAGGCCTGAGTGGACTATCAGCCCGAAGATGCCCGCGTACAGAGGAAACTGGATGATGACGCCGTACGTCGTGCCGACACCTTGCTTGACAGACTCCGTGAAGCTGCGCGGCGAGCCATGAAGCACCATACCCAGACCGAACAGCATGAAGTTGATGACGTTCAGGTCCAGCTTCGCCGCCCCCATGGTCACACTGAACCGCACGGACCAGATCAGGATGCCTACGCCAAGGATGGTCAACAGAACACGTGAACGCTCCCAGCGCTCGGCGGGGCGCAGGTTCTCGGTCGGGCTGGTGGCGGTCGGAACTCGGGTGAATTCGTCGTACACCGCATCGCTGATCTCAACCGCCCGTTCCTTTCGAGGCAGCAGTAAAGCGAATATGACCGGCAACGTGACCAACTGGAACAGGACGAGGGTCAGCAAGAACGGGGACAACGCCGTCTGCGTAAGCGGAATCAGCCCACCCATCGCTTTTTCCAGAAAGTTTCCGGACGTCGCCGCCAGCAACGGCGCGGACTGGGACGGCCCGTTCGCCATCAATAGCATCATCGTGTACGCCGCGGCCGCCAGAATCGGATAGTGGATGCCCGTTCCGCGCTTACGCACGGCGACTTCCTTTCCCATCACAATCGCGACCATGATTCCTGCAGCCCAGTGTAGCCAGCTCACGACGCCGACAATCAGGCAGAACAGGATCAAGGTTGAGCGTGCGGTCGACGTAATGCCTATGACGCGGACAATAGCGGCCTTAACCAGTCTGGAATCCGCCACGACGAAGCCGGTAATCATCATCACGGTCAACTGCATCGCGAACGTAAGCAGAACCCAAAAGCCTTTCGCGTAGTCGTCGAGGAGTTCCAGGGGGCCGTGCCGCGTCAAGCCAAGCGCCATCACGTAAACGATGAGCGTGAGTGCGACGACAAAGACCATCGAATCGGGAATCCAGTTGAGACTCCACTCCGTAAACCAGTCAGCGACGTTTCGCCTGCCTTGTCTCGCCGGTTGGGTGACGCCGCGCCCTGAGTTCTCGGCATCGTTTTGCACAATCTGGACCATGTCATTTCCCTTCACTGAATCAAATCGTCTGCTTGAGCGCGAGCACGGTCTGGCGTGAGCCATACCGCCGGTCAAATACCTCGGGTTACGCTGTGAAAGTCAGGGACCGACTCGATGCCGTGAGGGCTGATCACCGCGCGAGAGGCGGATGCGCCGCAGGGGGGGCGGCGTTAAAACCGAAGTGGTGATATCCACGTTGTCTCCATCGTTTGATTGTCTGCAAGCGCGGCAACGTGTGCTTTTCCGTTGCTTGTGATTGGGATGGTAGTGAGATATCCCGCCCGCCGAAAGGTCATTAGGGGACTCAAAGGAGTCTTTAGGGGACAATTGGAGGCAACGGTGCGATCAGAACTTCCATTGCTGCATGAGCAGATCTGCGCGCCGAATAAGAACCGCGCTATCTGGGGAAATCTATAAGGATTTCCTGGCTCATTCTGGTGATTTTTCCTCTATGGATGCGCATTGCGTGCAGCAGAAAAAACTTCGAATTCGTCGCGTCTCCCGAATGTCCTCCGGGGACATCGCGCTGTCCGAAACAGACCTTACTAAGGCAATCGTGTCTCACTATCATCGGTAGGCAAGAGACGGGTCCGAATTGCACATGAGCGGCCCGCAAACATACCGGAGACAAGCCATGAACGGCAGTTTTAATTCCGTCGCGCACTCGCGGCGTATCTATTGCGCACCAAGCCGGCTATTCCGTCACCTTTGCCAGGATTGGTAAATGAAAAACCCGAATCGCAAGGTCATTACTTGCCTATTCCATTCGGGTTGAACGGCGGTCTGTCGCTGTCAGTGCCAACGCAGTTCAACTGAAAACATCGAAGGTCGACTACCCGCATTGATTTCTCCGGGTTGTGGAGAGGCTTTGTCTTGTGCAAATGCCTTCGACAAACCGGTGGCCATCAAAACAGAGAATGGAGACATCATGACATTGGCTTACCTTTATCGTCTAAAAGCCGCATGCGTGGCCAGCCTTGTGGCCACGGTGGCGCTTGCGGCTTGCAGCGGCGGCAGTTCTTCTTCAACTTCAACTGCACCATCATCGGTGGCTCAAGGCGTTAGCTGTGAGCAGCTTGCGGGCATGGCGATACCCGCATCGTCGATCGGCTTGCCCACGTCAGGAGCGAGTGTGACGGCCGCCAAGACCGTCGCCGCCAGCGGAACCGGCGCGACCGCCACACCCGAGTTCTGCCAGGTCACGGGCAAGATTGCACCCGTCGATCAAACGGCACCCAACATCCAGTTCCAGGTGGCACTGCCTACGCAATGGAACCAGAAGGTCGTCATGTTCGGCGGAGGAGGCTTCGACGGCACCATCCCTGATGTAACGGGCAATGTGCCGAATGGGCCGATCGACAAAGCGACGCCGCTCGGTCGCGGCTATGCGACTTTCGCCAGTGACTCGGGCCACCAGGCTAACGCGCTGGCATCTCTGGACGGAAGCTTTGGGTTGAACGATGAGGCCGTGCACAATTTCGGCGGAGACGCATTGAAGAAAACGCACGACGCGGCGTTGGCGATCATCAAGGCCCGCTATGCAGGCGCGCCGAGCAAGGCCTATTTTGCGGGTGGGTCGACGGGTGGCCGCGAAGCGCTCGCGGCGATTCAGCGCTGGCCCGCGGATTGGGACGGTGCGATCGCATGGTATCCGGCATGGGACGATGCGGCAGCATTGCTCGGCGGTCACCGTATGAACCGCGCGTTGGCACAGCCGGGCGCGTATCTGAGCGTCGGCAAGCGAGCCGCCGTGTTTGACGCAGCGATTGAAGCGTGCGACACCCTTGACGGCGTGGCCGATGGCTTGATCAGCAATCAGCAGGAATGCAACGCGACCTTCGATCCAACAACCGCCACGTTGAAGGGTGTTCCGCTACGATGTCCCAACGGCGCCGACACGGGAGACACGTGCCTGTCCGATGCGCAAATCGCAGCGTTGCAGACGATCAATACAGCGACCACTTTCCAATTTCCGCTGGCAAGCGGCGAGACGCAATATCCCGGCTACAACGTGTGGGGCGCCGATCTCGGCATATCGAGTCGCACTTCACCAGTCGAGCCGGTGGTTACGTTCCTCGCATTCGGAAGCTCGCAGCCGGCCAACCCGATGCCGGTGACGGCGCCTTATATCAGCGTGATGACCGATCAGTGGTTCAAATATTCGGTGACGCGCGATACCAGCTTCGATTCGCTGTCGCTTGACCCCGAGCAGCCCGGCGTTTGGGCGAGTCGTATCAGCGAACTCAGTTCGCAACTCGATACGAGTACCGACATCTCTGCGTTCAAGGCGCGTGGCGGCAAACTGCTGCTGGTTCATGGGTTATCCGATGTACTGGTCAGCACGCGCGCGACCGAGCAATATTTCCAGCGGCTGCAGGCACAGATGGGGGCCGACGAGGTCGAGACATTTGCGCGTTTCTACGAGATTCCGGGCTTGGGCCATGCGAGCAGCAGCGTGTTCAATGCCACATGGGACTCACTGTCGGCACTTGAGCAATGGGCCGAGGCCGGTACGGCTCCTGTCGGGCAGGTGACGACCGATACGGTCGGGGTGCCCGGCCGCACGCGTCCGTTGTGCGACTACCCGAAATGGCCGATGTATAGCAGCGGCGATGTCAATTCGGCGGCTTCGTTCCAATGTGTTGATTGAGCGGAATGAGGGGGGAGGGGCAGGCGGCGGAGGTCGCCTGTCGCGCATAGACAGTTTGTCTAAAAGCTTGACATTTTATATATGGACGCATTCAATCGCACATTCGGCTCCATCCCGTTGCGATTTTCATGCGTTCCTCACCGTTTTTGCCTTCCGCTGCCGAGCAGGTGTCGCCCGACCAACTGCTCGACAGCCTGGATCACTCGGACTTCACGCCGCGACACTGGCTGATGTACATCACCGTCGCACTGGGGCATTTCTTCGACGGCTTCGATATCAACATGATGGGCCTCGTCTTGCCGGGCATCATGGCGTCGTTCGCGCTGAAGCCGGCGCAGGCGGGCGTGCTCGCGTCGAGCGTGTTTATCGGTATGTTCGCCGGCTCGATCCTGATCGGCGTGGTGGCCGATCGTTTCGGGCGCAAACGGGCGATGGTCGGATCGATCGTCGCGTACTGTCTGCTGAGTCTGCTTACCGCATGCGCATGGAGCCACGCGTCGCTGCTCGGCCTGCGCATTCTGCAGGGCATCGGGCTCGGCGCCGAAGTCCCGCTCGTCTTCACCTACCTTTCCGAATTCATGCCGACCCGCCGTCGCGGCGTGCTGCTCGCGTCGAGCGTGTTCTTCTGGCAGGGATCGAGCTTCTTCGCGGCGTTCGTCGCGATTCTGGTCGTGCCGGCTTTTACGTGGCGCGGCATGTTCGTGGTCGGCGCGATTCCAGCCTTCTTCCTCGTGCTGATGTGGTTGCGACTGCCGGAGTCGGTGCGTTTTCTGATCGCCCGTCACGACATGCCGCGCGCCACCTCAATCGTGCGAGGCTTCAGCACGGTCGAGCCGGCCTCGATCATGTCGCAGCGGCCGGCGGTCACGCACGAACCCGCGCGCCTGCGTGACATCATCAGCGGTGGCTATACCGCGCCCACGCTTGGCATCTGGCTGATGCAGTTCACCGGCGGCGCGATTTTCTTCGGACTGGCGATCTGGCTGCCGTCCATCTTCGCAAAGATGGGCTTCCCGATCGTCAAGAGCTTCGCGTTCACGGGTTTGATCGCAGGCGCGGGCGCGCTGGGCAATGTCGGCGGCGGCTTCATGCTCGACCGTTGGGGACGGCGCAAGACGATTGCCGCGTTCTTCTGCATCGGCGGTCTGCTGATGCTGGTGTGGGGACACGCGAGCAGTGCCGGCGCGATTCTCGGCATCGGTGCGCTCACCGCGTTTTTCGCGTCGGGCGCAGCGGGCGGTCCGCTGTTTGCCTATACGAGCGAGGTATACCCGACGCGATTTCGCGCCGCCGGCACCGGCTGGGCGGCGGGCTGGCAGCGCATCGGCGGGATCGTCGCCGCGCCTGTGCTCGGCTCGATGCTCGGTTCGGGCGCGCCGGGCTA
>Ga0105248_10004206_pt1 | contig 15920 bp, 13 predicted proteins | sample KBSS34metaG_FD_81524 | JGI IMG/M metagenome (GOLD analysis project Ga0105248, IMG submission 81524) | Switchgrass rhizosphere microbial communities from Kellogg Biological Station, Michigan, USA - KBS S3-4 metaG | ecosystem: Host-associated > Plants > Roots > Rhizosphere > Soil | place...
CCGTTCCTGAAGTACATCAGCGAAGAGATCCTGATCGTCCTTGGCACGTCCTCGTCCGAGTCCGCGCTGCCGAAGATCATGGAGAAACTCGAGCGGATCGGTTGCCCGAAGCCGGTCGTCGGGCTGGTGGTGCCGACCGGCTACTCTTTCAACCTCGATGGCACCTCGATCTACATGACGATGGCGGCGCTGTTCGTGGCGCAAGCGAGCGGGGTGCACCTGTCCTTCGGCCAGCAGCTGTCGTTGCTCGGCATCCTGCTGCTCACGTCGAAGGGAGCGGCCGCGGTCACGGGCAGCGGATTCATCACGCTTGCCGCGACGCTGTCTGCATTTCCGAACATTCCGCTTGCCGGTCTGGCGCTGCTACTGGGCGTCGACCGCTTCATGTCCGAGGCGCGGGCCATCACCAATCTCATCGGCAACGCCGTCGCGACGATGGTCATCGCGCGGTGGGAAGGTGCGCTCGACATGCCGCGCGTCCGGCGGATTCTGGCGCACGGCGTACCAGAGCTGCACGACGAGACCCTCGACGCCGTCAAGTCGGCGTGATTGTGAGCCAGGTTACCGCGGGCGCAGCCCGATTCGGGAAACCAGGTCGCGGAACTGGGCGTTGTCGCGGAGGGCATCGAACTTCGCGTCGGTCGCAATCCACGGCATGCAGTCCGCGTGATCGTGGTAGCCCTTCTCGAGCCACTTGAGCGCGTCAGCGGTTTTGTTGAGCCCCGCGTACAGGGTCGCCACCTCGTAGGGGCACACGTAGTGCACGTTTGCCTGCTCGGTGAGTTGGACGAGGACCTTTTCCGCGTCGGCCTTGCGTCCAGCAGCCGCATAGGCGCCGCCCAGCATCTCTAGCGTCGTCGGGCTGTCGTCATGGCTGGCCGCGTGCTCAAGCGTCGCTATGGCCTTGTCGAACTGCCCCAGTTTTTCGTAAGCCAGACCCAGGCCGGCATATGCCAGCCAGTAGGTCGGGTCGAGCTCGATGGCACGAGTGGCCATCTCGATTGCCGCCGGGTAGCGCCGCGCGAGGTACTGGGCCCAGGCGACGTCCGTCAAGACGGGGACCGAGACCGGGTCGAGCTCGATCGCCCGCCTGCCTGCCGTCTCCGCTTCCACGAATTTCCCGTCGGCCGCGAGGGTGGTGGCGTAGTTGGAATGGGCCGACGCGAGCCCCGGATTCAGCTCGATCGCACGGCGGAACTCGCGCGACGATCCGTCCCAGTCGTACTCGTAGTACAGCTTGACGACGCCGAGGGCCAGGTGCCCTTGCGCCAGCGAATCGTCGAGCTCGATCGCCTTGAGCGCCGCCGCCTTCGCCTGCGGCATCACCTCGTGCGGCGACAGGTACGTGCTGCGCAGCGTCGCGTAGGCGTCGGACAGTCCCGCATACGCCAACGCTGATTTCGGATCGCGGCGGATCGCCTCGTTGAAGTCGGCGATCGCGGCGTCGAGGTCTTTCCGAGTGAGCTTGCCGAGGTGGTAGCGGCCTTTCAGGTACGCCACGTGGGCATCAGGGTCGACAGGCTGCGCGGCGAGACGTGTCCGATCCGCCGGCGAGATCGCGAGCGAGATCTTCTGCGCAATCGCTGAAGCCACTTCCCCCTGGAGCGTCAGCACGTCGCGCAGGTCTCGTTCGTAGGTCTCCGCCCACAGCGGCTGCTCGGTCGCCGCGCGGACGAGCTGAACCGCGATCCGCACGCGGCCGCCCGAGCGCAACACCGATCCGTCGACGATCGCGTCGACGCCGAGCGCCTTGCCGATCTCCGGCACCGGCGTGCGCGCGCCCTTGTAGCCCATCACCGAGGTGCGGGTGATCACGCGCCGAAACCCGCCGATCTTGGAAAGACCGGTGATGAGCGCATCGGTCATGCCGTCGGCGAAGTACTCCTCTTCGGAGTTGCCTGAGAGATTGGCGAGCGGCAGCACCGCGATGGAATCGATCGCGCCGGCAGCGGGCACGCCGCGCCATCGGTCGCGAATCCCGCCAGGGTTCAAAGCGAGCAGCACGATTCCTGCAGCGGCAACGAGTCCGGCGGCCATCCACACGCGGCGGCGCCGCGCCGGCGCGGCCTGCGGACCGGCGATCCCGGGATAGCGGTCGATTTCCCCAAGCGCGAGGGCGATGTCCTTGGCCGACTGGTATCGCGCGTTCGGGTCCTTCTCGAGACAGCGGCGGACGATGCCGTCCAGCGTCGAGGCCGGCGCCCCGCGCGCGGTCAGCGGCGGCGGCTCCGCGTTCAAGATCGCGCTCATCGTCTCGACCGCGGATGCGCGCTGAAAGGCCCGGTGGCCGGACAGCAGTTCGTGCAACACCGCGCCGAAGGCGAAGATGTCCGAGCGGTAATCGGCCGGCGTGCCGCGCACCTGCTCGGGCGACATGTACCCCACGGTGCCGAGCACGGCACCAGCGGCGGTCATCGCCGTCGGGATCGCCGTCACCTCGACGGGATTCACCCCCGCCGCGGACTTTGCGAGTCCGAAGTCGAGGATTTTGACGCGACCGTCGCGGGTCAGAAACAGGTTCTCCGGCTTGAGATCGCGATGCACGACGCCCTTCTCGTGCGCCGCGGCCAGCCCGCGCGCGATCTGGGTCGCGACATCGATCGCCTGCGCCTGCGGAAGCGGACCCGCCTCGAGCAGGGCCCTGAGCGTGTCGCCCTCGAGCAGCTCGGAGACCACGTAGAGCGCGCCGTCATGCGTGCCGATGTCGTAGACGGCGAGAATGTTCGGGTGATTCAGGGCGCCGGCCGTCTGCGCTTCCTGCTCGAGACGGCGGATGAATTGCGGATCGGCCGCGCGGGCGGACGCGACGACCTTGACGGCCACGTCGCGCTTCAGCCGCTCGTCACGCGCACGGTAGACCTCGCCCATGCCGCCGGCACCGAGCGGCGCGAGAATCTCGTAGGGACCGAGGCGGGTTCCGGCGCTCAGCGGCATGCGTCGCCCGGCATCATAACGAAACCGCCTGACTGGCGCCGCCCGCCCGCGGCGCGAGCGCGAGATGCGTCAGGCCCGCGGCGAAGAACCCGACGAACCACGCGTAGTCGTAGAGCGGCTTCAGCGCGGGGATGATGAACCCGCCCCACGCGAAAAAGCAGCCGACCGCGGTCGCCGCGATCGCGCGCAGATTCCAGCCGCCGTACTCCCCGTCGGTCAGATAGAGATCTTCGAGGTGCAGCTCGCGCCCGCGCACGATCCAGTAGTCGACGACGAGCACGCCGGCAATCGACCCGAGCCCACCCGAGTAACCGAGCAACCACGTGTAGATGTAGCCGGACGGATCGGCGAGCAGCCGCCACGGCTGAATCACGATCCCGAGCAGACCGGTGATCAAGCCGCCGGTCTTGAAGCTGATGAACCGCGGAAAGGCGTTCGCGAAATCGTTGGCCGGCGACACGACGTTCGCCGCGATGTTGACGGCGATCGTCGCGACGACGACAGTGAACATGGAGATGGCGACGACGACCGGTGAGCTGAACTTGCCGACCAGCTGCACCGGATCCCAGATCGCCTGGCCGTAGATGATCGCCGTCGCGCTGGTGATCATCACCCCCATCGCCGCAAACAACGACATCGTCGTCGGCAGCGCGACGACCTGGCCGATGATCTGTTCGCGCTGGCTGCGGCCGAAGCGGGTGAAGTCCGGCATGTTGAGGGAGAGCGTCGCCCAGAAGCCGATCATCGCGGTCAGCGATGGGACGAAGACCGGCCAGAACTCCGCGAACGTCTTGAACTTGCCGGGCTGCGCGAGCAGCGGGCCAAGACCGTCGGCCTTCGCGACCGCCCACCACAAGAGCGCGCCGGTCATCACCAGTACGTACGGCGCCGCCCAGTTCTCGACCTCGCGCACCAGGTCCATGCCGCGGTAGATGATGACGACGTTGAGGCCCCAGAACAGCAGGAACGAGAGCCACTCGGTCGTCGTGTGGCCGGCGAAACCGGCGCCGAGCAGCGTCGGCCAGCCGGGGATCACCGTCTTGAAGAACACGTGGAGCGCTTCGCCGCCGATCCACGCCTGGATGCCGAACCAGCCGCAGGCGACCAGCGCCCGCATCAACGCCGGCACGTTCGATCCGAGCGTGCCGTACGCCGCGCGAGCGAACACGGGAAAGGGAATGCCGTACTTGGTGCCAGGGTGCGAGTTGAGGAGGATCGGGATCAGGACGATGGTGTTCCCGAGCAGGATCGTGATGAGCGCCTGCGACCAGTTCATCCCCGACGCCAGCAGGCCCGAGGCCAGCATGTAGGTCGGGATGCAGTGGGCCATGCTCACCCACAGGGCGGCGTAGTTGTAGGTCGTCCAGTTGCGCCGCGCGAGCGGGACGGGCGCCAGGTCTTCGTTGTATAACAGGCTGGCTTCGACGCGGCGCGTGTCGGTCAGCTCCACCCGGCCGTCGGCAAGCCGGCGCTCGTTTTTCATGGCCGTATCCTAATCGCACACCGCATTGGAGGCTTCGATGAAAACGCTCCTCCCGGCCGTCGCGACGATCGCCGCCTCCCTGCTGGTGCCCGCCGCGGCGCTCGCCCAGCCGCGGCCCTCTGGCAAGACCTACACCCGGCAGATCCTGGTCAACGTGACCGACAAGGAGGGCGCGCCGATCAAGGGGCTCGCCGCCGCGGACTTCCGCGTGACCGAAGGCGGCGAAGTCCGCGCGGTCTCACACGTTGGCCCGGCGAACCAGCCGATGCGGATCGCGCTGATGCTCGACACGAGCCAGGGCACGGCCCCGTCGCTGCTCCACTTGCGCGTCGCCGTCGCGGCCTTCGTGGATGCACTGCCGGCCGACGACGAAGTCCTGCTGATCACGACCGGGCGCCAGGTGCTGGTCCGGCTCCCGCCCACGATCGATCGGCGCAAGCTCAAGGACTCGGCCGCCGGCCTGTTCAATGACGGCGGCAACACCGTGCTGATGGACGGCTTGCTCGAGATCGACGAGCGTTTTTTCCGCAAGGCCGAGAACCGCTGGCCGGTGTTCGTCATCGTCACGAGCGACGGCATGGAGGGCAGCGGCGGGGGTCGCGAGAACGAGTTCAGGAAATGGGCGCAGACGCTTGCCGCGCGCGGCGTCTCCACCCATGCGCTGGTGCTGAAGACGGCGAAAGGGCGCGGCCTGCCAGAGGCGAGCGGCATGCCGGAGATCGTGGCGGAGAACCTGTCGCAGAGCAGCGGCGGCGACTACGACGTCATGAACACGACGGCGGCGCTGGCCGACAAGATGACGGCGCTGGCGCAGACGCTAGCGCGCGCCCACCGCAACGTGAACGGCTGGTATGCCGTCGACTTTCAGAGCGCCGCGGCCGAGGCGCATGCCGTAGGCGTGACCGTCGGACGCGACGACGTTCTGTTGCGAGTCTCCGACCGCCCCCGCGGGCAGTGAGCCGGGCCGCCGCTTTTCGCGTCGTATACTTGACCGCACCACGCTCAGGAGGCCTCGATGAAGCTGCTCCGTCTCTCCCTCGCGGCGACGGCCGTGCTGCTGCTGCCGGCGGCCGCCGCGCCCGCACAGTCGAAAAGCGGCAAGATGCACGCCCGTCACATCTTCGTCAGCGTGACCGACGCGAAGGGCGCGCCGGTCGAGGGCCTGACGTCTGCCGACTTCAAGGTGAGCGAGGCGGGTCAGCCGAAGGACGTCACCAAGGCCGGGCCGGCCACCGATCCGATGCGCATCGCGCTGATCCTCGACACCAGCGACGCCGCCAGCCCCGCGCTGAACCACATGCGTGCCGGCGCGACTGCGTTCATCGACGCGCTGCCGCCCGAAGACGAGGTGATCCTGATCACGACCGGCCGGCAGATGCGCGTCCGCGTGCAGCCGTCTACCGATCGCAAGAAGCTGAAGGACACCGCGGCCGGCCTGTTCACCGACGGCGCCGGCACCGTACTGATGGACGGCCTGCTCGAGATCGACGATCGCTTCTACAAGAAGGCCGACGACCGCTGGCCGGTGTTCGTGATCTTCACCAGCGACGGCACCGAGGCGAGCACCGGCTCGCGCGAGAAGGAATTCCTGAAGTGGGCGCCGCTGCTCGGCCCGCGCGGCATCACCGTCCACGCGTTCGTCCTGAAGACGCCGAAAGGCAGCGGCATGCCAGAGGTCGTCGCCGAGAACCTGACGGGCAACACCGGCGGCCGCTATGACGTGATGAACACGTCGACGTCGCTGGCGGAGAAGATGAAGGCGCTCGGCGAGCAGCTGGCGCTCGACCACCGCAACCTGCGCAACTGGTACGAGGTCGACATCCAGACCGACTCGGACGTCGCGCCGATTGACGTCGCCGTCGCGCGCGAGGGCGTCCGGCTGCAGATCTCGAACAGCCGTCACGGCAAGTGAATGCCTGACACCACGATTCCCGACAAGTCGCTCGTCGCGATCCTCGACGTGCTCGACAAGGGCAACGTCCGGGTCGCGCAGCAGTTTCCGGGCGACTCCTCCGCGCGCCAGCCGGTACACGTCGTCTATGGCGGCGCGCATCTGTTCAAGGCGGACGCGGCGCAGAAGCTCGGCGCCGTCGCGCTGCGGACGCTGCGCGAGCACGCGCCGGACCCGGCATCGCTGGCATCAGCCCTCGAGCTCGATACCGCTCTGGTGGGACGCTTCTATCCGCGTCTTGTCGAGAAGCTGACTCGCGAGCCGGTCGAGGATTTCCGGATCGACTTCGAGGACGGGTTCGGCAATCGTCCCGATCATGAGGAGGACGAACATGCGCGGCTCGCCGGCGCCGAAGTCGCGGCTGGCCTCAAAGCCGGGAGCCTGCCGCAGTCGATCGGGATCAGGATCAAGCCGCTGAGCGACGAATTGCGACGCCGCAGCCTGCGGACGCTGGATCTCTTTTTGACGACGCTGCTCGACGGCACCGGCGGAGTACTGCCGCCGAACTTCGTCGTCACGCTGCCGAAGATCATGGCGCCCGAGCAGGTGACCGCTCTGGCAGCGGCGTGCGACGCGTTCGAGTACTGGCGCGCCCTGCCGGCCGGCACCCTGAAGTTCGAGCTCATGATCGAGACCACCCAGTCGGTGTTCGCGGCTGACGGGACCGTGGCGTTGCCGCGCCTGATTGCGGAAGGCGGCGGCCGGATCGTCGCCGCGCACTTCGGCACCTACGACTACACCGCGGCCTGCAGCATCACCGCCGCGCACCAGCACATGCTCCACCCGGTTTGCGACTTCGCCAAGCAGGTCATGCAGGTCGCGCTGGCAGGCACGGGCATCTGGCTGTCTGACGGCGCCACCAACGTCATGCCGATCGGATCGCGCGAGGTCGTGCATCGCGCATGGCGCCTGCACGCAGCGCATGTGAGGCATTCCCTTGTCACCGGTTTCTACCAAGGATGGGATCTGCACCCGGCGCAGCTGCCGTCGCGCTACGCCGCCGTATACGCCTTCTTCCTCGAAGGGCTCGACGCCGCCTCGGAGCGCCTGATGAACTTCGTGCAGAAGGCCGCGCAGGCGACGCTCGTCGGCGACGTCTTCGACGATGCGGCGACCGGCCAGGGGCTGCTGAACTATTTCCTTCGCGCCATGAACTGTGGCGCGATCACCGAAGAGGAGGCCGTGGCGAAGAGCGGTCTGACGCTCGCCGAGCTGCGCGGCCGGTCGTTCGTCAAGATACTGAAGAACCGGACGAACCAAGTTTGAAGTCTCACATCTCAAGTCTCAAGTCGCAAGTCTCAAGTCTCAAGTCTCAAATCCTAGAACATGATCGTCAGCGATACGGTCGTTGCGGCCAGCGGCTCGGACGACTTCCTGGGCACGGCCATGACGTTGGCCTTTACGTGGCCGCACCCGATCGAGACACCGGGCACCGGTCCGAACTTGATTTCGGTCAGGTTCCTGTCCGGGTACCGGTAGTACGCCAGCGTAAGCGCGGCGACCGCGGAGAGCTTGCAGCCGGCGGGAAGCGGCGCGATCCGGAACTCGGCGCCAGCCGAGAGCGGCACGACCAGCCCTCGATTGCTGTTGCGCAGCGCATCGAGCTCGAAGAAGAACCGATTGGGCTTCACGTAATAGCGAACGCCGAGTCCCCAGTTGTCCTCGTTGTAATCGACGCTGCGGTCGACGTGATAGCTCAGCCCCCAGAGACTGAGGCCCCAATGCGGATCGTCGGCGCGCGCCGCCGCGGGAAACGCGAGAAGGAGCAGGATCGCGAAGACGATCCTGCGATTAACCTGCGGCCGGCTCTGCGTAGCCTTCCCTTTCGTATCCGCCCCGGTACTCCTTCTCGTCCGCCCTCCGGATCTTCGACTGCGCCACGACGCGGTCGCGGCGCAGGCCGATGAAGTCGTCGAGCTTCGTCCATCCCTTGTCGCCATGCGTCTCGATGAAGCGCGCGAGGCCGTCGTTCAATCCTTTGATGATGTTCGGACCGATCGCGTGATCCAGCATGGCCGCGGTGCAGACCTGCACCGTGCCGCAACCGAGCAGAAAATAGTTCAGCGCGTGTTCGAACGTCGAAATGCCGCCGATGCCGGAGAAGCTCTTGTCGGGAAATGCCTGCGTGAGCTGCGACATCTTCGCGAGCGACAGTGGCAGGATCGCCGGACCGCCCAGTCCGCCGGTCGAGACCAGGCCGTCGACATTCACTTCGAAGTCGAGTGTGTCGGCGTCGATCAGCGGCAGCGACGTGAACGTGTTCGACGACACGACGGCGTCGGCACCGCCGAGGAACGCGCCGCGCGCCTCGACCACGATGTCGGTGGTCGAGGGCGTGAGCTTGGCCCATACCGGAATTCGCGCCGCCTCCTTCACCACCTTCGTGACGATCGACACGAGTTCCTTGTCCTTGCCGACGTTCGAGCCCATGTCGGGCCGGTCCATGTGGGGGCACGACAGGTTGAGCTCGAGCGCGTCGCACCCCTCCTTCTCGCACGCCAGCGCCAGCTCCTGCCAGTGCCGCAGCTCCGTGTCGTTGCCCGACCCGGCCATGATCGAGGCCACGAGCGCGTGCTGCGGGAACGCCTTCTTGATCCGCCCGAGGCGCGGCACCCACCAGTCGAGCGTCTTGTCCGAGATCAGCTCCCAGTTCCACGACGAGTGCAGCGCCGCGCCCGGGCGCTTCTTCATCGACAGGTGCGCCGAGTCGGCGTCCGCTCGCAGGAACTTCGTCTTCGGACCGAGGACGTTGACCACCGGATGCAGGCCGATGGTCTTGGTGACCACACCGCCCCAGCCGGCCTCGAAGGCGCGCACGATGTTCGACTCCGACTCGGTGGGCGGCGCCGACGACAGCAGGAACGGGTTCTGGAGGCGCACGCCGGTGAACATCGTCGAAAGGTCTGCCATGGTCTCTCCTGGCTCGGCTGAAGCCTTCGCCCTACGGGTTGTAGCGCGACGCCCTCAAGCGAGCGATCGTCGGGAACCGTCAGCCGGGCGACCGTCGAATCGTGGCTTCGATCAACCCGAACGGCTGATCGGTCGCGACGAAAATCTCGTTCGGGTTGTCGAGGCCGAACGGCGTGAGATCGACGAGCAGGTGATGCCGGTTCGGGAGCGTCAGCGTAATCGAGCCGACGTCGGCACACGCGGCCAGCGCCTCCTCACCCATGGCGTACAGCGTGTGCTGCACCGATCGGCTCTGGTGCGCGGCGAAGGTCTCGACCAGGGCGCGGCGCACCCGCGCGCGCGCGCCGAAATCCGGCGCCCCGGCCTGGTACGTCCACGCCGCCGTGATCGACGTCGCCATGATGCGATCCTCGGTGTCGGGAAGCGTCGTGAACTCGTCGCGCGGAAAACCTGAAAACCCGGAGTCCGTGGTCTTCATCACGACCAGGTTCGCCAGACCGGACACGATCTCGATCGCCTCTTTGTCCCGCGTGACGACACAGGTCCAATGCTCGGCGCCGGCCTGGACGAACGCGTGCGGATGGGGCTGACCGGCGGCGGACAGGCGTCCCCACGGCTGCTCCACGGCACTGATCCGGACGCGGGACACCGCCGGCTTGCTCAGAAAGTGATCCGCGACTCTGAGCGCAAACGTCTCGACATGATCGATTGGATCCTGCCGCGCTATCGCGTACACGGTGTTCTTCATCGTGTCGGTCGCCAGACACGGCCGGTTATCGCCGTCCACGTAGACGGCCTCGAACGCCCCCTCGAGCTGCACGTCGATCGTCAGGTCGACGAGCTCGTGCGGGTCGCGCGAGCGGCGCACCTTGACCAGGCGGATGCGCGACTTGCCGTAGCGGTTCCAGGCCAGCTCGGACATGTACCTGTGTGTCCTTGGTGTCCTTCGTGTTGAAGCAGCGCTGCATTATGCACCGCGGTACGTGGTGTACCCGAACGGGCTGAGGAGCAGCGGCAGGTGGAAATGCTCGTCCGGATCGCGCACGGTGAACGCGATCTTGACTTCGGGAAAAAACGGCACGCTGAGCCCCTGCTCGCGGTGGAAGGTGCCGATGTCGAAGGTCAGGCGATACGTGCCTGGCGAGACAGGGCCGTCGGTCAGCGTATTGAGGCGTCCCTTTTCGTCGGTCGTCCCGCGCCCAATCGGCGTCCATTCGCTCGCTTGACGGAGCTCGAGGATCACCGTAATCCCTTCGGCCGGCTCGCCACGTGCGATGTCGAGAACGTGTGTCGTGATCATGAAAGGGCGTCCGGTTCCGGTTCGAGTAGTTTCCTGAGGCGAAGCTGCGTGATCTGGCGTTGCTCTTCGGCGGCGACCCCCAGCTCTTCACCCGCATCATGCCGCAAACGGCGCTCGAGCAGGGCGAGCATTTCAGCGGCGGTCCGCCCGGTCGCGCAGACGATGAAAATGTAGCCGAAGCGGGCCTCGTACTCGCGGTTGGCCTGGGCGAGACGACGTCGCGTCTCGTCGCCCGCGTCAGCGACTCCAGCTTGCTCCTCGTCGGACCAGCTGGTTCCCCCGCGCCCTCCCGCCGCTCCTGCCCTGCCCGCCCCTCCTGCCTTTCCTGCCCTTCCGGCTCCTCCGGGCGATCCCGCCCCAATCGTCGGATGCGCCGCGAACGCCTCGAGCCAGTCCGCTCGGCCGAGCGCCCCCCAGATCGCGTCCGCGGCAGCGCTCATCGCGCCGGCGTCGGCAAACGGCCTCGCCGCCGTCATCCGCCGCGCCCAGCGCGACGATCCGCAGCAGCGGAGAAATGCTCCGGCCGCGGCCTCATCATCAAGCGCGTTCAAATCCGTGAGTCGCATCAGGCATTAACCGCAAAGCACGCTGAGTACGCAGAGAAAAACCAGATCGTTCTTCTCTGCGATTGTCTCCGCGATCTCGGCGGCCTCTGCGGTTCCATCCTCATCGTGGTCGCCCGAACAGCCGCAGACGTGCGATGCCGCCGTCTGGATAAATGTTGAGTCGCGCGTGGGTCACGTCGCCGACATCGCCGAGCTCCTCTTCGAACGCGTGGCGCGCATGTGGTTGCAGGGGCGTGCGCGTCAGCAGTTCCCGCCACTCGGCAGCGTCGAGCGGCTCGCCGTCTCTCAATCGGGCCACATCCAGGCTGCAGGCTCCCGGCGCGTTACCCTTGAAGTGCCTGGTGTCGACGTCGACGCGGCGGATCGTTCCTTCCGCTCCGAGCCGGACGACCGTCCAGTCGTGCCCCGGCCCGCGGCGCCGCTTCGTCTCCCAGCCGTCGCCCATGTGCGTTGCGTCGCCCGGCATGATCAGGTTGTGGCGCGATCCGTAGAACATGTCGCTGCACGCGACGACGGTACCGCCGTGCTCGACGGCGCCGAGATCGACGTCCCCCTGTTGCCGCAGTCGGCCCCAATCGGCGACGACGTCGCCGTGGACGCGCAGCCGTGCGACGCCGCCATCGGGGTAGATGCGCAGCCGCACGTGTGTTGCGGCAGGTGCCTTGTCGATCACGAGAAGGTTGTGCGCATCGCCCGTGAGCGGCGTTCGTCCCAGGATCTCGTGCCAGGGCGTCTGCAACAGCACGTCGGCTCCCGGAATGCCCGCGAGATCGCAGACATCGATGGCGCACGATTCCGGGTAGTTGCCGGTGAAGAATGCCGTGTGCACGTCGACGCCGCGGACGATCCCGCGCGTGCCGAGGCGGACGATACACCAGTCGTGCGCCTCGGGACCGAGATCGCGGCGGCGGCGCGTCTCCCAGCCGTCCATCCATTTGCCGCGCTCGGTGTACTCGCCCTCGCGCCACACCGGCGAGGCGGCCTTGATCAGCCCTTCCTTCGGCGCGAAGAACTCATCGTTGGCAGCCACGACCGCGCCGCCGAGACGCTCCGACGCCAGGTCCACCAGGTCGACAAACGCTGCGCTCATAACAATCGCCCGCCGTTCGCGCGCGTCAGGCCATTCCTGTCCCACACGCATTCGCCGCGCACGAACGTGGTGAGGACCGTCCCGAAGAGGCACCGGCCGGCATACGGCGTCAGCTTGTGCCTCTGTTGCAGCCGCGCCGGATCGACGACGAAGCCGGCGTCAGGATCCCAGACGACCAGATCCGCATCACACCCCGCCGCGATGCGTCCCTTGCGAGCGCCCAGGCCGGCCAGCGCTGCCGGCGCCGCACTCATCCATCCCGACAAAAGACATGGAAGGCTCGACTCAGAACTCTCAACTCTCAACTCTGAACTCTCAGCGCTGAGAGTTGAGACTTGAGACTTGAGACTTGTGTAAGTCGCGGCGAGCGACAGCTCGAGCGACGCAATTCCGCCCCACGCACGCGTGAAATCACCCGGCGTCTTGAGCGCGGGCGGCGCGGGCGAATGGTCGGTCGCAATCAGGTCGAGCGCTCCGCTCGTCAGTCCATGCCACAACGCCGCGCGATGGGCGGCGTCGCGAATCGGCGGCGCGCATTTGAACGCCGTGGCGCCGTGGGAATCTCGCCGGCGGCAAACGTCAGGTAATGCGGGCAGGTCTCCGCGGTGATCGGTGTCCCGTCCACCCTGGCCGCCGCGATCGCGGCAACGCCTTCCGCTGACGACACGTGCACGATGTGCACTCGCGCATGGAATTCCGCTGCGAGCCGGATCATCAATCTGATGGCGTCACGCTCCGCAGCGGGCGGACGCGACGCCAGGAAGGCCTCGTAGGTCGGGTGGGCCGGGTGGGAAATGCGCGTCGGATCCTCGGCGTGCACGAGAAGCGGGACGGTGCGGCGTGCGAGGATCGGCAGGACCCGCCGCAGATCCTGTTCGTCGACCGCCGGGAACTCGTCGACGCCAGACGGCACGAGGAAGCACTTGAATCCGCGCACGCCCGCATCGATCAGCCCATCGAGCTCGCCGGCATTCCCCGGAACCACGCCGCCCCAGAATCCGACGTCGACATGGCAGCGCGCCCTCGCCGCCTGCATTTTCGCGTCCAGGGCGGCGACGCTCGTCGTCGCCGGGATGCTGTTGAGCGGCATGTCGACGATCGTCGTGACCCCGCCCGCGGCGGCCGCACGCGTGGCGGTATCGAAACCCTCCCATTCGGTACGGCCAGGCTCGTTGACGTGGACGTGCGTGTCGACCAGACCCGGCGATACCACCATACCGGCGAAATCGAAAAGGTGCGCGCCGCCGGGCGCGTCGGCGCCGTAGTCGGCGATCCGCGTGACGACACCATCTTCGATGTGCACCGACGCGGCGCGCTCGCCCTCCGGAAGGACAACGCGGTGGCTGCGGACTACCAACACTGATTCAACACAACGGACACCAAGCTTGGCTCAACGCTGGACTCAACTGCGGCTCGCGCGTTTCAGGAACGACCCGGCACCCTTGCGTCCGACGAAGACACCGTTCTCGATGACGAGGCTGCCGCGCGACAGCACGGTGTCGGTCGCCCCCGTCACCTGACGCCCCTCGTACGGGTTGTAGTCGCAGTTCATGTGCAGCGTCCTGGCGGCGAGGGTGATCGTACGATTGGGATCGAAGACGACGATGTCGGCGTCAGACCCCGGCGCGATCGTGCCTTTGCGCGGGAACAGCCCGAAGATTTTCGCCGGCGACGTCGACGTCAGCTCGACGAAGCGGTTGAGGGAAATCCGGCCAGGCCGGACGCCGCCGTCGTACACGAGGCTCATGCGTGTCTCGACGCCGGGCGCGCCGTTCGGGATCTTCGAAAAATCGTTTTCGCCGAGGCGCTTCTCTTTCATGCAGAACGGACAGTGATCGGTCGAGATGCACTGCAGATCGTTGAACGCCAGGCCGCGCCACAGGTGATCCTGCTTCGCCTTGTCGCGCAGCGGCGGGCTCATCACGTACTTCGAGCCGCCGAACTCCGGCTCTTCGTAGTTGTCGTACGATAGGAACAGGTACTGCGGGCAGGTTTCTGCGAACGCGGGCAGGCCGCGATCGCGCGCCTCAGTGACCATCTCCAGCGCTTCGGCCGCCGACAGGTGCACGATGTAGATCGGAACGTCGGCAATCTCCGCCAGCGCGATCGCGCGATGGGTCGCCTCCGCCTCGGCCCGCGCGGGCCGGGTCAACGCGTGATATTTCGGCGCGGTCTTTCCTTCGGCCAGCGCCCGCTGGACGAGGACGTCGATGACGCCGCCATTCTCCGCGTGCATGCAGATCGTGCCGCCGTTCTTCCCCGTTCTCAGCAGCGCCTTGAAGATGCTCCCATCGTCGAGCATGAAGACCCCGGGATAGGCCATGAACAGCTTGAACGACGTGATGCCCTGCTTGACGAGGGCGTCCATCTCGCCTTCCACCTGATCGTTCAGCTCCGTGATGATCATGTGAAAGCCGTAGTCGACGACCGCCTTGCCTTCCGCTTTTTTCGTCCACGTTTCCCAGGCCTGATGCAGGGTCTGGCCGCGGTATTGGATCGCGAAGTCGACGATCGTCGTCGTGCCGCCGAACGCCGCGGCGCGCGTCCCGGTCTCGAAGTCGTCGGCCGACGTCGCGCCGCCGAACGGCATGTCCATGTGGGTGTGGACGTCGATACCGCCAGGCAGGACATACTTGCCGGCGGCGTCGATGACCTTGTCCACGTTGGCAGCGGGAATGTCGAGCGACGTCCCGATGACGGCGATCTTCTCGCCCTCCATCAGCACGTCGCCGGTGTACTGATCGACTGCCGTAACGATCGTGCCGTTCTTGATCAGTGTGCGCATCGTGTCCCTACCGGGACCACGAAGACACGAAATCACGTCCTTCGTGTTTTCGTGGTTCCATGTGTCTTTTGAATGCTAGAACCAGCGGCTGATCGTAACCTTCTTGTCTGTGTAGAACTCGATGCCGTCGCGGCCGTGCGCCTTCAGGTCGCCGAAGAAGCTGTCCTTGGCGCCGCCGAACGGGAAATAGGCCATCGGCGCTGCCACGCCGATGTTGACGCCGACCATCGACGCCGTCGCGTGCTTGGCGAATTCGCGCGCGGACTTACCGCTCGACGTGAAGATCGAGGTCGCGTTCGCGTTCGGGTGCGCCCGCATCATGGCGATCGCCTCGTCGAGAGTCTTGACCGGGGCGATCGACGCCACCGGTCCGAAGATCTCTTCGTGGCCGATCGCCATCTTCGCCGAGACGTTGTCGAACACCGTCGGCCCGACGAAGTAGCCGTTCGGCCGGTCCTCGACGCGTGTCGTCCGGCCGTCGACGAGCAACTGCGCACCCTCGGCGACCCCCTTTTCGATGTAGCCGACGACCTTGTCCCGGTGGCCGGCGCTGATCACCGGTCCCATGGTGACGCCGGGCATCGTGCCGTCGCCGACTTTCAGGCTTCGGGCCGCGGCGACCATGCGGTCGCGCGCTTCGCCATGTGCGTCGCCGACCGGGATCAGCATGCTGCCCGCGAGGCAGCGTTCTCCCGCGCAGCCGTAGAACGACTCGGAGATGATGTCGATCGACCGGTCGAAGTCGGCGTCCGGCATGACGACGACGAAATTCTTCGCCCCGCCCAGCGCCTGCGCCCGCTTCCCGGCATTGGTCGCGCGCTGATAGACGTGTCTCGCCACCGGCGTCGATCCGACGAACGACACCGCGCGGATCCCGGGGTGATCGCAGATCGCGTTCACG
>Ga0105248_10004210_pt1 | contig 15913 bp, 26 predicted proteins | sample KBSS34metaG_FD_81524 | JGI IMG/M metagenome (GOLD analysis project Ga0105248, IMG submission 81524) | Switchgrass rhizosphere microbial communities from Kellogg Biological Station, Michigan, USA - KBS S3-4 metaG | ecosystem: Host-associated > Plants > Roots > Rhizosphere > Soil | place...
GCTGCGAACTGCGGAAGGTCGATGCCTACATACTTGATCTTCTCAGGACTGTCGGTTCGGATGATGGAGTCACCACCGAACACCATGCGCTGAACATCTCGCGGAACTGCGAGAGGTGCACGTACGGCCTTCTCGGTCGCCTCAAGTCCAAGCATTGCCATGCGGGACTTCGCGAGGTAGACCCAGATCGCGTCGTCATAGGCGCCACGGATCTCACCGTCGAAGGATGGACGGACAGCCACTCGGACCGTCAGGCGGCCGAGTGGATTCTTCATCTCCTCAAGGATGGTATTCGAGTGAGCCGGAAGATACATGTACATGCAGTTGGCATCCATGTACTTGCAGATCTCGATCTCCCTCTCGGGAAGATAATCCTTGCCGTACGTGTCCTTGCGAGTGAGCATCTTCTGTAGCCATGGATACTTGGCCATCAGTGAGATGGTCTCCTCGCGCCAGATGCGCGAGTAGGACCTGAGTCCACCGAAGACATCGAACTCGGGGTATGCGCCAACAGGGTTCTCGACCCTGATAACGGGAACCTTGCGCTCCATGTCTGGCTCTACCACATACACGGTCATGCCGTAGCTGAGGTAGTGATCGCAGGCCTTGATCTGCTCGCCGTTCTCCAGCCTCGAAGCGAGGATGTAGTGGGAGGCGATCCTGGTCCTGCGACTGGAGATCTTCTTGCTCCTGTCGGAGACCTGGAGAGAGTTGGAACAGTTGATCGACGGCATCTGACCCATGACCTCTGAAGTGTCGCGGGCAGTCGTGTCAATCATGTTTGCCACTACCGGATGGGGCCATGGCTCAGGCATGGCCCCTGGCATCACGGTATCGATATCACCGGAGCGAACGTCACGGACATCCCTCTGTCGCTGATCCCGGTCTCGTGCGGCATCCCTAAGGGCCTCGACCTTTCGGGCGACTTCCTCAAGAGTCCGTACCATTCGTCACCTCCTCAGGTGATCGGTGCGTTCCACAGCGCGTTCCACGTGAGCTTGCCCACGATCCCGTCTGCGGTCAGGTTCTTATCGCGCTGGAATGCGCGGACAATCTTGTCGGTCTGTGGACCGAAGCTTCCGTCTACTCCGATAGTCCAACCGCGATCGTGAAGGCGCGCCTGTACAGTTCGGACCACATCTCCACTCGCTCCGAGCTTGAGATAGATCCCGGGCCACGGGTGGTTAGGGGTTGGAGCGGGGGAGGGGCTGGGCACTGGCACGGGAGCATCTCCGGGCTCAAGTGCAGCACTGCGCACGAGAGCGTAAAGGGGCTCACCTGGGCAGGAGGTGGCGTATCCATCACGGTGTCCCCTGATCTCATTCCCCGCTCCATTGCGGCGCAGGTATGCGATTGCGTCCTTGATTCCCTCGATCATCTCGGGAGTAGGCTGAGTATCGCCAGAGTCTCCGAGGAAGGCGACCACCGAATAGTGGTCGCCGTTCAGAGTCTGGTTGCCATTGGCTCCGGTCTTCTTCCGGATTCCGCGCCCCTCAAGGACGTACCCGTGCTTGCACACTCCGAAGTTGTATGCCACATCCACATACCCTTCGGCCTTGTTGGCGAGGTGGGAAGCGCGAATGTCCTTCCACTCCTGCACACACTCATCGTGCGAGTCGATGTGAACAGCGGTCCCCTCGTAGTGAACCTTCACACCCTTGGCGGTCGGCCAATCGGCCGCCGCACTCGCTGGCCATCCGAGATCAGCTCGGCTTACAAACTTCATTGATCTTCTCCTCTATGCGCTTGATACGCTCAAGCGTCTCAGCGTCAAGCTTCACGTCTTCAAGTAGGGTGCGGCGGTCATTAGCCGCCGCCCTGTTGCCACTCATCAGCAGGATCGGTGTGGCAAAGGCAGCCTGTGCGCTCATCACAAGATTGGCGAGGATGAACGGGTACAGGTCCCACGCCCCGGTCATGTGCAAACCATTCCAGGCAAACCAGGCAGTAAGGAAGGCTGCCTGACTCAGGACGAACTTCCACGACCCCATCACTCCGGCTAACTTGTCGGCTGCTCGCTCACTGAACTTCATCCCGACCACCAATTCATCGTGCTGTCGCCGTGCATTGCAGCCTGGGCCATGTAGTCCAGATCGACCACGGCCTGCTTCCTCTTGTCCCGCTCTGATGCGTAAGGGTTGGAGTAGTGGTACTCCTCCTGCTTGCTGACCTCATCGACAAGCTCCCTGCATCGGATCTCGGCGAACCAGAGAGCCATGACACAGTCGGTCTTGCGCTTGGACTTGCGTCCAGGCTCGTCGGGCTCCCAGGTGACAAGCTGACCGATGAGAGCCTTGACTCCCTCCGCCTGCTTATTGGGCAGGCGGATCAGCTGCTTCCTGTTCTCGTATCCATCGAACAGCATGGACATGGACGCGACTCCGAAGTCCGCGTCCCACTTGTTGCTTCCGGTAAAGTGCTCCCTCAGAAGACATCCTCGGGATGCCAGGAAGGACCGAATCTCTCGGTTCTGGGTCACCATGAGGTTCATGGCGTTCTTCTCGATACGCCACTCGTTCATGCGATACTTTACCGTCCACTCCTTGATCTTGTCGAAGATGTCATCCGGCTTCGTAGGCCTGGTCCAAACATCCAGTACCCACCGGATACCCGTAGCTCGATCCATCGCGATGACAACCGCAGCCGAATTACCAGTAACCGCCGGGTCGAACCCACCAACGACGTAGCAACCCTCAAGGCCACGGGGACGCCCCTGGGCCGTACCTGGAGGCATAGGCCCTGGCTGCCTGGCTGCGTCAACAGAACCAAGGACCGCCTTCTCTGGGAAGATCGCATCGTCAACCACCTGTGCCTGCATGTAGACGAGTTCCCAGTTTCGGGGACTCATGGATGCTCGGCGCTTCTTGAGCGCCGTGCCTGTCCACATAGGATACAGGCCGTCCTTGGTCTTTTCAACAAGAGCCTTGCCGACCTTGGAAACAGGCTGCCTGTTGGTGAATGGCCACAGAGTGACCCACTTCTTCGGATCCTCATCGAACTCAAGAACAGCAGGCTGAGTCAGGTAAGTCCACGGGGACTCCTCCTCGCCGTAGTACTCGTCCTTGACAATCTCTCCGTACAGATCAGTCGGAGCGAGTCGAGTTCCCACAAGTAGGCAGACTCCTCCAGGGTAGGAGAGTCGGTTGTAGACCTCTCGCTGAAGCCAGTCCATCTGCTTCTCATACTCGTGAGCGTTCTTGCCAGTGACACAGTCGTCCAGGATGATCAGGTCCGCTCGGGATCCATAGATGTGACCACCGATAGAGAGGGCCTGAACGGTCGGGTCCTTCTCGCCGGAGTCTCGAAGGTCCGAGCTGACATAGATGGAGTCAGCAGTCCAGCTCGCCGCATTGGCGGCGAACCCTCCATCCGGAGCGAAGTCGATCTGGAGCTTGCGATAGTTCGGGTTCGGGGACGAGAGCCTGTCCTTGATACCTCGAAGGAACTTCTTCGCCATCTCCTGAGTCTGGGACACGATGATGATACGGATGTTCGGGTCATCACAGATCCGGTACGTCACATAGTTCATCGTGATCGTCGTGGACTTCGCATGCTCCGGTGGAGTGTTGATCAGAAGGAACTCGGGCTCTCCCTTGATGTACACCTGGTTCTCGTGCAGGTTGCGGGGCTCTCGCCCCTCAAGGCAGTCCACCCACTGAAGATGATGGTTGAACAGTTGCGTGTCCAGGTACTTACGGCAGAACTCCTCGAAGTCCGGCATGTCGTCCCTTGCGGACGACTCCACTTCAAGCCGTACAGACCTGAGCCTGTCATCCGCTGCACGGAACTCGGCGTCCTGTCGACGCCAGTAGCTTACAGCCTGAAGTGTTACACCGACTTCATCCGCAGCCTTAGTGCGGGGGACGCCAGCCTGGACAAGCCTGTGAAACGCCGACTTCTTCTGTGGAGTGGATAGCTCCCTGATCATAGTTACCTCATGATTGACATGCTTCACAGCGGCCCTTCAGGGGGCCGCTTTTTTGAGCGGGGGATAAATACCACAGAGCAGGTGGTTAGCAAGGCTAAGGACTTTACTCACTTTACATGCATGAGGGCAGCCCTTCAGGGGGCTGCCCAAGCATCAAGCATGCACATCATGATGACCATGTGAGTATGTGCACTCTGTTGCTCTCATGAGCGATGTTGAGGATGTGTGATGTCTAGGCGCCCCTTCAGGGGGGCGCCTCCCACGAGCTTCGCTCCATGAGCACATGTGTTCACTGGTTCCCCCACTATATATACGTAGTCCACCGGACACCTATGGGACAAACATCTTTGTAACGATTTGGTAACGTAGTCAGAGGCCAAGCAGGACAAGGATCGTTCGTACATGGTGTGACGTAGGTCACAGTCTTTATGCAACATTTGGATGGGGACTGACCCACCCACCCAGAGCCGCGATTTAAAACCCCCGGGTACCGGTCTAGACCTGTGGGCCCATTGGTCTACACCACTGGTCGGAGAGGTCTAGACCACTGTCCAAATTGGTCTATACCGCGGTCTGGACCATTGGTCTACACCACTCTGATCACATGTGGTCTAGACCACGCCTGGTGCGTGCATGTGTATGCATGTGAGCGCATGTGCATACATGTGTGGCCATGGAGGCAGTGCAATGTCACATGGTGAGGGGGATAGTCACCCACCCACCACCCCTGTCTACGCACGTGTAGACGCACACACATGGGCAGCACCACTATCCATGTCTTATTGGCAATGGTTTTCATATAGACACCCATCTATACAGGCAGGTGACCACACTGGTCTAGTCCACTTGGGCCATGTGGTCTAGTCCATTCGGATGTAAGGACCAATATCCATGAACACATATGACTGTAAGGGGCTCGCCTTCGGGGCGAGCCCTACACATGTGGAGGAAGTGTGAATGAATGGGAGTGATCGTGTGCATGGGTATTGACGCGTGAGCCCACGTAGGGGCAGCGTGTGCGGCGCAACACACATACGCGAGAGAGGGAGGCAGCGATGAACGCTCAGCAGCTTGAGGCAGCGGACAACGCGAATGCCGAGGGTGCCTGGCTTGACCTGGTGGCGGCATTCGACCGTGACCGTGAGGTCTGCCCCGTGGTGGCTGCCCTTGAGAAGCTGGCCGCTGCTCCCTTCGTGACCCTCCCCTCTCCCGCTCCCAAGGCCACCGTGCGTCAGCGCGTGGCCCGATTCATCCTCCGGAGGTTTTGATTGAGAGGCGTGTTCTTCGTCCCCGAGGTCGGGCGGTACGCCATGATCAGCGGGAACCAGTTTCTCGGGTGGACCAACGCGTCCACCCCCACCGCCCGGCGTGACTACCTGCGGAAGATGGAGAAACGATACGGCCTGTACGACCCTGAGGCCACCGCCCAGGACCATCGTGAGGCACGGGACAGGCTGAGGGACCAGGACAACATGATCCGCAACCGCCTGGACGTGCGTCGCATAATCAGGCGAGAGGTCTAGACCAGAGGAGCGCCCTTCGGGGCGCTCTCTCTTTGCCATGACAGTTAGGGTACAAAGCTCGCACAAACCTGTTTGCCGGCGACTTGGTTCAAGGTTCAACTACTCACTCATTGAGAGAAGCCCTGGAAGGGCCCTAGAACGGCCCGTAAGCCTGCCTCTGGATAGATGAGACCAGGGCGGCCCTACGGGGCCGCCTGTGACCCCTTGTGAGCCCTTCTGGGGGCAAGCCTGCCCCACGTGCTCTCTACGCGCACGCGTACGCACCCTGCCAGCGGGGAAGGGGAAGGGCCCCAAACACCCTCTGACCTGCGCAAACAAAAGTCAGTACAATGTGGGTATTGGTGTTACCTCGGGTAACCCCTAGTGTCTTGCCTGTCACCAGCGAAACCGGTGGCGAGGCAAGGTTCAACAACGAGATACGGACGAAGGACAGTGAGGACCCGGGACACCGGGCAAAGCCTCACTTAGGTGAGGGCAACTGAACGCCTCACTGAAATGGGCGGACCTTAGTGGCGGACCCTACCTGACTGACGACCTCAGAGAACCAAGCCAAGCCACTGAAACTGGGGTCTAGACAGGCAAGGCGAGAGCCGCTAGGTTCGAGTCAAGCAAGACCGCTCGAAACTCCCCGAAACTGGGGTCTTGACAGCGAAACCCAGATCCGCAAGGATCGAACCGCAGGACAGCAAGACGGGAAACAGGCTCCCGGGTGCATCACTTGGCCAAAGATCTGCAATATGCCCGAGAGGGTGCCCATCAGGGGCTACAACCCTGTAGGACCGGACCCGCCCATGTTGGCGCGAAAGGGAACGCACGTGAGGGCGCGAGCCCACTTGAGAACTGCATATCGCTGGCAACCTAGCCTGAACCTAGGCGGGTAGGCCTTCAAACCCCCTTTCTTCCCTAGGTGGGACATGATCGAGGCTATCTCTCAACCATCCTCGGATGGTTTCGAGGTGAATCGTACCTACGTCCCACCGGGCAGGACACAGTCTTCGGACTGTGTCCGGTCTAGACCTTGCACACTGTGTCGGGTCTACCCATGAAAACCCTAAGGGAAGAGGGAAATCATGCTCAACAACCATGAGCTCGTGTTCGCCGTCGTGATCAACAACTCGGACTACATCATGGCCATCGACAAGGTGGGCGGCGGATCCTTCGGTACCGCCTACACCTGCGAGGACTGGACGTGGACCCTGTTCGGCGAGGACGAATTCGAGGTCAAGTCGGGCGAGTTCCACATCTGCGCCACCGCACGCCACTGGGATGCGGTGGCGCGAGTCAACACCATGATCGAGGATGGCACCATCGACCCGAGCAACGTCTCGGAGCAGGTCGACAAGGGTATGGATCTCCTCGGCCGCATCATCCCGAACTGGCGCAAGCTGATCGACGTCGACATGCTCGATCTGGCGTCCGTCCGGTGGTGCATCCTGGGCCAGATCTTCGGAGACTACAGCCAGGGATCGGAGATCCTCTCGAACGTCGAAAATGACTTCGATGAGGAAGAGTACGGATTCTGCGCCGACCCCCACACGGCCAGCGACGCACTGACGAACGAGTGGAAGCGTCGTCTCAGCTGACAGTCACGCAATCAAGGAGAGGCAGCGCGCCTGAAGCGCGCTGTTTGTCCCGGTGCCGCGTGGCATCGAAGGGAAGGGAGTTTCAATGGAGATCAACGGTATCGTCATCGAGGACGCCGTGTCCCGTGGGATCGACCTGCTGGACACGTACGGCCCCGAAAACTGGCGAGACAAGATCGACCGGGAGACGTACCACCACCATGACGCCCGGGACTGCATCCTGGGGCAGGTGTACGGGTCCTACTTTGTCGGCACCAGCGTCCTGGGGGAGGCAATCTCCAACGCTGACGCGTGGGACAAGATCCCGAACGACGGCGAGGAGTACTACTGCTGTTCGTCCTGCTCTGGTGGACTCCGCCCCCGCTACTTCGGATTCGACGGGACGGGTGAGATGAACGACGCATTCGAGGCGGAGTGGCGCAAGCGGCTCTGGGGCCCCACGGTCCCGGATGCAGAAGAGTGCTGATCTGAGCGACAGTCGAGCCGGTGTCTCGCGAGAGGCGCCGGTTCTATCGGCCGCTCAGGCTGGTGAAAGGGGAGAGATTATGGCATCTACAGCAATCATGTTGCTCAGTAGGGGCGATCTGGTGCAGTGCATGAACTCTGACGATGAGGCTTACGATCTTGCCTACGTCCAGGGTGTCATCATGCACGGTGACCAGTGCACTGTCCTCACGGAACTCGTCATGAGTGGCAGGAAGTACACCATCGACTACCCTGCTGATGCACACGTGGAGGTGTGGGGACATGTCGCCTAACCGACCTGCAACCCTCCGGGGCTCCGGCCCCGGTACATGGGATGCCGAGTACACCATCGGAAGCGATGACGTTATCAAGTCACGTGTTGTCTACGTGAACGGTAACGACACCGAGCAGATCCTGAAGAACCGCCTCGGCGAGATCCTCAGGGTGAGTCCGTCGGATGTTCACGTCTACATGGCGGTGAAGCTTGGCCGTTAAGTCCACACCTCGCAGGGCAGCCTTCTCCCGCTGTCAGTTCACCACTCAGAAGGTGAACGGACTGGAGAGGGATGTCTACCTCGCAGGACGGGTGCGCCCGGTATTCCGCATCTCCCAGCGATGGGGACATGGTGCGGGATGGTGGGTAAGGCTGCCCAATGAGGAGCACATGCCCACTCGGTACAACTCGATCAACAATGCCATCATGGCAGGTTCGGAGAGGCTCTAGTGGCTTCCAAGATTGTGCGGTGGATTGCATCGTTCAACGACCAGTCCACCGCAAACGACTGGGTCCTCAATCGCGGAGGCAAGATGCTCCGCAGTTGGGGCAAGCTCAACACTCACTGTTTCAGGGTCATGTGGGATCCGAAGGACAAAGAGTGGAACGTATGGCTGTGTGAGAAGCGCAAGCCGTAGCCTTGTGGCTAACTTGAGCCGCGCATGCCTCAGGCATGCCGGTTCAGGCAGCACCACACTGGTGTTGGGGAAGAGAGTGATCATGTCCAACGAGAAGCGCATCATCGACTCGCCCGAACTCTTCGAGATCTTCGATGCTCTCATCGACGGCAAGGACAAGGACTACGGGTACGGCGACGTATACAAGTCCATCAATGGTGAGAAGTGGTACGGCACCACGTGTCAGAACTGGACCTACCCGGAGGGCGAGCGCCACGAAGTCGGTGGAGACCTGTTCTACGACGGTGAGCGCATCCCGATGTGCATCATCGGTCAGGCACTCGGCAAGCTGAACGTGCTTCGGCACGTCGGTCGGTACGAGTCGTGGAGTGGCGCAGTGAAGCAGCTCGCGGAGGAGAACATCTTCTTCACGGATGACGCACTGCTCATCATGCGCACAGCACAGTCCCTCCAGGACATCGGTGCGTCATGGGCTGTCTCCGTGTTCGCAGCACGCGTGGCAATCAACAACCGGCGTTCCATCGAGATCGCGAAGGCGGACGCCGGTTACGAGAAGTAACCACTGTACTCAAGGTGAGCATCCGGGCTTTGGCCCGGATGTTGACCCGATACCACAGTGGTATCAATGGGAAGAGGGTAGGAACAATCATGAAGCTTTTCAACGAGCACGGTGAGCAGATCGACTCCGTCGTGAACTATGCCCGTGAGCTCGGAGACAAGACGCCCGCCACGCTCTCCAACCACCTCGACAAGGCCATTGCGGCCGGTGAGGCGGAAGTGCAGGGCCAGCAGGGTCGCACGCTCTACTACCGAGTGGTCGATCTGGCTGCGGCGCGTGCGAAGTACGGTCGCCAGCCCAAGCCCAAGCCCGTGCCGCGTGAGGAGTTCGAAGCTCTCCAGTCCGAACTCCTGAACAAGGCTGTCGAGAACGCCGAACTGGTGCTCCGCATCCAGGAGCTGGAAAAGGAACTCGCCGAACTGCGAGAGCGCGACGACACGCTGTCCCTCCTGGAGGCGGCTGGTGTGGACAACTGGGAGGGCTACAGCATGGCCTTCTCAGGTGAGGAGATCTGAGACAACTCTGAGCGGGTCGGCCCTTAGGGGCCGCCCGTTGAGTGAGCATCTCAGCTCAAGGGAGGAGGGTTTATGGCTACACAAGCGGAAGCCGACATGGTTTCCGAGATTCTTGAGCGGGACTGGGAAGGGCACACGTCCAACCGGGTAGCGCGAGAGATCATTGATGCCATTCGGAAGAGTGACAGAGCCAAGAAGGACAAGGAGAAAGCTAAGGCTGATTCCCTGTTCAAGCCCGTCACCCTTCTTCCGGAGAGAGGAACGGCCTTCAAGACACCCTGGAGCAGTGTCACGTACATCGTGGCATGGGCTGGGGTTGAGCTTGAAGGTGACCACCAGATGATGTGGTGTGTCAGTTCCGACTCCCATCTTGGCTGGTTCGGTTACACTAACTCCCCGCTCATGAAGATCTACAAGGATGCTACGGCAAATCAGTCTACGATTGACAAAATCCTGGTGCCTACCGTGGATCTCAAAGTGGGGGACAGTCTGCTGTTCCGCCAAGATGCGGTCTTCTCCATAGAAGCCATGGTCAATAAGGCAGCACTACTGCGCCACGAAAAGACTGGCTTGCTATATACGGAGTCGACCACCGACCTTCTCAGGTTCTACAAGAAGAGAGTAGGTAAGTGACTACATACGTGGCATGGTTCACCCTGTCCACGGGTGGCTACGCTCTGCACAAGGGTGGCGACGACGACCCGCATGTGCTGGTCGACGGCATCGCTTCAATCATGCGTGTCAACCAGTTTTTTCTGGTCAACAACGGCAACAACAATCCCGAGCTTCTCAACCGGGATCACGTGGTGAAGGTTGTCATCAAGGAGGACCGTCGGTGACTTCTCTCAAAGCATGGGAGCGGGTTGCTTACGACCCGTACTGTCGGCGCTGGGCTCACGAGATTCCCGGGATGGGTGACACCATCGAGGAAGCTCATGAGTATGTCCTTGAAGAGGAGGGCACGCTCAACCCGGAGAACAACCACTTCGCGTGTGACGAGTGCTACATCAGGCTCGGCATGCCCACTACTCCTTGGGGGTGGGTGGCCCAGTGAGGCGTTACGCCCTCATGATGGCTGGTCTCGTTGCGGTAACGGGCTGCGCTACGGCACAGCCCCACCTCAACCGTGGAACAGTGGTGGAAAAGGAGTACTCCGCCGCACATTCCGAGCTGATCGGCAAGTGCAAGAAGTGGGTCAAGGGTAAGCCCAAGACCAACAACAACTGTTCATCCTGGCAGTATCACAACGACTGGCACGATGAGTGCTACGAGCTGGAAATCCAGGGTGACAACGGCAGGGAAGAAGACATCTGCGTCTCGCGGGTTGTCTACGAGAACTACAAGATCGGGGATACCTGGCATGGCTGAGTGGATCACGTTCGACGCAATGCGTGCCGGTTCGGCGTTCACTGAGCACGATCTCCTGGATCACTTCGTCCAGAACAACTCGTGCTGCTATCCGGAACAGGGTCACACTGAGCAGGGTGCTCGTGACGCTGGGGAGATCTCCTTCATCACGACTGGTGAGGGCTACCGCCTGTACAAGGTGGAAGTCCGCGTCACTGAGGTCGAGGTGTGATCGCCTGGATCGTTGCGTCAGTATCCTTCGTGGTGCTGATGGCGGTCATCGTTCTCTATGCAGTAGAGATCGGCCGGTCAGTCAAGGCTGAGTCCGAGCTGGCCGAACTCAAGTTCCAACTCATGTTCAACAAGGAGAGTAAGTGAAGGGCATTATCGCCGGTCTGATCCCGGGCATGCTCGCGCTGATTGCGGCGGATCTCGCCTACGAGCACGTCGGCCTCAACTGGTCCGTGGCCATCGCTCTGGTCATCGTGCGAATCGGTGACCCGATCTTCGATGCCATCCTGGGGGTCGAGCGATGACCACCACCGAGCACATCGTCAGCGTGTTGCAGAGTCTCGCCACGTTCTGCAACAGCATCTCCATCGTTCTCATCGTCCGTCGCATGTCTCGGGGTAACTGATGCACCGAAACTCTGTCCGTTTCACCCTGCACATCGCACTGATCCTGGTGTCAGGCTTCATCAGTGGTCTGCTGGGCGACGTGTTCTCCTGGTGGAACTTCTTCTTCGCGTTCGCCTTCGGTCTGCTGATGGGATTCAGCTTCGGCAGGGTGATCGAGTGGCTGCACGATGATGCAGTCAAGCAGCGCAAGCTGGAGGTCGCAGCCGCAAAGGCTCTGCACCCTGCCGGTTCCGCGCTCATCAAGAAGGACTGAGACTGTGAAGAGAGCCCCCACCCCTGAAGGTGGGGGCTCCATTGACAGGTCAGCGCTTCAACCCCTGTCCAATCTGTACACGTAGGGTTGCCTTGTGCTCGGATGTGGTAGATGCCACCCCCACGTGAGTACCGGTGTAGTGAGGGACGGGACCATCCGTCCATCCTCCCAGAAGCTTGAGACCATGCTCAGCAAGGGAGCGCTTGAGATCCTCTGTGAAGGCGTCTACGCGCTCCTCAAAGGAGCGCTGGGCCTTGGCCTCAGCAGCCCTGGCATCGGCCGCTATACGGGCCTTCACGGCCTTCCAGGAGGCATCTCGCTCCCTCTGCTTAGCCGCCCGCTCACGCTCGGACTTCTGATAGCGCTCCTCCGCCGCCTTGTATAGTTTGGTGCGGGCAACCAGTGCATTGTTGACGGCAGCGCCTGCCCTTTCGGCATCAGCGCGAGCATTGCGGGACGCCTCGACCGCCTCATTGAACACTCGGTTGGCCTCAGCGAGAGCCTTGCGCTCTTCGTAGTTGTACCTCATCAGAACTCAGTAGCCTTTCGTGCTGCTGCATTGCTCATCGCGCGGCGGAACTTGCCGCGCGTGTCATAGAAGTGCTTGCTCTTGCTCCACTCCTCATAGGTCACACCCTCCATGGGGTCTGCCGGACGAGGATTGTTGAGCTGGTTGGAGATGTACTTGAGAGCACGCTGAATGCGCTTTCGCACAGTCTCCACATTCAGATCGAACATCACTGCGCACACTTCGGTTGTAGTACCGTTGGCGAAATGCTCCCGAAGAAGTGCAACCCTGTCGGCGGGGAGCGTGTTCATTGCTCCCTTAACGTCGATGATCGCAGCAAGCTTGTCACCTCCCCATGAGGTTGGCTTGCTGCCACGTCCACCGCTGCCAACCTCGGAAGTCTGCCAGTCCTCGTGGTCAAACACGTCTGGCAGTATGTTCCTGATTGCGGTGATGGAGTACCATGCGACGTCTTCTGGAGAGTATCCGGTCATAGTTGCGCGCTCCTTGATCGCGTAGTTCCTTGCCTCCCTGTTGAGGATGGATCGGATAATGCGCTCACCGTCCTGGTGAGTGAGGTACTCACGTACCCTCTTCTCGTTCGCATAGGCCCATGACCAGAGATGCTGTCGCACATCAGGGAAGGAAGTCCACGTGCTGTAGGCACGTGCTGTTGCGGCAGCACTCTGGTTGACCCATGGTTCAATCTGATTCACCACACTCGGCCATCCAGTTCGAATCGTCCATCGGGTGCGTAATACAGGTGAGGAATGCTGGCTCCAGTCTCATCATCGTAGGTCACAGTGCCGAACGCCTGAGACCATGTGGCGTAGCCGTCCTTGAGATAGCTCGCCTTGCTCATGTCCATACCGTGACCAACGTTCATCGCCCAGAGAATATGCCGGTCTTCATCCACCCCCTGGGCCGTAGACACCAGTAGAGGGGTGTGTGTGTGTCCGTACACCACATTCTTACCGTACTCAAGGACACGAGCGAGTCCATATTTTCCGGGGACGCTGGAGTAGGCGCGCTCATGTCCGTGAACAGCAACACTTCCGGGAAGGAACTCGTACGGGCCGGAGATGTAGGACACGCCACTACTCCGCAGGCCAATGAGCGAGGACAGGTCAAGGCTGCGAAGGCTTGCAAGTGCCGGAGCGTTGGCACTGATGTACTCCTGGGTGCGAGAGTCATGGTTGGAGTCGATCAGGATCATCTCGCAGTCTTCGCCGACTGCTCGACGGAAACTCTTAATGATCTTGGAAGTAGTATCGAATGCTTCCTGTAGCTGGCCAGAGTACTCGCCACTCTTGCCCTTCACCCACCGACCCACTTCGGTGGAGTCGGTGATGTCACCAATGAAGAGCAGGATGTCAGGCTCGATGTACTCGGCCGCACCAATGAGCTTCTCCACGAATACCGCATCGTGGAGTGGGACCTGAAGGTCCGGAACAATCATTGCGGTAGTCATGTAGGAAGTGTAGCACACGAAAGGATCAGGCGTGTCTCAGTTCGAACGGATGAACCCTGTTGCCAAGGAGCTTTGGCTCGCCGCCCTGAGGAGCGGCGAGCGTGAACAGGGCAAGGGATACCTGAATGTGAGCGGCAAGTTCTGCTGCCTCGGCGTTCTCTGCGAGGTCGCCATCGAGAGCGGGGTGGGAGTGAAGCAAGAGAAGGATCAGGTCGGCACGGATCACTACTACTATTACGGTGGTCGATCCAGCTACCCCCCGAAGGCTGTCTACGAGTGGTCGGGTCTCGGTGGTCTCACCACTGTAAACGGTCCCGACATGAAGCTCTCTACCATGAACGATCACGACGGCAAGACCTTCCTGGAGATTGCCGACTGGATCGAAGAGAACCTGTGAAGTACACTCCCGATCGTGCAGACGAGGGACTCAGTGAGTCCTGCAAGCGTGACTTCCACGAGAAGTCACAGTCCGTCATGGCATGCGTCTACTGCGCATGCCCCTGCCACAAGGTGAAGAAGTGAACAAGCCGTTCATCTCGGTGTCCTGTGAGATCGACCTGCATGACCAGTGTCCGGGAGAGTGGACACTGGTTGAATGCGCATGCACATGTCACCAGGGTAGGGAGACTGACTAGGCGTAGCCCCCTGGCTACGCTCCGTCATGTGGTGTAGCTCACATGCTCAAGCCCTTGACGGCCTTGACGGCCGGTCAGTATAATGTTTTTCAGGGGTTCGAACATGGTAAGCGGCCCCCCTGAAGGGGGCCGGTGAAACAGTGTCAACATCCTTACATTGGAAGCATGTTGGGATGTTGTAAGGGCAGGGCCTTTAGGGCCCCGCCCTTTTAACGTTAGGAAACTATGAACAACCGACCTCAGTTTGAGTACGAGAGGGACAGGCACTGGACAGACGATGCTCACTGTCGAGGTGATCTCAGCAATGACATGTTTGTCCAGCCTTCCAGTCGTCTCCACATCATTCAGGCTTTTGTGGAGAAGAACTGCATGAACTGCCTAGTTGCTCAAGACTGCTTGGACGATCGCTTCGTGGAGCTCTCCACTGAAGCAGTCGTTGACACACTTGAGTTCACTGTCCGTGGTGGATACCTTCCCTATGCTCAAAACCTCCACCCGAAGGGTCGACCAAGGATCTATGACAGGACCGGTATAGTCCCGAAGTCCATGTATGACAGTGATGGAAGCATTCGGAAGTGCAGGAACAAGCTTCACGAGATGACTGCTGACAACATCCTCATTGACCCCAAGAAGGGGTTTCAGAGGTGCAAGGCTTGCAACCTCATCTCACAGAGGAAGGCCTCTGGCAAGCGTATCGCCGGGGGCTCTAAGCCCCGGCGTAGGAAGTGCAACAAGAAGCTCCACTACATCGAGGGTGAGAACGTTCTCATGAGGAACGGTCTCAAGTACTGCAAGATCTGCACCGAGGAGCGGGAGGAGAGAACCTCAAAGAGGATCTGCCCCAATGGGCATGTCGTCTATGGGGAGAACGCCTACTTCCTGGGTAAGCGCACGTACTGCAAGATCTGCTATGACGCTCGGTCACGTGCTACAATTGAGGCATGATTGAGCTACCTGATCACCTCAGTCCAAGCTCCCTATACAGTTACAATGAGTGCCCACGTGGGTACTATCTGTCCAGGGTGAAGAAGGCTGAGGGTCTGCCAGCATGGTACTTCGTTGTTGGCACCACTGTTCACCGGTTCATTGAGGATCACGTTCGTTCCACCGTCTTCTCCCACTCACTCCCCGCTCCTGATGGCACAGCCATCTTCATGGAGGAAGTGAGGAAGGCGCGGCTTATAGAGCCGCGCACTGACAAGTGGCTACATGGTGGAAGTGATGATGAACCAGTGGTAGAGGAGCGAGCCCTTAGGCTCGCTCTGGACTGCATCGAGAATGCCCTAGTGTTCCTCGATGACTTCACTCCATGGGAAGTTGAATACGATGCCTCAGGCTTCCTTCCCCACTGCACCATGGAGATCAAGTGTTTCATCGACATGATCGGTGATCACAAGAAGCATGGCCCAATGATCGTAGACTTCAAGACTGGCAAGACTAAGCCAAAGAACAATGACCAGCTTGAGACTTACAACGCACGTCTCATGAGTGGAAGCAAGTACGCAGCCAGTCAGTTCAAGGGACTGTGGGTTATGCTCAACCCGGGCGCCCGTAAGGCGCGCCCGATCACATTCAA
>Ga0105248_10004211_pt1 | contig 15911 bp, 9 predicted proteins | sample KBSS34metaG_FD_81524 | JGI IMG/M metagenome (GOLD analysis project Ga0105248, IMG submission 81524) | Switchgrass rhizosphere microbial communities from Kellogg Biological Station, Michigan, USA - KBS S3-4 metaG | ecosystem: Host-associated > Plants > Roots > Rhizosphere > Soil | place...
CGGTTGTCTGCGTAACGCTGGTGTCGGAGTTGGTCAGCGTCACGGTTGCTCGCGGAACGGCCGCTCCAGTCGAGTCCTCAACTGTGCCCTGAACTCCTCCCGAAAATTGCCCGTAGCATCTTGCCGCCGTCAGCAGCAAAAGAATCGTGAATGCGTGAACCAGTTGTCTTGCCCGAACTTTCATCTATGCCTCCAAATCACTTCAAATAGGTGATCAAACGCAGGCGGCAAGGGTGCTCCGTGAGCGCCCGCCTTCTGCTGAGCTGTCCGGTTGTAATCGTTTCCATCGCCCGGCTAGCCGCACTCTTTCAAACGCAAGCAAGACTAGTCACCCACAGCATCACTCGCATGAGTCAGCTCTACCCTATCCACATAGTTCATCTGTACTAGGAGGCCCATTCCAGCCTTGCTGGCCGCTGTTTGAGCGGCGTACACTCAGCTTCGCGGCACCATGACGGCATCTTCCCCCACTTCCGAGCGCAGCAAGACCAGCTCTTTCAGGACGAGTTTGCCGTTCCTCTCGATTTCCGGCTTAGGCGTCTATGCCGTACTCCTCTGCACGCTCATGACCCTTGGCTGCCGTGCACGAACAGCCATCATCATCGCTGTCATTCCCCGCACTGCAGGCACTAACCTCTGGGAACCGGCCCACGGAGGCGCGGAAACAGCAGCCCTCAACACCGGCACCAAAATCTACTGGAATGCGCCCACTCGCGAAGACGACTTCGAGGGCCAGATTGCTCTTGTGCATCAGGTCATTGCGCGTGGTTATCAAGGCCTCGTTCTCGCTCCCGACCAGACCCTTGCGCTGATTACCCCAGTCAGGCGCGCCCTGGCCAGCGGCATACCCACCGTCGTCATGAGCTCAGAGCTTCCTATACCAGCCGGCGGAAATCTTTTCTACATCCTCAACAACGAAGACTCCGCCGCGCGCATCGCAGCCGCCCGCGTGCAGCCACTCATCCACCACGGCGGCACCATCGCCGTCCTTGGCCTCGACCCGGATATAGCCGGCATCATGGTCCGGGCCCGCTCCTTCGAGCAGTACATGACGCAATTGGACCCCAGCATCTCACTCGTCAAAAAAATGGGTTCTTTCAACTTCCTCCACGAGCAGCAGGTCGCCGAAGAGACCCTCAAATCCGCTCCCAACATCCAAGTCATCGTCGCCCTCAACTGGGCCTCCGCACGCGGCGCCATCGCCGCTATCGAGAACTCTCCCGAACTCCGAGGCGTCAAGGTCGTCGCCTTCGATCCCGACGGTACACCTCCCTTCAATCTCGCCAGCCTGGACTGCGTCATCATTCAGAACACGCGCGGCATGGGCCAAAAGGCCATCGAAGAAATCGATGCTGTACGGCGCGGCCAGTCCGTGCCGGCTGTCCTCAAGCTCGAGCCCAAGCTCGTCACTCGCGAAAACTTCAACAGCCCTGAGGTTCAGCAGTGGATATCCATGGATTGGCGCGCCATACCGTGGCACTGGAGCACCACGCACTGATGCCCGCCTCTCTCCAGAAAAGTCCTTCCACCGCGCCCGCTCCCAGTTTGCCTCGGCATACCTTGGCCCGCTACGCGCTCTTCGGATTCGCTCTCCTGGCTCTCATCCTCGGTGCCATCGGCATACGCACCTATCTGCATAGTCCAACCCGCGGCCTGCCTTATCACGACGCATTTGCCCGCGGTAAAGCCGACGAATGGCGCGCCTTTGGTGGTACGTGGGATGTCGTCAAAGGAGCCATGCGTAACGACTCCGACGAGCGCGGAGCAAAGCTCATCACCGGCTCAAGCCACTGGCGCAACTACTCCATCGAGGCCGACATCATGCTCCTTGGCGATAGTGGCGACGCCGGACTGATGATTCGCTCCAGTTGGGAAGAGGAAGGCGTCAACTCCTACTCCGGCTACTATGCTGGCCTGCGTATGCTCGATGACTCACTCGTCCTCGGCCGAGCCGATCACGGTTGGATGGAGACCACCCATAAGATCAACAGCGCAGAGCCTGCTAAAGTGCGTGCCTTCCAGTGGTACCACCTCAAACTCCTCGCATATGAATGCCAGATCGCCGCCTCCGCCACCTCGGCCGTCGATCACACCGTAACTACCACCTCCATCGCTGATAAGGACTGTGTCGACTCCGGTCGCGTCGGCCTTCGCTCCTACTCCTCCGGCGGTGTCTGGAAAAACGTCACCATTCAGGATGCATCTCGTCAGGATCTCGCCGACATGCTTCAATCCACCCCCAGCCACAAGACCGCCGCCGTGCAGCCTGCCCCAGCAGACACATTCGACGATTTGGGCACCTTTCAGTCCACAGCCGCCAGCCAGTCCCTCCATCTCGAAGATCCGGCAAACACTGTCCCCATTGGCAATCTCCGCCTCTATCCCTTCTCCAACCAGGCCTCCGCCACCGTCCGCGGCGTCGTCATCCTCGTCTCGCCTGTTCTCTTTATCGAAGACTCAACAGGCGGCGTCTCCGTATCCAATTTCGTTGGACCACCGCTCAAAGTAGGCGATGAAGTTGAAGTCGTCGGCAAAGTCCATCCCGGAGACTTCAGCTCATCTCTCGACCCTGCCACAGTCCGCGTCCTCTGGGCTCGTGCCCCACGCCCCGCTATCGCCGTCACTGCCTCTCAGGCGGCAACAGGAGCATTTGACGCCAGCTTCATCGAACTCGAAGGCACTCTGCGTAACAAGGCCATCGGCCCCGACGGCCTGCTTGTTTTCGACTTTGACGCCGGCCCGCAGTCCTTCCGCGCCCTCCTGCGCCGTGGCCGGGGCGACGCCCTCTTCCAGTCCCTCAAGCCCAACAGCCTCATCCGTCTACGCGGCATCTGCGTTGTAGACCCCGCCTTCACCCAGAACCTCACCCCCTTCGTCCTCCTGTTGCGCTCCACCGACGACATCAAGATCCTCGCCGGCCCGCCCTGGTGGAGCACCGGCCACCTCGTCGCCATCGTTATCGGCCTCCTCGCCCTCGCCCTCGTTGTCAATCTCCTCTACGGACGCATCGAGCGCTGGCGCCTCCGCGCCGTCCTCGAGGAACGCGAGCGCCTCGCTCACGAAATGCACGATACCCTCGCGCAAAGCTTCGCCGGTATCGGCTTCCAGCTCGAAGCCATCCGCAACGGCATCACCGGCGACGTCGACACCACCCACCAGCAGCTCGACCTAGCCACCAATCTCGTCCGCCACAGCCATCAGGAGGCCCGCCGCAGCATCGCCACCCTCCGTCCCGACTCTCTTGACACCAAGGACCTGCTCTCCGCCCTCAACTCCGCTGCCTGCCGCATGGTTGAGGGAGGCAGCGTTCAAATCGTCGCCGTCAGCACCGGCGATCCACGCCCCATCCCGCTTCGCATCAAAGACACCCTCTTCCGCGTCGGTCTAGAGGCCATCGCCAATGCCGTCCGACATGCCAATCCCACCATGATCCACATCACCGTCCAGTACCGGAAAAACTCCGTCCAACTCGCGGTCGCCGACGACGGCATCGGCTTTATTCAATCCACAGGCATGGACGGCTTCGGCCTGCGCGGCATCCGCAAACGAGCTGCCAGTATCTCCGCCGCTCTTAATCTCGTCAGCACACCCGGCCAGGGCACTCAGCTTGAAATCTCTGCCTCCCTGCCTCCACGCGCCACACTCGTTTCCTGGCCCCAGCTCATTTGGAAATACCTCACGGAGCACCGACCCCATGCCCGCAACCCTCACTAGCCCCACGCGCAGCGTCGCCCGCAGCACCATCCGCGTCCTCATCGTCGATGACCATCCCGTCGTCCGCGCCGGACTTACCAGCATGCTCGGCACCCAACCCGACATCTCCGTCGTCGGCTCAGCCTCCAGCGGTGAAGAAGCCCTCGAGATTCTCGCCCGCAGCTCCGTCGACATCCTCCTCCTCGACCTCCGCATGCCCGGCACCAATGGTGTAGCCACTCTTCTCGCCATCAAGCAAAAAGCCATTCCCGTTCGTGCGATCGTCCTCACCAGCTATGAAACCGATGAAGACATCTACCGCGCCGTCCACGCCGGAGCCGGAGGCTATCTACTCAAAGACACACCTCTCCGCGAGATGCTCGAAGCCATCCACACCGTCCACGCCGGCAATCGCTATCTTCCCCGTCACATCGCCAGTCGCCTCGCCGAACGCATGATGCGCTCCAATCTCACGACCCGCGAACTCGAAATCCTCAAGATGCTCACCAAGGGCCTCACCAACAAGCAAATCGGCCACGCCCTCGGCATCAGCGAAAATACCGTCCGTAATCACGTCAACAGCATCATCGAAAAACTCGAGGTCTGTGACCGCACCGAAGCGGCCACCACCGCCATCCAGCGAGGCATCATCGATGTCGACGAGTAATCCTTGCGCTCGCATGAGCCAGGTCTGAAAAGCGTACTCCCTATCCAGCCCATCTCCGTTCAACGCCCGAAATGGATATAAGCAACATGGACCATGCGCAACCCGCCGCTTTTCTCTACGATGGGTTGTCGCTGCAGAGTCCCTCAATCAGGAGCATCGTTTGTCACCTTACTTGCCCAACAGCTGTAAACGTTCCCAAAGCCGCCGCCGCTTCCTCCAGCAGCTAGGCGCCCTCGGGCTCGCCTCTACGCTCCCAGCTTCGTCTCTTAGAGCAGCCATACCTGCGAACTCCGGGGCAGCAGCCATCAAAAACCGCGCCCCCCTCGCCCCTAACGCCTTCTACCCGCTACCCCTCAACACCATCAAGCCTACCGGCTGGCTTCGCGCACAATTGGAAGTTCAGGCCAACAGCCTCTCCGGCCATCTCGATGAAACCTGGGCCGACGTCGGCCCCGATAGCGGCTGGCTTGGCGGCAAAGGTGAATCCTGGGAACGCGGCCCCTACTACCTCGACGGCCTCATCCCCCTCGCCTGGCAGCTCGACGATACCCGCCTCAAAACCAAAGCCCAGAAGTACATTGACTGGACCCTCCAGTCCCAGAGCGCAAACGGCATGTTCGGTCCGGCATCCAATGACGACTGGTGGCCGCGTATGGTCATGCTCAAAGCTCTCACCCAATACCAGGAGCACTCAGGCGATCCTCGTGTCATCCCCTTCCTGACCCGTTACTTCCACTACCAGCTCGCCGAGCTCCCCAATCGCCCGCTCCGCGATTGGGGAAAATTCCGCTGGCAGGACAACACCCTCTGCATCATCTGGCTCTACAACCGCACCGGCGACAGCAAGCTCCTCGATCTCGCCCACCTTCTGCGCAGCCAGGGATATGACTGGGTCGGCGAATTCAACGACTTTCCCTACAAAGATCGCATCACCGCCGAGTACATCAAGCTCGACAAAGATCAGGGTCTTAAAGATCTCGCCCTCGCCACCCACGGCGTCAATAACGGCCAGGCCATCAAGACCGGGCCCATCTGGTCGACTGTCTCCGGCACACCATCCGACCGCACTGCGGTCCTCCAGATGATCGCCGAACTGGACAAATACCACGGCCTGCCCAACGGCATGTTCTCCTGCGACGAACACCTTGCTGGTCGCAATCCCTCGCAGGGCTCTGAGCTCTGCACCGTCGTCGAATACATGTACTCCCTCGAGCTTTCGCTCGCCATCCTCGGCGATCCGGCCCTCGGCGACCGTCTCGAACAACTCGCCTTCAACGCTCTCCCCGGCACCATCTCCGACGATATGTGGACCCATCAGTACAATCAGGAGCCCAATCAGGTCGAGTGCAGCCTGCACCGCAAGCCCTGGACCACCGACGGCCCCGAATCCAACCTCTTCGGCCTCGAGCCCAACTTCGGCTGCTGCACCGCCAACTTCCACCAGGGCTGGCCCAAGTTCTCCGCCAGCCTTTTCATGGCCACCCCCGAGGACGGCGTCGCCGCCATCGCATACGCTCCATGCGAAGCATCCACCACCGTCCGCAACACCCTGGTTCGCCTCGCCCAGGAAACCAACTACCCATTCCGTGGCTCCATCCGAATCACCGTAGACCCGGCATCGCCCGTAGCCTTCCCGCTATTGCTCCGTATCCCTGCATGGGCCTCCGGAGCGACCCTCCGCGTCAATGGCCAGCCCCAGCCCGCTCCCACCCCTGGCTCCTTCGCCAAAATCGACCGCACCTGGAAACCTAACGATCGCGTCGAGATCGAATTTCCGCTCCAGCCTCGTATCATCAAAGGCTTCAATAACTCCGCCTCCGTCCACCGCGGCCCCTTGCTCTTCTCACTCGGCATTGGCGAGAGCTGGGTCAAGCTCCGCGACCGCGGCATGACCGCTGACTGGCAGATCTACCCCACCCAGCCTTGGAACTATGCGCTCGCCGCCACTGAACCCACCACGAACGAAATTCAGGTCATAGAACGCAATCCTGGTCGTCTGCCATTCAGCAAACAGGGCTCCCCCGTCGAGCTGCGCGTCAAGGCACGCAAGCTCCCCGACTGGCGCGCTGAAGACGGCGTAGCCAACCTCGTGCCGGAAAGCCCGGTTACCAGCGATGAGCCGATGGAAACGATTACACTTATCCCGTACGCCGCCGCCAAGCTCCGCATCACCGCCTTTCCTCAACTCAAAAACGAAACCTCTAGTTGAGGGAACCAGTCATTTCGCGTAACTTTGCCGGCAAGTTCAGTTTGGAGTTTTGTGGCATGAGCCTACATCGCAATCGTTCTCTGTCTATCCTTTCGGCGGGCGCCATCATGATCGCCGTGCTAGCGGGCCATCTCGCCTGTGCTCAGGGCCAGTCAGCCCCGCTGCGGGCGCCCGCAGTCCCGCTCATCGCCCACAATCCCTATTTCAGTGTCTGGTCGACCGCCGACCATCTCACCGACGAGCCCACCCGCCACTGGACAGGCGCCGAGCAACCCATCACTGGCCTCGTCCGCATCGATGGCAACCCCTACCGCTTCATGGGCCACTGGCCAGAGCAAATCCCTGCCCTGCACCAACAGTCGGTCGAGATTACCCCAACTGCCACCACCTATCTCTTCGACGCGGCGGGAGTCACCCTCTCGGTGCGCTTCCTCTCGCCACTCATCGCCAGCGATCTCGACCTTGTCTCGCGCCCCGTCACCTATCTCACGTTCGATACCAGCTCAGCGGACGGCAAAAGCCACGACGTCAGCGTCTTCCTTGATGTAGACCCGCGCATCGCAGTCAACTCTGGCGATCAGCCCGTCACCTGGGGACGATCCCGCTCCAAAGCCCTCACCGTCCTCAACGTTGGCTCCCGCGACCAGCAGCCCGTCAATCGCAGCGGTGACAATCTCCGCATCGACTGGGGCTACTTCCATCTCGCAGTTCCTAGCGCCGAGCAAGCCGAAACCTCCGAATCCCCGGAAGCCATCCAGTCCTTCAGTAAGTCTGGCAGCCTGCCTACATCCGACTCCATGGACATGCCCCTGGCCCCAAACACCGGTGCCGCTCACCTCGCCGTTATGCTTCCGCTCGGCTCAGTGGGTAGCAGGCAGGCCGTTTCCAGGCACGTCCTCCTCAGCTACACCCAGGGACCGGCCATTGAATACCTCGGCCGTCGCCTCAAAGAGTACTGGCAGCGCAACAACCAGTCCGTCGACGACATGCTCGATGCCTCGGAGCGCGACTATGCCTCACTCGTCGACCGCAGCCGCCAATTCGACCGTGACCTGACCGCCGACCTTGAGCGCGCCGGAGGCCCAGCCTACGCCCAGCTCGCTGTCCTCTCTTACCGTCAAACCCTCGCCGCCCACGGCCTCGTCGTTGACATCGATGGCACACCCATGATGTTCCCTAAGGAGAACTTCTCCAACGGCTGCATCGCCACCGTCGACGTCATCTATCCTTCAGCCCCATTCTTCCTTCTCCTCAGCCCCCGGCTGATGGAGGCCCAGCTCAAGCCCATCCTCGAATACGCCGCACTTCCCCGCTGGAAGTGGCCCTTCGCCCCCCATGACCTCGGTCAGTACCCGCTCGCCAACGGCCAGGTCTACGGCGGGGGAGAACGCACCGAAGAAGACCAGATGCCGATTGAAGAAAGTGGCAATCTGCTCATCATCGCCGCCGCGCTCGGCCAGGCCGAGGGCGACTGGCACCTCGCCAAAGACTATTGGCCTCTCTTTACCAAGTGGGCTAACTACGTCCTCGAAAAAGGCATGGACCCCGAAAACCAGCTCTCGACCGACGACTTCGCCGGCCACCTGGCGCACAACGCCAACCTCTCCATCAAGGCCATTGACGGACTAGGCGCCTACGCCAAGATGGCCCGCGCCATCGGCAAAACCGATGTCGCCAACGAATACTCCGCCAAAGCCAAGGCCATGGCCGCCAAATTCGAAACCCTCGACCGCGACGGCAACCACTACAAACTCGCCTTCGACAAGCCCGGCACCTGGAGCCAGAAATACAATCTCGTCTGGGACGACCTGCTCGACCTCAAGCTCTTCGACCCCAAAATCAAGCAGACCGAGCTCGCCTACTACCAGACCAAACTCAACACCTACGCCCTGCCCCTCGACAGCCGCAAAACCTACACTAAGCTCGACTGGCAGATCTGGACCGCCACCATGGCCAGCAACCAGCAGCAGTTCGACGCCATCATGAACCCCATACTCAAGTGGGTCAACGAAACTCCCACCCGCGTCCCCCTGACCGACTGGTACGACACCATCGACGGCAAACAAGTAGGCTTCCAGGCCCGCAGCGTCGTCGGCGGAGTCTACATCAAAGCCCTTGCCAATCGCGAAATCGCCGCCAAATGGCAGCACACCGCCATGAAGCTCCCGTAAACAAAACGAGCGCGACTACCTCTACCGGGCCACTCCAATTCGGAGTGGCCCATAGTTTTTGTAGACTCAAGCGAACGGTCTTTCGCCACGCGCTAAGGCGACTATCATGTCCCTATGGAGAACGCACCCACATTCAACAACAGTCCGTGGATGCGTTACGGTGTGCGGCCACTCGCTATCGCATGCTTCTTCATCTATCTCACCTCTCTCTGCACCCTCATCCTGCAACGCATCTTTCCCTACCCATTTCTGTTCCTCTTCTTCGTCGCCGTCATGGCCAGTGGATGGTTTGGTGGATGGGTCGCTGGAGCCATGTCGGTTGCCCTCTCCACCCTCATTGTTCAGTTCTTCTTCGTCCCGCCCTTCTACTCCTTCTCGGTGAGCCAGGCAGCAGGACCTTACTTCTTTTCCTACATCGTCTGCGCCGCTCTCGTCAGTTGGGCAGCCGCATCGCGCAGACACGCGGAAGACGTCATTCGCGAATCGCGCGACCTGCTCGAGCAACGCGTACAGGAACGCACCGCCGAACTGCAGCATTCCAACCAGGAGTTACAGCAAAGTGAGCGAAATCTTCGCGAGTTAACCGAAGCCATTCCCCAACAACTCTGGCGCGCCGATGCCACAGGGGAGATCGTCTACTGCAACTCCCATCTGCTCGACTACACCGGTCGCACCCAGCAACAAATGCACGGCAGCAGCTTCTTCGAAATCCTTCATCCGGAAGATCTGGCCGCCTTCCTCGACGCATGGACAGCCGCGCGAGAATCCAGCGACTCCGCCCGGGGCCTCGAAGGCGAATGGCGCATCCGCGGCATCGACGGCTGCTATCGCTGGTTTCTCATCCGCGCTGTCCCTCAGCGCTCCGACTCTGGAGCCATCGAGTGCTGGTACGGTACTCACATCGAAATGGAAGACTGGAAGCGCGCTGAATTGGCTCTCGCCGCGTCGCAGGCGCAATTGGCGCACGTCGCGCGTGTCATGAGCATGGGCGAGGTCACGGCCTCAGTTGCCCACGAAATCAATCAGCCCCTCACCGCAATTGTGGCTCACGCCTACGCATGCCTTGGATGGCTCAAAGCAGCCAACATAGAGCGCGCCCAGACCACAGTAGAAAAGATCGTCCAAGAGGGCACGCACGCTGGCGCTATCGTTACCCGCATCCGTGCTCTCTTTCTCAAGGGTGAGGTGCGTCGCACCCGCGAATCGATGAACCGCATCATCCTCGACACCGTGCGCCTGCTCCGTGATGAATCCATTCGAAGGCACGTCCGCATCCGCGTTTCTCTCGACAGCGACCTTCCTCTCGTCGATGTCGATCGCGTTCAGATGCAGCAGGCTATTCTCAATCTCGCTATGAACGGCATGGATGCGATGGAAGGCTTCCCCACTGGCAAGACAGAACTGCTCATCGAGAGCGCATGCGGCGAGGATGGCGATATTCTGGTGCGTGTCGTCGATCATGGAGCTGGCATCGACCCCGGCTTTATCACGCGCATCTTCGACGCCTTCTTCACCACCAAGACTCAAGGCCTCGGCATGGGGCTTTCCATCAGCCGCACCGTAGTTGAGGCCCACGACGGCAAGCTATGGGCCTCTTCCAATCCCGACGGAGGGGCCATTCTGCACTTCTCCATTCCAGCGCCTCAAAGAGAAACGGGGACACCATGAACCACGCCGCCGATCAAGCTGCATCATCCGCTCCATCCACGATTCGAACCGGAATGACCGTCTTCATCGTTGACGACGACGCCTCCATTCGCGACGCTGTAGCCAATCTCCTGGAGACCGAGGGCATCCCCACCAGGCAGTTCGGCAGTGCAGAAGAGTTCATCGCAACGTGGCGGAAAAATATGCCCGGATGCCTTCTCCTCGACGTACGCCTGCCCGGCATCACCGGCGTGGAGCTACAGGAAAAACTTCGCCAGCTGAGTGTCGCTATCCCCATCGTCTTCATGACTGCACACGGCGACATCCCCATGGTGCGCCGCGTTATCAAGGCTGGCGCCGTAGAGTTCCTCACCAAGCCCTTTCAAAAAGAAGAGCTGCTCGATGGCATTCAACAGGCCTTCGAGCGGGACACCGAGCAGCGCCGCCAGGGCGCTCTTCTCGACAGCGTTCTCTCGCGCTACCGAACCTTGCGTCCGCGTGAACTTGAAGTCATGGCACAGGTCACAGAGGGTCTGCTCAACAAACAGATCGCTGCCAATCTTGGACTCAGCGAAATCACCGTCAAACTACATCGCCGTCAGGTCATGGAAAAAATGCAGGCCGCATCGTTGGCTGACCTCGTGCGCCTCGCAGCTATGATTTCCGCCTCGGTCTCCGGCTCTTCGTATACCAAGGTATAGTTGCCCCCCAGCCTCCGTGTCCTTAGGCTTGGAAGAGTATCGCTTCCCCGTTGCTGCATTGGTCCCACTGCACGTTGCCTTGGTTCTCATCTCTTTTGTTTTTCCGCCAGATTGGCCTGCAACTGCCTCGCTCGAATCCCTGGCGCATCTCTTTCGCGGCTTTGAATACCGTCAGGAAAACCAGCACTCGCCCATGGAAACACTGGATACCCTGAAGCTACTCTCTCAACTGGTCAGGCGGCTGCGATCAGAGTTCAGGGTCGGTGAGTGGTCGCGAAAGCCTATCGAGATTCTCCGTATCGAACTCAGTGCTCATACCCGGCAGGCAAGTTGCGACTGGCTGATACGGCCTGTCGATTCCTGGGATCAATCCATGCCCGAGCCGGCACGATCCAGACTGCAAAGCCAGCAGGTGCTGCACGATGCCCTAGCCATGCGCCGCATGATCTTTCGCCGCTTTTCCGAGTTGCGCAGTATTGAGCTGAGAGCCTTTCGTGACGCTCCAGGCGGCCAGCAGGAGCTAGTCCTCGCGGGCACCGTGCATCGTGCAGACGATGTACCCGAGAGCGTTCCCTCGCTGGCCATGCGCGCCCATCTTTCCGGATTCCAGTTCATGCAGGTGGATGGTGTCTTAAGCGCATTGCCTTATGAAGGAATGCCATATAGTCATAGGGCATGAGGCCGGGGGAGCCTCGTCGCTGCAATGAGTTTCCTATAGCTGTGAACATCAGATTCAGGATGCAAGCCCTGCTCCGATAACGCTCAGAAATTCATCTCGCAACTTGCCATAAAAATAGACCGCGTGCTCATGGCGTAGACGCGGCCAATGTATTCAATTCTGTTATCCGCCAAGGCCATGCGGAGTGATCCTGATACTCGAGCCGCGAGCAACCCCTCAAACAAATGGGTTGCTCGCGCTCAATGGAATACACACGCTTCCGTTACTTAAGCGTCAGCTCGCGAGCAAGCCCGGCAGGTGCCGCAGCACCCGAAACGACATACTCGGGATATGCAGTCGTGCCGTGCTCGAAGATATCGATACCGTGCAGTTCGCCCTCGGCAGAGACACGCAGATGACCCGTCAGGTTCACCAGCCACATCACCAGCATGGCAACCGAGAATGTCGCCAGAACCACAATCGCGTTGCCGATCACCTGGGCTTCCAGCAGGCTCCAGCCGCCACCGTAGAACAAGCCTTTGAGCGGGGCTGAGTTATCCGGACCGGTTGCGCCCGAGAGGCCATACTGACCCGTGGCAAACAGACCCAGAGACCACGTTCCCCAGATGCCGCAGAGACCGTGTACCGGCACCGCGCCGATTGGATCGTCGATACGCAGCCACTCCAGAATCTCGATACCCGCAATCACCAGCACGCCTCCGATTCCACCCAGGATGATTGAACCGAGAGGCGAAACCCAGTAGCAAGGGCAGGTAATCGCTACCAGGCCGGCGAGAAAGCCGTTGACCGTGTAACCGAGATCCCATTTCTTCGTCATCAGGTAGCCGACAAACATTGCCGTAAGACCCGCGGCGCATGCAGCCAGCGTCGTGTTGGTCGAGACGCGTCCGATACCGATGAAGTCGACCGCCGAGAGCGTCGAGCCTGGGTTGAAGCCATACCAGCCAAACCACAGAATCAGGCCGCCGGCTGCAGCAATCGTCAGATCGTGCGGAGGCATTGGTCCACCGCCGTCGCGCTTGAAGGTGCGGCCAAGGCGCGGCCCAAGAACGATTGCTCCGGCAAGAGCGATAAAGCCGCCAATCGAGTGCACCACCGTCGACCCGGCAAAGTCGTGGAAGCTCTGGCCGAGGTTCGGGAGAAACTGCCCAGTGGAACCCATCAGCGCGAGGAAGCCATCCGGACCCCAGACCCAGTGACCGATGATCGGATAGATAAAGCCGGAAACAGCCAGCGAATACAGCAGATCGCCGACGAAGCCCGTACGGCCGATCATAGCGCCAGATGTAATCGTCGAGCACGTATCTGCAAAGGCAAACTGGAAGATCCAGACTGCAAGGAACGCAACGCCAGAAGTTTCATACGTGTCCGGCGCGCCCTGCAAAAAGAACCAGTGGTAGCCGATAAATCCGTTGCCGTGGCTGAACATGAACGCAAAGCCAACCGCATAGAACAGGATGCCGCAAAGACACGTGTCGACGATACACTCCATCAACACGTTGACCGTCTCACGCGAACGGCAGAAGCCCGCCTCAAGAATCGTGAAGCCAACCTGCATGCCAAAGACGAGAAAGGCCGCAATCAGCACCCACGCAGTATTGATCGGATTAACCAATGCATCGGCCTTTATAGTGCTATCCGCAGCATATACGCGCGTCAACATCGCGCCCGTAGCGATCGCCATGATCAGAAGGGTCAGGGCAACACCCGTAACTTTGCCGGCGAGCAGCGTTGCGCCGTAGCGCCTCCACTGCGGGTCCTGCATGCGGCTCTTGAGTCTGGATAACTTTTGCGAGAAAGAAAGAGTATTCTCCCGCTGCATCATGGCTTTCCTCATGTAGCACCTCAGTTTGGGTTGTATGAAATCAAATACCGATACGGTGGATCAGCAGAACCGTGAGTTCAACCTCGGATCTAGGGTGGATGGGTTGAACTCCCGGGCCATTCAACCAATCCGGAATATTCCAGAGGCCGTCTTGCCACTGCCAATCGTCAATCTTTGAAAACAACTATTAGGTGAGCGCTCGGGGAAGCGCAATTGGGATAACAACGCGACGAGGGATGTCCCGCTCAATCCGGAAAGCACACGGAAAATCCGCTTGCTGTGCGTTCTGTCTGGCGGTCTCTTACTGTGAAATTAGGGGTTTCATGTAATTTTCACAACTATACTTTGGTATAGCCAACTTCAGACCTTGTCGAAAATGCCCGATTTTTCGGTACATTCTGATGCAACCTTGATCTAGCGCACTTTAAATAGCAGGTAAAGCCTCAGGCAAAATGCGCTTCCAACAGCGCATTTTGCCTGAGCATAATTTTTACTGAGTCTTGACCGCCCGCTGCAACACTTCGACCGCAAACGCCACCTTCAGCACCAGCACCGCTTGCGGCTTCTCTGCCGCAGCCACCTGATCCAGACTGTTCTTCTGTGCATCCGCGCTCATCGCGCTTCCTTGCTTCAAATTGTCCAGAGCCGTCAGGCCAAGCTCAGCCACCTGTCGTAACGAATGAGATACCGGCACAAGTTCCGCAGTGATATCCGACCGCGTCAACTCAGGCTGCAGCTTCGCATCGTTGTCGCGCCACAGTACCAGCCAGTTGTGCGCCGCCTGCCAATCCTCGGCAGATGCTTGACCGGCCGCGATGCGCTTTGCCATGTTGCTAAATACGCGAGCTGTCTCGCTCTCTGGTGACACTGCATCCACCAGGTGATTCAGCGGATCGAGACTCGTCGACTCCTTCAGCTCTCCGCGCTCGTACCCCTGTGGAGGCTGCACCACAGAGGCAAGCACACGCAACGCCTCAGGATTCGTATCCCCACTCATCCGTTCCAGCATCCGCTCAGTCGTCGCCCGCGTCAGTATGCCCTTGAACTCAAGTTGTTGTGTAATCGCCGGCAACCGCTTGTACATCGCTTCCACATCCTTCACTGAAGCAGGCGACCAGTAGCGCTCTGCAATCGCCGCTGTCCGCGGCCAGATGCGGCTGTCGACGATCTCGCCTGACACATGCTCTGACCACATAGTTGCCTCTCCGCCAAGGATGCTCGCTGCCTGCTCAGGCGTCAGCTTGTCTGCAATGCCCTCCAGTGGATCGACCGTGTAATGCCTTTCCGCCGACTCATTCAGGTCGATGTAGTATCCGCTCGAAAGCAACCCGCGATACCCGCGCTTCGCCGCGTCAAGCAGCGAATCGCGCCCGCGCCACGACTGAATCACAACATCCTTTGGAGTATCCGGCTGCAGCACCTCATCCCAACCCGCCATGATCTTGTGGTGCGCCGCCACGATCTTCTGCACCCGCGCTGAGAACATCGACTGCAACGCAGCGTCGTCCTTGATGTTGTGCGCCTTCATATACTCCTGAATACGCGGATTCCGGTCCCACTCCTTGCCGTTGCACTCATCCCCGCCCACATGAAAATATGCATCCGGAAACAGCCCCGTCATCTCGCCGATAAACAGGTCCAGGAACTGATACGTACTCTCCCGCGTCGGATCGATCGCCGGATCAAAGACCCCCCAGCGTCGCTCAATTTCGTAAGGCCCCTTGCCGCTCGCCAGATTCGGATAACCCACAAACCACGACCCGGCATGACCCGGCATATCAAACTCTGGAATCACGCGAATCCCACGATCCCGCGCATACTCCACGATGTGCCTGATCTCCTCCTGCGTGTAGAAAAGCCCATCCGAGCCCTTCATCTGCAGCAGCGGAAACCGCTTGCTCTCCACGCGAAATCCCTGGTCCTCCGACAAGTGCCAGTGGAAGACATTCAGTTTCACCGCCTCCATCGCGTCCAGGTTCCGCTCGATCACCGGCAGCGGCATAAAGTGCCGCCCCGAATCGATCATCAGCCCCCGCCAGGCAAACCGCGGCTTGTCATCGATCGTCACAACCGGCACGACAAAGCCTCGCGGCGAAACATGCACCAGTTGCAGAAACGTTTGGAAACCATGCATCACGCCCAACGGATTCGCCGCCGTCAGGCGTACACCATTCGCCGTCACCTCAAGGTGATAGGACTCATCCTCGCTCAACTGCTGCACCGGCGCGCTCGCACCCTTTGTCTCGACCACAAAGCGCTCCACCGCCAGATCCTTCAGCATCGGAATGCTTGTCTCATGCATCAGGTCCCGCAAAAACC
>Ga0105248_10004213_pt1 | contig 15908 bp, 13 predicted proteins | sample KBSS34metaG_FD_81524 | JGI IMG/M metagenome (GOLD analysis project Ga0105248, IMG submission 81524) | Switchgrass rhizosphere microbial communities from Kellogg Biological Station, Michigan, USA - KBS S3-4 metaG | ecosystem: Host-associated > Plants > Roots > Rhizosphere > Soil | place...
GCAAGACATGGGGTCGCCTCCCGAGCATTAAGGCGGCAGCCCGTGCACGAAGCCGGCCGGCCGCCGGTTGCTATTGCTTCAAGGCTAACAGACGTAATGGGCATCGTCCCAGAATTTTTGCCGGAATTTTTTCAGCCGGCGAAACCGCCGCTGTCGAGAAAGGCTTGCTCTTCTGGTGTGGTGCTACGGCCGAGCATGGCATTGCGATGAGGGAATCGTCCGAACCGCCGGATGATGTCGGCGTGAATTTCCGCCCATTTCAGATTCTCAGCGTCGCCGGACGCCTTGTTGAGGGCAATGCAACGCTCCTGATCCGCGAGATTTTCCGAATGCTCGAACGGAAGATAGAAAAACTTCTGCAGCTCTTTCGGCACCTGGCTGTCGAATCCGCGCACGATGGCTCCCGCCGTGATGGCGCGCGCGAGCGGATCGGTGGCAAAGGCCCGAGCATCACCGCGGAACATGTTGCGGGGGAACTGGTCCAATAAAATAAGCAATGCCAGCGCCCCTTCGGCGCTCTGCTCCCAACCCGATAGTTGTCCGGCAGCGGCTGCCTCGTGGGTCGCAAGAAATCGTTCGCGGATCTCTTGGTCGAATGCCGGATCTTTTTTGAACCAACGGTCCGGGCCGGCCTTTTGCCAGAACGACACGATGTCGGCGGCGCTTGCGAGCATTGAATCCCGCATCAATTAGGCGCCTGCTGCGACGGCTCATCGCGCAAGGCACGCCGCAAGATCTTGCCGACATTGGTTTTCGGCAGTTCGTCGCGGAACTCGATCTGCTTCGGCACTTTATAGCTGGCAAGGCGTGAGGCGAGGAAAGCGCGCAGCTCGTCTGCGGTGACATCGGGCCTTTTCCTGACCGCGAACATCTTTCCAATCTCGCCGGAGTGCTTATCGGGCACGCCAACGACGGCGCATTCCAGCAGCCCGCCGTGGCTCATGGCTACTTCCTCGACCTCGTTCGGGAAAACCTTGAATCCCGACACGGATATCATGTCCTTCTTGCGGTCGACGATGCGTACGCGGCCCTGCTCGTCCATCATGCCGATGTCGCCGGTACGGAAAAATCCATCTGTCGTCATTGCGTTTGCAGTCTCGTCAGGCCGCTTCCAGTAACCCGCCATGACCTGTGGGCCGCGCGCGCAAATCTCACCCTGCTCGCCGATCGGTACCTCACGCCCATCGTCATCGCGGATGGAGATGTCAGTCGAGGGCAGCGGAAGACCGATGGTTCCGGTCCATTCGGTGATGTCGCCTCGATTGCATGTGAGCACAGGCGATGTTTCGGACAAACCATATCCTTCGATGATCGGCTTGCCGGTCGCCTTCACCCAGGCGTCAGCCACCGGTTTCTGTACGGCCATGCCCCCACCAATCGTGCATTTCAGCATGCTCCAGTCGATCTTGCCGAAATTTGGGTTGTTGAGCAGCGCATTGTACAGCGTGTTCACCGCTGGGAAGAGATTCACCTTGTAGTTCGAGAGCTCATCCACCAAGCCGGAAATATCGCGCGGGTTTGGAATCAGCAGACACATTCCGCCGACGCGCATGCCGAGCAGAAAGCATCCGGTCAGGGCAAAGATATGGTACAGCGGCAGCGCCGTGACGATGATCACGTGATCGACTTTCGGCGGGATGTCGACCATCGGCTGGTTCCACGCTTCGACCTGCAGCATGTTGGCAACCAGGTTGCGATGCAGGAGCATCGCACCTTTCGCCACCCCGGTGGTGCCACCGGTGTATTGGAGAAAGGCGATGTCATCGGGCGCGGACGTTGATGCCTCGAGTGCCATCGTGCGTCCGGCCGCAATAGCGTCGTTGAACTTGGTGGCTCCCGGAATGGAGTAAGCCGGCACCATCCTTTTAATGTAACGAACGACCGCGTTGACGATCGTGCCTTTCACCGTGCCAAGCATGTCGCCCAGGCTCGCGATCACGACGTGCTTGACCTGCAGATTGGGCAACGCCTGTTGCAGGACGCCTGCAAAATTTTCGAGCACGATGATGGCTTCCGCACCTGCATCGGCGAGCTGGAATTCCAGTTCGCGCGGCTTGTAGAGCGGATTGACGTTTACGACGGTGCAGCCGGCTCGCAGTATCGCCGCGATGGCGATCGGATATTGCAACACGTTCGGCATCATGATGGCGACCCGTGCACCGTGCTTCAGCCCAAGGCTTTGCAGCCAGGCTGCCAGGGCACGGGATGCCCTTTCGAGGTCGGCATAGGTCAATGATTGGCCCATGCAGGCGCAGGCCTCACGGTCGGCATATTTCGTGAAGCTTTCCTCGAGCATCGTGACCAGCGACGGGTACCGCAGCGCGTTGATCTCGCTGGGTACGCCCGGCGGATAATGCCGCAGCCAGAGCCGGTCCATGATGCTTCCCCCGCGACCGCCTTTTCGCCAGCGCGACGACGGTCGGATTTGTGTCAGCATGAGTCCAACCGGTCCCGCATGCAAGACCGGCGGTTGCTAGCGGCCTCCAAACGGAACAAGCGGATTGTCGACCAACGCTGCCCGGTCGGGCCGGTCAGGTGCCGCAACCCCGAGGAAAGCCTCGAAAAGCTCGCGCACTGTGCGCTGCGGCAAATCGCGCGTAATGAAAACCAGCCGGGTGCGATGGTCATCGTCGGGCCAGCGTTCAAGCCGCGCGGTCGGGTGGAAAATGTGCTGCACGCCGTGCACGACCACTGGCGTGTCCGGCATTTCCGCAAGCTTCACGATGCCTTTGACACGTAGGAGTTTTTCTCCATGCGTGGCACGCAGCAGGTCGAGGAACATCTCCAGAGTTCCTGACGGGATGGCATCGTCAGCCGTGAGAACAAAAGAACTGATGTGCTCGTCGTGCCGATTGACGTCGTGATGGTGGTAGTGATGACCGTGATTGTCCGCATAGGCCTCGGCAGCAAGCCATTTCTTCACGTCAGGGATTTTCCGGTCGGGGTCATAAAGCCCGCTCCCGAGCAACCGGTCGGCCGTTGCCTCGCCTTTGGCGGCATCGAGAATGGGAGCGGCCGGATTCAGCCCGCGAAGCCTGGCAACAATTCGCTGGCGCTTGGTCTCATCGGCAATATCGGTCTTGGTGAGAACGATGCGGTCGGCGACGGCGGCCTGTTTCACCGCCTCGACATGCGCGTCGAGTGTCGCCTCACCGGCAGCCGCATCCACGACGGTTATGACGCCGTCCAGACGGTAGCGTAAGACGAGGTAAGGGTGCGACATCGCGGTATGCAGCACCGGCGCCGGGTCGGCGAGGCCCGTGGTTTCGAGCAGCAGTCGTTTGAAGGTGCAGCGCCGGTTGTCGAGGTCCCGTAGCAGTGTCTCCAAGGCATCGACGAGGTCGCCGCGCATCGTGCAGCAGAGGCAGCCTGATTGCAGCAGCACCATATTGTCGCTGACATACTCCACCAGCAGATGGTCGAGCCCGATCTCACCGAATTCGTTGATGACGACTGCCGTCTCCGCGAGCGCCGGATCCTTCAGCAACCGGTTGAGCAACGTTGTCTTGCCGGCGCCGAGGAATCCGGTGAGTACCGTGAACGGAATGGGCGCGGGCGGAGTTTTTCGCTCAGCGCGCGGGGCAGGCTCGCTCATTGCGTCGACGATGTGACTTTCGGTTTGGCCTGTTTCGCAGGCTTCGCAGCCTTGGCGGGCTTTGCGTCATCCGTCTTTTTGGGTGCGGTATCCTTAGTGGCCTTTTCACCAGCGTCGGCCTTGGCGGCGGTTTTCTTTTTCTTCTTCGGTGCCGCGCTGGCCGTCTGCGCGACCGGATCCGGATGATCGGCAGGGCCGGTGAAAACCACGATCGGCGGCGTTGTCTCGACGGGGGGTCCAAGCACGAATTTGCCGTTGGCCGGTTTCAGACTCGACAACATGAAGGCCTGGCCGTTTTCAGACTCGCCATTCGCAGCAGTCGTCGACTCTTCCGGCTCCTCCTCGTTTTCCTCTGAAGGCGGTTTGCGGCGATGTCCACCGCACATTTCCTCGCGCAGGTTGGGCGGCTGCGCATCGATCGGCGCCAACGCGTCGACTGTGCCGAGGGAAGGCGTCAGCCAGGACAGGCCGCCGCTGTTGAATCCGCGCTCGAGAAGCTGCGCCGCTTTTTGCGCGCGCACAGCGCCGGACCAGGATCCGAGGATCACCGCGATCAGGCGGCGGCCATTGCGTGTGGCGGAAGCGACGACATTGTAACCCGACGCGCAGATGAATCCGGTCTTCATGCCGTCGGCGCCTGGGTAGCGATCAATAAGTGAATTGTAATTCCGCATCACGCGGCTGCCGTAGCGGATCGACGAAATGTGCCAGTAGCTGTCGTATTCGGGGAATTCGCGGATCAAAGCGCGAGCCAGGATGCCGAGATCGCGGGCGGAGGAGATGTGGTTTTCTGCGGGCAGGCCGTTCGGGTTGACAAAATTGCTTTGCGACATGCCGAGCCGGCGTGCATTGGCATTCATGAGATCGGCAAAGCCCGGGATTGAGCCGCCAACGCCTTCCGCGATCGCTACGGCAATGTCGTTTGCCGATTTCACCATCAGCATCTTCAGCGCGTTGTCGACGGTAACGGTGGTGCCGACCTTGAAACCCATCTTCGTCGGCTGCTGTGCGGCGGCATTACGCGAAATCGGAAGCAGGGTGTTGAACGCTATTTTGCCGTCCTTGACTGCGCGCAGCGTCGTGTAGGCGGTCATCAGCTTCGTGACCGAAGCCGGATACCACGGATAAGTGGCATTCTCAGCGTGGAGCACCTTGCCGGTCGACGCCTCAATCAGCAGCTGCGCTTCCGCGCGCGCATGGCCGGGTGCCGAAAGCACAAACGCTCCCGCGGCCAGACCGAGGACCATGATGCGACGGCAATGGCTTGGGTGGGCACTCATCGTTCGCGCTTCGGGGTCCTAAGGCCTTACAATCGGGAAAGTTCCATGGCCGCCCGTGCTAGGCTATCTAAGCATCGAATGCTAGGCAAAGCGCGTGAACCGCACGTGAATAGTTATAGTAAGCACAGCAGAGCCTTATGAAAACGACCAAAGTTCGGCAGAGGAGGCGTTAATGACGGCCTGTATCGTCGGTTGGGCGCACAGTCCCTTCGGCAAGCTTGCCGGTGAAACGCTCGAAAGCCTGATTGTGAAGGTCGCAGGCGAGGCGCTGGTCGACGCTGGTATAGCCGCAAAAGACGTCGACGAGATCGTGCTCGGGCACTTCAACGCCGGATTCTCCGCACAGGATTTTACCGCCTCTCTGGTCCTGCAGGCGTCGAATGACCTGCGCTTCAAGCGCGCAACGCGCGTGGAGAACGCCTGTGCCACGGGCTCCGCCGCCGTGCATCAGGGAATCAAGACGATCGAGGCACGCGCCGCGCGCATCGTGCTCGTCGTCGGCGCCGAACAGATGACGGCAACCCCTGCGCAGGAGATCGGACGCAATCTGCTGAAGGCGTCGTACGTGCGCGAGGAGGCCGACATCGATGGAGGCTTCGCAGGCATTTTCGGTAAAATCGCGGGTCTCTATTTTCAGAAATGGGGCGACCAGTCCGACGCGCTGGCGATGATCGCCGCCAAGAATCACAAGAACGGCGTCGGCAATCCCTACGCGCAGATGCGCAAGGATTTGGGCTACGACTTCTGCCGCACCGAAAGCGAGAAAAATCCTTTCGTGGCCGGCCCGTTGAAACGCACCGACTGTTCGCCGGTCTCGGATGGCGCCGCGGCGGTCGTGCTTGCCGATGTGGAGACCGCACTCAGGCTCAAGAAGGCAGTCGCGTTCCGTGCCGCCGAACACGTGCAGGATTTTCTGCCGATGTCGAAGCGCGACATTCTGAAGTTCGAAGGTTGTTCACAAGCCTGGCAGCGCGCGCTTGCCCGGTCCGGACTTCAACTGAGCGATCTGTCGTTCGTCGAGACCCACGATTGTTTTACTATCGCCGAGTTGATCGAATATGAAGCGATGGGTTTGACCGCCGAAGGGCAGGGCGCGCGCGCAATCAAAGAGGGCTGGACTCAGAAGGACGGCAAGCTTCCGGTGAATCCGTCGGGTGGCCTGAAGGCGAAAGGACATCCGATCGGAGCGACGGGTGTTTCCATGCACGCGCTTGCGGCAATGCAGCTCACCGGTGCCGCCGGCGACCTGCAGGTCAGGAACGCGCGGCTCGGCGGCATCTTCAATATGGGCGGGACGTCAGTTGCGAATTACGTGAGCGTTCTCGAACGCATCAAGTAGCGTTTTCGCACGATCGCTAGTTGAATTTGCGGTCTTTCAGCGTCGGCAAAAACGACGAATCGAAAACGTCGTCCAGCTTCGGTTTGCCGGTCTTGAATTTGTAGACCATGGCAATTTGGTCGATCGCGCGCCCGAAACGTTCCTCATCAATAGTGCCATAACCATTCGCTTTGACCTCAGGCGTGACGATATTCTCGCGGATAGCCATCGTCAGGCGCTCGAGTTCGACGTTTTTCCTGGCATCAGGGTTGCGCCGCAAAACAGAATCAATCGCTGTCGCCGGGTTCTTTACGGTCTCCCTCAGACCGCGCATGAACGCATTGAGGAAACCTCTCACCGCGTCGGGATGCTCGGCGGCGAATTTCGGGCTCACAATGATGGCGTTGCCATAAAGTTCGACGCCATAGTCCGCCATCAGGAGCACGGAGATGTCGCCGACCGGCACGCCCTTATCCTTGAGATCGACGAAGGTCGTAAAAGAATAACCCGTTATCGCGTCGATCTGCCCCGCGGCCAGCATCGGCTCGCGCACCGGGAAACTTACGTTCTCGATCTTCACTTTGGACGCATCGATGTTGTTGACCTGCACAAAGATCGGCCACTGCGCGAAAGAGCCGTCGGATGCCGGCGCGCCGAGTGTCTTTCCTTCTAGGTCTTTCGGCGCAGCGATGCCGCGGCTCTTTCGGCCGATCACCGCGAACGGTGGCCGGTTGTAGAGCATGAACACGGTTTTCACCGGCGCGCCTGGCTTGGCATCGCGGTACTTGATCAGGGTATTGATGTCGCCGAAGCCGATATCGTACTCGCCCGACGCAACGCGCTCGATCGGCTCGATCGAGTTGGCGGCTGGATTTATCGTGACGTTGAGGCCTTCCGACTTGTAATAGCCCTTGTCGAGCGGATGCAGGAAGAGTGCAGCCGGCCCCTCGAAACCGTAGTCGAGCGTGAATTTAACGATTGTTTCCCCGGCTGCGGCGCTGGTCGTCAACGTCGCGGCGATCAATAGCGGCATCCATGCCCACCAGCCGGTGTGGTGAGCTTTCATCGTGCGCATCCTTCTTCAGCGGCGGGCGCCCGTCGCGCTTGTTCCCTCCGCACAGCAAAGGACACGTCGCCGCAAAGGGCAATACGCATAAACATGGTTGGCAGCCAATTTGCGACGTTATGACTAACGCTGGCGGTTGGTTACGGACCGCCGGAAACGCAAATCTTGAGCACGATAAAGGCGGCTTTGAGATAGAATCGCTTCGGAGAATCGGGCAATGGCGCCAGCAGTCGCCAAAAAGCTTGCGCGCGAAATTCCGCCGCTGCGGGCACCTTATGCGCCGCCCGATGAGGCCATTGCGACCAGATTATTGGCGTCGGCCAGCCGCGCGAGCGAAGCAGAAGCGCGCATAGACGCGCGGGCTACGCGTCTCGTTGAGGCAATCCGGGCCCGCACCGGCGGTCTCGGCGGGGTCGAGGACTTTCTCCACGCTTACGCGCTGTCCACCAAGGAAGGTCTGGCGCTGATGATGTTGGCCGAGGCGCTGCTGCGTGTGCCCGACGCGGAAACCGCCGACCGCCTGATCGAGGACAAGTTACAGGCAGGCGACTGGGCGCGTCATGGCGCACGCTCTGCGCCGCTCCTGGTATCGGCCTCGGCCTGGACGCTTGGTCTCACGGTCAAGGTCATTCACCCCGGTGAGACCCCCGAAGGCATCGTCGATGCCCTGATCAAGCGACTCGGATTGCCTGCGGTACGGGCGGCGACCCGCCAGGCCATGCGTCTGCTCGGTTCGCATTTCGTCTTGGGACAGACGATCGAAGAGGCGCTCGCGCGCGCCGGCTCGCATCGTGAATTTCTCTATTCTTTCGACATGCTGGGTGAGGGGGCTCGCACAAGCGCCGACGCCGCGCATTATCTCGATTCATATGCCAATGCGATCGAGGCCATCGGCAAAAACGCCGGCAAAGATGCCCTTCCGCGGCGCCCCGGAATTTCGGTCAAGCTTTCAGCACTAAATCCGCGGTTTGAAGCGCTGTCGCGCGATCGCGTGCTTGCCGGCCTCGTACCGAAATTGCTTGAGCTGGCGCAGCTTGCAAAGCAACACGAGCTCAATTTCACGATCGATGCCGAAGAGGCGGACCGGCTGGAGCTCTCGCTCGACGTGATTGCCGCGACACTGCGCGATGCCTCGCTCGCCGGATGGGATGGTTTCGGTCTTGCGGTGCAGGCCTATCAGAAGCGCGCCGGGCCTTTGATCGACTGGACTGGCGCCGTCGCGGAAAACCTGAACCGGCGGCTGATGATCCGTCTCGTCAAGGGCGCCTATTGGGACACAGAGGTGAAACGCGCGCAGGAGCGCGGCCTTCCCGACTACCCGGTGTTCACGCGCAAGGCGATGACCGATCTTTGCTACCTCGATTGCGTTCGCAAACTGCTTGCGGCGCGGCCGCGGCTTTATCCGCAGTTTGCGACTCACAATGCGTTGACCGTTGCCTGTGTGATCGAGGATGCCGGCGGCACCGCGGACTACGAATTCCAGCGGCTGCATGGCATGGGTGAAGCGCTCTACGATGCGCTCCTCGCCGAATTGCCGGATCTGAGCTGTCGTGTGTATGCCCCCGTGGGCGGACACGCCGATCTGCTCGCCTATCTGGTGCGCCGGCTGCTGGAAAACGGGGCCAATTCCTCGTTTGTGTCGGTCGCGGCCGACCCTTCAGTGCCGGTTGAAACCATCCTGCGGCGGCCGCAAAGCTGGATTGGTGACGCGTCGCATGCGCGTCATTCGCATATTCCGTTGCCGTGCGATCTGTTCGGTGCGTCGCGACGGAATTCATCCGGCGTCGAATTTGGCGACAGCGCTGCGCTTGAGGCGCTGGTTGCTGAAGTCCATGCGGGCCCGAGAATTTTCGAAGCAAAACCTTTGATTGACGGCGCGGCGGAGACCGGACGTGAACGTGCGGTCAACTCTCCCATTGATGGCGCTGTCATCGGCACCGTGCATGAAGGCGATGAGGCTCTGGTTGCTGCTGCGATGGCATCTGCACAGACTGCGTTCCCGGGGTGGAGCTCGACTTCTGCCGCCGAGCGCGCGGCCGCGCTGGAACGCGCGGGCGATTTGTTTGAACGAAATCGTGGCCGTTTGATCGCGCTGTTGCAAAGCGAGGCAGGCAAGACGATCGACGATTGTGTTTCCGAGGTACGCGAAGCGGTCGACTACTGCCGTTTCTATGCGCAAGACGCGCGCCGGATGCTTATGCCGCAGTCCCTGCCGGGTCCGACGGGTGAATCCAACGAGCTGCGAATGCGGGGCCGCGGGGTATTCGTCTGCATCAGTCCGTGGAATTTTCCGCTGGCAATTTTCACCGGTCAGGTTGCCGCGGCGCTCGCTGTCGGCAACGCCGTCGTAGCAAAGCCGGCCGAGCAGACGCCGCTTGTGGCCTTCGAGGCCATCAAGCTGTTGCATCGCGCCGGGATTCCGGCCGGCGCTCTCAACTTCGTTCCGGGGGATGGAAAAACGGGTGCGCTGCTGGTTGCCGATCAGCGCGTGGCGGGCGTTGCCTTTACGGGCTCGACCGAGGTGGCCCGCGGCATTAACCGCACCTTGGCGGCCAAGGATGGGCCAGTTACGCCACTGATTGCCGAGACCGGGGGCGTCAACGCCATGATTGTCGATGCGACGGCACTGCCCGAGCAGGTTACTGACGACGTGATCGCCTCGGCATTCCGCTCGGCCGGCCAGCGCTGCTCTGCATTGCGGCTGCTCTGCGTGCAGGAGGACGTCGCCGATCGCGTGCTCGATATGGTCGCCGGGGCCGCGCGCGAACTCTGCCTCGGAGACCCGCGCGACCTTGCGACGCATGTTGGTCCTGTCATCGACAGCGATGCCAAGAACAAGCTCGACCGCTGGATAGCCATGATGGACTCGCGCGGTGCGGTTCTGTTTCGTCTGGCATCAAACCCTCCGGCGGACGGCACCTATGTTGCGCCGGCAATCATCGAACTCGACAGCGCGCGCGAGCTGAAGGAAGAAGTATTCGGACCGGTTCTTCATTTTGTGCGCTGGCGGTCAGGTGAACTCGACCGGCTGCTCGACGACATTGCCGCCAATAACACCGCGTTGACGCTTGGTATCCACTCTCGCATCGAGACGGTTGCAACGCACATTGCTGCGCGCATGCCGCACGGCAACGTCTATGTGAATCGAAACATGATTGGGGCTGTGGTCGGATCTCAGCCCTTCGGCGGGAGTCATTTATCGGGAACCGGACCGAAGGCCGGCGGCCCGAACTATTTGCGCCGGTTCGCTCTCGAACAGGTCATTACGGTGAACACGGCGGCGTCAGGAGGCAATGCGACGCTTCTGTCAGAGGAAGAATAGCGGCCATCCCCGAGCGCCAGATGCGCTTGAATGACCCTTTCAACGCGAAATTATCGCGCTTTTGGCCAATTTCGCCGGTTAATCCTTCGATTACCGTCAGGCCGCAGCCTGCGGCGACTGTCATATACGTTAACCGGTTTCGCGTGCGGTTCGGGTATTCTGGCGCGCATGACTGATTCGATTGCCAGGCTTTATGACGCCGTGATCGCGGCGCGCGGCGCGGATCCGGCGAAATCGCGGACGGCTCGCCTGTTGCGCGCGGGCCGAGCGAAGATGGCGAAGAAGCTCGCCGAAGAAGCGGTCGAGGTCGTCATCGACGCCATGCACGGACAGCCGGAAGCCGTGGTTATGGAGAGCGCCGATCTGATCTACAATCTCGTGGTGCTTTGGGTTCACGCCGGTGTACGTCCGGAGGATGTCTGGGCCGAAATGCGCCGCCGCGAACTGATGTTCGGCATCGCAGAAAAAGTGCCAAAAGATTTGGTCCGGGCGGCATCCCGGCGTAAGGTTGTGGCGTTGGAGAGCAGGCGCATCCGCAAGCGCCGTTGATCCGTCACAATTCTCCCTACGAGTGGGCTCATGACCGCTGAGGCCGCCGAGCCGCGATCCCTGCTGCGCCGTCTATATGACTGGTGCCTGACAGCTGCCCATAAACCGCATGCGCTGTGGCTCATGGGTGCGGTTTCTTTTGCTGAAAGCTCCTTCTTCCCTGTTCCGCCCGATGTGATGCTTATACCGATGGCCTTGGCGCGGCCTGATCGCGCCTATGTGATGGCGATTTGGTGCACGGTCACGTCGGTGGCCGGGGGCATTCTCGGCTATGCCATCGGCGCGTTGCTGTATGATTCCGTCGGGCTTTGGCTGATCCAGCTCTATGGCTATGGCGACAAAGTCGAAGCCTTTCGCGAGGCTTACGCGCAGTGGGGCGCCTGGATCATTCTTTTGAAGGGCCTGACCCCGATCCCCTACAAGATTGTCACGATCACGTCCGGATTTGCCGGCTACAACCTCGGGCTATTCATCCTTTTTTCGATTATTACGCGGGGCGCGCGATTCTTCGTGCTGGCGTTTCTACTCCACCGTTACGGTGAGAGCGCGCGTCACATCATTGAAAAACGCCTTGGCCTGTGGGTGCTGCTCGGCGCCATAGTTATCGTCATCGGCCTGGTGGGCACGCTATACTTGTTCTGACGGTACCGGGTTCCTCATTTTCGCCACCGAAAGTGGGTAAATCGATTGCCGTCGGCTGATTGATTTCCGGTTTTTCCGGCCATGGACACCAAACAGGCTTTGAAAGTTTGTCGGACTGACTCGTTCGTCCGGCTGTTCACGATTGTCTTTTTGCTGATACCGGTATTGGCGCTCGCACAAGACGCTGCGCCTTCATCGGAGCCGCGACAGGAGGACGCGGGATTTTTCGCGACTGTAGGCCGATGGTTTTCGCAGCAATCTGCCAACGTGAATTCGACATTCAAGGATGCGCGTCAGAAAGTTGAGGGGTTTAGCCAGGATGCGGGCGCTGCCGCGAAGTCAACTGTCGAGGGCGCGAAGGATGCGGCCGGAGCGGTCGCGCGAATTCCCGGCGTGCGGACCGTCAGCGGTCACGAAAAATGTCAGGTTGCGCCGAACGGAGCGCCCGACTGTATCGCCGCGGCGAACGCCATCTGCAAGACGAAAGGTTTTGATTCAGGGCGTAGCCTGGACATGACGACAGCCGAGATTTGTCCACCCAAAGTATGGATGGCGGGCCGATCGACTGGCCCCGAGTGCCGGATCGAAACTTTTGTCTCGCGTGCTGTCTGTCAGTGAGAATCGCCGCCTGCGCGGTGGCTCCTTGTACCGCGGCGGTGTTTATGTTTCCGTCGCGCATCGGCGACGGAGCAGTTCTTGAATCTCCACACCAAGCTTCTTGAGCGGGAGGCAGCCGGCCGGCCGGTCACGGTTGCGGTGATCGGTGCCGGCAAGTTCGGCACGATGTTTCTCTCGCAGGCGCGCCTCACCCAAGGTATGCACATCGCGGGAGTTGCCGATCTCGATGTTGGCCGTGCACGAAGTCAGCTGAAAACAGCAGGCTGGCCTGACGAAGCCTATACGGCTGCTTCTCTGGCAGACGCGCATAAGAAGCGCACGACATTCGTCACCGACGACGCCGAAGCGCTGATCGCCGATCCGCAGATCGAAGTCATCATCGAGGCAACTGGCGTGCCCGTCGCCGGCATCCGGCATGCGCTCAGCTCGATCGCCAATGGCAAGCATATTGTCATGGTCAACGTTGAGGCCGATGCGGTGGCCGGCCCCTTGCTGGCGCGCCGCGCGAAAGCTGCCGGCGTTGTTTATTCGCTCGCGTGGGGAGACCAACCGGCCCTGATTTGCGAACAGGTAGACTGGGCACGCGCCGCCGGTTTCAGGGTCATCTGTGCGGGCAAGGGCACGCGTTACGAGCCGCATTATCACAAGTCGAATCCCGATAACGTCTGGGACATTCTCGACAAATATCTGAACATCTCGGACCGCAAGTCGATCAATCCGAAGATGTTCAACTCATTCGTGGACGGCACTAAATCCGGCATCGAAATGACGGCGGTCTGCAACGCCACGGGGCTGGTACCGCAGTCAAACGGGCTTGGTTTTCCGCCGGCAACGCGCTTCGAGCTTGCGGAAATCTGCAAACCGAAGAGTGAGGGCGGCACCCTGGAAAAAGCTGGCGTTACCGAAGTGACGTCGTCGGTCTATCGCGACGGTCGCGACGTGCCACATCACCTTGCGCTCGGCACATATGTCGTCTTTGAAGGCGACACCGAATATGCGCGGCGCTGCTTCAAGGAATACGCGATGCTGCCGGACAAGACCGGAAAATACGCGGCTCTCTACCGCCCGATCCACATGATTGGGCTGGAGCTCGGTATTTCCGTCGCGAGCGCCGCGCTGCGCAACGAGCCGACCGGCGCTCCGAACGGCTTCCGCTCGGATGTCGTGGCGACCGCAAAGCGCGCGTTGAAAGCCGGCGAAATGCTCGACGGCGAGGGTGGGTTCTGCGTCTGGGGCAAGCAAGCGCCGGCGGAAGTGTCACTCGAGCGCGAATTACTGCCGCTCGGACTTGCGCACAACGTGAAGCTCAAGGGCGATATTGCCGAGGGCCAGGCCCTGCGATGGTCGGACGTCTTCTACGATCCGAACGACCCGGCGGTGAAAATCCGCCGCGAAATGGAAGCTGCTTTCGGCCGGCGCAATGTTGGGGCTGAGTCCGTAGCCTAGAATCCCGTAAGCGGCAATTGATCAACATCAAATTCTAGACGGCCGATTGAGGTGATCCTCCCAACATTGAAACAGGAGGGCACGTCATGAACGCGACCTTACTTACGGCGGATCGCAACACCCACATCAAAATCGTTGCCATGGGCCTGTCGGCAGCACTCATGATCGCGTTGGCCTCCCTGGTCGCCCACTAGCCGATCGTTTACGCGAGTTCGATCTTGCCATCGACTTTGTGAGTTAAATTAATCTTGCCGATGGTCAGGGTCATCTGTGCGTCGATAATTTCTGTGCCCTTGAGCCGACCATCCGCAACCGCCGCCCGGATCGCTTTTTCGATCTCCTGCTGCGAGGTCACACCGACGACCTTGAGAAATTTGCGAAGCGACATGTTCAGAGCTTCTTCGTTCATCGCAGGCACTCCTTGAAAACCCGGATTCGGGATCGATCTTACGGCGCGAAGGGCACGCTTACCAACCCGGCTGCCGTCAAATACGGCACACGCGTTTTTGTTTGGCTGTGCTGCCACTTGACGCTATAGCTATGCCGCAAAAGCCGGTGTGGCGGAATTGGCAGACGCGCACGACTCAAAATCGTGTTCCCAAAAGGAGTGTCGGTTCGACCCCGACCACCGGCACCACCCCTGTTATCGATAATCATGGCCAACGATATTACCGCGCAGATGAACGGCTTTTTGGGCATCGCCCGGCGGGACCCGGCTCTTGCCGCGGCCGCGATCGTCGCGGGAGTTGGCCTGCTTACTATCTGCGGATTCTTTTTCTTCCAGTACCTGCTCGGCTATCCGCCGTGCCCGCTCTGTCTCGATCAACGCAACGCTTTCTACGTCAGCGTTCCGCTTGCCGCGCTGCTCTGCCCCGGCGCCAGCTACGGCGCTTCGAAAAAGGTGATGATCGCCGGCTTTGCCGTCATCACTGCCGTCATGCTCTGGAATACCGGGCTGTCTGCCTATCACGCCGGCGTGGAATGGAAATTCTGGCCTGGTCCGAACGATTGCTCGGGGCCGATCAACAATTTTGGAGACGCCGGAAATTTGCTCAAGCAGCTTCAAAATATCAGGATCGTACGTTGCGACGAGGCAGCATGGCGGTTCCTCGGCATCTCGCTTGCGGGTTATGATGTCCTGGTGTCTTTGTTTCTTGCGGTGGTCGCCGGCTGGGGCCTCAAGGCATCGCTCGCGCGGCGTGAGTCATCCAGCTAGAACAAGCGGGAGAGGCGAATTCCCATGGAAGTTTTGATCATCGGCGCCGGCATCGGCGGGTTGACGCTGGGCCTGATGCTGCATCGCGCTGGCATTGCTTGCCGGATCTTTGAGGCGGCGCCGGAGCTCAAGGCCGTCGGCGTCGGCATAAACATCCTGCCGCATGCGTCGCGCGAGCTGTGCGCACTCGGGCTCGAGGATGCGCTTGCAAGGGTCGCCGTCACCACGCGCGAATATTGCTTCTACAACCGCTTCGGTCAGTACATTTATAGCGAGCCGGCCGGCAAGTTCGCAGGCTACGACGTGCCGCAGTTCTCGATCCATCGTGGCGACCTGCAGATGGTTTTGCTCGATGCGTTCGTCGAGCGCGCGGGCGCGGACAAGGTGATCACCGGCTGGCGCTGCACGCGCGTTGAGCACGACGGGCCGGACGCAATCTCATACTTTGAAGATGCCAACGGCAAGCCGCTGCCCTCGCAGCGGGGCAGCGTTGTCGTCAGCGCCGAGGGCATCCACTCCGCGCTGCGCAAGCAGCTTTATCCGAATGAAGGGCCGCCGAAATATTCCGGCATCAACATGTGGCGCGGTGTCACACGCTGGAAGCCGTTTCTGTCCGGCGCCAGCATGATCCGCATCGGGTGGCATCATCCTGCGAAACTGCTGATCTACCCGATCCGCAACAATGTCGACTCAGAGGGCCGCCAGCTCGTGAACTGGGTCTGCGATATCGAAACGCCGCAATACCAGGCGCGCGACTGGAACAGACGTGGGCGGCTTGAGGACTTCCTGCCCGCCATGGCCGACTGGCATTTCGACTGGCTCGATGTGCCGCAGTTCATCAGCAGGTCGGATGCGA
>Ga0105248_10004220_pt1 | contig 15895 bp, 20 predicted proteins | sample KBSS34metaG_FD_81524 | JGI IMG/M metagenome (GOLD analysis project Ga0105248, IMG submission 81524) | Switchgrass rhizosphere microbial communities from Kellogg Biological Station, Michigan, USA - KBS S3-4 metaG | ecosystem: Host-associated > Plants > Roots > Rhizosphere > Soil | place...
CTTGCCGAGCTCGTTGCGCAGCTTCATCACCCCGGCGCGCTCGGCGTCGTATTTCTGCCGCTCAAGCGACGGCGGCGCCGCCCCCTTCGCCGGCGCGGGCGCGTTAGTCGAGACCGGCGGCGCGGAGCCCGTGCCGACGACGGGCGGCGAGGCGGCCACTTCGCCGTCGTCGCCTGCAGTGTCGCCGTCGTCGCCTGCAGTGTCGCCTTCGGCACCCTGGTCGACGAGCGCCGGCAGGGTCTTCAGGCCGAGGACTTCGAGCAGATTGGGCATGTCGCACCCCGCGGTCGGGTGATGGAGTCGCCGAAGGCTAGCGCCGGCCCTGGGCCGGCGCCACCCCCCCCTGTCGAAGGGGATATCGAGGGCTTACGGAAACAGCCGCCGCCCGCCGCCGCAGGCGCGGCGCATTTGGGCACACTCCTGGTTCTCGAATTCCCGGAGCGTCCTCCATGTCCGTCACTCCCCTGGCCTCGCCCCGTCGACCGGACGCACTGGCCGAAGCCCGCATCCATCTCGCCGCCGCCTACCGGCTCGCGGTCCTGCACGAGCTCGAGGAGGGTATCGACAACCACTTGACGATGCGGGTGCCCGGGCAGGAAGGCCGCTACCTGATCCTGCCGTTCGGCCTGCACTGGTCGGAGGCGAGCGCGAGCAATCTCGTGATCTACGACGACAGCGGCGCGACGGTCGAGGGCACGGGCACGGTCGAGCGCTCGGCGCACTGCATCCACACGCCGATCCATCGCCTCACCGGTGCCGCGGTCGTGCTGCACACGCACCAGACCTGGGTACTCGCGCTCAACTCGCTGCAGGACAACCGGCTGCTGCCGACGACCCAGACCGCCGCCTTCTTCGACGGCCAGGTCGCCTACGACGACACCTACACCGGCGTGGCCGCGTCGCTCGAGGAGGGCGAGCGGCTGGCCCGGGTGATGGGCTCGAGGCCGATCGTCTTCATGAAGAACCACGGCGTGCTCGTCACCGGCGACAGCGTGGCGCAGGCCTACCGGCGGCTTTACAAGCTGGAGCGCGTCTGCCGCAACCAGGTGCTCGCTCTCAGCACGGGCCGCCCGCTCGAGGTGCTCGCCGAGGAGATCGTGACCCGGGTCAAGACGCCGAATGCCGAGGACACGCACTCGCGCGGCGAGCGCGAGCGGCTCTACTTCGAGGCCATGATGCGGGTGCTGGACCGGGAGCTGCCGGGTTACCGCGACTAGCGTCCGCCCTTGAAGCTACCGAGATCGACGACGAGAACCTCTCTTGCAGCACGAGATTCTTGTGAAGCATCCATCGCGAAGCGTCTATTACGTCGACTCTGAAGGCGCCTATCCCGCCTCGACTACGTATTTAGTTTCGTCGACGATCGATGCGATCGAGATGCCGGATTTCGGCTCAAATCCGGCGGAAGCCTTTGCTTGGGTTCGAGGCGCATCGCCCGCCGCCGGCTTGACGGTCAAAGTCCATGCAGGCTTCGTCGTGTTTTAGCGGCTAAACAGGCGGTGCCCGCGTCGGCAGGTTCAGCAGTAGGAGACACCGGCGCCACCTGCTCGTGTATAGCCGCTAAACACCAGCGCCGACACCTCGGTGTTTAGCCGCGAAACACAGGTGCGGCTTGGTCAGGTGTAACGGCCAATTACCTTGGCGAGACTTGGAGGTCTGCCAGCACCGGCGCAGAGCACCGCGGTCGCGGCGTCCCCTCCTTTGCCGATGAACCAGCTCAACGCTTCGAGTTAAGCAGCAGCCAGGCGGGCAGCGACTTCGCGCTTTCCCAAAGCCCGAAGGCTCGCGATGGCGGCCAGGTGCTTGGCGCGAGGCCGGACCTTGCCAACTTCCCAGTTGTAGATCGACTGGGCAGAGGCACCGACCAGTAGCCCGCACTGGGCCGCCGAGAGCCCCAATCGTTTGCGCTGTGAGATCAGTCCCTTGGCACTGAATCGGAGGCCTTCAGTGGTCGCGGATTCGTCCTCGACCGGTGACGCCTTCGCCGTACTCTTGTTCATGCGGCGAAGCTGGTGCTCGAGTTCCTGCATACGGCGCTTGAGTGCGGCGATCTCGGAGCGATAGGTTCGGGTCGCCTTCTTGAGGGAAAGAGTTTCGCTGCGAAGCTCTTTTCGGGCGACGCGGGAGATCTCGCTTTTGAGGAGAGTTGCAATGTTTGGCATGGACGCCATTGTGCGTGACCTTGCCCATGCCCTCGCTGAACGCAAGATGAAGCTTCGCCGGGCGGTTCTCGCGCTAAGACAGGGGCCGCGCAATGTCTCGCGGCCGCGCTGAGTTGTCGACGACGCTAGGCGCCCGCCACCAGGAACCAGCCGCTAGCTACCAGCACGCCCGCGCTAGCCGCCGCAAGAACGAGGACCACGGCGAGGGCCAGGAGCGTGCCCATGCCCCCGCCGCGGACGGCCTCTTCGGCTCCGCCGTGGGTCGAGTTCAGGAAGTAGTCCATGTCGCCACGATAGGAAACCTGTCGCTCGCTGACCATCCTCCTTTGGTGCGGGTCCGCCCTCTTCATATCACCTCGGAGGCGACGCCGTCGACGGGTGGCCCTGGCCTGGCCATGGCGCACTTTCTACCTCCGTCCTTCCCGGAATGCCTGCCGCAGCCATTTCTCGACGGCCTGCCGAGGACCCATCGCCCGCAAGGTTTCGTTTCGCCCCCAAGCCCCGCGCGGTCTCCTCGAGGGTCGCTCCGTCGATGCGCCGGATTTGCCGGCTCTTGCATGCTCAACGCGCATGCATGCAATGAGAAATGTTCGTTTGAGCCGCAGGCTTCTCCTAAGAACAATCCGGTTCTTGCGCCGGCGAGCCGTTGACCCAATCCGGGTTTCGGATGCACCAGGTGCATGAAGGAGTGAACATGAAGCTCGAACTGAACACCTCTGGCATCGTCCTTCGCAAGAACCAGGTCCTGGCCCTCGACGGAGCGAGCCTATGACCACCACAGCTCTGGCCCTCGTGCCCGCGCCCGGACGAAGCCGGGCGCCCCATCCGTTCCACCTCGTCGAGACGCAGCGGCTGCGCGACGGGCGGCCGATCACGATCCGGCCGATCCGCGCCAGCGACCTGCGGCTCGAGCGCGCCTTCGTCGTCGGCCTGTCGCCGCAGACGCGCTACCAACGCCTGCTCTCGGGCCGCAAGCTCCTGCCCGGCGAGCTCAAGCGTCTGACCGACATCGACTACGAGCGCGAGATGGCGCTGGTCGCCCTCGCCGAGGTCGAGGGCGTGCAGCAGTTCTTCGGCGTGGCGCGCTACGTCCGCGATGACGCCCACGGGCCCAACAGTGCCGACATGGCGATCGTCGTCGGCGACGCCTGGCAGGGCCAGGGGCTCGGCGAGACGCTGCTGCGCAGCCTGATGCGCGCGGCAGCCGGCCACGGCGTCTCGGCACTGACCGGCATCACGCTGACGACCAACATGCGCATGATCGCCCTGGCGCGCAAGCTCGGCTTCGAGGCCCGGCGCGCGCACGACGACGCTTCCATCACCGACCTGTGCTGGTACGTGCACGAGGACGTCGGCCTGCAACCACCGGCGGCGACGGGCGAAGCGGCGTATCTCTGGGGGATGGACCGCCTCTGAGAGGGCGAGCCCTCGAAATGGAGATGCTGAACCCCGGGTCAAGAGTTGACTCACTTCTTCATGGCACCATCCTCTCAAAGGTTGGAGCCTCCTCGAAACCCCCGGGCGGTTCACTGACGCTCGATCCGCGACGTGTTCCATCTCATGGCCTGTCCGCCAATACCTCGGGGTTGACGACGTTGATCGGCGCACCTGCCGCGTAGGCCGTGATCTGATCGAAGATATCGGTGAACTGCAGCTCGTATTCTTCGCGCGTCACGTAGCCGATGTGCGGAGTGCAGACCACGTTTGGCAAATTCAGCAGCGGGTCGTCGGGATCGCGCAGAGGCTCGGCGTCGAAGACGTCCAGGCCTGCTGCGCCTGGCCGCCCCTCGCGCAGCGCAGCCAGCAAGGCGCCAGGCGCGACCAGCCCGGCGCGGCTGGTGTTGATCAGCATCGCGCTCGGCTTCATGTGCGCAAGGTCAGCGGCAGTCACGATGCCGCGCGTGGCCGGTACCAGGCGCAGATGCAGGCTCAAGACGTCGCTGGTCTGGAACAGCTCGGTCTGGCTGGCGACCGTTTCCACACCGTCGGTTCGCGCCCGTTCCAGCGAGGCGGGACGGGACCAGACCTGCACGCGCATCCCGAATGCCTGGCCGTAACGCGCCACTTCGCTGCCGATGCGGCCGTAGCCGAAGATGCCCATCCGTTTGCCGCGCAGGGTGCTGCCCACGCCCGTCTGCCAAACGCCTGCCTTCATCGCCGCCACCTGCTGCGGCAACTGCCGCGCCACGGCCAGCACCAGCGCCCAGGTCAGCTCGGCCGCGGCGTAGGACGGCGTGCCCTGGTGCAGGTTCGACGAGACGACGACGCCGTGCTGCGTGCACGCGGCCACGTCGATGTGCGGATACACGCTGCGCTGGCTGATGAGCCGCAGCGCCGGCAGCCGCGCCAGCAGCGGGGCGCGGATCTGCGTGCGCTCGCGGATAAGCACCAGCGCCTCGGTGTCACGCAGGCGCTCGGCCAGGCTTTCCTCGTCTTGCAGGTGGTCGTTCCAGACGGTGACCTGGTGCCCATCGAGCCGCCGGAAACAAGCCAGTGTCCGCAGGGTGTCGAAATAGTCGTCAAGGATGGTGATGTGCATGGGCAGCCATCCTGCCGCGCTCGGCACCCTTCGTAAAGTGAGTTGTCGGCCAGGTCCGAATTCCTTCTTCCGTGAGGATGAGGTGTCCGCGAGAACGGCCAACTCCAAAGCTGGACTGAATCGAAGTTCGAGGAACGCATGGCTGGCTTCAGGCATGCGCAGGCGATCGAGCTGGCACGCATGCGCGTCGATGTCGAACCGATGCTCGCCGGTGCGGTGAAACTGCAAAGCGCCGAGTTTGAAATGCTGCCGGCCGCCTGGTCGAAGCTCGTTCGCGAGACACCCGAGCCCATGCCTGCTCCCTGCCTATCGCCCTCTCAGGGAGTCGCCACCTGAGAGGAAGGATGATCCGGATCGTTCGACGCACTTGGAGAGAATCGTGAGCGACTACAGGACGGCCACCGGCCATGACAGCGAAATCGTGGAGATCGCCGACCCCAACCAGATCCGCTACTGGTGCCACTCGCTGGGATGCACCGAGGCTCAGTTGCGCGAGTCGATCCAGGCGGTGGGGCACTCACCTGCCGAAGTCAGGCAATTTCTGCACGACCTGAGTCAGCGCGGCGTCTTTTGATGCGGTAGGGCCCATGCGCAAAGGTGGATCGGCGCCACGGCGCCCGAATGCAACCGGTCGGCGGGATGAGCTTCGCAAACCCTCAGCGCACGGCGACAGGCAGGACGCCACTTCAGGGCACCATGCAGCGATGCAGCGACGGGCTGACTTGCGCCTTATCACCCTGCCCAGCGGTCGATCCGTCTCCGTCATCGAGACCGCCGACGACCCTAGCCGGCCATGGCAGGCGGATTCTGTGGGCAGCCACTACATCGTTCAGCGGGAGCGCCCCGGAGACGCGGCGGCGCGAGAAGCGGTGACGGGCAGTTCCAACTTGGCTCTTGCCTTGGTCAAGTCCGATGCCGAGGCCCTGGCGGCTGTTCTAAACGCCGCTAGACGGCGGCCGTAATGCCCCAGACCCGCACCTGACCCTCTTCAGCGCCTCCTCGCGTGCTTCCGGGCGGGGGGCCACCCACTTGCCGCAGTTGATCGTGCTGGCTTCGGGCTCGGCTGGGCACTCATTCCGATAGCGGACATGACCGAAGGTCGCGGTTCGGCCAGTAGCGGCCCGTTGCCAACGACTGCTCTGGGTAAGTCTGGCGCAGGCTGCGCGAAGGACGCATGTCAACGAGTTTGCACAGCTCCAGGCGTCTCGCCGCGGCAAGCGCGGCGGCTTTGCAGCTCGGGGCCTTCCCCGTGCAAGCCGATCCGCAGACGAGCAGGGAACGGCTAGGCCAGCCCCGACTTGACCAGCACGATCTGGGCATCCCCGAGGGCGCCCTCAGCGAACCCGCCTTCGCAGTAGCTGAAGTAGAACTCCCACATGCGCAGGAAGGCGTCGCCGTGGCCCTGGGCACCGGCGCGGTCGGCGTTGCGCCGCAGGTTGGCGCGCCAATGGGCGAGCGTGGTGGCGTAGTGCGGACCGATGTCTTCCAGGCCGACGACGCGCAGTTCCGACGCCCGCGCCACCGACGCGCCGATGGCCGCGATCGACGGGATGCAGCAACCGGGAAAGATGTGGCGCTTGATGAAATCGACCGAGTCGCGCGCGGCTTCGTACTGCTGGTCGGCGATGGTGATGGCCTGCAGCAGCATGAGGCCACCCGCCTTCAACAGGTCGCTGCAGCAGCGGAAGTAGGTGTCGTAGTACTGGTGGCCCACCGCTTCGATCATCTCGATCGAGACGAGCTTGTCGTAGCTGCCGCGCAGGTCGCGATAGTCCTGGCGAAGCAACTCGACGTGGTCGCCGAGGCCCGCGGCGTCGATACGCTCGCGTGCCATCGCATGCTGCTCGCGCGAGATGGTCGTGGTGGTCACGTGGCAGCCATAGCGGCTGGCTGCGTGCAATGCGAAGCCTCCCCAACCGGTTCCGATCTCGAGCACGCGGTCGCCCGGCTGCAGCGCGAGCCTGCGGCAGATGCGGTCGAGCTTGGCGACGGATGCCTGCTCCAGGGTCATGTCCGGGCGCTCGAACACTGCGCTCGAATACATCATCGTCGGGTCGAGAAAGAGCGCGAAGAAGTCGTTTCCGACGTCGTAGTGCGCGCTGATGTTGCGCCGGCTGCCATCGCGCGTGTTCCGTGCGGCGACGTGGAGCAGCTTGCGCAGCGGCCCCGTCAGGCGCGACCAGCCGCCGTCCACGCCCTCGATGACTCGGCGGTTGTGCAGGAAGATGCGCACCAGCGCCGTCAGGTCGTCGCACCACCAGTCCCCTGCCATGTACGACTCGCCGGCTCCGACCGACCCGCCGAAGGCGGTCTCGGCGTAGAAACGCGCATCGCCCACATGCAACGTCGCCCGCAGCGCGCAGCGTTCGCTGACCCGACCGAAGGTGTCCCGGCGCTCGTCATCGACGAGCGTGATCTCGCCGTGTTCGAGCTGCCCGAGCTGCGCGCGCAGCAGCCGCTCGCTCCAGCGCCCGAGAGCCGTGGCAAGGGCTGGCGCCATGGAGCACGGCACCGCCGCCGAGAGCGTCCCCAGGACGCGCGGGTTGTCCATCGCAGTTCGGTTCATGGGCACTTCCTCCTCAACGGTCTGGCGTCGATGGCATCCGGCGCCGGGCCGGATGGTCGTGCAGCGGCAAGCGCTTCAGCCACAGCCTGAGCGCCTGCCAGTGGATCGCGACGATCACCTGCAGCGTCATCAGCGGAAAGCGCAGCAGCGTCGCGGCGAGCGTCCCGGCACCGATGGGAACGCGCTGCATCACCAGCGTCGCGTCGAACACCACGCTCTCGGCCGATGGCACTGACGCTCCCGCCGACTTCAGCGCCATGCGCACGGCCAGCCGGTCGTCCGGCCTGCGGAAGCCCCAGTGGTAATCGAGCGCCATCGGATGGAACGGCGACACGTGCATCGCCTTGGCGCTGCGCGCGTGCAGCCAGCGCTCGCTCTCGCCGAGCCCTCGGCCGTCGAGCACGTAGCAGTGCCGTTCGCCCCACGGCGTGTTGTTGACTTCGGCGACGACCGCTTCCAGGCCGCGATCGGCGGCGTCGAAGCAGTAGTAGAAGCTGACCGGGTTGAAGACGTAGCCGCCGTAGCGCAAGTGGGTCAGCAATCGGATCGGTCCCCGCGGCCGCTCGCCGGTGCGCTCGGCCACCAGGTCGCGCACGGCCTGGTCGAGCCCGTGTGCGGGGTCGCCGAGATGGTCGCGGCGATCAAAGCGGACCAGTGCCGGCCGACGCGTCGACCACAGCCAGCGGCCCGCGAACACCGTGTCGAGCTCGGCCAGGTCGAGGTACGCCATGAACAGCGGATAGCGGAACGCATGGCGCCTGGGCGCCATGCGCCGGTGCTCAAGCCACCCGCGATAGATCGCGCTGTGCATCGTGCTGGCCCTTCTCGAAGCGCTGCACCGCCTGCTGCGCGCTGATCACGCCGTCTTCGTGGAAGCCGTAGCGCCAGTACGCGCCGCAGTAGTGGGTGTGACGAACGCCGCTGATCTCGTGGTGCCGTCGCTGCGCAGCGATGCCTTGCGGCGTGAACAGCGGGTGGTCGTAGGTGATGCGCTTCAGCACGCGCGCTGGATCGATCGCGTCGCTTCGGTTCAGCGTCACGCAGAAGGTGTGGCGCGACGTCAACCCCTGCAGGACGTTCATGTTGTAGGTCAGGGCGACGCGCTGCCCAGCTTCGCCCAGCACGTGGTAGTTCCAGGCCGCCCACGCCCGACGTCGCCGCGGGAGCAGCGAGGTGTCGGAGTGCAGCACGGCAACGTTCCGCTGGAACGGCAGGGCACCGAGGACCTCGCGTTCCGCGGGCGACGGGTCGGCGAGCAGGCGCAGCGCCTCGTCGGCATGGCAGGCGAAGAACACGTGGTCGTAGCGCGTCTCGGGCGCGCCTTGCGCGCTGACCCGCACCCCGTCGCCTAGCCGCCGCACCTGCGTCACCGCGCAATTCAGGCGAATGCGGCGGCGCCACGGCGCCACCAGCCGTTCGACATAGCGCGCCGAGCCGCCGCTGACGACCCGCCAGACCGGGCGCTCGTTTACGCTCAGCATGCCGTGGTTGTGCATGAATCGCACCAGGAAGCGAGCCGGAAAGGCGAGCATCCGCTGCGGGTCCGTGGACCAGATCGCCGCGCCCATCGGGACCAGGTAGTCGTCGATGAAATGCCGCGAGTAGCCGTGCTCGGCCAGGTAGTCGCCGAGAGTGATCTCCGCGTCGTCCGCCTCGAGCAGCCGCGGCGCGTCGCGGTTGAAGCGAAGGATCTCCGCCACCATGCGAAGGAAGCTCGGGCGCACCAGGTTCGACCGCTGCGCGAACAGGCTGTTCAGCGACGTTCCGTTGTACTCGAGGCCGCTGCCCTCGTTGCGCACCGAGAAGCTCATCGAGCTCTCGTGCGACGCCACGCCGAGCTCGGCCAGTAAGCCGACGAAGTTCGGATAGGTGCGGTGGTTGAAGACGATGAAGCCGGTATCGACGTGCTGAACTTCGCCGTCGAGCTCGATGCGATGCGTATGCGTATGGCCGCCGACGTGACCGGCTGCTTCGTAGACCGTGATGTCATGGGCGCGGTGCAGGCAATGCGCGACCACGTTGCCGGCGATGCCGGTGCCGATGATCGCGATCCTCATGAGCCGACTCCTTCGGTACGCGCATCGCGGGCCGCGCCCGGGACGTCGCGCAGGTCCCAGACGATGCCGAGCGCCTGCAGCAGCTTGAGGCCGTACCAGGTGAGGTCGATCTCCCACCAGTAGAAGCCCTGGCGCGCCGCCGCCGGATAGTGGTGGTGGTTGTTGTGCCAGCCCTCGCCGAAGGTGACGAGCGCCAGCCACATGTTGTTGCGCGACGCGTCGCGCGTGGCGTAGCGGCGTGCGCCGTAGCGGTGCGCGAGCGAGTTGATGCTGAACGTGGCGTGGTACAGCAGCACCGTCGAGACGCAAAAGCCCCACGTCACCAGTTGGGCGCCGCTGGTGCCGAGCGACGGTGCATAGGCTTCGGCGCAGGCTCCGACGGCATACAGCAGAGCGCACAGCAGAAGCGGAACCAGCGCATCCCAGCGGTCGAGAAAACGCAGCTCAGGATAGCGCGCCAGCGAGGCCACCAGTGCGCCGCGCGGCGCGAAGTGCGCGCGCGACATGAACCAGCCGACGTGGCTGCGCCAGAGGCCGTGGCGTAGCGCCGAATGACTGTCTTCGTGCTCGTCGGCATGCACATGGTGGTGCCGATGGTGCGACGCCCACCACAACGGACCACGCTGCGCGGCCGATGCGCCGAGAAGCGCGAAGCCGAACTGGGCGGCACGGCTGGTGCGGAAGGCGCTGTGCGAGAAGTAGCGGTGGTAGAACGCGGTGATCGCGAACATGCGCAGCGCATACAGCGCTGCCGCCGCGATCACCGCGGTCGCGCTGACCCCGACCCAGCACACGGCCAGGCATCCCAGGTGGATGGCGATGAACGGCAGCATCCGCATCAGGTCGACGCGCTCATCGCCAGGCTCGCCGCGCGAAGCAGCGTGGGAGTCGAACCAGGCGACCACGCTGGCCCCGAAGCGGGCGAAGCGGCTCATGCGCGCGGCCGCCAGGGGAAGAAGGCGTTCGTTCGGGCCGCGTACGCGCGGTACGCTGGTCGGCGGCCGCCGATGTCCTTCTCCAGGAGCGTGACGCCGGAGACCTTCAGCAGCAGGACGCTCATCAGCAGCGGCGATACGACTGTCCACCAGGCGCCGGCTGCCGATGCCACCAGCCAGAGCCCCCACCAGACGCAGAACTCGCCGAAGTAGTTGGGATGCCGCGAGTAGCGCCACAGGCCCTGTCCCATCACGAGTCCACGGTTGGCGGGATCGGCCTTGAAGCGCGCGAGCTGTCCATCGGCCAAAGCCTCGATGACGAGGCCGAGCAGGAAGAGCACGATGCCGACTGCATCGAGCGCGCTCCACGGCGCGGCGCTGGTCACCGAGGCCACCAGCGGCAACGCGACCAGCCATGCGAGCAGCGCTTGCAGGCCGAACACGAGGTAGAGACTCTTCGCTGCGAAGCCCGGCTCGTTGCGCGCCCGGATGGCCTGATAGCGGGAGTCTTCCGGGTGCCCCCAATGGCGCCACGTGATGTAGACCGCCAGGCGCAGCGCCCAGATGCCGGCAAGCGACAGCACCGCCGGCGCGCGCGGTCCGACCTGCGGCACGAGCGCCGCCGCGACCAGCGCCGGCGCGAGCACCAGCAGCGACCAGGCACTGTCGACGATGCTCACGTCGCGCAGCGCGACGCTCGCCGCCCAGGCCAGCAGAGCGATCACGCCGCACGCCGACAGTCCGAGGCCGGTGATGTGCACGAGCACCGTGGAGCCGTTCATCGTGCATCCCAGCGGCGCGCAAGCATCAGCAGCAGCGGCGTGATCGCGGCCCAGCCGATAGCGAGCGCGACCAGCGCGCGCGCCGGCTTCTGCAGGCCGATGGCCCCCAGGCGTGCGGCTGCCGTATACGACAACGGGCCGCCGATCGCGCCGAGCAGTGCGGCCCACGACAGCCGCGCGTGGAGCCAGCGCATGGGCTCGCGCAGCAGCACCGCAAACAGCGCCCACAGCGCCAGGATCCACGCCGGGGCGAACGACGGCAGCGGCCCCGGCTGCGCATACGAAATCCAGCCGGACTGCGCCATCGCGCTGTCCCATAGGAGTCCGATCGACACCGCCAACGCGACCAGCTTCGCATCGACCCGAGGCTTCGCGCTGAGGCTGACGAAGCCGGCGACCACAGCCACGGCGACCAGGGTGCCGGCCCAAGGCCTTCCGTCGGCCGCGCCGAGCACGCAAGCAAACCACGCGCCCTCGAACGCGATCAGCGACGCCACCAGACCGATCACGCGGCGTGGCGCGGCGATGCGTGCAGGCCGTGCCATTACCGGCGGGCGCCGAACAGGTAGTGCGCCACCCACCACTGCTGCCCGTCCTCGTAGGAGAAGAGCTCGGCGCACGACAGGAAGAACAGGCGCCAGCGCACCCACCACAGGCCCGCCTGGCCGACGCCATACGCCTGCTGCAGCGCGCGCCACACCGCCGGGCGCCGGCGCTCCATGTTGGCCAGCCATGCCTCGGCGGTGCGAGCGTAGTGCGTGCCGTCCCAGCGCCACCGGCGCAGGACGCGCAGGTCGTCCTGGCAGCGCAGCGCCAGATCGTCGCTGGGCATCATGCCGCCGGTGAAGAAGTGTCGGCTCATCCAGTCGCTGGCGTCGCGCGGCTCGAACGCGTACGGCGTGCTGCGATGGACGAACACGTGCATGAAGAAGCGGCCCTCGGGCGTGAGCCAATCCCGCACGCGGCGGAACGCCTCGGGCCAGTTGCGCAGGTGCTCGAACATCTCCACCGACACCACCCGGTCGAAGCGCGCGTCGGTCGCGAAGTGGTTGATGTCGCAGGTGAGCACCCGCAGGTTGCTCAGGCCGCGGCGCATCGCCTCGGCCTGGATGAAGGCGCGCTGCGCGTGCGAATTCGACACGCTGACGATCCGGCTCGCCGGAAACCGCTCGGCCATCCACAGGCTGAGCGAGCCCCAGCCGCAGCCGAGCTCGAGCACCTGCTGGCCGTCGACAAGCTCGGCGCGCTCGCAAGTGACCCGAAGCGCCGCGGCCTCGGCCGCGTCCAGATCGTTCACGCCCTCCGGCCACCAGCCACTGCTGTACTTCCGCTGCGCGCCGAGCACCGCCACGAAGAACGCCGGCGGCAACTCGTAGTGCTGCTCGTTGGCGGTTTCGGTCAGGAGCGCGAGCGGCGCGTCACGCAGGCTGGCCACGAAGGCCTCGCTCAGTGCGGCAGCGCGCGTGACGTCGTCGGCGCCGATCTCGTCCAGCCGCTGGCGCAGCAGCCGGCGGATGCCGGCGCGTACCACCGCGTCCGGGAGCATGCCTTTCTCGGTCCATTCGATCGCCAGACTCGACACCGCTGCCTCCTCCCAATCCGGAGCCCCATGCCCCAGCCCCCCTTCTACGCAGCGCGGCGCGAAACGGATCACGCGTCGCCGTTGTGATCCAATCGACGCGGCGCTGCGTACAACGGCGATGAACCATCCGCGACCGCTGGGAGCGCCGCGTCCGAGCCTGTTGCGAACACGGCCGGCGGGCCTGTCGCTCGTGTCGGCGCACCGGAATTGGACGGCGATGCCCTCAGGCGACGAACTGATCGAGCTGATCCGGGCAGTGGCCCAGACACGTGATCGCAGCGCGTTCGCAGTGCTCTTCAAGCATTTCGCACCACGGGTCAAGGCCTATCTGGTCCGGGCCGGCACGCTGAGCGAACTCGCCGAGGAGCTGGCGCAGGAGACGATGGTCACGGTGTGGCGCAAGGCGGTGTCGTTCGATCCGGCGCGGGCGCAGGTGTCGACGTGGGTCTTCACGATCGCCCGCAACCTGCGGGTCGATGCCCTTCGCCGGCAGCACGGTGTGCGCGGCGACGATGGCATCAGTGCGGAGCCGCACCCGGACGCTGACCTGCTGGCCCACGCGGTGCCTGACGCACCGGCGCCGGACGAGCGGCTGGCCGGCGCGCGGCGTGAAGCCGCCGTGCGCCAGGCCCTTCGACAGCTCGCCCCCGAGCAATTGCAGATCCTCTGGCTGTCGTTCTACGATGCGCAATCCCATGCGCGCATCGCCACCGAACTGAACCTGCCACTGGGCACCGTGAAGTCCCGCATCCGGCTGGCGGTGGGCCATCTGCGTCGCCTGCTGCAGGGTGAAGAACCATGATCGCCCACCACCCGAGCGACGAACTGCTGCTCGGCGCGGCGGCGGGCACGCTGGACGTCGGCGCGGCCATCGTGGTCGGCGCGCATCTCGAAGGCTGCGCCCGTTGTCGTGCCAGCGTGCACGCCTTCGAGAGCGCGGGCGGCGCGATGCTGGAATCGATCGAGCCGGCGCTGATGGCGCCCGAGGCCCTGGCAAGGACACTGGCAACGATCGACAGGTCACCGGTCGTGCGCCCGGCACCGGCCCTGCGGACGCCGCGGCCCGATCTGCCCAGCGGCGTCGCGTGGCCGCGCAGCCTCGACGGCTGTGCGGTGTCGCGCTGGCACTGGATGGGCCCCGGCATGCGCTGGAGCCGCGTCACGGTGCCGCACGCGCGCGACGCCAACGTGTTCCTGCTGCGTATCGGCGCCGGCAAGGCGTTGGCAAACCACACCCACAGCGGCATGGAGCTGACCCACGTGATGTGCGGCTCGTTCCATGACGGCCGGGCGATGTTCTCTGCCGGCGATTTCGATGCCGCCGACGGCAGCGTGCGCCATCAACCGGTGCTCGAGGCTGGCGGCGAATGCCTCTGCCTGGCCTCGGTGGAGGGCCACCTCGTGTTCGACAGTGCCATCGCACGCATGATCGGCTCGCTGGTCGGCATCTGAGCGCTCGCCACGGCCGGCGGCGGCCAGGTGCCCGATGCCCGACCTTGCGGCGGCCGTGCGCACTCATGCACGGCGGTCCTCCCAGGCCATCACCGCCCGGCAGGCGACAGCGCCGGCGATGGCGCTGGCGAACGTGCCCCAGGCCAGATCGACCAGCGTCACCAGCCAGGGCCAATCACGCAGCGTGGCCTGGTTGGTGAGGTCGTAGGTGGCGTACGCAATCAGCCCGAGCAGCGCGCAGCGGCCCGCGGCGACGGACCACCGGCCTCCGGCAAGTCCGGTCATCACGCCGAACACGACGAGGCCCAGGACGTAGAGAAGATAGAACGCCAGCGCCGGCTCCCAGGCGAACCCCGGCCGCATCAGGTGCCCGATCGCGGGGGCGTAGAGGCGCTGCGCCATGGTGCCCAGCCAGATGGCGTCAAGGGCAAGAAACGAAACCAGCGTCGCCACGTAGGCGATCAGGAGGCGGCGAGCATCTGTCGCCGCCACGCGCTGGCCTTGAATTGGCACTGCGGCCGAAACGTCTGGGAGGGAGCGCATGCGAGCTTGCGAGTCGGTGAACACCGCTATACGACACGCTCGAACGCTTGGATCACCCCTCGCGATTTCGGCGACTCTCCCGATCCCAGCGCAAGCGAATGTCCAGCAAGTGCGCCAGCCCGGCACCGGCAAGACAAGCGGGCAGCCAGGGCCAGATCGCACCGGTGAGGGCCGCCCGCACCCCGAGCCTGAGCAGGAGTCCCGCGCCCAGGTTGGGCAGCAGCTTGGCCACGTCGATGCCGCGGCCGGTGCGCCAACGGTAGGCGACCAGAAGGACCGCCTCGAGCACGGCGACCGCGATCACCCCATCGACGATGCCCGGTGCGGACAGCCATGCGGCCACGGCGACCTCAGGATCCGAACGGGCCGTTCAGGCGCACCACGGCGAGGTTCAGCGCAGCGGCGAAGGCCACCCAGGCCAAGTAGGGGACGAGCAGCCAGCCGCTGGTCCGCGACACCCGCCCGAGAAAGACGAGCAGGACCAGGATGCTCAGCCACAGCAACCCCACCTCGGCGAGCGCCCAGTCCGGCCGGCGCAGCCGGAAGAAGAGCAGGCTCCAGCTGACGTTGAGGAATGCGTTCAAGGCGAACAGCCCCAGCATCCACTCGCGCCAGGCACGGCTCTCGGCGCGCTGCCACGCCTTCACGCCGGCCACGGCCGCGCAGGCATAGATCACGGCCCAGGCCGGGCCGAACAGGGCGTCCGGCGGCTTCCATGGAGGCTCGACGAGCGACCGGTACCACGGGCCGATGTCGGTCGAGATGCCGCCGAGCACGGCGACCGCGAGCGCTGCACTCGCGGCCGCGGCGACGGCCTTCCAGCGCGACGTCCGCGGCGGCCGGCGGGATACCGCGGAGTCAGACACGGGCCAGGCCGAAGAGATGCGCCATGTCCTTGAAGAAGATGCGCACGTGCGCCAGCGGCCGCTTGCGCACGAGTTCCTTGTTCATGTAGGCCTCGAAGGTGAGTTGCTGCACATCCTTGTCCTTGCAGATGCCCGTCACTCTTGGATTTGAGGGCCTCTTGAGGGCACGGCGCTCAACAAATACAAACGGGTTACAGCAGACCTGCTGTAACCCGTTGATTTGATTGGCGGAGTGGACGGGGCTCGAACCCGCGACCCCCGGCGTGACAGGCCGGTATTCTAACCAACTGAACTACCACTCCTGGTACTTCTGAACTCGCCGTCGTGGCGTCCCCTAGGGGATTCGAACCCCTGTAATCACCGTGAAAGGGTGGTGTCCTAGGCCTCTAGACGAAGGGGACTCACTATCGA
>Ga0105248_10004221_pt1 | contig 15895 bp, 9 predicted proteins | sample KBSS34metaG_FD_81524 | JGI IMG/M metagenome (GOLD analysis project Ga0105248, IMG submission 81524) | Switchgrass rhizosphere microbial communities from Kellogg Biological Station, Michigan, USA - KBS S3-4 metaG | ecosystem: Host-associated > Plants > Roots > Rhizosphere > Soil | place...
CGCCTGCATTCTCGCGAACATTTCGATGCAGCTCGGCCGGGCGATTCACTGGGACCACGCCAAAGGCGAGGTCATCGGCGACGACGAGGCCAACACACTCCTGCGCCGTCCGTATCGCGCGCCCTGGGTACATCCCACACCGGCTTAGAAGGCCTCCGCTCCATCCATTTGGCTACGGGCGCCTGATGAGCATCCTAACGCGACCGCCTAGCGTCATGCTCGAGCACGAGCACGGTCTCGAACTGGCCGAGATCGACCTCGTTCCTGCCGAAGATCGACCTGGACGCGCGAGGAAACGGAGAGAAATGCAACCGGGGCAGCTTCAACAAGTCCGTGACGCGGCGCGGCGACTCGCAAAACACGGTGTCGACTTTCTCGAGGGGGACGTCAGGCGGTTTCTGGCGCAGGCGAACCGCTTCCGCCATACAAGCGGTCGGATTGATCGCCGCTCATCGTTCTCCCCTTGACATTTGATAGGAAGCGCAGTCTCCTATCAACTGTCTATGGGACGCAAGAAGCAGACGCCAGGCCCCGGCGAGCTCGTGCAGGGCACCCTCGACATGCTCGTGCTCAAAGTGCTGTCCCTCGAGGCGATGCATGGCTGGGGCATCGCGCAGCGAATCCGGCAAGTATCAGGAGAAATCCTGCGGGTCGAAGAGGGCTCGCTCTACCCGGCGCTCCGTCGCCTGGAACTCGACGGGCTCGTCGAGGCCGAATGGGGCACGTCCGACAACAATCGCAGAGCCCGCTACTACCAACTCACGAGAGCGGGCCGACGTCGCCTGACCGATGAGCGCGACCACTGGCAGGAGCTGACCGCGGCGATCGCCCGCGTCATGGAGACCGTCCGATGAGCCTCCTTCGTCTCTGGCGGGTGTTGAGGCGTCGCCGCGCGAACGAGGCCATCTTCCGGGAGGAGCTGTCGGCGCATCTGCAGGCGCTCGAAGAGCGCTACCGCGCGGAAGGGCTGTCGGCGGAGGCTGCGCGCACGGCGGCCCGCCGGCAGTTCGGCAACGCCACCACCGTCACCGAGGATGTTCGAGCGGAATTCAGCTTCGGCTGGCTCGAGCGGCTGGCGCAGGATGTTCGCTATGCCGCGCGCACACTGACGGCGAGCCCGGGCTTCACGCTCATGGCCGCTGGATCGCTGGCCCTCGGGATCGGCGGATCGATCGCGGTCTTTACGCTGCTCAACGCCGTCGTCCTTCGGGCGCTGCCCATCGACGAACCCGATCGTGTCTTCCAGGCGCTCCGCGCGAGCGGCGACGAAATGGTCGGCAGGCTGGCGTGGCCGGCCATCCAACGTGCTCAGAACGATCTCGCCGGTCGGGCGGAGATCGCTGCGGTCTCGAGGATCGCCGGCATGCAACTCGAGCCTGAAGGACGCGGAGCCGGCAAGGCCGAGCGGGGAGCGGTGCAGCTCGTATCCGGCGAGTACTTTGATCTCCTTCGCCAGCGGCCACAGCGAGGGCGCCTGCTGACGAAACGTGACAACGTCACAGTCGGGGCTCATCCGGTGGCTGTCATCAGCGATGCCTACTGGCGCCGCCAGCTGGCGGCGTCGGAGACGGCCGTTGGCAGTCATCTGACCATCAATGGCCGTGCGTTCACCGTGATTGGCATCGCCGAGCCGCAGTTCTTCGGCACGACCCTGACCCTGCGCAGCCCGGACGTCTGGATTCCACTCGTCATGCAGCCGGTCGTACGCTACGTGCAGAACGCGAGCAGCCACGACGGCGCCGACACACGTCGACCGTGGCCGCCACAAGAGACGATCGAATGGCTCACCGCGTTCGTGCGAGTCCCGCGTGCGACGGATCCGGCCGTGATTGCGGCCAGCCTGACCGTGCAGCGACAGCGTGAGGCGGTGACGCTGTTCTCGGGCGGTAGCTTCTGGAACATGCGAAACGTCGTGCAGAACGAAAAGATTCTCCTGGAGCCGGCGTCTCGCGGACTGTCGCCGTTTCGAGACACGACGTCCTCGTCGCTGTTGGTCCTCCTGGCCATGATGGGCGTGCTGCTCGCGGTCGCGTGCGGCAACGTGGCGGGTCTGCTGATCGCGCGCGCCTCGGCGCGCGAGCGCGAGATCGCCGTCCGTGTATCGATCGGTGCCGGCCGGATGCAGGTGGTGCGTCAGATGCTGACCGAGAGCCTTCTCCTCGGCGCAGTGGCCGGCGCCGCAGGCGTCGCGCTCGCGTTCTGGAGCCGCAGCGCCCTCCTGAAGATGTTCGCGCCCACCGCCAGCTCGATCACCCTGGACATCGGCTTCGACGCGCGAGTGTTCACGTTCGCCATCGGCGTGTCGATAGCGACGGGCGTGGGCTGCGGGATCGTTCCCGCTATCCGCGGGACCCGCGCATCAGTGGCCGATGCGCTCAGGGCGCCGATGCCCGCCACCAGTGGCGGCGGCCGGTCCCTCTTCGTCGGCCGGGCGCTCGTGGCCCTCCAGATGGCATTCTGTCTGCTCGCCCTGGTTGTGGCCGCGCTGTTCGTCCGGAGCCTGCAGTTGCTGACCTCGATGGATATCGGGTACGACCGCGAGCACGTCGTAACGGCGAGACTCGATGTGGGCACTCTCGGGTACACGCCGGAACAACGCCAGGCGCTTTACGAGCGAGTACTCGAACGCATGCGCCAGATTCCGGGCGTCACTTCCGCGAGCCTTTCGATGAATGGGCCATTGGCTGGTGCCGAGGCCATCATCGATTTCGGTATCGAGGGCTACACGCCCCGCCAGGGAGAGCGCCTCACGAGCCATGCAGAAGTGGTAACGGAGGACTACTTCGGGACCGTAGGTCTCCGGCTCCTGCAGGGACGATTGTTTGGACCGGCCGATCATGCGCCGGGGAACCGCAACACGATTGTCAACGAGGCGATAGCACGGCGATTCTTCAAGAATGGAGACGGGATTGGCAAGCGCTGGGACTGGGGAAACCCGGTCGGACCGGACGGCTTCGTCATCGTCGGCGTCGTCGAAGACGCGAAGTACGTGGATCTGAGAACGTCCCCGCCGAACATGGTCTATCACCTTGCGGCGGCGCAACCCGACCGAGTGCTCAGCGACCTGGAGATTCGCACTGCTGGCTCACCCACGACGATGACGGCGGCTGTTCGTCACGTGCTCGCGGGCTCTGAGCCGCGGCTTTCCGTGGATGTGATGCCGCTCAGCGATCGCATGGCGCAGCGAGTGTCACAAGACACGCTGATCGCGCGCCTGACGTCGATCTTCAGCGGCATCGTCCTGTTTCTGGCGTGCCTCGGGCTGTACGGCACCATCTCGTACGGCATCAACCGCCGTGTGCCGGAGATCGGGTTGCGCATAGCGCTGGGCGCCGATCGGCGGTCGGTTCTCAGGCTGATCCTGCGCGAGGCGCTTGTTCCGGTGAGTCTTGGAGCGAGCGTCGGCATTCCGCTCGCCTATATCGCGGGGCGTAGCCTGCAGACGATGTTGTATGAGATTCCGCCTCTGGATCCGATTTCATACGGCGGCGCTGCAATCGTGCTCATCGCCGTCAGCCTGCTGGCCGCGTTTCTCCCCGCGCGCAGGGCATCGCGGATCGAGCCAATGCTGGCGCTGAATCGCAGCTGACCACCAACCCAGACAGGCCTTTCTCCGTCCAATCCAAATGCGGAGTCTCGCCGACGATGCCGTCTGTGCCGCTGACGTCCGTGGAGATGAAGCCATGAGAGTTCTGCCGCAGGATCTCGGTTATGCGTTCCGGCAATTGCGCAAGACTCCCGGCTACACGATCACGGCGTTGCTGACGCTGGCGCTGGGCATCGGCGCCAACTCGGCCATTTTCACTTTGGTCAACGCCATCCTGCTGCATGACCTGCCGGTCGTGGACCCCAACGCCCTTGTGAGAATTGGCGACAAAGACGACTGCTGCGTCAATAGCGGATGGAACGACGCCGGCGATTACTCGCTCTTCTCGACAGACACCTACTACATGTTCAAGAAGAACCTGCCGGAGTTCGAAGAGCTCGCCGCCATGGAGTCCGGCTACGCCTGGCGGCCCTTGACCGTCCGTCGCGCCGGAGCGCAGACCGTTGCCAAGTCCGTCATGGGGACGTTCGTGTCCGGCAACTATTTCCGCGTGTTCGGGCTGTCGCCGGCCGCTGGCCGCCTCCTCTCGGATGCCGACGACCAGAAAGGTGCGCCGCTCACGGCTGTGATGAGCTACGACGCATGGCAGCAGGACTTTTCCGGGGACCCGGGCGTGGTCGGCAGCGGCTTCTACATCAATGCCAAGCCGGCCACCGTCGTCGGCGTGGCTCCCAAGGGTTTCTATGGGGACCGCATCGATACCAATCCGCCCAAGTACTTCGTTCCCATGAATTCGATGGACGCGATCATCGGCGCGCCGTACTTCAATGATCCCGATACCCAGTGGGCTTACATCATCGGACGCGTCAAGCCGGGCACCTCCGTGACCGCCGTGCAGGCCAAGGCCAGCACGCTGCTGAAGCAACAGTTTGCGCCACTCAAGACATTTGCCGATCCACGCGCTCAGAAGGTGCTGCCTCGCACCCACGTTGTCCTGACACCCGGAGGTGGAGGCATCCAGAACATGCAGAACGGGTACAAGGATCAGCTGAAGCTGCTGCAATGGATGGCGGCGCTCGTCCTGCTCGTTGCCTGCGCCAACATTGCCAACCTCCTGCTGGTGCGCGGCGTGAGCCGCAAGGCTGAACTGTCGATCCGCTCGGCGCTCGGCGCGCAGCGCAGCCGCATCGTGCGGCAGTTGCTGACGGAGAGTGTGCTGCTCTCGAGTATTGGCGGCCTGCTCGGGCTTGCCGTCTCGTATCTCGGCGCGCACGCGCTGCTGGCGCTCGCCTTCCCCGGCCAGCACAACATGCCGGTCAACCCGGCGCCGTCGCCTCTCGTCATCGGTTTCGCGTTCGTGCTGTCGCTCGCAACCGGCGTCCTCTTCGGGCTGGCTCCAGCGATGATGGCCGCGCGGACGCAGCCCGCGGAGGTCCTGCGGGCCAACGCCCGCACCACCGCCCTGGGAGCCTCGCTCTTACAGCGCGCACTCGTTGTCCTCCAGGCGGCGCTCTCACTCGTGCTGCTCGTGGCTGCCGGCCTCTTCGCGCAGAGCCTGAACAAAGCCGAGAGCGTCGACATGAAGCTGGAGGCAACGAACCGCTACATCGTCCACATCAATCCGCAGGCGGCCGGTTATGGGAACACGGAGGTTGAACCACTCTACCGAGCGATCGAAGACCGCTTTCACGCCATTCCTGGCGTTCTCAAAGTCGGCCTCGCGACGTACACGCCAATGGAGCAGAACAACTGGGGATCCGGCGTCAAGATTCAGGGCGAGCCGGACCTGAACAAAGGCGCGTCCTGGGTGAAAGGCACCGCTGAATACTTCGACTCAGTCGGGACGCGTGTCGTCATGGGGCGCGGCTTCACGCCGCAAGACACGCTGCATGCGCCGCCCGTCGCCGTCGTCAATCAGGAGTTCGTCAAGCAGTTTTTCGGGACACGCAATCCGATCGGCCATCGCTTCGGCTTTTCCGGTCCGAACAAAACGGCTCAGGATGGGGCGCATGAAATCGTCGGCGTGGTCGAAGACACCACCTACACCACCGTCTACTGGAAGAACCACGCGATGTATTTTCTGCCGCTCACACAGCCTGCCGGCATCCCGGGTCCCGACAATCCTCTCGAGAAGGACCAGTCCATGTATGCCGGAGCCATCGTGATTCAGGCCGCCCATGCAATCGCCGGCTTCGAAAAAATCATCGGCGACACGCTCGCGAGCATCAATCCCAACCTCACCATCGTGAAGTTCCAGACGTTCCAGCAGCAGATCGACGACCGGTTCATCCAGGAGCGGCTGGTCGCGCGCCTCACGTCTCTGTTCGGCCTGCTCGCCCTCCTCCTCGCGGCCATCGGCCTCTATGGGGTCACCGCCCATACCGTCCTCCGCCGCACGCCGGAGATCGGCATACGCATGGCCCTGGGAGCCGCGCGGACGCGCGTCATCGGGACGATCGTGAGCGGCGCCATGCTGCAGGCCGTTACCGGCCTCGCTATCGGCGTACCGGTGGCACTCTTCTGCGTGCGGTACGTGAAGTCGCAGCTCTATGAGATCACCAGCGTGAGTGTGCCGGTTATCACCATCGCCATTGCGGTGCTGGTATGTGCGGCGGCGATTGCCGGCTTCATCCCGGCGCTGCGCGCCGCCTCGATTGACCCCGTACGGGCCTTGCGCGCCGAGTGAACACGCTCTAGCCTGCGTCAACCATGAACCGGTCGATCGCGTCCGCTGCGTCGTAGCCCCGCTTGACGGCAGCGACGACCGACCCCATCCCACCAGCACTGGCTGCCCCGGCAAACACGCCGCGACGTGACGTCATGTACGAGCCATCGACCGAGTAACTGCCCTTTTCCGTCAGCGCGAGGCCGTCGTCCGCGCCGGAGATGCGGCTCGGATTGAAGCCAAACGCCAGCGCAGCGAAGTCGGCCTTCACCGTGAACGTATCACCGGGTTCAGCTAGCGGTCGATGGCATCGTGCGAGATTCGTACTCGTCGGGCGGACCGGCGCACACTCGACGGCGCAGACGTCGCCTGACTCATTGCCGGTGAATCGCACCGGCACGGCCAGGAATCGGAACTGCACGCCTTCTTCCTTCGCGCAGCGAACCATGAACGGGCTGCCCGGCATGCTGGCTTCGTCACGACGGTAAACGCAGGTCACGCGCTCGGCGCCCAGCCGCACGGCCGCGCGCGACAGCCCCATGGCCGTATCGCCCCCACCCAGGACGACGACATGCTTGCCCTGCAGACAATCCGGCCGGTCGTATGGCGGCGGCAGATCCTGTGGCTCAACGATGTTGCGGCAAATGAACGGTAATGCGCCGACGACGTTTCCGAGATGCCTGCCTTCGATCTCAGGCTCGTTGGGCTCCGTCGCGCCGGTCGCCAGGAAGATCGCCCGGTAGCCTCGCTTCTCCAGCTCATTTAGCGAGAAATCGCAGCCGATGCGAGTGTTGCAAACGAAGTCCACGCCGAGCGCGCGCACCTGATTCAAGCGGCGTTCGACGGCCGTCCTGGACACCTTGAAGCCCGGAATGCCGTAAACGAGCAGCCCACCGGGGTGCGGCAGGGCCTCGTACACCGTGACCCGGTGCCCCTTCTTGACCAGCTCCTCCGCGCATGCCAACCCTGAAGGGCCCGAGCCGACGATGGCCACGTGTTTCCCGCTCTGGCGGGGGGAAGGCCGCTGCGGAGGCGCGTGCCGAAGCGCCCATTCGGCGACACACCGCTCGACCGCACCGATAGCGATCGGCTCGTCCTCGGCTCCCAGCACGCAGTGTCCCTCGCAGAGCATGTCGTGTGGGCATACCCGCGCGCAGATGTCCGCCGAGTTGTTTCTCTGGCCCAGGACCCGTGCCGCCTCTGTGAACTCGCCGGCCGCCACTAACTGCATCATCAGGCGGATATCGGACCGCATCGGGCAGGCGATCTCACAGCTCGCCACGTCGCATGCGCGCCGCACGCACCGTCGAGCCTCGACCATCGCCTCCTCGGGTATGAGGCACCGATAGCCTTCCCCGAAGTCCTTGACGCGCTCCTCGGCCGACCGCTCGCAGTGGACGAGTCTGGCCATGATGTTCCCCCGCTGGCAGCGTAGTCGGGGCTGACGGCGGCGTATAGCCGGCGAACTCCCGGGAGAGGGCCGGAACAACCCGACACCGAACAGGAAGAAAGACCGGTCTCTGGGGGTCGGAGTCGGGCGGCACGTGAGGCCATCGTTCCCGTGAATGGGACTATCATCCGCATTCGATGGAAGAAGAGCGACGCCTGGACGAGCCCGCGAGTACCGGCTGGAGCGTGTGGGGCCCGTATCTGAGCGAGCGCCAATGGGGCACCGTTCGGGAGGACTACAGCGCGGATGGGAACGCCTGGGAGTCGCTCAGCCACGACGCCGCGCGCAGCCGCGCCTATCGGTGGGGCGAGGACGGCATCCTCGGGATCAGCGACGACCGCCAGATTCTGTGTTTCGCTCTCGCGCTGTGGAACGGGCGCGATGCGATCCTGAAGGAACGGTTGTTCGGGCTCATCAACACAGAGGGCAACCACGGCGAAGATGTCAAGGAGTGCTATTACTACCTGGACGCGACGCCGACGCACTCATATCTCAAGGCGCTCTACAAGTATCCGCAGCGGCCCTTTCCCTATGCCGAACTGGTCGAGGAGAATGGCCGGCGCGGCCGGAACGATCCGGAGTTCGAGCTCCTCGACACCGGCGTGTTCGACGACCACCGGTATTTCGATGTCGTTGTCGAGTACGCCAAGCAGTCGCCGTCCGACATCCTGATCCGCATCAGCGTGCACAACCGTGGACCGGAAGCGGCGGCGCTGCACCTCCTGCCGCAGCTCTGGTTCCGGAACACGTGGGCGTGGGGCCATCCGGTTCACAAGCCCGAGCTGACCGTGGAGCACGACGTGGCCGTCGCGCGCAGCGAGCTCGGAACCTACCGGTTGTATCGGGAATCGGACGCGCCCTGGCTCTTCACAGAGAACGACAGCAACGTCGGCCGCCTGTTCGGAGCGCCGGGAGCGGGCGGCTATTGCAAGGACGCGTTCCACGAATTCGTGGTCGCTGGCAATTCGAGCGCCGTCAACCCCGAGCGCCGCGGCACCAAGACGACCGCGCATCATCATCTCGAGGTGCCAGCCGGAGACGTCGCGGTCGGGCGGCTGCGGCTGACGACCGAGAGCTGCCGCGATCCCTTCGCCGGCTTCGACGCCGTGATTGGCGAACGCCGCCGCGAGGCTGACGACTTCTACGACCGGCTGCAGGAAGGCCTGTCCGGTGATCGGCGGCTCGTCCAGCGCCAGGCGCTCGCCGGGATGATCTGGGGCAGGCAGTTCTTCTACTACGACGTGCCGCAGTGGCTGAACGGCGACCCCGGTCAGCCGGCGCCTCCATCGGCACGCGCACGAGGGCGCAATCGCGACTGGCGTCACCTGCACAACGCCGACATCATTTCGATGCCGGACAAGTGGGAGTACCCGTGGTACGCGGCGTGGGACCTGGCATTCCACACCGTCGCGCTCGCGCTCGTCGATCCGGCATTCGCCAAACACCAGCTGGTCCTGCTGACGCGCGAGTGGTACATGCACCCGAACGGTCAGCTGCCCGCCTACGAGTGGGCCTTCGGCGACGTGAATCCCCCGGTTCACGGGTGGGCGGCGTGGCGCGTGTTTCAGATCGATCGGAAGTGGCGCCGACGTGTGCGGAAAGACGACACCGGCGACCTCGCCTTCCTCGAGCGCGTGTTCCACAAACTGATGCTCAATTTCACCTGGTGGGTCAACCGCAAGGACGCCGAGGGCCGCAACATCTTCCAGGGCGGCTTTCTCGGCCTGGACAACATCGGCGTCTTCGATCGCAGCGCGCCGCTACCGACCGGGGGCCACATCGACCAGTCGGACGGGACGAGCTGGATGGCGATGTACTGCCTCAACCTGATGCGGATCGCGCTGGAGCTTGCCCAGTACAACCACGTCTACGAGGACATCGCGACCAAGTTCTTCGAGCACTTCCTGAGCATCGCCGAGGCCATGACCACTGCCGGCGACGGCGTGGGCCTGTGGAACGACGAAGACGGGTTCTTCTACGACCTCCTCCATCTGCCCGACGGGCAGACGGTGCCGCTCAAGGTGCGATCGATGGTGGGCCTGATCCCGCTCTTCGCCGTAGAGACGCTCGAGCCCGAGCTGTGCGCCAGGCTGCCCGCCTTCGCCGGGCGCCTCGACTGGTTTCTGAACTATCGACCCGATCTGGCCGGGCTGGTCTCGCGCTGGACGGAGCCCGGCAAAGGCGAGCGGCGGCTGCTGTCGCTGCTTCGCGGCAGCCGCATGAAGAAGCTGCTTCGCCGCATGCTCGACGAACGTGAGTTCCTGTCCGATTACGGCGTGCGCGCGCTTTCGCGATACCACCACGAGCGCCCTTACACACTCGAATGGAACGGGCAGCGCTTCACGGTGGAGTACCAGCCGGGCGAGTCCCGCTCGGCGCTCTTCGGCGGCAATTCGAACTGGCGTGGTCCCATCTGGATGCCGGTCAATTTCCTGATCATCGAATCGCTCCAGAAGTTCCACCACTACTACGGCGACGACTTCAAGGTCGAGTACCCGACGGGTTCCGGGCGGCATCAGACGATCGAGGCGATCGCCAACGACCTGGCGAACCGGGTGAACGGGATCTTCCTTCGCAACGACAATGGCGAGCGCCCGGTGTTGGGTGACGACCGCCGCCTGCAGGACGATCCGCACTTTCGCGATTGCGTGCCGTTTCACGAGTACTTCCATGGAGACAGCGGGCGAGGCCTGGGCGCCTCGCACCAGACCGGGTGGACCGGCCTCGTGGCGAAGTTGCTTCAGCCGCGACCCAAGGAGACCTAGATCCAAGAACACTCTCGAGCCCACGAAGCACCCGCTAGGATGCCGCGCTCGAGCGCCCTCAACGGGAGTGGGATTCGGCATCTGTCTAGAGGACGCATGACGCCACTGTTGCGCGATGTAAAGTTCGGGCTGCGCCGGCTCGCGATGGCGCCGGGATTCACGGTCATCGCGATTCTCACCCTGGCGCTCGGCATCGGCGCGAACATCGCCATCTTCACAGTCGTCAACGCGGTCCTCATCCGTCCACTGCCATTTCCGAATCCTGATCGGCTGGTGCGTGTTGCCGCCGATGCACGGGCGACCGGCGGCCGGAACATCGGGATCTCCGAGCCGGAACTGCGCGATCTGCGCGACCACGCCGGGGTGTTCGAGAGCGTCACCGCCGTGTGGCCGCTCAGCGCATCTATGCTCGGCGGCGATCGGCCACAGCGAATCGAGGTGCTGATGACGAGCCCCACTTACTTTCAGGTGCTCGGCGCCGGGCCGCAACTCGGGCGCGTCTACGGGCAGGAGGACGCGGTACCCGGCTTTTCGGACGCGGTGGTCATCAGCGACGGATTGTGGCGGCGCGCCTTCGGTGGCGCCCGCGACATCGTCGGCCGCAAGGTGGTGATGGACACCGACACATACACGATCGTCGGTGTGATGCCCCCGGACTTCCACCATCCGGGTGAGACCGTTCGCGGCGACGTGGACCTGTGGAACGCGTGCGGGTTCGCGGCTGCGCCATTCGACGATCCGCCCGAGCGGCGACAGAACTTCATCCCCTCGACGCTGGCTCGGTTGAAGCCCGGAGTATCGTTGCCGCAGGCGCAGGAGCAGCTCGACGCCCTGGCAGCGCAGCTGCGCGCCACGTATCCAGCGAATTACCCTGCAACCGTGCAGTGGTCCCTGCGTGTGGAGAGCGCGCAGGGGGGGCTGACCGCCCGCGTCCGCCCGATCCTCAGCGTGTTGATGGGCGCCGTCGCCCTGGTGCTGGTGATCACCTGCGTCAACATGGCGAACCTTACGCTGGCGCGGGCGTCAAGCCGTGTCGCCGAAATTGCCGTGCGCCGCGCGCTGGGAGCGACGCGGGCCCAGGTGGTGCGGCAGCTGCTCGCGGAAAGCACGGTCCTGGCGCTCGCCGGGGCCGTCGCCGCGCTCGGCGTGCTGGCCGTGGTGAAACATTCGCTGATCGCCGCCCTGCCACCGGATCTACCGAGGCTCACGGAGGTGCGGTTCGGCGGCGAGATTGTCGGCGTCGGTCTCGGTCTGTCGATTGCGGTGGGCCTCCTCTTCGGCATCGTGCCCGCTCTCAAGGTGTCGGGAATCGACCCCGGCGAGAACCTCAAGGGGGCCGGCCGCGGGTTGGGCGAGACGCGTCCCGAACGACGGTTGCGCAGCGTCCTCGTCGCCGCCGAGATCGCAATCTCGCTCGTCTTGCTCGTCGGCGCCGGCCTGCTCGTGCGCAGCTTCTGGAGCATGCTCTCCGTCAATCCGGGCCTGGATCCGGCGGCGGTCGGATTCGCGCAGATCATCATTCCGATACCGAATGACCCGTCGAAGGATCCATACCGCACCCGGGTGCAGCGCAACGCCTACACTACCGAAGTGATGCGCCGGGTGTCCGCACTGCCAGGGGTGCAGTCGGTCGCAATGAGCGTCAGCAACCAGACGCCGTTCAGCGGAACCGGGGTGACCCAGCCGTTCACGTTCGTCGGCGAATCAACGCTGCCAGCGGACGTCCGGCGCGCGCAGTTCCAGGTTGCAAGCCCCGAGTACTTCTCGACGCTACGTGCGCCGATCCTTCGAGGGCGGGCGTTCTCCGCCGCGGATGGTCCAGCGGGAGAGCCGGTCGTCATCGTGAATGAGTCTCTCGCGAGGATGCATTCGCCTTTACAAGATCCGGTGGGCCGCCACCTGGCACTCGGCCGGCAGACCGCGCGCATCGTCGGGGTCGCCGCCGATATTCACGACGATGGGCTGGACGTGCCCGTAACCCCGCGCGTGTATTTTCCGTTGTTCCAGCGTCCCGGCTATGCGTTGACGCTGTTCTACCGCTCGTCCGTGGATCCGGCATCGCTCCGCAGCGCGGTCGACCGCGCGATCCACGAAGTCGATCCGACGCTCCCGGTATTTGGTCAAAGCACGATGGAGACACTGCTTGCCGATTCGACGATCCGGCGCAAGGTCGTGCTGTCGCTGATGTTGATTTTCGCGGGCGTCGCCCTGCTGCTCGCGGCGATCGGGACGTACGGCGTGATGAGTGTCGCCGCAAGCCAACGCGTGCGGGAGATCGGGATCCGCGTGGCGCTCGGCGCCGCGCCGCACGACATCGAGCGGCTGATGATCCGGCCGGGGCTCCTCCTCGCGGTCTGGGGCATCGCAGCGGGCGTCGTCGTGGCGATGTTCCTGGCGCGGCTGATGCGCACGGTGCTGTTTGCCGTGACCCCGACGGACGCGCCGACCTACGCCGCGGTTTCGGCGCTGCTGATGGCGGTGGCACTTGTGGCCTGCTACCTGCCGGCGCGCCGGGCCCGCCGGCAGGACCCGCTGATCGCGCTGCGCCGCTGAGCAGATAGCGCAATCGTGGCAGCGAGGCGCTAGGTGATCCCGCGACCCATTTTTTTGGTTTCGGGCAGCTTGTCGGTCGCCCACAGGCGAACGGTCAAATCGACGGTCCCCACCTGAATCAGGTCGCCGTCGTTCAGCGAGACTTCAGTCTCGACGGCAGAACGCCCGACGAACGTGCCGTTGGTGCTTCCCATGTCTTCGAGCCTGACGCGGCGGTTGCTGCTGTCGACGCGAATGATCGCGTGGCGGCGCGACACGCCGTCCGCATCCAGCCAGATGTCGCTTTGGGGATCGCGGCCGACGATGTTGTCGCCCTCCGCGAGTGGGTACGCCCTGCCGTTCCACACCACCCAGCAGCAACGTGCCTGGCCCTTGGTCCGCGGACGGGGATCGTCGGCGGCCGTGCCGCAGAACGCATATCCCACTCCGTGCACGGTTCGAATGAATCTCGAGTCCTGCACGTCGTCGCCGAGCGCACGCCGAATCTCGCCGATGAGAATGTTGAGGTTCGCGTCCACCACATACGTGTTCGGCCAGATTCTCGCGCGCAAGTCGGCCTTGTCCACCACCTTCGGGCGCGTCTCGATCAAGGTGCACAGGAGGTCGAAGGCCTTCGGCGACAGGTGGATGTCACGTCCCTGGCTCAGCAGTTGACGCGTCTCCGAATCGATGGTGAACGGCCCGAATCGAGCTCTCACCGCGCCTCCCCGAGTCCTGCGGAATCCTTGTACTTTCCTTAAGGTTCGGCACTGCCTTCCTGGACGATAGTGTCACGAATGTTACACGGAGCCGTTCAGATCGTGGATGCCGTCACCACACCGCCGCGCCGCCAGGCGCGCGACATCATCGAGGCCGTCGTCGCGAACATGCGCCGGAACCTCGAGCGTCTCAAGTACTCGACGCTGGCGCCGAGCCGCTACACCGTCTATCTGCATCCCGGCGAGTTCGAGCGCCTCGAGACGATCGTGCCGGTTCTGCGCGAACAGACGATCCGCGCGCTCGACGAAGAGCTTCGGCGAATCAACGCGCGCCCGCCGGCGCCGCGATGGAGGCGCCGCAGGACGGCAGAACTCGAGCCGGAAGTTCGCAACGCGGCCACCGACTGGCACGTCGCGTTCATGGCGGATCCTGACGGCGACCTGAAGGAAGGGGACGTTCTCGTCGATTCCGAGCTGCTGATGCCGGCCAGGCCCGATCTCGGCGTCGGCGAACAGACCCGCAGGATCGCGATCGTGCAATCGGCGCAACATGCCACGACGATCGAACACACCAGCTGCCGTTCTTCAGCGTCGTCGCCGTCGAGGCTTCGTGGCCGCCTCGAATACGACGACGACCGCGGGCATCATTTCTACGACGTCAGGACGGACTGCTTCACCATCGGACGCGGTGGCATCGCACATCCTGTGGACGTCCGCATCGCGTCGTCGGCCGAAGTGTCCCGCGAGCACGCCCGTATCCGGCGGGACACGGCGACCGATCGATTCTTTCTGATCGATCTGAGCACGCTGGGCACGACGTTGAACGGCCGCCAGGTGCCAAAAGGCTTCGACGATATCGACGGAGCGAAGCTGGAAAACGGCTCGGAGGCGGCGCTGCCGGACGTCGCGACGATCGGGCTCGCCGGCAGGATCTTCCTCGATTTCCGGAAGCGGCGATGATCGAGAACGAACGATGAGCAGTCGTCAGGCCGGTCGATGCGGAGAAGAGCTGACCGCTGGGAACTCGCGCTGCCCCGGTGCGAGAGGTCGGTGTCTTCCCCCGGCGACCGGCTGACGACTGCTGATCGCTCGTTCCCCCGTTCCAGCGGTGAAAGGGAGAAGGCTGTGTCTCGTAAAGACCGATATCTGGTCGGCCTCGACGTCGGCACCTCGAAGATCGCCGCGATCGTCGGGGAGATGACGGGCGACGCGGGACTCGACATCATCGGGCTCGGCCTGGCAGAGTCCAGAGGGATCCGTCGCGGCATCGTCGTCAACCTCGAGGCCGCCGTCGCATCGATCAAAAAGGCCATCGACGAAGCGGAACTGACCGCGGGCGTCGACATCGACGCGGTGCACCTGGGTCTCTCGGGCGCGCACGTCAAGGCGTTCAACAGCCGCGGCGTCGTCACCGTCGCGGGCAGGGAGCACGAGATCACGCATGAAGACGTCCGCCGGGCCATTGACGCGGCCAAGGCCGTTGCGCTCCCGAGCGGACGCGAAGTCCTGCACGTCCTGCCGCAGGACTTCGTTGTCGACGAGCAGGACGGCATCGGCGCGCCGGTCGGCATGACCGGCACGCGCCTCGAGGTCAACGTCCACGTCGTCACCGGCCGCGCGGCGTCGACCCACAACGTCGCGGCGTGCGTGAACCACGCCGGGGTCGCGATCCTCGACACGGTGCTGGCGCCGCTCGCCGCGAGTGAAGCCGTTCTCACCGACGACGAGAAGCAGCTTGGCGTCGCGCTCGTCGACATCGGCGGCGGCACGACCGACTTCGCGATTCTCGAGCGCGGCAGCGTGTGGCACACCGGCGTCGTGTCGGTCGGCGGCGATCACTTCACGAACGACCTCGCCGTCGGGCTGCGGACGACGATTCCGGACGCGGAGAAGATCAAACGCCGCTGCGGCTGCGCGCTGTCCGCGATGGTCGACGAGGACGAGACGATCGACGTGCCGAGCGTCGGCGGACGCAAGTCGCGCGTGATGGCGCGGCGCGCCGTGTCGGAGGTCCTCCAGCCGCGTGCGGAGGAGATTGTCCACCTGCTGTGGGACGAGGTCCGGAAGGCCGGCTTCGAGACATCGCTCAACTCAGGGATCGTGCTCACCGGCGGCGGCGCGCTGCTCGAAGGGATGGCCGAGATCGCGGAACAGATCCTCGACCTGCCGATCCGCCGCGGCGTGCCCGCCGGTGTCGGCGGACTGGCTGATCACGTC
>Ga0105248_10004224_pt1 | contig 15889 bp, 11 predicted proteins | sample KBSS34metaG_FD_81524 | JGI IMG/M metagenome (GOLD analysis project Ga0105248, IMG submission 81524) | Switchgrass rhizosphere microbial communities from Kellogg Biological Station, Michigan, USA - KBS S3-4 metaG | ecosystem: Host-associated > Plants > Roots > Rhizosphere > Soil | place...
GCAAGCAGTTGCTGCTTCCCGAGCATGCGCCGCATGTGCTCGGCCTCGCCGCGCTGCGTCACCTGTTCGAGTTTCGTGGCGCGATGTCGAACGAGGCTTTCGCTTCGCTGATCTACGGCTGGTACGGCGGCCTCGTCTATTTCACGCCGATCCTCGGCGGCTGGGTCGCGGACCGCTGGCTCGGCGCCAAGCGCACGGTGACGGCGGGCGCGCTGCTGATGAGCGCGGGTCACCTCGCCATGACCTTCGACGCAAGCTTCCTGATCGCGCTGCTTCTCCTAATCTTCGGCTCCGGGTTCCTGAAGGGCAACATCTCGGCCCAAGTCGGCGCGCTCTACCCGGCAGCCGCCGAGTCCCTTCGCTCGCGCGGCTTCACCATCTTCTCGACCGCCATCAACATCGGCGCCGTCCTCGGCCCGCTCGGGACCGGCGCGATCGCTGCAATCTACGGCTGGCACGCCGGCTTCGCGCTCGCCGCGGCGCTGATGCTGCTGGCGCTCGTGATATATCTTACCGGTCAGCGGCACCTGCCCGAGCGTCGCGCGCGTAAGGTTCGGGAAGAGGTTGCACCGCTCACTGCCGAGGAGAAGCGCCGCGCCTGGGCCATCGTTGCCCTCATAGCTCTGACGATCTTCCCGAACATCGCCTATCCGATGATTTGGAACATCGGCATCGTCTGGATCGACCAATATGTGCAGCTTGGCACGCCGTTCGGGGCAGTGCCGGCAAGCTGGTTCAACTCCGTCGACAGCTTTGCTAGCATCGTCGTCGCAGTGCCGCTGATCGGCTTGTGGGCTTGGCAGGCACGCCATCGCCGCGAGCCGGGAAGCCTGACGAAGATCGCCATCGGGTCGGCAATCACCGGCGCGTCCGCGCTGCTGCTGACGGGGGGAAGCGCGCTGGCGGGGGGCGCTGCTCACGTGTCCGTCTGGTGGGCGCTCGCCTGCTTCATCGGCATGGGCACGGGCTTCATGTGGTACTGGCCGGTGACCCTTGCGCTCGTCTCCCAATCCGCGCCGGCGAAGATCAACGCGACGATGGTCAGCGCGAGCTTCCTCAGCCTTTTCTTCGGTTCGACCATTATGGGCTGGGTGGGAAGCTTCTACGATCAGATGTGGCCGGCCGCCTTCTGGACGCTCGACGCTGCGATCGGCTTCGCGGGCGCGCTCGTCACGTTGGCCGTGCGCCGTCCGCTGATGCGACTGCTTGAACCAAAGGAGCGTTGAGGCGGGATGCCCGACGACCTCAAGTATGAAAGCAAGTTCGTGTGGCTCGCGCGTTTCGGCTTCGTCACGCGCGGCCTCCTCTACATCGTCATCGCCTGGCTGGTGATCGCCAACGGCCGCACCGAGGACCTCACCGGCGCCATGGAATATCTCGGCCACGGCGTCGGCCGCGGCCTGATGATCTTCCTCGTCGCGGGCATGACCGGCTACGGTCTGTGGCGCGTCAGCGATGCGGCGTTCGGCATGGACAGCGGCCGCCATCACGCTAAGGCGTGGCGCCGCCGCGTGGCGGCTGCGACGAGCGGCGGCATCTACCTCTTTCTCGCCTACAAGGCGCTGCGCATCATGCTCGGCGAGCGCGGGGAAGTCGGCGGCGTACGCCAGAATGCCGCAAAGGCCTTGCATCTCCCCGCCGGCGATCTCGCGCTTGGAATCGCCGCCGCCGTCCTTGCGGGCGCCGGTATCATTCAGCTCTGGAAAGTGTGGAGCTGCTCGTTCCTCCACCACCTCGACGAAGCGGCCCGCCGGCCATTCGCGAGGTGGCTGGGCCGCATCGGCTATGCGGCGCGGGGTGTCATTTTCCTCACCATTGCCTGGCTCCTCACGCGCGCCGCCCTCGATCACAGCGCGGCGGAAGCGGGCGGGCTGGAGCAGGCGCTCGATACGCTCCGGGGTCCGCTGCAATTTCCGGTCGCGGCGGGACTGGCGCTGTTCGGCCTCTATTCGCTGGTCGAGGCGCGCTACCGCTCGATCCACAAACCGCCGACCGAGCACGTCAAGCGCAAGGTCAAGGAGGCTGTGGCCTAGAGCTCGACCTCGGCGACCTTTTCCTTGATCCCCGCCTCGGGCTTGCGGCCGAGCAGCTTGTTGATCGCTGGCGTCAGGAAACCTTCGACGTCGCTCAGCCAGATCTTCACGTCCTCGACGTCGAAGCGCACCAAGGCGAGCTTGGGATCGTCCTTCCCCTCGTACCATTCGGCGACGACCGGGCTCCACAGCCGGTCGATCGTCGCCCGGTCGTTGACGATCTGGAGCGTCCCGCGAAGGCTCGCAAACAGATCGTGGCCCTTCGCGGAATAGGAGCCGATCGCGCGGTTCGTCTGGGCGATGGCGCGGGTGAGGTCATGGTCCTTGGCTGTGAAGATCCAGAGCAGGCCCGCGTCGCGGTCCTCGTTCTCGAAATTGACGGTCATCGGCTGCGTCGCGCCGTCGCGAGCGCCCTCGACGCCGAGCATGATGAACGGGCTGCCTTTCAGCGCCTTCCAGAACTTCTCTTCAATTTCGCGGTCGTCGGCCATTCGATTTCTCCACTTGTTCAAGCGGAGAACGGCCCTCGCCAGAGCGCCGTTCCGGCATACGGCCTAAGTGCGGTAGCGCCCGCCCTCAGGGGACGATCGGGAGGTAAACCGCGCTCGCGCTGTTGCCGCCGGTGAAGATGCTCTGCGTCGCCGCCCGGTAATCGCCGGCCTTCGCGTAGAAGATGTTCGGGACGAACGTCTGCGGGTTGCGATCATAGAGCGGGAACAGGCTCGACTGCACCTGGATCATCAGGCGGTGGCCGGGCAGGAAGACGTGGTCGACGTTCGGAAGGCCGAACTTGAATTCTTCGACCTGGCCGGACCGAAGGGCGCGCGGCTTGGCAAAGCTGTCGACATAGCGGCCGCGGAAAATCTCGATCCCGATCGGAAGCTCGAAGCCCGACATGTCCTTCTTGGAGCCCTGCGAAGTGCCTTCCGGATTCTCGTTCGGATAGACGTCGATGAGCTTCACGACCCAGTCGCTGTCGGTGCCCGTCGTCGCCGCGAACAGCTGGACCTGCGGCGCGCCCATGATGTGAACCGGCTTGGTCAGCGGTGCGCTGGTGTAGGACATGACGTCCGGACGGCCGTCCACGAACCTCTGGTCGGTGACCAGCCACGTCTTCCAGCCCGCGTCGGTAATCGGACGCGGAAGGTAGGGAACGGGATTGGCCGGGTCGGAGACGAAATCGTTGCGGCCGCCCGCCGCCGGCCGGTCGAAGCTGACGCCTTTCGAGCCCGTCAGATAGAGTGGCGTCGGCGTTCCCATCGGCCAGCGCGGGCTCCCATCCCATTTGTTGATGCCGGTCGCATAAGTGAGCGCCGCCGGGGCCTGGGGGTCGGGCGCGCCCTTGAGATGATGGTCGAGCCAGGGTTTCAGATAATCGCGCCGCCACTGCAGCGCGGTGTCGCCGTCGAAGGTGAGGTCGCCGAGCTCATAGCCATAATGGTTGGCGCCCGAATGCCGCCACGGGCCGATCACCAGATGGAGCAGGCCGCTGCCCTCATATTTGTCCTTGAGCGCCTTGTAGACCGCGGGCGCGCCGTAGCTGTCTTCTTGGTCCCACTGCCCGACTTCCAGCATCGTCGGCACCGTCAGCGGGTGCGCCGCCATCCACTTGTCGACCGCCTGCCCCGACCAGAACTCCGTGTAGGAGGGGTTCTGCATCAGCTTCTGGACGAAGGGGATGTCGGTCACATTATATTTGGCGGCATAATCCGCCATCGACCCGGCCTCGAGATAGCGCGTGTAATCGTCGCCAGTGCCGTGCGGAATCTCGGCGCCGGCGTCTGCCTTGCCCGTGCTTTGCGACAGCGCGAAGTCGAAGCCGCCGACGCGGAAGGCGCCGTTGTGGAACCAGTCGTCACCCATCCAGCCGTCGACCATCGGGCTCTGCGGCACCGCCGCCTTCAGCGCCGGGTGCGGGTTGATCTCGGACGCCAGCGTCAGGAAGCCGAGGTATGACGAGCCGATTGTGCCGACGCGCCCGTTCGACTCCTTCACATTCTTCACCAGCCAGTCGATCGTGTCGAAGGCGTCGGTGCTCTCGTCGATCTTGGTATTGTTGAGCGGCCCGGCGATCGGCCGGTTCATCACGAACGTGCCCTGCGAATTGTGAAGCCCGCGGATGTCCTGCTGGACGATGATGTAGCCGTCCTCGACGAACTCTTTGTACATGATCGGGAGCACATCAACGACCGACTGGCTCGCGGTGCGCGACGTGCTGCCCTTCGCATCATAGGGAGTCCGCGACAGCAGGATCGGCCCGTTCCGCGTGCCCTTCTTCATGAAGATGACGGTGTACAGCTTGGTACCGTCGCGCATCGGCACCATCGCCTCGCGCCGGATGAAATCGGCCTGCGGCAGGACCTTGTCGTATTTCGCGACGACGTCGGGCGTCATCGGCGTCACCCGCTGCGGAGCGGGGGCGGCGGCGATGGCGAGGAGCGGGAGGAGGGCGGCGGAGATACGCAACGTCAGCTTGGTCATGGGCAGCGTTCGTAGGGGGCGGCGGCGGGCGCGGCAAGCGTACGGCTAAATGCCTGTATGGACAGCGGAAGTTACAGAACATATTAAGAACGAATGGCCCAGCTCGACTTGTCTGCGAAGCTCGCGATTCTCGCCGACGCCGCAAAATACGACGCCTCCTGCGCCTCGTCGGGCACAAGCAAGCGCGACAGTCGCGGCGGCAAGGGTGTCGGCTCGTCCGAGGGGATGGGGATCTGCCACGCCTACGCGCCGGACGGCCGCTGCATCTCGCTGCTGAAAATCCTGCTGACCAACAGCTGCGTCTTCGATTGCGCCTATTGCATCAACCGCAAGAGCTCAAACGTCCGCCGCGCTCGCTTCACGGCGGAGGAGGTCGTCCGCCTCACGCTCGCCTTTTACAAACGCAACTATATCGAGGGGTTGTTCCTCTCCTCGGGCATCATCCGCTCGTCCAACTACACGATGGAGCAGATCGTCGACGTCGCGCGGTGCTTGCGCGAAGACCACGATTTCCGCGGCTACATCCACTTGAAGACCATTCCCGACGCCGATCCCGAGCTGGTGCGGCTGGCGGGCGTTTATGCCGACCGTGTCTCGATCAACGTAGAATTGCCGACGGTAAGCGGGCTGACCAGCCTCGCGCCGGAAAAGGACGCGCAGCAGATCGAAGGCGCAATGCGCGACATGAAGTCGTCGATCGTCGATGCCCGCGACGCGACACGCAAATACCGTTCGGCGCCGAAGTTCGCGCCAGCCGGTCAGTCGACCCAGATGATCGTCGGCGCCGACAGCGCGAACGATGCCGACATCGTCGGCAAGGCGAGCACGCTCTACGACCGCTTCGGCCTCCGCCGCGTCTATTATTCCGCTTTCTCGCCGATCCCCGACGCGAGCGCGGTGTTACCGCTCAAGCGTCCGCCGCTGATCCGCGAGCACCGCATCTACCAGGCCGACTGGCTCATGCGCTTCTACGGCTTTGCACCGACAGAAGTGCAGGGCGCGACCGATGAGCAGGGCATGCTCCCGCTCGACATCGACCCGAAGCTCGCCTGGGCGCTCAAGCATCGCGACACCTTTCCGGTCGACGTCAATCGCGCCCCGAAGGAAATGCTCTGGCGCGTGCCCGGCTTCGGCACGAAGGCCGTCGCGCGCATTCTCTCGTCGCGCCGCATCCGCAAGCTTCGGCTCGACGATGTCGCGCGCCTGACCGTCTCGATCGCCAAGGTGCGGCCCTTCATCACCACCGCCGATTGGCGCCCGACGCTTCTCACCGACCGTGCCGACCTGCGCACGCTGATCGCGCCGAATCGCCAGCAGCTGGAGCTGTTCGCCGCTTGATTTCAGCTGGTTTTCGTCAGCGCGTCGGCCTTGTGCGCAGCTTGTTTCCTGGACTTGTCGCTCTTCACGATGAACTCGGGGTTGTCCGCGCTCGCCGACACCTGTGGCCCTTGATGTGCGTTTCGCTCGTCTGCTTCTTCACCACCGTCCCGTGCGTTCGGCCTTGGCTGGTGTTCCAGCTCACCTTGTCGCACTTCTCCAGGGATTTGGTCATGTCGGTTCTCCTCGGGTCTTGAACGCATGGACTGGATGATCGGCCTCCACCGGGTGACGCTCAGCGCGCCCGACGACTTCGAAGGCTGGCGCGACGCCGCACGCAATCTCGCCGAAGCCGGCGTGCCGGCGAACGCCGTCGTCTGGCAGGTCGAAGGCGAAGCGCAGGACCTGTTCGGGGCCGAAGCGCCGCAGGAAATGGCGCCGAGCTTCCCGGTGCCGCGCGCCTTCGTCGACCTCGCCCGCAGCGTCGTCTGCCACTCCGACCCGGAGCGGTTCGCGCTTCTCTATTCGCTGCTGCTCCGCCTCAAGGACGACCGCAGCGCCATGGACGACCAGGCCGACCCGCTCGTCCGCCGCCTCAACGACCTCGACAAGGCCGTCCGCCGCGACATCCACAAGATGCACGCCTTCGTCCGCTTCCGCGAAATCGACGACAGGTTCGTGGCGTTCTTCGAGCCCGAGCACCACATCGTTCGCCGCGCCGCCAACCTCTTCGTCAACCGCTTCACCAACATGCGCTGGTCGATCCTGACGCCCGAGCTGTCCATCCACTGGGATGGCGAACCCTTGAGCGAAGGGCCGGGCGCCACCCGCGCCGACGCGCCCTCTGGAGACCCGCTCGAGGAGACCTGGCGCACTTATTACTCCAGCATCTTCAACCCCGCACGCCTCAAGGTCGGCGCGATGCTCAAGGAGATGCCGAAGAAATACTGGCGCAACATGCCGGAGACCTCGCTCGTTCAGCCCCTGATCGCCGGCGCGCGGCAACGGGAGATCGACATGATCGACGCCTCAGTCGTCAAGGAAGGGCTGAAACATGCGCTCGACGCCGAGCGCGCGATCGAGCCCGGCGGCAACCTCCGCAAATCGTGGGAAGCGCTACTGAAGGAAGCGCGCAAATGCACGCGCTGCGACCTCTATAAGCATGCGACTCAAACGGTTTTCGGCGAAGGCCCGCTCGACGCCGGCATCATGTTCGTCGGCGAGCAGCCGGGCGATCAGGAGGACATCGCCGGACGCCCCTTCGTCGGTCCCGCCGGCCAGCTGTTCGACGCCGCGCTCGAGAAAGCCGGCATCGACCGCTCGACGGTCTACGTGACCAATGCGGTCAAGCACTTCAAGTTCGTCGCCAGGGGCAAGAAGCGCATCCACTCCAAGCCAGGCGCCGGCGAGATCGAGGCCTGCCGCTGGTGGATCAAGAACGAGCGCGAGCTGATCCGCCCGCCGGTCACCGTTGCCCTGGGCGCCACCGCCGCCAACAGCCTGTTCGGAAAGACCATGGCGATCGGCAAGAACCGCGGCGCGCCGCTCGAGCTTCCCGACGGCAGCGAATGCTGGATCACCGTCCACCCCAGCTTCCTCCTTCGAATCCCCGAGGAAGACCGCCGCCACGAAGAACGCGCCCTCTTCGTCCGCGACCTCAAGCGCATCAAGGCGAGGGCGGCAGAGTTTGCGCGCTGACCGTCATCCCGGCCTTGAGCCGGGACCGGCCTTTTCTTCAAAACGGACGAGGTAAGCAGGCCCCGGATCAAGTCCGGGGTGATGCTTAAAACTGATAACCCAACGTCGCCTTCAACGTCCGCGGCGCGCCGGGAGCGATATTGTTGTCGTTGCTCGCGCTCGGGAAATAGTGCGCGCCGAGCAAATTCTCGGCGTTGAGTTGCGCTTCGATTCCATGCGGCAGCCTGAAGTAGACCGCAGCGTCGACGCGGGCATAGCCCGGCAGCTTCACCGCATTGCTGATCGACGCATAGGACTTCGACCGTGCGATCACGCCGAGGCCAAGCCCAAGCTGCTTCGTCACGTCGTAGCGGTTCCACAGCGAGAAGCTGTGACGCGGGACGAGCGGCACCTTGCGCCCGGCGGGCGCCGCCGTTGTAGTGCTGACGATCTCGGCATCCTGCAGCGAGTAGCCGCCCGCGATCAGCCAGCGGCTGGTGACGCTCCGCTCCAGCCCAAGCTCGAGGCCGCGGCTACGCTGCTTGCCGGTGAGCACGGTGTGCGTGGGGTCGGCCGGATCGCTGGCGCGCGTGTTGCTGCGGTCGAGTTGGTAGACGGCGGCGGTCGCGAGCAGCCCGTCGAGCACCTCCCACTTCGCCCCGACTTCGACATTGTCGAACCGCTCGGGCTCGAGTCCCGCGGTGACGTCGGTAAGGCTGCTGAATTGGTCGCCCGACTGCGGCAGATAGGAGCGGCTGTAGCTCGCGTAGAGCGAAAGGTTCTGCATCGGCTTGGCGATGAGGCCCAGGCGCGGCGACCACAGATTGTCCTTGCGCTCGAACTGCCCGCCGCCCGTTGCGCGCAGGTCGTCGACGTCGATCTTGAGGCCGTCGAACCGAATGCCGGCGACAATCTCGAACATCGGCGAGATCCGGATCTGGTCCTGCACGTAAAGTGCGGCAACCCTCGCCTTGGCGCGATTGTCGGCGTCGCTGGCCAAGGGCGCGAAGATCACGTCCGCGTCGACCGTGGGATCGGTGATCGGCGTCGTGTTCCCGTTCAGAAACTTGGCCGTCTTGCGCTTGTTGCGCGATTTCTCGCGACCGAGCTCGAAGCCGAACAGCACGGTCTGGTCGATACCCGCCAGATGATTGTCCCAGACGAGATCGGTCTGGCTGAACAGGTTCGTCCGGTCGTTGCGGTTGTTGTAGCCGCTTAGCGTGACGAGGTCGGTCGCCGCGTTGAAGCCGCTCCCGTACACATTCTGGTAGAATTTGCCGTAGTCGCCCAGCAGCGTGTGGTTGCGCAGCTTGAGGCCGCCGCCGAAGTCATGCTCCACGACCAACGTGCCAAGGTCGACGTCGGCTTTCGCATAGCTGATGTTCGGATCGCCGAAGAAGGTGCGGGTGAAGCCGCGGATGGGCTCGTCGCCGTCGGCGGGGACTCCGCGGTCCGCGGTCCGGCGGTCGTGGAGATGCTCGTAGGACAGGTCGATGCGCGTGTTCCCGCTGACGATCGCGGCGGTCGGGTTGATCCCGTAGCGGTGGAGCTCGACGTGATTGCGGAAGCTTCCGGCGCCTTCGTACACCGCGTTGAGGCGCATGCCGAGGATGTTGCTGATCGGCTGGTCAATGTCGCCGGCAATCCGGACGTCGCCCCAATTGTCGGCGGAAACACTGGCGTTGCGGCCCACGGTGAGGGTCGGGCGCTTCAGCACCCGGTTGACGATTCCGCCGCCGCCGCCGCGGCCGAAGATCATCGCGTTGGGGCCTTTCAGCACCTCGATGCGGTCGATGTTGTAGAAATCGCGGAAGTATTGAACGTCGTCCCGCACCCCATCGACGAAGAAGTCGGCGGTGCTGCTGTTGCCGCGAAGGACGATCGTATCCCGATTGCCTTCGCCGGCATTGTACGAAGCGCCCGGCACGAACAGCAGCAGGTCGCCGACCGAGCGCAGCTGCTGATCGTCGATCTGCTGGCGGCTGACCGTGGTCAGCGCCTGCGGGATGTCCTTGACGTCGGTGTCGGTCTTGGTGGCGGTGCTGGTCGACTTGTTGCCGTACTTCACCTGCTGGCCGGTGACGACGATCGTCTGGTCCGCGCCGGCAGCTGCATCGGCAGCACTATCGGCAGCACCATCGGCAGCGTAAGCGGGCACGGCACCGCAGGCGAGCGCAGCGGCGAACGGGTAAAACAGACGGTCCATCGTTTCCCCTTGAGGACTTCGACGACCGCACTAGTGTTACTGATAGTCATTCGCAATAGCAGAATTTCACTCTGCAGCGAGTAGGGTCTCCGCGCCCACGAGGTCGACCGACACTAGCCGGCTCACGCCCTTTTCGATCATCGTCACGCCATACAGCCGGTGCATGCGGCTCATCGTCACCGCATTGTGGGTGACGATCAGGTAGCGGGTGTCCGTCTCCCTCGTCATCCGGTCGAGCAGCTCGCAGAAGCGCTCGACATTGGCGTCGTCCAATGGCGCGTCGACCTCATCGAGCACGCAGATCGGCGCAGGGTTGGTGAGGAACAAGGCGAAGATCAGCGCAATCGCAGTCAGCGCCTGCTCGCCGCCCGACAGAAGGGTCAATGTCGACAGGCGCTTGCCCGGCGGCTGCGCCATGATCTCGAGCCCAGCCTCGAGCGGGTCGTCGCTCTCGACCAGCTCCAGGTGCGCCTGCCCGCCTTCGAACAGCGTGGTGAACAGCCGCCGGAAATGCGTGTCGACCTTCTCGTAAGCCGCGAGCAGCCGCACCCGGCCCTCGCGGTTGAGGTTGCCGATCGATCCGCGCAGGCGGTGGATCGCCTGGGTCAGCTCCTCGGCTTCCTCCGCGCCCTTGCTCCGCGCCGCGTCGAGCTCCGCAAGCTCCGTCTCGGCGACCAGGTTCACCGGACCGATCCGCTCGCGTTCGCCGGTAAGCCGCTCGAGGGTCGCCGCCTGCTCGTCGCCGTCGCTCGGCTCATCGACGTCGAAGCCGAGCTTTTCGGGCAGGCGTTGTGGCACACATTCGAACTTCTCGACGCTCGATCGCGCAAACTCGGCGCTGCGCGCCTGCTGAGCTTCCGCCCTCGCCGTAGCCGCGGCACGTCGCTCGCGCGTGTCCGCCGACAGCTCATTGGCCGCATTCACCGCCTGCCCGGCCTCGACGACCGCAGCCTCGATCTCGCGCTCGGCCGAAGCCGCCTCGCCGATCTTCACCTGGCTCTCGTCATTGGCATGTTCGAGCTCGCGGATCTGCGCGTCGAGCTCCGCCGGCTGCTTCTGGAGGTCCGTACGTTCGGCGGCCTGCTGCTTCTGCCGCTCGCCGCCCTGCGCCAGCCGCTGCTCGGCCGTCTCGCGACGCTTGCGCCATTCCGTCTGCTCGCGTGCGGCAACGCTCAGCCGTTCACGATCCGCCGCGCTTTCCCGCGCCCGAGTCGCCGCCTCCGCGCGCTTGTCGGCAACCCTTGAGGCAGCGTCGGCCGTAGTCGTCCGCGCCCCCTCGACCTCGTCGCCTAGCGCCGCCGGATCGGGAAGCGCCGCGAGCGACCGCTCGGCCGCCGCGACCGCTTCGCGCGCCGCCGCCAGCACCGGCTCGAGGTCGGCCAGCCGCTGACTCAGTCCGCTCCGCTGCGCCTCGGTCCGCTCGAGCGCCGCCGCGGCCGCATCGATAGCGCGCGCTGCTTCGCGAGCGTCGCGCTCTGCGGCAAGCGCCGCCTGCCGCGCCTGTTCCGCCGAGGCCCGGCAACGATCCATCTCGTCCAAAGCGTCGTCCCGCTCGGCTGCCGTCGATTCCACAGCCTGCAGTAGTCCCGGCAGCGTGTCGGCAAGCTGCGCCAGGCGATTGGCGCGGAGCAACCGCTCTGCCGCCGCAGCACCAGCGCCTTTGGCGACGAACCCGTCCCACCGCCGCATCGCGCCGTCGCGGGTGACGAGCCGCTGTCCAACCGCCAGCACCTGCCCCTCGTCCGCCTCGACCACGGCGATCTGCGCCAGCCGTCGCGCCAGTTCGGCAGGGGCGCGCACATGACCCGCGAGGCATTCGGTGCCAGCGGGCAGGGGAGGGTCGCCGGCCTGCTTCTCGCTCCCGGCCCACCGCCGCGTACTGTCCCCTTGCCCGACCGCAGCATCCGCATCTTCGCCAAGCGCCGCCGCAAGCGCCCGCTCGTATCCCGGCTCCGCTGACAGACTCGCGATTGCCGATCCGCCGGCATGCTCCAGTGCGGCCGCGAGCGCGTCATGTTCTGATTTTGCCGCCGAGTGGGCTGCCCGCGCCGCGGCGAGTTTGGTCTCGGCGGAGTCACGCCGCTCCGCCGCGCCGGCCCGCCCTTCGTCAGCAGCAACCCGCCGTGATTCAGCTTCGGTCGCCGCCTTGCCGGCAGCGCTCGCCTTCGCCTCCGCGGCCTTGCGCGCCTCGACCTGCTCGCTTCCGTCGCCGATCGACGCCAGCTGCTCCGCGAGCCGCGCCCGCTCCTGCTCGGTTCGCCCAAGCTGCGCCCGCGACGCTTCCAGCGCCGCCTCCGCAACCCGCCGCTCCGCCCGCATCGCCGCCTGCCGCGCGAGCAGCTCGGCAAGGGCAGCCTCGGCCTCGCGTGACGCCGTCTCCGCTGCGGTCAGCTCGCTTGCGATCCGCGCCGCCTGCCCCTCAGCATCGTCGAGCCTTTGCCCGATCGCGTTCCGCTCCTCCTCAAGCTGCGCCATCGCCCGCTCAGCATCGCTCTTCAGCGCTTCTTCGCGGGCAAGGTCGGCATTCAAGGCTGCATCCAACCGGTCGAGCTCGCCAAGCCGCCGCGTCACCGTGTCTCGCCGTGCCCGCGCCGTCGCCAGCTGATGCGCAAGCGCATGGCCCTGCTCGCGCAGCTCCGCCACCGCCCGCCGCTTCGCCGTCAGCGCTTCGCTCGCCCGGTCGTGCGCGACTTGAGCGTTGGCGATCGCGTGCTGGATCCGCTCGACCTCATCCGCCGCCGCTTTGGCTTCCGCGGTCGCGGCTTCGGCGGCGCGCTCCGCCTCCAGCCACCGCGCATGCAGCAACCGGGCTTCGACGCCGCGGATCTGGTCGGTCAGCTTGCGGTAGCGCTCGGCCGCCCGCGCCTGCCGCCGAAGCTGCGCGGCGCGCTGCTCCTGATCGGACAATATCTCGCCGAGCCGAGCGAGGTTCGCCTCGGCGGCGCGCAGCTTCTGTTCAGCATCCTTGCGTCGCGCGTGGAGCCCGGAAATGCCCGCGGCCTCTTCCAGCAGCAGACGCCGTTCCACCGGCTTCGCCGAGATGATCGAGCTGATCTTGCCCTGGCTAACGAGGGCAGGGGAGTGGGCGCCGGTCGCCGCATCCGCGAACAGCAGCGAGACGTCCTTGGCGCGAACGTCGCGGCCGTCGATCCGATAAGCGGAGCCCGCCCCGCGCTCGATCCGCCGCGTGATCTCGCTTTCGCCGCCGGCGCTTTCCTCGGTCGCCGACCGTTCGATCAGGATCGACACTTCGGCGAAATCGCGCGGAGGACGGTTGGCGGTGCCGGCAAAGATCACGTCGTCCATTCCGCCGCCGCGGAGCGACTTGGGGCTAGATTCGCCCATCGTCCAGCGGATCGCCTCGAGGAGGTTCGATTTGCCGCAGCCGTTGGGGCCGACGACGCCGGTCAGCCCGGGCTCGATGCGCAGCTCGGCAGGCTCGACGAAGCTCTTGAACCCGCTGAGCTTGAGCCGCCTGATCTTCACCTTTTAGCTCCCCTCCCCCTTCAAGAGGCGCTACCCGCCGACGGCTTTCTTCAGCGCCGGCTCCAGCTTGTCCCAGCTGGCGACATTCTCGACCATCGTGCCGTTGATCACGAAGGTCGGCGTGCCCTGGAAGGCGGGGAATTGCGTCGTCGCATCGCTCGCCATCTGGACCAGCTGGTTGATCGAATTCTCGTCCGCCAGGCACTGGTCGATCTTGGCTTGCGAGATGCCGCGAGCACTCGCCCATTCCTGGAAGTGCGCGAGCTTGGCGAGCGCTCCGAACTGCTGGTTCGGCGGCAGGTTCTGCATCGAGTTGAGCTGGTCCTGGGGCGTGGCCTGGATGTACTTTTCCCAATTCTGCTGGTCGTTGTACATCGCGCGCATCAGCGGGAAGAAGCCCTGCGCGCCGTTGCAGCGGACGGTGAGCGACGCTGCTACGTCGAATGCGTCGCGGACGTAATTGCGGAACTCCCAGCTGACCTGGCCGGACTTCACATATTTGTCGACGAGCGTCGGCACGCCCTCATCATCGAATGCCTTGCAGTGCGGGCAGGTCATCGACCCGAACTCGACCAGCTTCACCTTCGCGTTGGGGTTGCCCATCACGAACCCGCCGGCCTGGGTCTGGCTCACGACCTGCGTCCAGTCGCCACCCGGCGGCGGCTTGATCTGCTCGAGCTTGACCGGCGTATTGTCCGACGTTTCGCCCTTCTTGCAGCCGGCGAGTGCGAGGACCGCCATGGCGCAGGCGAGAGTGGTGGCAGCTTTCTTCAATTCCTAAGCTCCGTTCGTCGAGGAAGTTGCTTGCTGGCCGTCAACGGCCGACTTGATCTGCGCTTCGAGCGTCGGCCACACCTCGGCAGCGGTGATCTGGCCGAAATCGACGAGAGTCCCGTTGATCACGAAGCTCGGCGTGCCCTGGAAAGCGGGGAATTTTGTGGTCGTGTCGCTCGCCATCTGGACGAGCTGATCGATCGATTTCTCGTTCGTCAGGCACTGCGCGCTCTTCGCGACCGGGATGCCATGCGCGACGGCCCATTGCTGCAATCCCGCGACCTTCGCTGCCGCCAGGAACTTCTTGCCGTTAGGAAGCTCGTCGAGCTTGCTGAGCTGCTCCTGAGGCGCGCTAGCGATCTTCTTTTCCCAGCTTTTCTGGTCCTTGAACATCGCGCGCGTGACCGGGAAGAAGCGCTTCGCGCCGCCGCACCGCGCGACCAGTGACGCGCTGACGTCCATCGCGTCGCGGACGAAGTTGCGGAATTCGAAACTGACGTCGCCCGTCTTCACGAACTCGTTGATGAGCGCCGGCGTCGCCTCCTCGTCGAAGTGCGCGCAGTGCGGGCAGGTCATCGACCCGTATTCGATCAATTTCACCTTCGCATTCGGATTGCCCATGACGAACCCGCCCTCGGCGGTCGGGCTGACGACGAGGCTCCAGTCGCGCACCTTCGCCTTCGCGGCCTGCGCCTTCGCGGTCGTCGCCTCAGCGGGCACAGCGTTCAGTCCGGCAGCCGCGACGATCGCGGCACAGGCCAGGAACAAACCAGCATTCATTCCTTCACTTCACTCCCTTGATCACCGGAATGGCGACGCTGCCTTCATCGAGCGAAGGCGGGCCGCTGCTAGCCGCAATTCGCGCCGCAAGCGACTCCAGACAGGCGCGAAGCCCGGGATCGGCGATCTCGCGAAGCCCTTCTCCAAGCTCCTTCGGGACCGGCCGCAGCTGCGGACGCGCCTGCTTCGGCTCGGGCGCCGGCGGCTTGCCCTGCTTGAAGACGATCCGATTAACCGCGGCATAACCGAAGAAACGGTTCACGCGCTCGAGGATCATCGGGGTGAGGTGCTGGATCAGCGGCGCATGGGCGCCCTCGACCAGAAGGGTCAGGACCCCGCCCGCCTTCTTGCCCGCGGGGAAGCGGATCGATTCGGGGGAGGAGACCTTGGCGTAGCGCTCGCCGACGATCTCGCTCCAGCGGCTGACGATCGATCCCTGGACGAAGCCGAAGCGGCGGAAGGACGTGTCGCCGATCGCGCCGACGAGCTCGCCCGCGGCGCGCGGGCGGCAGCTCCGCGGCGAATCTTCTTCCTTTGTCTTTCGCTTCGACATGCGCTTTGAGCATGCCATAGCGTTTCTGTGACCGCCAATGCCCCAGGCCGCCTGATCCAACATTATGTGGATAAGTGCCGCGCGTTGCCGTGGCGCTCGCCGCCCGGAGCGCCGCCGCCGGACCCCTATGTCGTGTGGCTGAGCGAGGTGATGCTGCAGCAGACGACGGTCGCCACCGTGACTCCGCGCTTCGAGCGCTTCCTTGCCCGGTGGCCGACGGTCGAGGCGCTCGCCGCCGCGCCGGATGAGGAGATCCTCTCCGAATGGGCAGGCCTCGGCTATTATGCCCGCGCCCGCAACCTCATCGCCTGTGCCCGCGAAGTCGCCAGCCGCGGCGGCTTCCCGACGACAGCAGCCGAGCTCCGCAAACTGCCGGGCATCGGCGCCTACACTTCCGCCGCAATCGCCGCGATCGCCTTCGGCGAGAGGGCGCCCGCCGTCGACACCAATGTCGAACGCGTGATCGCGCGACTGCTCGCGCTATCGCATCCGGCGCGCGAAAAGATCGAGCGGCAACTTCTCGATTTCATGGCGGACCAGCGCCCCGGCGACGTGGTGCAGGCCCTGATGGATCTCGGCGCC
>Ga0105248_10004227_pt1 | contig 15883 bp, 13 predicted proteins | sample KBSS34metaG_FD_81524 | JGI IMG/M metagenome (GOLD analysis project Ga0105248, IMG submission 81524) | Switchgrass rhizosphere microbial communities from Kellogg Biological Station, Michigan, USA - KBS S3-4 metaG | ecosystem: Host-associated > Plants > Roots > Rhizosphere > Soil | place...
AGGGCCGGAACGGGTCGCCATTTCCGGGCCTAACGGATCCGGCAAAACGACCCTGCTGGCCATCATCACCGGCGGATTAAGGCCGTGGAAGGGCACGGTGCGCCTGATGACGTCCTATGCGCTTCTGGATCAACGTGTCAGCCTGCTCGATCCGTCAAGCTCGATCCGCGATAATTTTGCGCGGATCACTGGTGTCCGGGATGATAATGCGTGCCATGCCGCTTTGGCCCGTTTCGCGTTTCGTGCCGAGGCCGCGCTTCAGATCGTAGCCACTCTAAGCGGCGGCCAGATGCTCCGCGCCGGCCTAGCCTGTATCCTGGGAGGACCAAAACCCCCGCCGCTGCTGATCCTCGACGAACCGACCAATCATCTCGATCTTCCCTCCATCGAAGCCGTCGAAGCCGGTCTTCGCGCTTATGACGGCGCATTGCTGGTCGTGAGTCACGACGAACCCTTTGTGAACGCCATCGGCATCGATCGACGCATCGCGCTCCTGCCGATGATGGTTCAGGGTTAATGAAATTTACTCATGGGATGGTCTCAAGATAAACCTCAGATGAACGAAAAATAAACGCCAGATGAACGATGACAACGGCTTTTAATATTGCGTTGATCCATTATCAATTCGTCGATGAGTTCTTACGGTTCATCGCATCCGGGGGACCTGCTCGCCTTTTTCCGTGTTGATTGGGCATGGAACAGAAACACACCAAGCTTCGTCCCGGCATGACCGCGATCGCCGCTGTCCTTGCCCTGTCGTCCACCCAGCTGTTCGCCCAAAGTGCGGAAGCGCCGGCCAGCGCGGATGCACCCGTTCTGGTCACGCCGCCCGCCGTGCAGCCGGCGGCCCCGCTTGCCGCGCCTGAACAAGCGCCGACGGTCAGCGTCGCTGCACCCGCGCAGGCCATGCGCACGGCTTCCACCCCGATCGTCAACACGCCTGATACGACTGCGGCCAGCACATCAGACGCCGCAGCGCCCACCCGTACCGTTTCGCATACTGCCGTAACGCACACCCAAACGACCCAGGCGCCCGCTGTGGCAACAGTGTTGCCAGCCGCGAAGGCAATGCCGGCAGCCCCGTCCGAGCCCGTAGCGGCAAAGACGGTGGTTCCGGCGGCGGCGGCAGCGCCAGCCGGCGCATCCGAGACCGTCACGACGTCCAAAACCATAGCGGCCCCGGTCGCGACGCAAAGGACCGTGCAGACGGTGTCGGATGATGGAATGATTGCCGGCATTGCCGGTCTGGGACTGATCGCGCTGGCGGGCGGCGCCTTCGCTTATAGCCGCCGTAAGAAGCGCTATGAGGGTTATGAAGAGACGGACATCGGGCCCGATAGCGCGCCGGTCGACGTCATGCCGATCGCGCCAGTCGCTGCCGTTCCAGCCGCTGTTGTTGATGCCGATGGTCCACGCACCGAAGTACCGGCCGGATTCGATATATCGCGGTTCGGGCGTCACACCCAGGCTGCCTATCGCGGGCCGACTCCGGACAATCCCTCGTTGTCGCTCAAACGTCGCCTGAAGCACGCCAGTTTCTACGACCAGCGTGAGCGGATGGCGGCGGAAGGTAATGCGCCGCAGATCGAACGGGTGAATGACGCCGCCGCTGCACGCAGGACGGAACATGTCGATCACATCGTGTCCCGCATGCGCCCGACCAGAAGCTTCCGGCCGGTCACAGCCTAAACCGCCTAGCTGACCAGGCTTTTCCAGCAGCGCCGAACGATCGATTGTATCGTTCGGCGCTCTGCGCTTTATTCGATCCCAACAAGGAGAATCGATTGATGCGCACGTCGTTGAAGGCTGCCGCGACCATATGCCTGCTGGTATCCGGCGCACAGGCTGCTCCAACGGCCCATCCGCAGGCCGAGGCACAGGCACTCGATCTGGCGATGAAGGCAATATCTTTCCGCTCGGTAAGCGGCCCCGGCAACCAGACCCCTCAGGTCGCCGCCCTTTACAAGTCGGCTCTGGTGGCCGGGGGCTTCGCCGATCGCGACGTGACGATCACGCCCTTTGGCGACACTGCCTTCCTGATCGCCCGCTGGCCAGGCAGCGAACCCGGGCTCAAGCCGCTTGTCGTTTCCGGCCATATGGATGTGGTCGAAGCCAAGCCGTCCGACTGGCAGCGCGATCCTTTCACGCCGATCGTCGAAAATGGCTATCTCTATGGACGCGGCGCGACCGACATGAAGCTGGACGGCACGATCGCTATCGCCGCGTTGATCGAATTGCGTCGCGAAGGCTATCGGCCGCGCCGTGACATCATCATCGAATTTTCCGGCGACGAAGAAACCACGATGAAGACCAGTGAAATCATCGCCCGGCAGTTGCCGCCGGCGGAACTGGTGCTGAATATCGATGGCGGCGGCGGCACGTTGGATGAAAAGATCGGCAAACCGCTCTATTTCACCTGGCAGGGCGCGGAGAAGACGTATGCTGATTTCGAGTTGAGCGTCACCAATCCCGGCGGCCATTCGTCCGCGCCGCGCAAGCTGAATGCGATCAATCAGTTGTCCGCGGCTCTGGTGCGGATCGGCAATTATCAGTTCAAGCCGGAGGTGAGCGACCTTACACGCGCCTATTTTGCCGAAGCCGCCAAATATCAGGCGCCCGAGATCGGCGCGGCGATGCGCGCCTTCACGACGGATCCCACCGACAAGACCGCGATCGCAACGCTTACCGCCAATCCGGCGACGATCGGCAAGATCGGAACGACCTGTGTCACGACGATGATCAATGGCGGCCATGCGCTCAACGCGCTGCCGCAGCGGGCGACCGCCAATATCAACTGTCGAATCTTTCCCGGCCATAAGCCCGCCGACATATTGGCGGAATTGCTACGCGTCGCCGGCGATCCCGCGGTGAAAGGCAAGGACGTGACGGAGGGCTCCGTCGCCAACGACGCCTCTCCGATGCGCCCGGATTTCATCGCGGCGGTGAAGAAGGCGATGGCGCAAACCTATCCGGGCGTGCCGGTTTTCCCGAGCATGGCATCGGGCGCGAGCGACAGCATGTGGTTTCGCTACCACCATGTCCCCAGCTATGGGGCTGGCCCGATGTTTACCAAGGATTCCGAAGATTTCAGCCACGGCCTGAACGAGCGCACACCGATCTTCAACATCCCGCCTGCGATCACTTATTATCTGTCGCTTTTCACCGACCTTTCGAAATAGCCTCTTCCGCGAGCGCGAGCATCGACGCGACATGACGGCGAGCGACGGCCATGCGGTCCTCGCCATAGCCGCCGCCCAACGTGCTGGCGAGCGGGACGCCATGGGCTCGGGCGGTGCGCATCACGAAACGGTCGCGTGCGCGCAGGCCCGTATCGGTCAGCGCCAGTCGGCCCAGCCGATCCTCGACATGCGGATCGACGCCCGCCTGATACAGGATAATGTCCGGCCGATGGTCCGCCATCACCTGCGGCAATATCTCTGCAAGGCGCGCAAGATAATCGGCGTCGCCCAGGCCATCCGGCAGCCCGATATCGTGGGATGACGCCTGTTTGCGTACGGGAAAGTTGCTCTGGGCGTGGAGCGACAAGGTGAAGATCGCCGGCTGATCCCGCGTCAGCGCCGCCGTGCCGTCGCCCTGATGGACGTCGAGATCGACGATCAATATCCGTTCGACCAATCCTTCCGCGATCAGCCGGCGCGATGCGATCGCCAGATCGTTGAACACGCAATAGCCGGTGCCGCTATCCGCCAGCGCATGATGGCTGCCGCCCGCGCTGTTCGCCGCAAAGCCATGGGCCAACGCCAGCCGCGCCGCCAGATAGGTGCCGCCGGCAGATAGCAGCGACCGTCGTGCAATCCGGCCCGTGACGGGAAAGCCGATGCGCAATTCCTTGGCGCGCGGCACCGTCTGCGTCAGAACTTCCTCGACATAGACAGGATCATGCACCGCCTCGATCCATTGTCGCGGCATCGGTTCGGGCTGATGGAGTTCGTGCGCCACCCCGGTTTCACGCAATGCCTCCATGACAAGTCCATATTTGTCGAAGGTGAAGCGGCTCCCTGGCGCCGCCGGTGACACATAATCGGGATGATGGACCACGAGCAGCATTGCCCATCTATGCCTATTTGCCGATGGCAGCAAAAACGGCACTTGTACCAATGTCACCAAGCGCGCGTCTGGATGGTCCGGATCGTTCACGCGCAGGGCGGCGAACCTTTGGCGATATGGCGTGAATCGGGCTAGATGTCATCGACACATCCACCGCGACCGAAACATAAGCGACTATTTATAAATCGTTTTCTGGAACGGGTATGCGGCAGCGGCGGAAATCGGAACGCGCATCCTAATTCCCGCGTTTACAGGATGTCCGGCGAGCGGCGTTAATCCCCCAGCCGGCCTTTTTAGGAAGGATGCCCTTATGAAAAGATCCCCTATGTCCGCCCGCGTCGGCTGCCTGATGGCCGGCATGGCCTTTCTCGCCACCGCCATGCCCGCCTTCGCCCAATCCGATGAAGAAATCATCGTCACCGGCCGCTACGGCCGCGTTCCGGCAGACGCCACAAGCCTGTCGCAGCATGTGAGTTACGCGGATCTCGATCTCAGCACAGCCGCGGGCCGCGATATCCTGCGTCACCGCCTGAAGCTGACCGCGCGTTATCTGTGCGATAAATTGGGTGAGAGCGACACCAGTTCCGCCGTCACGCCCACCTGCCGCGACGCCGCCGTGGCCGACGCCATGAGCCGCGTCGGCACCATTGAGGCGCACTTCGCCCCGCGCGGCTCCGCCTGGGTTCCCGGCACCGCCTGGGCCGCCCCTTATCCGCAGGAATGGTACACGGCCTATCCGGATTGAGGACGGCCAAAACCTCCTCTGTTGCGAAAGGCCGCCTCACGGGGCGGCCTTTTGTTAAGAATGGATCCCGGCCTCAGCAGTGCAATTGAGGGATCACGGCGCCCTGATCAGATGAAACGACGGTCGATGGTCCGGATCGATCGTTTCGGGCCCCGTATAAGTCAAAAACAATCCGTTCGGCGTGCACTGATAGTCATAGTTACCGCTGGAAAAGAGATGTGCGTCCGGCACGGACTGATCGATCGGACCAATAAGGATGCTCACCTTCAGGTCTATCTCCGCTTCCCCCGATACATATTGCAGCTTGCCCGCCCCGGCGGACCAGCGGCCGCGATCGAGGCCGTCAGCTCCAACCGTGACGGTCGCCTGGGGCTTGCTGCTGCTGACGATCGTCGATCGGTAGCCGGCTGCGGATATCTGCGCGACGCCATCGCCATCGAGACGCCAGAAGATGTTTCCCGTCAGCTTGGTCACCGTACCAGACTTGCCGATCCAGGTGCGCAGCATATCGCCCTGCATCGCCATATCGAGTTGCCAGTTGCCGATGACACAGGCCGCAAAATCGTTGGATAGCAGCACGGTCTGCGCCGCCTTGCAGCTCTTGGTCTGTGCGACCGTAATCGCCGCATCCTTTTCGATCAGGATGGTGGGCATGTAGCCTGTCCGGAACACCGGTCCCGGGGAGCAATCTGCAGATCCGGCCTCGCTCGGCACCGGCCTCCAGACGCCACCCGCCGCCGGATCACGAACTGCGGGCGATGTAATCGTTGCGAAGCGAGCGATCACCCAGGCCCCCTTGTCGAACCGCACATCGCGGCTGTGGATCGTTAGCGGCAACCCGCCGACTGGCACTTGCATTCCTTTGTCGACGGTTACCGGCTTATCCCGCGCCAGTGGCGCGATCGCTTCACCGCCGCCATTGCGGATCGAACCGTCGATCACCGCCTGCGCGAAGGACTGTATTACCTGCCGTCCGTCGCGTTCGTCGCCCTTGCCAAGGAATCGCAGGATCGCAAGGCGCTGTGCATCTTCCCCCGACTCGACCCCCCTCAGCGGCGTCGCAGCCATAAAATTGAAGACGTCTATGGGGTTACGGTTCCACAGCCACTGGAAGAACACCAAGGTCTCATATCGCTGACTGGTGAGCGGAACGGTGACGATATGCTTCGCGAAACCCGGATAACGATGCTTCGTGAAGGCAGGATCGTGCGGATAGGCAAGCGAGGCCAGGAATTCGGCTACCCCCTCCATCCACCAATAGCCGGCTGTCTGGTAATGATCCTCCCATTCCCACATCTCAACGCAATGCGCGAGTTCGTGGGAAAGAATGATGCCGATCCGATCGGGTGTCGTCGCCGTCGGGTCCTTTTTCGCCAGATTAACCAGATAAAGCGGATTAAGCATGATCACGCATTCGCGAGCGGGAGCGATGATGATCGCGGTCTTGCCCTCGGCGTCGGCCAGCACATCGCCCACCGGATCCGACGGCGCGCGCACGACGACCGTGACGGACTGGACACGGATCGGCCGCGCCTTCGACCAGACGTCCAGCGACCGCGCGAAGGCGATCGGTACCTGATCGAGATAGGGCGTCGGTTTTTGCTGCAGCGTTTTGCGATCGCGTACGATGCGCACGTCCATGATGCCGACTTTGAAGCGTTTGATTTCGACGCAGTCGAAGCCAGGCATATCGGCCTGTATCTTATCGCCGACGCCGCCGGGTCCGGGACAGGCGGAGAAATCGTCCGCCTGCGCCGCGCCCGCTCCTAGGATCAGAAACGCCGCGGCAAGCAGATGCATCAGCAAAACGCGTGAAGTGCGGCAGAAGATATACATGTCGGCCCCCGCGCGACGAAGTGGTGCGCGTCATCCTAATCGAAAGCGGGACGATGTCACCCGCCCCCTACCCTCTCCCCCGCATCCGCTGTATCATCCCTCCAAATCCGGAGAGTGACCCATGACGATCGCGGCCATCCTGTTCATCGCCATTGCCCTGCTGGCGGTGGTGTTCGTGTTTCGCGCGGTCGTGGTGGTGCGGCAGGGCTATGAATATACGATCGAGCGCTTCGGGCGATACACCGCCACCGCCCGCGCCGGCTTCACGCTGATCATGCCGTTCGTCGATCGCATCGGCCGGCGGGTCAACATGATGGAGCAGGTGCTCGATATTCCTGGCCAGGAGATCATCACCAAGGACAATGCGATGGTCTCGGTCGATGGGGTCGTGTTCTTCCAGGTGCTCGATCCGGTGAAGGCCGCCTATGAGGTGTCCGATCTCTATCGCGCGCTGCTGCAGCTGACGACGACCAATCTGCGCACCGTGATGGGATCGATGGATCTGGACGAAACCCTGTCGAAGCGCGACGAGATCAACGCGCGGCTGCTGAGCGTGGTCGATCATGCGACGGTGGCGTGGGGCGTTAAGCTGACGCGCGTCGAGCTCAAGGATATCCGCCCACCGCTCGACATCGTCAACGCCATGGGCCGGCAGATGAAGGCGGAGCGCGAGAAGCGCGCCTTGATCCTGGAATCGGAGGGTCAGCGCGCCTCGGAAATCCTCAAGGCCGAAGGTCAGAAGCAATCGCAGATCCTGCAGGCCGAAGGACGCCGCGAAAGCGCCTTCCGCGACGCCGAGGCGCGCGAGCGCGCGGCCGAGGCGGAGGCGACCGCGACCAAGCTGGTGTCCGACGCGATCGCAAGCGGCGAGGCGCTGGCCATCAATTACTTCATCGCGCAGAAATATGTCGAAGCGGTCGGCAAGTTCGCGACATCGCCCAATGCCAAGACGATCCTGTTCCCGATCGAGGCGACGCAATTGATCGGCACGCTGGGCGGTATCGGCGCGCTGGCCAAGGCCGCGCTGGACGATGGCGGCAAGCCGGCTTCCCCTACGCCGACGGCTCCGGCGCGCAATCGCCCCGCCGCTCCCGCGGCATCGGGCGTGCCGACGACCGGGCAAGGCTGATGGACGCGATCGCCACGCTCGATCCACGCTGGGCCTGGTGGATCGCCGCCGCCTTGCTGGCGGTCGCGGAGATCGTCGTGCCCGGCATCTTCCTGATCTGGCTGGCGATTGCCGCAGCTGTCGCGGGCACGGTCGCGATGCTGCTTGATCCGCCGGTGCTGATCGACGTGGCCGTGTTCGCGGTGGCGGCGGTCGCCTCCATCTATCTGGGACGGACCCTGTATCGGCGAAGCGAGACGCCGCCCGATCCCCTGCTCAACGATCGCGCGGCGCGGCTGGTCGGCACACATGTCACGATCTGCGAGGCGGTTTCCGCGCGGGGCGGCCGCGCGACGGTCGGTGACGGCAGCTGGCCCGCGCGCGGGCCGGATATGGCCGTCGGCACCGTGGCTATCGTCAAGGCGGTCGATGGCAATACGCTGGTGGTGGAAGCCGGCTGAAGCGTCTTCTCAGCCCTTCGTCATCCCGGACTTGATCCGGGATCCCGCTTTTCTCTGGAAGGCGGAAGAAGCAGTGGGATCCCGGATCAAGTCCGGGATGACGAAATTTCTATACGATTGCTCCGCCTTGAACAGGAGAGCTCATACCTTTCTAAGGCCGCTCGCGCCGCAGGATGATGTACAGCGCCCCCGCGCCGCCATGCTTGGGATGCGCGTTGCGGACGGCGGCGATGCGACCGGCATGGCGAGACGAGACCAGCCAGTCGCCGATCGATTCCCTGATCAGGCCGCGTTTTGGGCGACCGTCGATATCGCGATCCTCCTTGCGCGGCGCCTTGCCGGTGACGAGCAGCAGCACCCGCACGCCATCCAGGATTGCGCGGTCGAGACCATGATCCAATGCCTTGTGCGCGCTCAGCAACGTATGGCCGTGCAAATCGAGCGTACGGTCCGGCTCTGTGATGCCACGCCGCAGACGGCGATCCCAGCCGCCGTCGAGCGTATCCATGACCGGCTGTTGCGCGCGCAGCGGCGTAGGCTTTTCAGGAGCCGTGCGCGGGATCGTGATCGGCTTGGAAATATGGGGCGGTCTGACCGCGGTCGGCACCGCCGCGGCGCCGGTTTTCCGGAACGGACGAACGGTTTCGGTCACACGCTGCCATAAGGCCGCGCCATCCCGTTCGGAATCAGGACCGGGCCGTCGCTCCGCCATCGCTCATCCCGATCTGTCCCGCGACCATCCGCGCGCCGGCCGCCTTGGGGATCAATATCCACGCCTGGCCACGGCCGCTCATGCCGCCGGCGATGCGGCGGGCATCGTCGCCCGCACCCCAGAAGGTATCGAAACGGTTGGGGCCCTTGATCGCGCCGCCGGTATCCTGCGCCACCCACAGGCCGGTCGCTTCGGGCCGGTCGAGCGACAGCAAGACCGGCGCCCCCAGCGGCACGAAGGCGGGATCGGCGGCGACGCTCACCCGGCCGGTCACGGCAACACCCATCGCGCCGAGCGGACCCGCGCCAGTGATTTCGCGGAAGAAGACGAAGCTCTTGTTTTCACGCATGATCGCGCGGCCCTCATCTGGGTGAGTCCGCAGCCAGTCCATCACGCCCTGCATCGATAGCTGGCCCGGCCCCAGCAACCCTCGATCCCGCATCAACGCGCCGATACCGACATAGGCGCCGCCATTCTGCCCGTCATAGCCGATCCGCATGACGGACCCGTCGGGCAGACGCAGCCGCCCCGATCCCTGCACCTGCAGGAAGAAGAATTCGATCGGATCGGCCGCCCAGGCAATTTCGAGCCCCCGGCCCTTTAGCGCGCCGTCCTCGATGGCGCCGCGATCGGGATAAGGCACCAGTTTATTGCCCTGGACGCGGCCGCGAATCTTACGGCCCTTCAGATCGGGGAAGAAATCGCCGAGATCACCTTCGACCAGATCGGGCGGACGACTATAGACCGGCGTTTCATAACCGAGCCGGGGCGTCCGCGATCCGGCGATTTCGGGTTCATAATAGCCGGTCGCGAAAGCCTGTCCGGTTCCGACCTGCACCGGCATGAACTGCGCCGTGAAAAAGCCACCAGCGTCGGCATCGGGCCAGGACGTCGCGGCGGCACAGGCCGAAACCCAGTCGCCCGAGCGGGTCAGCCCACTGGCATCGGCCCGCTTCTGAAGACCGGGACAGGACAGGCGAAAAGCCACGAGAGCGGCGCTTGCCGAGGCTGGCGACACCGCAACGCCCGCCAGCCCTTCCGCGCCGCGGACACCGGCGGCGGCGGCATTGGCTGGCTTTTCGGACGTCGGGGGCAGCGGTTGCGGCGGCTTCGCGGTTGACGGTGATGGCCCATGCGGGGGCGGCGCGCCGCGGTCGACGCCGGATCCTGGAATGACGGAGCAAGCCGACAGCGTCGCCAGAGTGACGACGCCCGGCAGCAGGCGGCGGATCACGCGGCCTCGTCGGTTTCGATCAGCAGCCAGTTGGGATCGGTCGCCCGCACTTCGCGTGCAAAGGTCCATACATCGTGGGTCGGGACCGCATCGGTCATCGAGCCGGCGAGAACGTCGCCGTCGCTATTGCGGGTCACCGCCGCGATATCGGCATCGAACCGCACCGTGACCTGCGCCATGCGCCCGGCCAGCACAGCCTGTTCGATCACCGCATTCTCGATGAGCACCAGACGATTGTCGAGGACTTCACCCGCAGCCTTGCGCGCTTCGATCGCGCCGGCAAATGCTTCATAGACGTCGTCGTTCGTGAGGCGGCGGAGGGCTTCCTCATCCCCGCGCCAGAAAGCTTCGAGGATCATCCGATACGCGGAACGCGCGCCTTCCAGAAACTGGCCGGCGTCGAACGACGCATCGGCGGCGATGATTGACCGGATACCGGTTTCCGCCCGCTGTTCGACAACGGCGGGACGCTGCGGCACCGGGCTCGCGCTGGCATCGGGCAGGGCCCGGCCCGCCGGCAAAGGCGCGGGCGCGGCTTCGGCGGGGCGTGCGATCGTCTGTTCATGGCCCGTGCGACGCCCGAGAACGCTCCACAGGCGGAACGCCACGAACAGAAACACCATGGCTAGGATTACAATCGTGGTCACCGGGACTCCCAATACGCAAAATGGGGCATACGCATTCGATGCTAACATAGGGACAAGTCGCCCAACTTTCAAATGGCGTGACGTCGCCGGCCAATAATCCCACGTCGACCGCTTCCGGGAACACGACGAAGCATAGCCGGTTGCCCTGTCCTGCCCTGCCTGCTAGGCGCGGGCGGCAACGCCGGGCAAGGACGCCCGGTCCTTTAAAACACAACAGGAATCACAAGCGATGGCCGAAGATCAGGGCGCAGCAGAAACGCTGACCAACGGGGAAGACAATCAGCCTCAGGTCGCGATGATCGCTCAATATGTCAAAGATCTGTCGTTCGAAAACCCGAACGCGCCGATGATCTATCAGGCCCCTGAGCAGCCGAAGATCGACGTCCAGTTCAACATCGGCTCAAACCCGGTCGGCGATGACGTCCATGAAGTTGCGCTGAAGATCGAAGTGACCGCGACGATGGGCGAGACCACCGGCTATGCGGTCGAACTGATCTATGCCGGCCTGTTCGGCATCCGCAACGTACCCGAAGAGCATATCCCGCCGTTCCTTCTCGCCGAAGCACCGCGCCTGCTGTTCCCGTTCGCACGCCGGGTCGTTTCCGATGCGATCCGCGACGGCAACTTCGCGCCCTTGCTGCTCGAGCCGATCGATTTCGGCGCACTGTACATGGCGCAGCTCGAACAGCAGGAAGGCCTCGCAACCGCGCAGCCGGCCGGCGAAGCGTAAATCGACACAACGGTGCCGCACCTTTCCAAATCCTCCCCGGCACGGGGAGGGGGACCATCAGCAGGATGGTGGAGGGGCGGCCTCATAACCAGGGCGACGACTTTGCTTCGGCGCTGCCCCTCCACCGGCTTCGCCGGTCCCCCTCCCCATGCTGCGCATAGGGAGGATTGCAGGTGAGCCTCATCCGCAACAGCGCCACCATCGGTGGGCTGACGCTGGTCAGCCGCGTGCTGGGCTTCCTGCGCGACATGCTGATGGCGCGCTATGTCGGCGCTGGTTTCGCGTCCGACGCCTTCCTGATCGCCTGGCGGCTGCCCAACCTGTTTCGCGCCTTGTTCGCGGAAGGGGCCTTCTCCGCCGCCTTCGTGCCGATGTTCAACCGCACGGTGGCGCAGGAGAAGGACGGCCTCGCCGCCGGCCTGCGCTTCGCCGAACAGGTGCTGGCCGTGCTGCTGCCGCTGCTGATCGTCTTCACGATCGTAATGATCGCCGCCGCCGGCCCGATCGTCTGGGCGATGACCGGCGGTTTCCCCGATGGCGGACCGGAGAAACTGGCGCTGGCAACCGCTTACACGCGGATCACCTTTCCCTATCTCATGCTGATCTCGCTGGTGTCGCTCCTGGGCGGAATCCTCAATTCGCTCAACCGTTTCTGGGTGAATGCCGCAGCACCTATCCTGCTGAACGTCTGCCTGATCATCGGCCTGCTCTTCTTCCGCGGCCATAGCGACGTCGAAACGGCGCGGACCCAGGCGATCTGCGTCACCCTGTCCGGCGTCGCGCAGCTGCTGTGGCTGATGTGGGCGTGCAAGCAAGCAGGCGTGGTGCTCAGGATCCGCCGCCCACGGCTCGATCCGCAGGTAAAGGCGTTGCTCAAGCTCATCGGCCCGGCCGCCCTCGGCGCAGGCGCGGTGCAGTTCAACCTGCTGATCGCGACGTCGCTGGCCGCGCGCTTCCTGCCGCAGGGATCGGTTTCCTATCTCTATTATGCCGATCGGCTGAACCAGTTGCCGCTCGGCCTGATCGGCATCGGCGTCGGCACGGCTATGCTGCCCAGCCTGTCGCGGCAGATTGGTGGCGGCGACAAGCAGGCGGCGCTGGCTACGCAGAACCGCGCGATCGAGCTCGTGCTGCTGCTGACCCTGCCAGCCACGGCGGCCCTGATGGTCTCGGCAACACCCTTGATCCGCGCCTTGCTCCAGCACGGCCTGTTCGATCCGAGCGACACGATCAAGAGCGCACAAGCCCTGACCGCATTCTCGTTCGGCCTGCCGGCCTATGTCCTGATCAAGGTGCTCACCCCCGGCTTTTACGCCCGCGCCGATACGCGCACGCCGGTGCGGATCGCGATGATCGCCATGCTGGTCAATCTCGTCCTCAACCTGACGCTGATCTGGCCGCTCGCCCATGTCGGCCTGGCGCTGTCGACGGCGATCTCGGCCTGGGTCAATGCGATCATGCTCTATTGGACGCTGCATAAGCGCGACCATTTCGCGATGGACGACCGCCTGCGCCGCACGAGCATCCGCCTGATCGCCGCGACGATTGCGATGGCTGCGGCCCTGCTCGCGCTCAATCCGTTCATCGAACCCTATACCGGTCTGAAGCTGATCGAGCGGATTGTGGCGCTCTGCGTGCTGATCGGCGCGGGCGCCATCGTGTATTTCGGAACAGTGTTCGGGCTCGGCGCCTATCGGATGAGCGAACTGAAGGCGCAGTTCCGGCGGCGCAAGTGATCCGATCCGCCGCTTGACCTTCCCCCTGCCCGGTTCCAAAAGCCCGGCACCATGACAAAGCGCACAGTCTCGGGCATCCAGCCCACCGGCAACCTGCATCTCGGCAACTATCTCGGGGCGATCCGCCGCTGGGTGAAGATGCAGGATGAGGGCGAGTGCCTGTTCTTCCTGGCGGATCTGCACGCGATCACAGTGCACAACGATCCGGCGATGCTGGCGGCGAATATCCGCGAGATGGCGGCGGCTTTGATCGCGGCGGGCGTGGATCCGGACAAGGCGATCCTGTTCCGTCAGCGCCAGGTGCCCGCGCATGCCGAATTATGCTGGCTGTTGAACGGCACCGCGCGGATCGGCTGGCTCAACCGGATGACGCAGTTCAAGGAGAAATCAGGCAAGAATCGCGAAGGTGCGTCGATCGGCCTCTATGCCTATCCCGTGCTGCAGGCGGCCGACGTCCTGCTGTACAACGCCACGCACGTGCCCGTTGGCGAGGACCAGAAACAGCATCTGGAACTTGCCCGCGACATCGCCACCAAGTTCAACAATGATTTCGACGTCGATCTGTTCACCTTGCCCGAACCGATCATCGGGGGCCCGGCCGCGCGCGTCATGTCGCTACGCGACGGCACGGCCAAGATGTCGAAATCCGATCCGTCGGACATGAGCCGCATCAACCTGACCGACGATGCCGACACGATCATGAGCAAGGTCAAGAAGGCCAAGACCGATCCTGAGCCTTTGCCGGACATGCTGGACGGGCTGGAAGGCCGGCCCGAGGCACGTAATCTGATCGGCATCTACGCTGGCCTGACCGACGAGACGCCCGCCGATGTGCTGGCACGGTTCGCGGGACAAGGCTTCGGCAAGTTCAAGCCGGCTTTGGGCGAATTGCTGGTCGAGAAGCTCGGGCCGATATCGAAGCGGCTGACCGAGTTGAAGGAAGATCCGGCTGAACTCGACGCAATCCTGCTGCGCGGCGCGGAAAAGGCGCGAGCGATCGCCGAACCGACGCTGGCGGCCGCGTATAAGGCGATGGGGCTCTGACACTCCCTCGCCCCCTTTAGGGGGAGAGGGTCGGGGAGAGGGTCGGGGAGAGGGGGCAGTCGGGAAGAGGTTCGCGACAGATTCTCTACCGCAACCCCCTCTCCCAACCCTCTCCCCGCAAAGCGGCTGAGAGGGCTTTTAGACCGCTTTCTTCTTCGCTGAAGCCTTCTTCGCCGCCGGTTTCTTTGTCGCAGCCGGCTTCTTCGCCGCAGCCTTTTTGACCGGCGCCTTCTTCTTGCCCTTCGCGGGTCCCTTGGCTTCACGCTCCGCCAGCAGCACCAGCGCCGATTCCAGCGTCATCGTCTCGGGATCGGCCGTCTTCGGCAGAGTCGCATTCGTCACGCCATCGGTGACATAGGGACCGAACCGACCCTCCATCAGCTTGACGTCCTTTTCCGTTACCGGGCTCGTGCCGAACACCTTCAACGGCTCACGCGCCGCGCCGCGACCACCTTTGGCCTCGGCGGCTTCGGCCAGCTTCACGACGGCGGCGTTCATGCCGATCTCGAACACTTCGGCGGTCGAGGTGAGGCGACCATATTTGCCGTCATGCACGAGATAGGGCCCATAGCGGCCGATCGACGCCATGATCGGCTGCCCACTTTCTGGATGCAGGCCGACGGTGCGCGGCAGCGAGACCAGCTTCATGCCCATCGCATAATCGACCGCATCGACGCCCACGTCCTTGGGGATCGATCCGCGTTTCGCTTCCTTGCCCTCGCCGAGCTGGACATAGGGCCCGAACCGACCGGCACGGCGCGACAGTTCCAGTCCCGTATCGGGATCGGTGCCGAGCACGACCGGCCCGGCATCGCCGCTGCCTTCCTTGGGACCACCGGGCTCAGCGAAGCGCCGCGTATATTTGCATTCGGGATAGTTGGAGCAGGCGACGAACGCGCCGAACTTGCCGCCGCGCAGCGACAGCCGGCCTTCCTTGCAATTCGGGCAGAGGCGCGGATCGGTCCCGTCCTCCTTCTCCGGAAACAGATAAGGCGCCAGGAACTCGTCCAGGGCCGCTGTGACCTCGGAAGGCTTCTGCTCCATCACCTCGGCGGTCTTCGGCTTGAAGTCCTTCCAGAAGGCCTCCAGGATCGCCTGCCACCCCGCCCGGCCGCCGGACACGTCGTCAAGGCTCTCCTCGAGCCCGGCGGTATAATCATAGGAGACGTACCGCTCGAAGAAGCGCTCGAGGAAGCTCGTCACCAGACGGCCGCTCTCGTTCGGCGTGAAGCGGTTCTTGTCGACCGTCACATAGTCGCGATCCTTCAGCGTCTGCAGTGTCGATGCGTAGGTAGAGGGACGGCCGATGCCGAGCTCCTCCATCTTCTTGACGAGGCTGGCCTCCGAATAACGCGGCGGCGGCTGGGTGAAATGCTGTTCGGCGTTGACCTTCTTCTTCGCCGGCGTATCGCCCTCCTTCATACGGGGCAGACGGCGGGAATCTTCGTCGCCTTCATCGTCGCGGCCTTCTTCGTAGAGCGCGAGATAGCCGGGGAAGAGCACCACCTGACCCGTCGCGCGCAGGCCATGCTGGCCAGTGCCGTCCGACAGCTCCACCGTCG
>Ga0105248_10004228_pt1 | contig 15881 bp, 9 predicted proteins | sample KBSS34metaG_FD_81524 | JGI IMG/M metagenome (GOLD analysis project Ga0105248, IMG submission 81524) | Switchgrass rhizosphere microbial communities from Kellogg Biological Station, Michigan, USA - KBS S3-4 metaG | ecosystem: Host-associated > Plants > Roots > Rhizosphere > Soil | place...
ATCAGGGTCACCTCGGGATCGCCGCCCGCGACGCGGATCTCATCAACGGTGAACTGCGGTAGGCCCGAAAGATTCATGCTGTGTGTGATGCCGTGTTGAGGCCTAACGCCCGAGTTCAGCTGCCGGCGGTCGGCGCAATATGCGGATTGAAGGCAGCGATCAGAACATCTCAATAGGCGCTCAACCGCAATGGCTTCCTTTGATCTCGCGCCCGTCAGTTGCAACGCTCGTTAGGGCGCACGCCAAGAGGGGACTACGGGCGACCTTCAGGAGTCATACGCTTACGCGAGCCGAAAACGCTGTTCGATTCGCCGCGTTCGAACGACCAGCGTGTGCTGGGCTAGGTATCGACGACTTCGCTGTCGGGTATACCATCTCGGAAAGGGATGATGATCCCCAACCATTTCGCTCCCGTGGCCTCGAAGAAGATCTGCCACTGCACCGGAGTTGCGCGTGGATCTTCCAGACTGAAGCCCGCCAGCTTCACATCTTGCCACAGATCCACTGAGACGGGTCGGCCATACCACTCGCGGAAGACACGCTCGAGGCCCGGACGAGCCGCTTCCAGCACGTTCGGGAACTGGGCCGGTAACGCCAAATAGAACTGGCGGGCTTCCGCCATCGGACCGGATTCGTTTCCCGGGAGATCGATTTCCACTTCCCTACCCGTGGGCGCAAACAGCCAATGTGACGCCTCCCAGTACGAGCGCTCCGGAGCATTCGGGATATACATGTAAAGCAAGTCGCCGAAGGCGGGATCCTTGAGCCGAAGAGGCGAGAACCGCAGCCGCAGATTCCGTAGAAGTGACACCTCACACCCGGTCAGGACGGTGGTGCGGCCTAACGCCCGAGTTCAGCTGCGGGCGGTCGGCGCAATATGCGGATTGCAGCTGGTCATGAGAAGATATCAATAGGCGCTCAACCGCCACGCTTGGAGCGCCCGTCAGCTGCAACGCACGTTAGGCGGTGCGGCGCCTCGAACGCGATCGACGCGGCTTGCGTTCGGCGATGCGGGCGAGCGCGCGCAAGGCATCATTGACCGCGCTCGCGTCCGGGAACACGCGGGCGACATCGGGATCGAGGACGACCATAACCGCATCTCGCGCGATCCGTGAGGCGTACGGGTTGCGACGGGCCCGCGAGAAATCATACTCTGGCAGGATGTCGTCCTCGGCGACACGGGCGGTCGACGCGGGCTTACGGCGAGACTTCTTCGTAGTCATGGCGTTCATGACGCGTGGCGCGTCGGGCGCTGAAGATGCGAACGCGGTCTTCCCCGCGCTCCGTGAACATTACTGCCAAAAGCCGCCTCCGAACAGAGAGGCCGAGCAAGGTCAGCCGAATCTCGTCACCTGAGTGGCGGGGATCTTCGACGATTCTACCGAGTGGATCGGCGAAGACCGTGAGCGCCTCATCGAAACCGACGCCGTGCTTTGTCCGATTTGTGGCATCCTTGCGCGGGTCCCACTCGAACGTAAGCGCCATGGCTCAATTTACCGAAATGCCCAAGGCATCCGCCTAACGCCAATTAGACTGCGACATTAGCCGGCATTTCTGCACAAAACGCCGCTAACCTACGCAGTCTAATTCCAAGTTTACCAATGCTACCCATCGTCGCAAAGATCCGCCAACGCTGAAGTTCCGCATCTCCGCTCATAAACCGCGCGCACATTAGGCTGCGTGGCTATGCCAGCATAACGCGCGAAAACGTCAACCCGCGCGCCGAGTGCGTGCCACGTGACCCTTGAGGCGGCCGATCATTGCCAGCGTTCCGTTTCGACACCGTGACCACCAACGGCGACCGATAGGTGCACGCGCCAAGATCCGCCGGATCACAGAGCGGAAAAAAAGAGGGCCAGGCTAAGCCTGGCCCTCTTGCTTCGCGCAACATCACTCGATCACGGCCAGCGCGTGATGCCCTCTTCGTCCACCGCACCGTTGGTCGCCGCAGCCGCCGGCTTCAGAATGTGGCTGATCTGCTGCCGCGCGTCGTCGAGGTGCCGCTTGGTCGCGACGTCCGTCGCCCGCTTGACCGCCTGCGCTAGCTCCGCGTCGAGCTGTTTCAGCTCTCCACGCAGCATCGCCTTGATCTCGCCCGTGTTCGCCGGGGGTGCCGCCGCGCCACCACGTCCACCACCACCGCCGCGTCCACCCGCGTCCGCCGCGCCGGCCGGAGGCGGATTGATCTTGTTGCCGACGTCGGTGAGATAGTTCCGCTGCAAGCCGCGGCGATAGATGTCCACCTTCACCGGACCGCTACCATAGAGCTCCGTCCACACGCCGTGCCGTAGGTCGCTCAGCATCTCGGCGAGCGTATAGACCTCGGACGGATTCTTGGACAACGCTTCGTTCTCGACGAGCCGCGTCATCTTGCCGTCGTTGAGCAGGTTGCTCACCAGCGCCGACTGCGCGTTGACGATGCGCGTCACTTCACCGTTCGGCTCGATCTTGCGGAGGATGTCCGTGTCGACGAGCCAGGTCGGCGTCTGGAATCCGTTCTCGGCGATGAACTTCATCGCGCCTTGCTGCTTGGGCTTCGGCACCGGCGTGAAACGCGGGCCCGGCTGGTTGCCGTATTTCTCCTGCGAGTTCATGCCGCCGACGAGATTGGCGACGTGGCCCAGCTCCGTGCGGAACTGGTTGATCTGTCTGTTGTAGAGTTCCGCGAGCACATCAAAATCTTCCGTCGGTTTCACCGTCGTCGACTGAATCCACTGCATGTTGCGCTTCAGGTTCTTGAAGCCGAGCTCCGTCGCGCGCACCGGATCGATGTCGCCCACCGCCTCGGTCTCGTCGCCCGGATCGGAACCGAACGCGCCGCTCGTCGAGAAACGCAGCCAAGGCTTCGTGTCTTGCTCGCGCGCCCACGAATCGAGCGTCGTCCGCTCGGCTTCGGCGGCCGCGATACGCTCGGCGCCCGTGCGCTTCGCGGTCCCCTGCTGTGCGACCTGCATCGGCGCGGCCACGGGTGCATAACCCCACTTCGTCGCCCAGATGTCGTACGGCCCGATCTTCGGCACGAGCAGCTCGGGGGGAATCTTGTCTTCCGGCTGCACGACGTAGTTGAAGCGCGAGTAGTCCATCAGCGTCGACACGTGCCCCATGCGACGCAAAAAGTCTGCATTGCGGATGCTATCGATTGGATACTGCGAGCTCGCCTTCATGTTGTGCTGGAAGCCGAGCGTGTGGCCAACTTCGTGGGCGAGCACGTACTCGAGCAGCCGCCCCATGAGCGAATCGGGGAAGGGGAACTGTCGCGCGCGCGGATCGTTGGCCGCCGCCTGCGTGAAATACCAGGTGCGCGCCAGGTTCTGCACATTGTGATAGAACTGGATGTGCGCGTTGAGAATCTCGCCCGAGCGCGGATCGTGGACGTTCGGGCCGCTCGCGTTCTCCGTCGTCGACGGGAGCCAGCGCACGACCGAGTAGCGCGCGTCTTCCGGCGACCAGTCGGGATCGTTCGTCGGCGCGACCTTGCCGATGATCGCGTTCTTGAAACCAGCAGCCTCAAAGGCCGGCTGCCAGTCTTCGATCGCCTTGATCATGTACGAACGCCACTTCTCGGGCGTATTCGCGTCGAGATAGTAGACGATCGGCTTCACCGGCTCGGAGATCGCCGCGCTCGGATCTTTCTTCTCGAGGCGATACCGCGTGATGAAGCAGCGCTGGTCGTCGGCGACGCGCTGGGCCGGCTGTGAGTAGTCTGTAATAGTGAGCGAGAAGTAGCCGACGCGGTTGTCACAGAGGCGCGGCGTCATCGCCACTTCGGGCAGCTTGTGGAAGCTGTACGACATCACCACGGTCGCCGACGGCGCCGTCACACCCGCCGCTCCTCGTCCGCCGCCGCCCCGTCCCGGGGCCGGCGCCGCTCCGCGCCCGCCGCCGCTCTGGAACGTGAGCGACGTGTGGATGTTCACGTTGTCCGGGAACGATGCCACGCGCTCGATCCACGAACGCGTCGCGTCGATCGTATATCCCGCGCCGATCCGCTGGCCCGGCGACATCTCGGCGGGCGGCGTGGTGAAGAGACGCGATACGTCGATCACCGGAGCGCTGTCCGGCCCGTACGCTTCGACGTTGAAGATCGCGATCACCGGCGGGACGTTCGCCGCCTGGACCGCGCCGGCAATCGGGCTCACCGTGTCGCTGGACACGACTTCATATGAGATGCCGCGCAGCGCCACGCGATTGTCCCCGGGCCGTCGCTCGAACCGCAGCACGCGGTTGCCCGCCGCTTGGCCGCCGTAGCCGGCACCGAGCGTCGTCTGCGCGATCTCCTGGACGAGCAGGAGATCCTTGTTCAACTCACGACGCGGGATCTCGAACAACACGCGCTCGCCGATCCGGTGCACTTTGAACAGACCGGACTTCGTTTGCGCCTGGCCTGTGACCACGCGCGCATATGGAAGTGGATTCGCCGCGCCGCCGGCTGCGTTGCCGCCCTGTCCGCCACGGCCTCCGCGACCAGCGCCGCCACCGCCGGTGGGCGTTTCAGTCGAATCTTGTGGGCTCGGGTTCGTGGGGGGCGCGACCGCTTGCCGGCCTGCCGTTGGCGCGGGAGCCGGCGCAGGTGCCGGGGCGGTGGTCGTGCAGCCGATCGCGATGACGGCAACGATGCCGGCGCCGAGGGTGAGCGCGGAGCTCGTTCTCATAAAGCAACTCTGGGGACGGGGGGACAGGAGACAAGGCTCTTCGGTGGTGGCCTGTCATATCACGAACGTGCCGTCCCGTCAAATCGTTGCTCCGCCCTGTCGCTTCCGCTCGGCTTCTCGGCCACTCGGCTACTCGGATGTTGCCGAGTCGCCGAGTCGCCGAGCCGCCGAGCCGCCTCACTTCACTCAGCTTCCAAAATTCGGATTATTCAGTACCTCGACATTGGGCAACGGTACGCATGTGAGACTGCTATAGACCTGACCCTTCCGATTTACTCCAGATTGGAAGGGCAAATTGTATCGCAGCATGTCTGCGTACCGCTGTCCCTCACTGAAGAGCTGGCGCCGACGCTCCTCGAGCACGAGGTCCGTGAATGCCTGCCCGGTCGGCGCCGGGCCGGCGAGCGTCGGGACGCTGTTCGCCGTCCGCACACGGTTGATGGCATCGAAACCCTGCTGGCCACCGATTGCCTCAGCGTAGATCAGCTGCGCTTCGTTCCACGACGCGAGCGGGATCGGCGTTGCGCCTGTCTGGGCGATGAACTTCTGCTGCTGCCACATCCGTGTGATACCATCGTTGCCGTTCCGGCCCGCGTCTTTCACCTTCACGCGCGGGTCTGGAACAGACCCGGGTACGCCGTTCACTGTCAGGTTCTGGTAGGCCGGTGGCACCGATTCGTAATCGTTGCGGATCGTCATGTTGTAGATCCGGTTTTCTCGGCGAGCGTCTCCACCATCCGTGAACTCGATGTTGAACACGAAGTTTGCCGGCACCGCGTTGGCGTCGGCGGCCGCCTCGGGAAGCTTCTTGAGGTCGAGGCGCGTTCGCGCCCGGCCGACCCTTGCCATATTCAGCAAACTAGAATTGTTGATTGCTGTCGCGCGGGCGATCGCGTCGGTGAAGCGATCGTCGGCGATGGCGAGCACCTGCTCCTTGGTCATCTTCGGACCGCGGTCGATCGTCATGTCGCACATCCCTTCGGCGAGCAGGAGTAGCACGTACCCGGTGTAGGCGCGCATCTGCGTCATGAGGAGCGCGCGGTTCGGGATGTCGGCGTCCTCGAACTTATCCAGGCGCGCGAACGCGTCCTCGAGCTGAAAGCGCGCCTGCTGGAGCGGCGTATAAAAGCCCATCGCCGACGTGGTACGCGAGAAGGTACAGCTGCCAGGCGCGTTCTTGATATCGCCCACGCTGCGCCATTCCCAGGTGTGATTGTCGACGAGTCCAGCCGCCGACCAGTATTCGCCGGACAGCACTCCGCCAGTAATAGCGAAGCTTTCCGCCCCACATTGGGCCGTTTGGATCGCCGCCGCGGCGAGCGCGGGGACCAAGGTTGGATCGCCGAGCGATTGTTCGGTGACGCTCGCTGGGTTGTCGACGCCCAGTAGCTGGTCGCACGCGGCCAGTGTGGCGAGGGAAAGCGCGACCAGCGCAGCCTTCACCGTCCTTAGGGTTCGCGCCGCCGTCCGATGTTGGTTGATTCGCAATGACATCTCTCGGTCTCCGTGCATCAGAAGGTGAGTCGCAGGCTGGCGATGAAGCTCTGGGTGGGCGGCAGGATCGTCTGGAAACCGCTGGACCGCGAGCCAACGGCGCGCGTCTCAGGATCCCACACATGCCCGTTGGCGATGTCGACGTAAACTTCGCCGTCGCGCGACGTGTTCCATCCGTGCTGCGCCGTCCAAAGCATCGACAGATTGCGTCCCGCCAGGCTGACCTGTCCGCTCGAGGCGCGGACTGCACGCAGCCACGACGGCTTCAGCGTGTAACTGGCGGAGAGCTCGCGGAGCTTTAGGAAGCCAGCCTTATAGGTACCCGGCCTGTCGGACTCTCCGATCTGGCGGTAGGTGTTGAGAATCGGATCATCGTTTGCCACGGTCGCATGCGACGAGCCCTGGTTGTGCAGCGCGCGAACCTCGGTGTCCGACTGATAGTGTCCACCGTTGCCGTCGGCGCGCGCGTACAGCCGCAGGTTGTCCCACAACGTGACCTGAGTGTTGAGGCCGGCCTGCCAGGTCGGCTGCGAGTGGCCCAAGAACACGCGCGGTGCCCCAGTGCCGGTAAAGGTGCCGATCGGACACGGCGTATCCGGTCCGCCGGCATCGAGTCCGGACGCACCGGTTCCACCGTCGCAGATGGCGGAGGTGACCACTCCCTTCGAATCCATCTTGGCCGAGCGGACACTGTACATGAAGTAGTCGGCGATCCCGTAGCCCACACGATTTTGCGCCACGCCGCCACCACCCGTGGTGAGCGACTGCTGTCCGCCCATGTCGATGATTCGGTTGCCGTTGCTGGCGAGCTGGGTACCGAGCTCCCACGCAACGCGACGCCCCTGAAGTACGCGGAAGTTGGCGCCGAGCTCATGCCCCCACGCCTTCACACGTCCGATGTTCACGACCTGGCTGCCCGGGAATCCGACCGACGGCGGGAGCGGTACGTTCACGATCGCATCGGTCACGTTGCGGCCGAAGTGCGTGTACTCGATGTCCATGCGTCCGCGAAGGAGCGTGGTCTCGAACCCCAGCTCGAGCTCGTTGCTCCGCTCCGGTTTGAGCTGCGGATTGCCGAACGACGACGGCACGAGGCCGGCGGCGTTCTGATATCCAGGGTATGACACGTAGAGACGCGAGGCGTCGAAAGTCCCGGGCTGGGTGCCCGCTGCGCCGAGTGCACCGCGTAGCCGCAGGTCTCCAATGGCGCGGGAGATAACGCCGAGCCGATCTCTCCAGAACGGCTCTTCGCTCACCACCCAGGAGCCGCTGACCTTGGGGTAGTACGCCGCCGAGTAATCCTTACCGAACGCGCTGTTGTCGTCGCCACGCAACGCCGCGGTGAGGAACAGACGATTCTTCCATGCCACCTGCTGCTGTCCGTACATGCCGACCGTAGCGTTCGCGGCGTAGTTCTCAGTCGCGTTTCGGGTCGTCGTGCCCGACACGACGGTGATCGGCGAGGCCGGGAACGTCGTTCCGCTCGCCGTAATGCCGCTGACCTCGGAGCGGTACGATTGGAAGCCGAACGACGTCGTGAAGTCGAAGTCTGCTCTCCACGAGTACTTGAGATGCCCCGTGTAATCGAGCGTCAGGAAGTTGCGGGTCGTGCGATCGACACTTTTGCTGCCAAGTCCGCTGGCCCCATAGTAGGTGGCGTTCTCCGCCGTCTCTCGCGGGTAGAGCGTCCAGTTGTTTTCGGAGTTCACGTCGCGGCCTACGGCGAGTCGATGCGTGAACCAGCTGTACGGCTGGAAGTTCGCCGTGATGCTGATCGTCGATCGGTCGTTGTCGGCGTGGTTCTCGACATCGTCCCAGATGGCGCGCGGCGCGAAGCCAAACCCGCCGGTGGTCGGAATAAGGCCGAAACGACCCCATACGAGATTACTAAAGGGGTCCGGGTTGATCTCGCCCGGCTGCGCGAGGCGAATGCGGTCGCGAACGTACCCCAGGCTTCCCTGAAGCCGCAGCGTGCGCGTCGGCTCGACGTCGATGTTGGCGCGCGTCCCAACCTTGTTCTCCCAGTTCCATGGCACGACGCCGATGTCGTGGTCGAGCGTCGACGAGAGGTAATAGCGGGTTGCATCGGTGCCGCCGGTCAACCCCGCCGAGTAGCCCTGATTCCGACCGTCCGTGAAGATAGGTCCGTGCCCCTGGTCTAGCTCTCGCTGATAGAGGTTGAAGCTCTTCACAGCACCCGTCGAATCCTTGTACCACAGTTCACCAGCACGGCCTACCGGGTTCGCGAGCCAGTTCGTGCCTTGCCGCGTGCTGAAGTCCCATTTGGCCGCGCCGCTCTTGCCACGCTTGGTGATGATCTGCACGACGCCGTTCGATGCCTCGGTTCCGTAAAGCGTCGCCGCGGCCGGTCCCTTGATGATCTCGATCGACTCGATGTCTTCAGGGTTGATGTCATTCAGACGGCTCGCCCCCGCGCCCCCGCGCTGCGCCGGCCCCTGCGACGCATCGGCATCCATGCGTACACCGTCGACGTAGACAATCGGGTCCGTGCTGAGGGAGAGGCTGCCGACCGCGCGGATACGGATCTGCGCTCCCGTGCCGACCTGGCCCGTCGACGGAAGTATGAGGACACCGGGAGTGCGCGCACCGATCAACTGTTCGACGCTGCGGGGCGCTGCCACCTGCATGACCGATTGGGCGTCGATGGTCTCGATGACGTTACCGACCGACCGCCGTTCGACGGCACCGCCCGTACCCGTGACGACGACCTGATCGAGCGTAACGGACCGCATCACCAGCGGGAAGTTGGCCGTCACGGTTTGGCCGGCCTGCACCGTCACGACGACCTCCTTCGGTGCAAAGCCGACGATGCGTGCACGAAGCCGAACCTGGCCGCCGACGTTGACGATCGTGTACCGTCCGTCCTGATCGGTTCGCGCGCCGGTCTTGACGCGCCCGCCCTCTTGGACCTCGAAGACTTCGACCCCCGCGAGCGGGCGCGCGCTCGCGGAGTCAGTGACTTGTCCGGTAACTCTTCCGGTCTGGGCGTGCGCTGCGCCGCCGACGATCAGCAAGGCGAACAGCGGTGTCCAGCGAGGAGCCATGCGAGTCCACATTCGGTGTTTCCTCCAGAATTGAATCGGGCATTGCGTGACGGAGCGCTGGGTGGCGCACGGCACGGAGGTGGCCCGAACATGCGGTGAGTGGCCGACGTCAGCAAGGCACGGCTCGCCGGAGGGCGCTGCCGTCAACAGATGCCAAGAGTAACTCACGACGGTTGGCGGTTGGTCACGCCCGGGCGCCAGCGGGTTACATCAGGCTTCGACGCGACCGCGGAACGGGCTCACCCGGCGCGGTGGCTCGTTCGCAAGATGTAAAGCAAGAAAACTCTTCCCAGGCGCGTCATCCGCCCCGCAGCACGTCCATCGGTTCGGCCTTCGACGCACGGCGTGCCGGTAGATAGCTCGCCACCACGGCGACGAGAGCCAACGTCAACACCATTCCGGCGAACGTGACCGGGTCGGTCGGTTTGGTGCCGTACAGCAACCCGGTCAGCATGCGCGTGGCGAAGAGCGCGGCGATCCCACCCAAGATCACGCCGATGATCACCAGCTGAATGCCCTGACGCACCACCAGCCGCACGATATCCCCCGCCCGCGCGCCGAGCGCGACGCGAATGCTGATCTCCCTGCCGCGCTGCGCGACGAGATACGAGATGACGCTGTATACACCGAGCGACGCGAGCATCAGCGCGACCGCTCCGAACACGCCGACGACGAAAAGCATGAACCGCTGGCTCGCCACTGACCGGCCGACGATGTCCTCGATCGTCTGAAAGCGCATCGGGACGTCGCCGCGAACCTGGCGGAAGGTCTGCCGCGCGGTGGCGATCGTCGGCGCCTCGGCATTCGTCGACATCACGACGTACATGCCGTTGTCGTTCCCCGGCCGCTGCCGATACGACACGTAGATCGTTGCCGGCGGATCGGCGGCGAGCTCCTGTTCACGCGTGTCGCCGACGACCCCGACGACGGTCAGCGGCGTGAGATCCCCGTCGATGTTCCCGAACTCGATCGCTTTGCCGATCGGGTTCTCGTTCGGCCATTGCTTCTTGGCGAGTGCGCTGTTGACGAGCGCCACTTCCGGCGCGCCATCTCGGTCGTTGTCATCGATGAGACGGCCCGAGAGCAGTGGAATTCCCATCGCCTTGAAGTAGTCGCCGCTCACCATCTGGTAGTTCGCGTAGCCGGCGTGCGCCTTGTCATTGATCAGTGGCGTGAGATCCTGCGGCGTCAGTTTCACGTTCACACCCGACAGCACGACGAACGTCCCGTTGCTGCTGCCCGCATTGAACGGCTCGGCGTTCGAGAACCCGACGTTCGTGACGCCCGGGATGCCCGCCGCGCGGCGCGCGATCTCGTCGAAGTATTGCGTCCGCTGCGTGATGCGTTCGTTTTGCGGCGACTCGAGGCCGAGCGCGGCGACGACCACGCCGTGCGTGCGGAAACCGGTGTCGAGCGTCATCAGTCGCGCGAAGCTTCGTCCAAGGAGCCCGGCGCCGATCAACAGCACGACCGTCATCGCGAGCTGCGCAACGACGAGTGAGCCGCGGATGCGATAGCTCGCGCCGCCGCCGCCCTGCGTCCGCTGCGACTGCGAGAGCGCCGCCCGGAGATCGCCCCGCCCCGCGCGCCAGGCCGCGAGCAGTCCCAGCCCGATCGCGGTGCCCGCGGCCAGCACCATCGCGAACGCGCCGACGCGCCAGTCGAGCCGCAGCTCATCGACCCGCGGAATCAGTGCCGGCCGCAAAAACAGCAGAACGCGCAAGCCGAGTGCAGCGAGCAACAACCCGACGATGCATCCGACCGCGGAGAGGAACGATGTTTCGATCAGCAGTTGTTGGGCGAGCCGCCCGCGTCCCGCGCCGATCGACAGCCGCACCGCGATCTCGTTTTCGCGAACGGCCATGCGCGCGATGAGCAGGTTCGCCACGTTGGTGCAGGCGATCAGCAGCAGCACGATCGACGCGGCGAGAATCCGCAGGAGGAGCGGCTTGATGTCGCCTACCATTCGGTCGCGGAGCGAAATGGCAAGCCCGTCGAACGTCCACGTCGCGTCGCCGACCTGGGCGTGGAGACGTCGCAGCAGCGTCGAGACGTCGTTGTTCGCCTGCGTCAGCGTCACGCCGTCTTTCACGCGGCCGATCACTTTCCAATTATGCGCTGTGTAGTTTGAGTTCCTTTCATAGACTTCGCGCGCGTACCAGATATCCGTGCCGGCGGGAAATTCCTGTCCTTGCGGCATCACGCCGACGATGGTCGCGATCGTGCGGCCGCTCATCAGCTTCGCGCCAATGGCGGTCGGTGATTTGCCGAACTGACGCGTCCACAATCCATGGCTGATGACCACCGACAGCGGCGCGCCGAGCTGCTGTTCTTCGGGCATGAAGAACCGTCCCGCGGCCGGGCGAACGCGGAGCACGTCGAAGAACTGCTTCGTCACGGCGGCGCCGTTGACACGCAGGGCGTCGTTGCCGGTCGAGACGGACATGCCGGAGAAGTTGTATTCCGCGAGCGCGCTGAAGCTGCGGTTCTGATCGGCGATGAAGTCGAACGTCCGGTCCGCGAAGTTCGTCATCCGATGCGCCTTCGAGTCGACGCCGAACAGCTGCACCATCTGCTCGGAGCGATCGAAGGGCAGCGGCCGCAGGATGACGCCGTTGACGACGCTGAAGATCGCCGTCGTTCCGCCGATCCCGAGGGCGAGTGTGAGCGCCGCGATGAAGGCAAAGCCCGGCGACTTGCGAAACTGGCGAAGGGCGAACCGGGAATCCTGAATCACGCTTCCCAGGCGCTCGCGGCTGCGGGCTCGCTGCATGTGGGCGTCCTCGATGGTTTGGCAGTAGTCACGCAGGTCGTCGACGTCGCCGAACCGGCGAAGGGCCTCGACCCGCGCGTCGTCATATGGAACGCCCTGCGCGATCAGGCGCGCGACGCGCATTTCGACGTGGAAACGCACTTCCTCGTCGAGCTCGCGCGTGAGCCGCTCCCGCGTATCCGGGAGGCGGAGGATCCGCCGGACGCCCGGGGGCATTCGCATCGTCATCGCGTCTCGAGAATCCGGCCGACGGCGTTCGCGTACCGTCGCCACGTCGCCGTCTCGGCGCGCAGCTGGGCGCGGCCGCGCGCGGTGAGCGAGTAGTACTTCGCCTTCCGGTTGTTCTCGGAGACGCCCCACTCCGATTCGATCGCGCCCGCGTCCTCGAGGCGGTGCAACGCCTTGTAGAGCGCGGCGTCGACGATCACCAGATCACCGCTCCCACGCTGCTCGATCCACTCGACGATCCCGTAGCCGTGCATCGGGCCCCACGACAGCGTCTTGAGCACGAGGACATCGAGGGTACCGTGCAGCAGATCGCTCGCTTCCCGCGGCATAGTCCGTCCACTAACCAGGTTAGTGTAACTACTATATCACGTGCCGATCGGTGTCAAATTCTCGGCGACTTCCTCGCGTAGACCTCGATCCACGGCGCGCGCTCTGGTGCACGCGAGACCAGAAGCCGCAGCGAAGCCTTGGTCGCGCGCTCCTCGAAGCGGGCCCACGGCCGCGTCCACTCGTCCCCCGTCGGGACCAGCACGTCACCGTAGACGCGCTGCACCGCCAGACCCGTGTCGCGCAGGAATCGCACGATCGACTCGACGGTGAAGCCCCAACGGTACGGGAAGGTGAGCAAATTGTTCTGCGCGAGGATGGCGCGGGCGGCAGCGCGCGTCGCGCGATTCGCGGAGCGCAATCGTTCTCGCCACTCCGCGTAGCAAGCGCCGTTGGGCACACGAACCGCGAGCACCCCCCCAGCGGCGTTGAGCCGCTCTGTTGCCGCGCGCACCGTAGCGCGAGGGTCCGCGAGCTGATCGAAGGTGTTCCAGATGGCGACGGCGTCGAACGTCTGATCGCAGGGCATGTCACCGACCTCGCCGTCATGGACGGTGAACCCGAGTGAACGGGTAAACGCATTCGTCGCGCTGTTGATGTCGACACCTTCCGCCGCGAGGCCCTCGCCGCGCGCGGCGTCGAGAAATGCGCCGACATAGCTGCCCACCTCGAGCACTCTTGCACCGCGCTTCCCTCGTAGCGCTGCGCGCAACCGACGCGCCTGCCCGCGATACGCGCCGCGCTGCGCCGCGTGCAGGCCGAGCAGGGTATCACGCGACGGCCCTTTATCACCGTAGATCGACTCCAGCTCCCGGACCCGCTCGACCGGGTTCCGATAGACGAGCCCGCAGTCGCGGCATTTCACGAGCCGAAGCGGCGGGTCCTGGGAAAACGCCACCCGATCCATCAATCGCCGGGTCGGCGTGTCGGGTTTGAGGCGGCGGGACTGATACTCCCACAGCAATTCCACCTCGCGCCGAAGGTCCTCCTCCTCCGCCAGGACGTCGGCGTCGGTATGGCCGCACACGATGCAGTGCGCGAATTCATATGCGGGGCGAGCGGAAGACATCGACGACAAGAATGGGAAAGGCGGACCTACAGTCACTTAGACGAGATCAGAGCTGCCAATGGTTCGGTTGGCTCCTTCATCCCGTGGAACGCCGTCTCCGCGCCATTCCGCGAGCATCCGTGCTGTCGTCCGCGTCAAACTGCTGTTAAGCCGCCTGGTTCTCGGCGCCAAATGGCCACTACAATCCTTAGGCCGAAGGTTTTGACGCGGAAAAACGGCACGGACTAGCGCGGAAAGGCGCGGAGACGGCGTGACCAGTTGAAGGCAGGGGGGCCGTTGCTTTCCTTTCATTTGGCACCACTTCGTCCCCACCTGGAGGTTTCAGTGCTCGTTTCGGTCCGATCGACCACCCTGTCGGCCGCTCTACTGCTCGCGTTCTCATCCGGCGCCGCGTTGGCCCAGCGCGACTCGCTCACCTTTACCGGGCTCCGCTGGCGCGAGGTCGGGCCGTTCCGTGGCGGACGGTCCGTCGCCGTTACGGGGAACCCGTCGCGCGAAAACGAATTCTGGATGGGCACCACCGGCGGAGGCGTCTTCAAGTCGATCAACGCCGGCCAGTCGTGGGCGCCGATGACCGACAAATATTTCGGCGGGACGATCGGGGCGATTGAAGTCGCGCCGTCGGCGCCTGACGTCGTGTACGTCGGCGGCGGCGAATACCCGATCCGCGGCAATGTCTCGCACGGCGATGGTCTCTGGAAAACCACCGACGGCGGGAAAACGTGGACCTTCATGGGTCTCGGTGAAACTCGCCAGATCTCGGACATCGTTGTCCACCCGTCGAATCCCGACCTCGTCTACGTCGCGTCGCTCGGTCACGTCTGGGCGCCGAATCCGGAACGCGGCGTCTTCCGCTCGAAGGACGGCGGGAAGACGTGGGAGAAGATTCTCTTCCGTAACGACTCGACCGGTGTCGTCGACCTCGTGATGGACCCGACGAACCCGAGCGTGCTCTACGCGGGTCTGTGGCAGGCCGGTCGCACGCCGTGGTTGTTGTCCTCGGGCGGCGGTGGCAGCGGAATGTTCAAGACGATCGACGGCGGCGACCACTGGACCGAGATCACGCGCAACCCCGGGCTGCCCACCGGCATCTGGGGGAACATCGGCATCACCGTATCGGGCGCGAATTCCAACCGGTTGTGGGCGAACATCGAAGCCGACTCGGGCGGCGTGTTCCGTTCCGACGACGGCGGTACGACCTGGTCGCGTATCAACAACGATCGCAACCTCCGCCAGCGCGCCTGGTACTACACGAAAATCCACGCCGACCCCAAGGACACGAACGTCGTCTACGTGAACAACGTCTCGTTCATGAAGTCGGCCGACGGCGGCAAGACCTTCCGTCCCGTGCGCGGGATGCAGCACGGCGACTCGCACGACCTGTGGATCGACCCCAAGAGCTCGAACCGCATGATCGAAGGGGACGACGGCGGCGGCGAGGTGAGCGTCGACGGCGGCCGCACCTGGTCCGACGAAGACTTCGCGACGGCGCAGTTCTATCACGTGATCGCCACGACGCACTTCCCGTATCACATCTGCGGCGCGCAGCAGGACAACTCGACGCTGTGCGGACCGAGCCGAGGATCTTTAGATATCTCTGATTGGGTCGAGGCGGGCGGTGGAGAATCGGGCTGGATCGCGTCGCGCCAGGACGATCCGGACGTCGTCTACGCCGGCAGCTACGGCAACCTGCTCACGCGCAAAGATCTTCGCACCGGCATCGCCGTGAACGTGAATCCGTGGCCCGACAATCCGATGGGCCACCCGGCGGCGGACCCGAAGTTCCGCTTCCAGTGGACCTTCCCGATCATCGTCTCCAAGCACAATCCGAATGTCGTCTACGCCGGCTCGAACGTCGTGCACAAGACGACGAACGGCGGCAAGAGCTGGACGGTGATCTCGCCCGATCTCACCTACCACGACCCGAAGACGCTCGGCAACTCGGGCGGTCCGATCACGCGCGACCAGACGTCGGTCGAGTACTACGCGACGGTGTTCGTGATCGAGGAGTCGCCGGTGACGGCGAAGACCATATGGACAGGCTCCGATGACGGGAAAGTGTACCTCACGCGCGACGGTGGTCTCAAGTGGACCGACGTCACGCCGAAAGACATGGAGAAGTACACTCGTCTCTCCAGCATCGACGCGTCGAAGTTCGGGGAGTGCATCGCCTACCTGGCGGCGAATCGCTTCCAGCTCGACGACAACAAGCCGTACCTGTGGAAGACGACAGACTGCGGCGCCCACTGGGCGCGCATCGACAACGGCATCGC
>Ga0105248_10004229_pt1 | contig 15879 bp, 16 predicted proteins | sample KBSS34metaG_FD_81524 | JGI IMG/M metagenome (GOLD analysis project Ga0105248, IMG submission 81524) | Switchgrass rhizosphere microbial communities from Kellogg Biological Station, Michigan, USA - KBS S3-4 metaG | ecosystem: Host-associated > Plants > Roots > Rhizosphere > Soil | place...
ACCGATGCGAGCCAGAACCGAAACGGGTTCCCTCACCGGATCGAGTCCGAAGACCCGGACTTCTCCGGATTGAGCACGCCATAGACCCAGAATGTGCTTGATCAGTGTGGATTTCCCCGCGCCGTTTTCTCCCACCAGGCCAAACACACTGCCGCGGGGCACATTCAGGGACACATCTTCCAACGCCGTTTTCGAATCAAATCGTCGCGTCAGGTGTGATGTGACCACCACGCGTGGTTCAGGTGCAGGAAAAGAGAGCGGCGTCGCGGGCTTACGCATGTTTCTTCGTTTGTCCCGATGATCGCCGGAGTGCCAGTTCGCTTTCGAAGAGTCTGCGAATCTCATCTTCGCTGAGATCAATGGAATCGAGGCGGTCCAGCGAGGAACGGACAACGACCCTTGCCTTTTGCATCAGACGTGTCCGCTCAATGACGGATTCGCGAATGTACGCGCCCGATCCGTGCTTCAGATCGACAATCCCTTCATGATTGAGCTCTCTGTAGGCGCGTGCCACCGTATTGGGATTGATCAGCAATTCTTCGGCGATCTGGCGGACGCTGGGGAGCTGATCCCCGGCACGCAGAACTCCGGTTTCGATCGCGTGTTTCACCTGTTCTATCAGCTGAAGATAGAGGGGGACTCCGGATGCAGGATTCAGATGAAGGATCATAGTGTCTACTCTATCGGCACAGTATACAGTGTGTTGGCTACCAGACGTGTCGTTTCCTTTTTGCTCAATCGGAATTTCCGACCGCGCTACCGGTATCGTCATCATCCCGTACGGTCCGTCAGCGACCCGAAGAAGACTCATAGAGGATGCAGCGTCCCGCGACGGATATTTCCAGGATCCCACGTGTGTTAGCGTGTGTAGCATGTGGAATCGACTCTTTCGAAGCCAGCTGGAAAGGGTGAAGCACGTCTGGGGTCGTGGAAACGTCTGGACCAATGGTCCGATATCCCACTGGCTCCAGCATCCGCGGGTGCAGGCGCGAATCAACGCGAAGGTTACAGGCGGATTGCCAGGAGACCGGTTTCAATACTTTCTCGAGCGATACCTCAAGGGCCGGTTGCCTGTCGATCGGGCCCTGACACTGGGATGTGGCGCAGGCGAACTCGAGCGCGGCCTGTCCAAGTACAACTTCGCGCGGGTTCACGTTGGATTGGATATTTCCGATCATGCCGTTCAGCTGGCTCGGGACGCGGCTTCGAAGGAGGGTATTTCCGGACTCCAATACCGCCTCGCGGAACTGAACACATTGCAGCTGGAACCATCAACCTACGATGTAGCCTTCGCTGTTTCCTCGATCCATCACGTCCATAAGCTCGAACATCTGTTCGAGCAGATAAATCGGGCCCTGAAGCCTGACGGTTACTTCTTCCTTGATGAGTACATCGGTCCCACGCAGTTCCAGTGGACGGATGCACAGTTGGGAATCATGAATGAGCAATTGCGGAAGCTGCCGGCGCATCTTACACGCCGAGCCTCCGAACGAAGCGCCTTCAAGACAGAGATCGTTCGGAAGTCCTTCGAGCATATGAATGCGGCGGATCCTTCTGAAGCCATTCGTTCCGGCGACATCGTGAAATTGATGAAACGTTACTTCAACGTCGTGGAATTTAAAGGCTACGGTGGCTCGCTGCTCCACGAACTGCTGTATGACATCGCAGGAAATTTCACCGATCAGGAGGCAGGCTCCCTGGAACTCCTCGAAGAATTGTTTCAACTGGAAGACGAACTGATCGCGAACGGTACGCTGCCGCACGACTTTGCCGTAATTATCGCCGGCAAGTCCTGATTCCTGAACTTGCATGCCATCCTCGGTGCGCAGCCTGAGGACGTTTTTTCGTTCGCTAAGTCGGGCGAGATTGAATCTGGCGCTGAAGCTCTGCGATCCAGCATGTCCCGGTTGGGGTTGACATGACCTTCACGACGGATTCTTTTGCGGCGACGCCCGCTGCCGGAGGACAATGGAACAGCTGCAGAACCACGAGGTGTTGGATGAAACGAATGATTTCTTTCCTGGTGGCAATCTCCCTGACGCTGGGTTTCACTTCAGCAATATTCAAAAGTGCACAGACATACAAGCCTCCCAGAACATCGGAAGGACTGCCCGATTTGCAGGGGATCTGGGAAGCTCACAACATGGCCGACGCCGATATCCAGAAGTTTCTGGTCGGTGGTGGAACTCTGCCATATACGCCCGAAGCGGCAAAGAAGAAGGCCGAGAATGCCAGGCAAGCAAAGAAGGCAGATCCGCTGGCGCAATGTTTTATGGCTGGCGTTCCTCGCACGATGTACCTTCATTTTCCATTCCAGATTTTCGAAGGTACTGGCTACGCATTGATCACTTCGGAATATGCGCATACGTTCCGGTACATCAAAATGGATGGCCGTCCCATCCTCGACGGCTCGGAGTTCTGGATGGGAGATTCCCGTGGCCACTGGGACGGAGATACTCTGGTAATCGAAACGTCCGGATTTACGGATCGGACATGGTTCGATTCTTCCGGGAATTTCCATAGCGGCAGCCTCCACGTGACGGAACGAATTTCGAGGGCCGCCGCGGATGTCCTCACCTACGAAGCGACAATCGAAGACCCGAAGACATTCAGCAAACCATTCACGATTCGTATGACCATGAACCGTCACACCGAAAAGAATTTTCAAATCCGGGAGCATGAGTGCTATGCCTTCTGATTCGGCCGGTATGAAAACGCGTCAACGAAGAGAAAGCCGGAAGGATCAAAGATTCCTGGCATCGATACTTTTCGTCATGACGTTGTTGAGTGGTTTCTCGATGGTGGCGCTCCATGCGCAGCAGGGAGCGCGTGGAGAAGGCGCTGTACCGGCAGGTCCAGTGAAGCGGCGGCCGGATGGGAAGCCCGACATCAGCGGATACTACAATTCCCCCAATGCCGGAGGCGCCGCGTTCAATGTTGAACCGGGTCCGGCGGCTGTCGGACAACCCGCGACGCAGGGTGCCATCACCGATCCACCGGACAAGCTCATCCCCTACACCGCTGCAGCGAAGGCAAAGCGCGAGGAACTTGTGGCGCACCATCTGTACGACGATCCCGAAGCGCATTGCCTTCCGTCTGGAATTCCGCGGCAGACCTATGCTCCGTTCGGATGGCAGATACTGCAGCCCGACGGATACGTTGTCATGATCTATGAGGCGTTCCATGCGTATCGCATCCTGCCTCTGGACGGACGTCCGCATCTTCCAGCGAATGTCCGGCTTTGGGAAGGCGATGGGCGCGCTCACTGGGACGGTGACACGCTCGTCATCGACACGACCAATCAAACCGGCAAGCAATGGTTTGACATGGCTGGAAATTTTTCAACGCCGACACTCCACGTTGTCGAAAAGTTCACCCCGATCGACTCGAACACACTGAACTGGGAAGCCACCATGGATGACCCCGCCATTTACACGCGACCATGGACGATTTCCGCGCGGATTACAAAAAACAACACGCCCAACTATCAAATCCTGGAATTTGCCTGCCATGAGGGCGAGCAGGATCTCATCCACTACACACAGGAAGAAGGGAACCCGACCGGCGGGAAGGCGAAGAAGAAGTAGCGCCCTGCCTCCATCGGGCAGTTTTTGAATGGGAATTGTGACCATAGGATTGAATCACGCATGCTAACCGCGAATTCCGTCGCCGTGTGCGACGCTTTTCCAGGCACCCTATGGGGATTTTGATCTGGTGGTCAAGGAGTCGATATTCGAAATGGGAGTCAAACAAATTGCCCTCCTGAGTCAGGTGGGCAGCGTCATCGCGTTCTTTGCGATGACGCGAGGGTGGTTCCCCAAACGAAATGTTTCAGAATGCATTCTTAAAGAGTGCGGCTCTGGAACCACCCCCCGCACGATCTCGACTGCTGTCTCGATCGTGCTGCCCTCCTGACTCAGGAGGGCAATCGGCTGGAGTGACACTGTTCCGCATAGCCAATCGCCAGTATGAATAATCGTCGTCGAGGCTGTGGGAAATGGTCAGGCCACGAGAGACCATCAATTGAAGTGGCTGTCTCCAGTTCACGGGCACCCCGAAATTATCGATGGTGATTCCGCAGATAGTTTTGACATACTGCGTCGGAAATCCGCAAAGAGGAGGAGCCACGATCGTGAATGGGTTTTTGAAGACCGCTGGCCTGGGCGTTGTATGCTTCGTCGCCGGCGCAGCGATCACCCGCTACTATGATGTTCACCGCACTCCTGCGGCGAAATTCGAGACGAAGGCTGAACTGCCTGCCACTCCAAATCCAGTTCACGTCGACCTGGAGCATGAGCCGTTGTGGGCGTACGGTTTCGACAAACCTGCGGCTCCCGGCGACGTGGCGCAGCCACAGGCGCCGCCGAATCGTAAGTTGCGTCCGGATCAGGATCCTGCCGAGCAGACAAAACTTCTGCATCTGGAAGGCAGCAAGGCGGCCTATTCTCTTGTCGATATTCGCGATGGTCAAAACGTGATCGACTGGTTTCCGGGAGATCACGCGCCCATGCCCGACGTCATTGCACATGGTCCGTCGAGGCTGGGCGACGCGAAACGCGGCTGCGGTTCGTGTCATTTGCCCAATGGCAAAGGCCGTCCCGAAAACGCCGCGGTCGCCGGACTTTCCGTGTCCTACATCATGCGGCAGCTTCAGGATTTTCGCAGCGGCCGCCGCCGCAGTGCCGATCCGCGAAAACCGAACACGAATACAATGATCGATCTTGCCAAAGCGCTCGATGACGACGAACTGAAAGCCGCCGCGGAATATTTCGGATCGCTGCCATGGACGTCGCGGGTCCGCGTGGTGGAAACCGAACTCGTGCCAAGGACCCGCATTGTTGGAAATCTGTTTCTTCCGCTCGAACAGGCAAAGACCGAACCCATCGGAGCGCGCATCATCGAAGTTCCGGAGGACGAGAAGCAGACCGAGACATTGCGGAATCCCCGCGTGGGATTTGTGGCATATGTTCCGCCCGGAAGTGTTGCCCGTGGCAAGGATCTGGTCCTGACCGGAGGAGCGAAGGTTGTGGGGAACCAGTTCATACGCGGCAAAGCGACGCCTTGCATCACCTGTCATCGCGAAGACCTGATGGGCGCCGGAGACAGCCCTCCAATTGCCGGCCGATCGCCCAGTTACATGGTTCGGCAAATCTGGGACATCCAGCAGGGAGTACGAAATAGCGAACCCGCTCAATTGATGAAACTGGCGGTCGCCAATTTGACTCCAGACGATCTTATCGCGATTGCGGCCTACGTGGCGTCTCGCCTACCGTCTCCCACACATGCGTCGGAGAAGGCGCTCGCGGCAGCGAAGTAGGCTGCAGGCGCGGTCTGTGACCGGGTCTCGAGGCAACCCGAGATGCTTCGAATTTCAAGAAGTGTTTCTGTGAGTCGAAGTATTCTAGTTCTCTATGATTAAACACGCTGTTCGATATGCGATTGTCCTGATATGTCTGGGATCGATGGTGGCCTGCAAACAGAACTCCGGCAATGGCGGTGAATCCACCAGGCTTGAAACAGAAGACCAGAAGACTCTGTATGCCCTCGGTCTGCTGATCGGCCGGAACGTCAAGCCATTCGCGCTGAAGCCGGAAGAACTATCCATTGTTAAGGCCGGTCTAACGGATTCGGTCAACGGCGCAAAGCCTCAGGTCGAACTCGAAACCTATGGGCCGAAAGTCAATGAACTGGCGGATAGGCGTTCTTCCGCAGGAACGGATGAGACCAAGAAGAAGGGGCAGGAATTCGCGAACAACGTTGCGAAGCAGAAAGACACAACGACGACCCCCTCCGGCATTGTGATTCGATCCATTACCGCCGGTACAGGCCAGAACCCTGCTCCAGACGATATCGTCAAGGTCCACTATGAGGGCAAGCTGATCGATGGAACGATCTTCGACAGTTCCATCCAACGCGGCGAGCCCGCAGAGTTTCCGCTGAACGAGGTTGTGCCTTGCTGGAGGGAAGCACTGCAGAAGATGAAGAAGGGTGGGAAGGCGCAGGTCGTTTGCCCGTCGGATGTCGCCTACGGCGATCGCGGCCAGCCGCCGGCAATCCCGCCAGGAGCGACGTTGACCTTCGAAGTGGAACTGCTCGATTTTCATAAACCTTAACGGACCGAACACGAACAACGGAGGATCTTATGGTTGAACCAGGAATGCCTTTTCCCAACTTCTCATTGCAGAATCAGGATGGTGAGATCGTCACACTGAAGAGTTTCACCGGTAAATGGCTGGTTGTGTACGTGTATCCGAAAGACGACACGCCCGGCTGCACCATTCAGGGAAAATCTTTCACAGCGACGAAAGCGGACTTTCAGGCGGCGGGTATCGAAGTCGTCGGTGTGAGTCAGGACGATGTCGCTTCGCACAAGAATTTTTGCAACAAATTCGCATTCAGCATCGATTTGCTTGCGGATACCAAAGCCGAGCTGCTGAAAGCCGCAGGTGTCGAGCAGAGCGAATACAAAGGCACAATGTACTGGAACCGGACATCCTTTGTGATCGACCCCGGAGGAATTGTTCGGAAGGTTTATACCAACGTAAAACCTGAAGGACATGAGGCTGTGCTCCTGCACGACATCAAGGAATTGCAGGGAAAGTCGTGACTGGCTCGTTCCTGCAGGCGCGGTCATAGACCGCGCCTGCAACTTTTTCAGCGTTTCAATTTATCCCAGGAAAACGGCCGCAATTCTTCAGGATGATTCCGGATATACGCCACAACCCGATGGCGCTTCTGGGGTCCGCGACTGTCAGTGTCTGCTTCGGAACGGCTGAGAATTTCGGGCTTGAATTCGTCGATTCTGTCGAAAATCGACATCCACCGCTTCTTGATTGCTTCGATACTCAATCCAAGATCTTCACTGAGCTCGGCGTCGGTTTTCCCAGCGAGAGCGGCGGCAAGCAGGTTCTGTTCGGCCGGCCGTAGATGAAGTTCCGGCGCCTGATACCGATACAGCGCTGCGGCGACGGAGTACGGCGCGGTGAGAACGCTCTCGCGAGTCGCGACGGCCAGTGCACTTTCGGATTTTCTGAACTCCGCGACGATCCGATACGTTCCCGTGGCGCGAGCCAGGGCGATACTGGACTGGCCTACTGCTTCTTTAAAAACACGGTTGAAGCGATAACCTGCAAAGTGCTCGACGAAACTGGTGCCGAGCAGCGCATGGACTTCGGACAGCTGATCGGCGTTCATGATGCCCTCGCGCCACGTTCCGTACATGTTGACGAAGTCAACGCCTTCGCCGGCATTTCCCGCCCCGATCTGGGCTCGGCTCAGCAACGGCGATTCTCCAGACGCGACCCCGGCGATGATTCGCGAATTGAGTCCTGGCCGGGGGTTTTGGATTTCACTGTCCGCGAATGGCTTCGTGACAAACACTCCCATGCCGCATGCGACGATCCTGTGACCCGCGATCGGACGTTCGGATTCAATGACGTTTGCCAGAAAGGAAGCGTCATGCAGGAAGCTCCTCCAGACCCGAATCGCAGCATCGCGGCCCACGATCTGGTCTCCCATGCACGCGGGTTGAATTTCGAGACACTCGGATAGATCGGCTTCAGAAATTGGTCGCCAGTACATTGCGTTCCACCAGACAGGTATCTTTTAGGTCATTTCAACTTCAGACAACGACACGTAGGATAAGCCAACAGTCGGGTGATGGACCCAATCATTTGCCCCGATTCAAGAAGGAGTTTTATGAAGAAGACAACAGCAACATTGCTGGGAGGTGTATGGATCATCGTGATGGTGAGTTCGCTGGCAGCACATCACTCGCTCTCGCAATTCGATACGACGAAGGCCGTGAGGGTGAAGGGCCCTATCAGCCGTGTGGAGCTCGTCAATCCTCACAGCATTATTTTTGTAGATCAAAAAGGTGTGGATGGACAGTCTCAACGATGGGCGGTGGAAGGGCCCGGGGTTACTCAATTATCGAGATCCAGCTTCAATAAGGAAAGCCTGAAAGTGGGCGACGTGATCGAAGCTTGCGGCTACGTCACGAAGGAGGGCGTCGATCCTCAGCAAACGCTGTCGACGCTGCCGTCAAATCCAAAAACCGCGTCGGTACGATTAATGGACGCCGAACTGCTGGTAATGCCAGGCGGAGAGATACAGAAATGGTCGGATTACGGACAGCATCTTTGCCTCGGTGCGGACTACCACGACTTTCACAAGTGAGAGCCAGGAACTGAAACGGTGTGCCCATCGGCTGGAGAGATTTGTGGGATTTGTGGAACACAAATTGCCCTCCTGAGTCAGGAGGGCAGCGTCATCGCGTTCTTCGCGATGACGCGAGGGGTGGTTCCTCAAACGAAATGCATCAGAATGCATTCTTAAAAGGTGCGGCTCCGGAACCACCCCTCGCACGATCTCGACTGCTGTCTCGATCGTTTCGGATCAGTGCTTCACGGACTTCATTTTTGCCAGCGCGAGCGATCCCGTTGTCCTTCTGCGAAGCGCGGCCGCGCAGTCGTCGATAAGAGAGTATGCGACCGGACACATCAACAATGTCAGCAGTAGCGAGAGGCTCTGTCCGCCGATAACCGCGACCGCTACGGCGCGGCGCTCTTCCGCGCCAGGTCCGGTGCCCAGCGCCAGCGGAAGCATTCCGCCGACGAGTGCGAGTGTCGTCATTAGAATCGGCCGGAGCCGATCCCGATTCCCTTCGAGAATCGCCTGGAGTTTTGGAACTCCCGCATCTCGCAACGTGTTCATGTGATCGATCTGAAGAATGGCATTCTTCTTCACGACACCAAACAGCACCAGCATGCCCAGTGCGGAATAAAGATTCAGGCTCTGGCCGGTGACCCACAAAGAAAACAGTGCAAAGGGAACCGCAAGAGGCAGCGCGAGCAGAATGGTGAACGGGTGCGTGATGCTTTCAAACAACGATGCCAGGATCATGTACATGAACGCCACCGATAGCGCGAAAGCGATAAGAAATTCCGTGAACGTCTTCTCCAATTCACGCCCTCGGCCGGTGACAAGAGTGGAGTAGCCCGCCGGCATGTTCAAGTCGCGGGCGGCCTGCATCAATGCCAGATTTCGATCGGCCAGACCGTACCCTGGAGCCACGGAAGCCTGAAGCGTGACCTGGCGCTGCCGGTCCAGTCGATTGATTTGTGAAACGGTTTGTGTGGGCTGGAGTTTCACAACGCTGTCCAGGCGCACCAACTTTCCGTCTTTGGTCGGAACATAGAGTCTGGATATCGTCGAAGGATCATTGCGGGAACCTTCCGCCAGCCGCAACTCGACGTCATAGTCTTCGTTGACTCCCGCATCGTGGAATCGGGAGACGCGCTCATCGCCTCCAACCATCAGCCTCATTGCCGATGCGATACTCGCAACGTCGGCGTTGAGATCGGCGGCACGCTGGCGATCGACCTGAAGCCGCAATTCCGGACGGTTCAACTGCACCGATACCTGGGCATCGAGCAAGCCGAGCTCGGGCCCTTGTTTTGCCAGCTGCGACGAGTAGTCGACCAGCTTTTCGATATCCGGACCGCGGAACACGAAGCCGATATCGGTACGTGATCCTGCGCCGCTTAGGTTAATCGACTGAATATTATTGATCTGGAACTTCACATCCTTATAGGAAGTCAGTTGTCTTCGCACCTTCTGCATGACGTCGCGCTGGCTGAAATTATCTCGGAAGGCTTCGAAGGGATCGGCATGAATGATGCCGCTCGCGAGTCGAACCCACGAAAAAACCCGCTTTTCATGAGGAACCATCTGAACCCAGATGCGTCCGCTGCTGAGTGAACCGTTATAGTCTCCGCCGGTCGTGGTCAGCACGGTGGTCACTCCGGCCGTCGACTGCACCTTGCGCGAGACGGTTTGCATGAGATCGTCCATCGCGGCCAGACTCATTCCTTCCGGTGCCACGGCGCGCACTTCAAACTGCCCGTCGTCCACGTTGGTAGGGAGATAGTCCTGCCGAACCAGCCGGTACATGGGAACAGAGATTGCAATCACCGCCACGCCGAACACGGCCACGAGGGCGCGATGTTTCATGGAGAAAGTCAGACTCGCCATGTAAGCCGCATCAATCCATCGATAGAATCCCTGCCGGGATCGTGCAGCATCATGTCCCCCGGAGTTGTCATCGGAAACATGGAGCATTCGCGCGCACATCATCGGTGTCAGCGTGAACGATACCAGCATGCTTACCATCACGGCGGCTGCTGCCGTGATGCCGAACTGATAAAGGAACCGTCCGGCGATGCTCGACATGAAAGATACAGGCACGAAGATGACGACAAGACTCAGCGTCGTGGCAAGAACGGCGTGTCCGATGTCCGCTGTGGCAGCGCGGGCAGCATCGAACGCCCCCATTTTCTTTTCTTCCATGAAGCGGAAAGTGTTTTCGAGCACCACCAGTGCGTCGTCAATGACGATTCCGACCATCAATACCAGAGACAACATTGTCACGCTGTTGAGCGTGAAGTGGAGCGCCCACATCACGCCAAATGCGGCAATCAGAGAACACGGAATAGCGATAGCAGCAATGATCATCGCCCGCCAGTTGCGCATGAACGCGAACACCACCAGGCTGGCCAGTATGCTTCCGACGATGAGGTGGATGTTGATTTCATGCAGGGCCGAATAAATAAAGCCCGACTGATCCTCGAGCATCTGCAGTTTCACATCGGGTGGCAGCTGTGCCGAGATTTTCTGGAGGCTTGCCTTGACTCCTTCGATCACTTCAATGGTGTTTGCGCCGGACTGTCTGCGGATTTCCAGAATGACCGTCGGTTTTCCGTTCAGGCGGGACGTGCTGCGGGCTTCCTTGGTTCCATCTTCCGCATAACCGATGTCGCGCACGCGAATGGGCGCGCCCTTGATCGTGGTCACGACAAGGTCATTGAAATCGCGAGCAGAAGCCATCCGGCCCATGGTCCGCATGGTTTGTTCATTTCCGCCGGAAGTGACGTTTCCCGCAGGAACATCGGCGTTCTGACGCACAATGGCGTCGCGCACGGCGGTGATCGGTACCTGATAGGCGGTAAGCCGATCCGGATCGATCCACACATTGACGGCCCGTTCGAGCCCGCCATTAATTCGGACTTCACCGACTCCAGGGCTGCGCTCCACCTGTTCCTTGATGACCTTATCTGCGATTTCAGTCAGTTCGCGGATGGGACGGTTGCTGACGAGGGCAATCGAAATCGATGGAGATTGATCGCTGTCAAATTTGGAAACAACCGGAGGAAGAGCGTCCTGCGGAAGATTTCGAACCACGGAAGCGACGCGATCGCGCACGTCCTGGGCGGCGACCTCGATATCGCGATTCAGGTTAAAGGTGATGATGACATTGGATGTGCCTTGTCCCGATCCCGAGCGCAGTTCGCTGATACCTTCTATCGTATTGACGGCCTCCTCGATGGGTTGTACGAGCGAAGTCTCTACTTCCTCCGGGGAGGCGCCCGGCAGCTGAGTACGCACGGCAATTGTGGGCAGTTCCACCTGCGGATGCTTGTCGAGAGCCAGCTGAAAATAGCTTGCAGCGCCGATGACCACGATCGACAACACGATCATGGATGCGAAAACAGGACGCCGGATGCAGAGTTCAGCCAGCCTTTGCATGATCTACTTTCCAGTCACCGTGACGGTTTCTCCGTCTGTCATGTTTCCGGGATTGATAACGACCTGATCGCCTGCGGCGACTCCTTCGAGAATCTCGATCCCGGCATCCGTTCGCCTTCCGGTCTTGATTCGAATTTCGGAGGCTTTCCCATCGCGAACCGTGAAAACGCGGTCGATCCCGGCGAAGGAGACGACGGAAGCTGCCGGGACGACGATTCCGCGCTGGCTGGAGGAAGCGACAATTTCCGCACGCGCGAAAGAGCCGGGCCGGAGGGCATTGGACGCGTTTGGGATTTCGGTTTCGATCAGCAGTGTACGATTCGCTTCGTCCACCGAAGGGCTGAGGCGAACGACCCGGCCTTCGTGAACTGTTGAGGTTCCTTCGACGTTTACTCGAACCAGCATGCCCGTACGAATGTTCAATGCTTCGCGTTCCGGCACGTCCGTTCTCAGCCGCACGGGATTCATTTGCACGAGGTTGACAATAGGCGTTCCAGCCGACACGTACTGACCGACATTGGCGGTGCGCTGGCGGACGGAGCCGCCGATGGGCGCATAGAGAACTGCATCGGCGAGCTGCTGCCGTGCGATTTCGAGTTCCGATTTCCGCTGGGCGAGGACACCCTGCCGGTTTCTCGCTTCGTCCAGGGCATCGGCGTACTGAGCTTCAGCGACCTTGTATGCGGAATTGGTGACGTCATAGTCCGACCTGGCCATCAGGCCCATCTCATAGAGCTGCGTGGCTCGATCCAGACGTGCTTTGGTTCCGTCCATCGTCGCGCGAGCTTCCCTTACCAGCGATGTCCGTTCGAGGTCGACATCTTCCTTTGTTCCTGTCGGTGGAAGGCCAAGCCGCACTCTGGCCTGTTCGAGCGCGGCCTCGCTCTGTCGCACCCGAAGTTCGAAATCCGTCGTGTCGAGTCGCGCGATGACATCGCCTTTTTGGACGGTACTTCCCAGATCGACCGGTAATTCGGAAATGCGTCCCGCCACCTTCATTCCAAGAATGATTTCCTGTTCCGCGGCGAGAGTGCCCGTGACCACGATCAACTGCTCCAGCGGCATTTCCGCCGCAGTGACCGTTGTTACTTTACGGAGCGAATCGGCGGGCTTTCCCCGGCCGGAGGAATCCGATGTCGCGGCAGTGCCAGAAGAAGTTCCACACCCCGTGAGTACGATCGATCCAAGGAAGACGAGTAAGACGAAATTTATGGCTTTCATGGTCCAGAGCCTTCTGGATCTTCCATTTAATCAAACAATCCACTCCCCCGTGCGCAAATTGTTCGCAGGCTTTTGGAAGCAGTCGACCAGCTTGGTTATTTGCTGGCGACATGAGCCGCGTCCTGCTCGTTCTCGGTACAGTTGTAATCGATCAAATCGGGACTATCGGTCACCAGAACCTGATTCAGCTTGATCGTCCAGGGGGCTGTATATGCCTTGGGATCGTCGACGGTGAGCGTGACTTCCAGATTTCCGTGATCCACGCGGTGGAACCTCTCGGTTATCTTCGCCGCACTGGTCAACGGGCTGCCGTTACGGTCGAGCCATTCTCCATCTTTTTCCGTGTCGCCTTGCTTGAATCCGATGGATTGCACGACCAGCGTGTCGCCATCCCAGTTACCTGTCGAATAACCGTTGAACGAAGGCAGATCCACTTCGGTGGGCAATGGCCGTCCGTCCGTGTAGATCTGTCGGTAGGTGGCATCGCGTTCGAACAGTATGACGAGAAGACCAGGCGTCTGGATAATCTTCCTTCGAAACGGATTGGTATGCAGCTTGACAAGACCGTCCGGCATGCAGCGAGATGCCGGATCATCCTTTCCGTTCTGCGCCGTTCGCTGTTTGACGAGTTCCTTTGCCCACGGCTGATACGGCAACCCGCCCGGCAGTCCAGCGCCGATATCCAGGAATTGATACGAGATCTCCCCATCCGGACAACCGTCTTTCGGGCATGGACGGTCTTTTTTCATTTCCCAGATACCGGAAAGATCCGGCTTCCCATCTGCTGCAGGGGACTTCGATGTGCATGCAGGGAGTAGAGAGAGAAGCAATACGATGACGGCGAGCCTGAACGGATTCATTGCTGGTCTCCGATGCGGTCCAGCAGAATTTTACCGTCGACGGATTTCACCGTTTTCATGTTTGCCAGGTTCTTTACATTTCTGGCGAGGAACCCATCAACCGTTACCGTTTCACCGATCTTCAGCGACTCTTTTTTCGCGCCGTTCCGCGCCAGGGTGTTTACAGACGGGCCGGAGAATTCCCATCTTGTCGTCGATCCGCCAGGACTTTTCACATCCACGTAGAAACGGATATGGGGATTGGTCCATTCCACTTTGGCAATGACTCCCTTCAGGGTGACCGGCTTGCTTGCATCATATTCCGCTGCGAAAGAATGATGTGCCAGGAAAGGGAATGCCATCAGCAGGAGCAAGCCGAAGCTAAGAACGAAATTGCGCAAAAGTCGAAGTGTCATGCGAGTCTCCGTCGCCCGGAAATTTGGCGCGAGTATAGCAGGAAAAAGAATCCAATCTTTCAGTCGGATTCGGAAACGGAGAATGCCGGCGAATTGCCGTTCTTTGCGATGAGGCGAGGGGGCATGCATTCTTAAAGAGTGCGGCTCTGGAACCACCCCCCGCACGATCTCGACTGCTGTCTCGATCGTGCTGCCCTCCTGACTCAGGAGGGCACATTTCGGTTGCATCGACCGTTACCAAATCCTGCGGAATCCTTGTTTCTCCGCCTACTTCGCCGCCTGCAGTTCGGCGTACAGCTGACCGATGAAGCGATCTCCGGTCGTACCAGGCATCGAAATTTTGGACTCGAAGTCCGCAGTGAGTTTCGCTGCGGTCACTTGTTCCAGAGTCCGACCCTGCTTGACGAGTGGCGCAACCTTGTCGCGCAGTGCGAGAATCAGGTCGCGATGAGCAACCAGCGCAGCACGATCCACCGTGCCTCCATGACCGGGAATCACTTTCGTATTCGGTCCGCACAGCGCAATGGTCAGCGCGAGACCATCGAGCATGCCATTCAGTGAGCCGCCGTTCGCGCGGTCAATGTTGGGATACTGGATGGATCTGTAGTAGTCCCCCGTCATCAGGATGTCGTGGTTTACGAAATGGACCAGCGTGTCGCCATCGGTGTGCGCATTACGAATGGGAATCAGTTCGATGACTTCGCCATTCATGTGGAGCGTGACTTTCTGGTCGTAGGTCACAACGGGAAGGGCTGCCGCAGGAGCCGGAGTACCTGGAGCGCCATTGGCTCCGGGATTGGGATTTGCAAGACGATACCGCAATTGTTCGCGCGAAAATATGGTGACTCCCAACTTGCCAAGGTTCTCGTTTCCGCCCGTATGGTCCGGATGAACGTGAGTATTGACCATGTAACGGATTGGGCTGGGCGTTACCTTCTTGATTGCCGCAACGATCTTGTCCGTGAGTTGCGCATACTGTGCATCGACCATGAACACACCGTCGGGTCCTGCAAGCACGCCGATCATCCCACCCTGACCTTCCAGCGTGTAGAAGTTATCGCCGACTTTTGTTGTCTTGATTTCAGTCGCCGAGAAATCCTGTTGCTGTGCATTCACGACGACGACCATCGAGGCCGCCATCAGGGCGCCAAAAACGAGTCCTGTCCAATTCTTCATTTCGATAACCTCCGGGTTGAAGTAACCCGGCAATTCTACGGCGAATTTAATTACACTGACAGTGGCGGTTTTACGGCAGTTCATTGGCCAGAAAAAACAATCGCAAGTAGCTCAGCCGAGCAAAAGTAAGTTGGCCGCTCATCTTCTGCCTGCGTAAGGGTCCACGCGGAAAATATTCCTAGCCGCCATTTGCAATTAAACCCTGCCCGCCGGCGCTCAGTTGTGCCCAACAATAACGAAATGTGAGGGATAGCCGGACCCGGGTTGGTAGGAAACGTTAAGGTTTTATTCTAAAAGACTTAATGGAGGCGGCGGGAATTGAACCCGCGTCCGAAAACGATCAGTTGGAGAATCTACATGCGTGTCAGGTTCCAATTTGTTATGTCCCGGCCTAAGGAACCTGCGAAGCAAAGCCGGAACACGAGCCCGTTGAGTTTCGCCTCTCGTCGCCGGGCCAGCAATTTGAGGCTATCCTGCCTGAAGTGTCGTTCTTTAATTCACCGACAGGCGAACGAATCAAGAACGTAGCCGGTTATTAAGCGGCTAGTGCTGGTGTATATTCAGCAGTTGATTGTTTCCACGTTTTTACGAGGACATGGGCCTCGGCATGCATCTCCTTCTTCTACGTCTCCGTCGAAACC